>Ga0307509_10002935_pt1 | contig 26842 bp, 28 predicted proteins | sample 10_EM_MG_FD_202245 | JGI IMG/M metagenome (GOLD analysis project Ga0307509, IMG submission 202245) | Populus trichocarpa ectomycorrhiza microbial communities from riparian zone in the Pacific Northwest, United States - 10_EM | ecosystem: Host-associated > Plants > Roots > Unclassified | place... | reverse complement strand
TGGAAGGGACAGCTCCGATGATCCGGAAGAAACGTCCCAGGGGCCGGCTCCGAGGCTTCCTTGGACTGTGCGACGGCCTCACGTGCAGCACGTTCCGCCCTTCGTCTGTGTGGTCGGCTCTGGTGTCCGGAGGCGGCTGGCACGAGGTTCCGGGCTCGGAGGGCGTGCGCGCGGGGCGGCTCAGAGTCGTATCTGCGGCGGGTGTGTGCCTCCCACCACGGTCAGGTCCTCGAAGTGGATCTCCTCGCCGCAGGCGGCGCAGTCCGCTCGGGTGTGCAGGACGGCGCCGCATCGGTGCTGGAACTCCGCTGTGGCGAGGCCGTCGCGGCAGTAGAGGTCGCCCCACTCCTTGAGGGCGGCGAGCACGGGGAGCAGGGCCTGGCCCGCTTCCGTGAGGACGTATTCGTCGCGGGGCGGATGTTCGCTGTAGCGCCGCCGTTCCACCACGCCGGCCGCCTCCAGCCGACGTAGCCGTGAGGACAGCAGAGTCCGGTTGAGCCCGACGGCGTCGGCGATCTCGGAGAAGCGCCGGTTGCCGTACAGCAGCTCGCGCACGATCGGCAGCGAATGGCGTTCCCCGACGACGGCTATCGCGTCGGTCACGGAACAGACGCGGGGTGTCGGTGCAGATTCAGTACTCACTGTGCTAGGTTAACGTCACCGGTGAGTACATTTTTTGTACTCACACCTCCGGTGTGGCCGTTGCCCTCAACCGGGTCCACTGCGGCCGTACGACAGCGAAGCCCCGCTTACGAACGACAAGAGGCGAACGCCATGAGCAACGAAGCCAACAAGCAGATCGTCCTCGCGGCCATCGACGACACCACCGGCCGCAAGAACCAGGTCCACCGAGTGCTGGCGCAGGGGCACTTCGTCGTGACCCACGCCACGACCACCTTCCCCGAAGGCAGCCAGGCCGCGGCCTTCGATCTCTGGCAGATCACGGACGGGCGGATCACCGGCCACTGGGGTGACCAGGAACCCATCGTGGAACAGACCGCCAACGGTCACACCCAGGTCGACGGCGTCGCCGCCATCGACACGACGGCCGACACGGACGCCACGCGCAAGGTGGCGGAAGGGGCGGTGCGCACGATTCTGGTCGACAACGACTTCTCCGACGTCGACCACCACCTGGCGGGCGAGTCCTACATCCAGCACAATCCCCGCTTCGCCGACGGCGTCAGCGGACTGGCGGCCGCACTGGGTGAGCTGGCGAAGTCCGGCCAGTCCCTCAAGTACTCCGACGTACTGGACGTCGTCACCGAGGGGAACTTCGCCTACATCCGTTCGGTGGGTGTCTTCGCGGGCGCCGACTTCGTGTTCCACGACCTGTTCCGGGTGGCGGACGGCCGGGCCGTAGAGCACTGGGACGTCATGGTCCCGAGGTGACGGGGGCGGCCGAGCCGTCCGTCCTCATCAAGGTGCCGGCAGATAACCACCACACGGAAAAGGGCGTGGTAGAGATGGTCTCCCAGACCGACTTGGCGTTCGAAGTCTTCATCTCCGATCCGATCCCCACCAGCGTCACGGATCCCATCCCCAACGGAGAGCTGTTCTCCTGGTCGCCGATGTCGACCACGCTGATCTATGGGGAGGAGAACGCGGTACTGGTCGATCCCCCGCTGACGATCGAGCAGGCCCAGAGGGTGGGTGACTGGGTCGAACGGTCGGGCAAGCACCTCGAACACATTTTCATCACCCATGGCCACGGCGACCACTGGTTCGGCTCCGGCCCTCTGGTCGAGCGCTTTCCCGGCGCCGTGGTCCTCGCCGGCGAGGACAGCATCCGTCTCATGCGGCAGCAGAGCTCTGCGGAATTCAGAAAGGCCCAGTGGGACAACCTGTTCCCCGGCCAGATCCCGCCGACTCCCGTGCTCGCACGGCCCGTACCACCGCAAGGGTTTCTTCTGGAGGGCAACGTTCTGCACTCCGTCGAAGTCGGGCACACCGATACCGACGGCACCACCGTGCTGCACGTTCCCTCGATCGGGCTCGTCGTCGCCGGCGATGTCGTTTACAACGGCGTGCACGTGTACCTCTCCGAATCTGCGGACGGTGGGCGTGCACAGTGGCTTCAGGCGCTCGACGCGGTCGAGCGCCTCGCGCCGCGTCACATCGTCTGCGGACACAAGAACAAGGCACTTCCGGACAGCCCGGCCACCATCGAGGAAACCCGGCAGTACATCCGTGACGCGGACCGGCTCCTGAAGGAGACAACGAGCCGCATCGAATTCTTCGATGCCTTGTGCGCCCTTCATCCCGAACGCCTCAACCAGGCGGTTGTGTGGCTCACGGCCACCGCGCTCATGGATGCACAGAGCTGAGGTCGACTCTCTGCGAACGTGGCGTTGCGCCCGCGAGTGCCTGGCACTTTCCGCGGTGGTCCCTACGGAGCGCCCGCGCAGATCACCGTGCTGGTGCACGAGACGTTCTCCAGAGCACTGGTCAGGACGGGAGCCCGCTTATGCCAGCGACGTCCAGACGCTCTTCACCTCGGTGTACAGGTCGATGGCGCCGCTGCCCATCTCGCGGCCCCACCCACTGGACCCGTAGCCGCCCCAGGGTGTCGAGGCGTCCACCGGGTTGGACATGTTGATGTACACGGTTCCGGCGCGGACGCGGCCGGCGACGCGGTGGGCGGTTGACACGTCCCGGGTCCAGACGGCGGCGGCGAGCCCGTACTCGGTGTCGTTGGCGCGGGCGACGGCCTCGTCCTCTTCGTCGAAGGGGAGGACCGCGAGCACGGGGCCGAAGATCTCTTCGCGAGCGATGCGCATGTCGTCGCGGACGCCGGTGAAGACGGTGGGCTGGTAGAAGTAGCCGGGCAGGTCGGCGGCAGAGCCGCCGGTGACCAGGGTCGCACCCTCGTCCACGCCGCTGCGGACGAGCGCGTGGACGTGCGCGCGGTGCTCGGCGGTGACCAGCGGGCCCAAGTCGGTGGCTTCGGTGTTGCCCGGCCCGAGGCGCATCTGACCGGCCGCCTTGGCGCAGCGTTCGGCGAATTCGTCGGCCAGCGAGCGGTGGACCAGGAAGCGGGTGTACGCGGCGCACACCTGCCCGCTGTTGAGGAGCGCGCCCTGCAGACACCCGGCGACGGCCGCGTCGAGGTCGGCGTCGGGCAGCACGATACTGGGCGCTTTGCCGCCGAGCTCCAGGGAGACCCGCTTCAGATTGCCTGCCGAAGCGTGCACGATCGCGCGGCCGGTCTCGGTGGAGCCGGTGAAGGAGACCTTGTCGACGCCCGGGTGCTCGACCAGTGCGCGACCGGCTTTCGGGCCGCCGGTGAGCAGGTTCACCACACCGTCCGGGATGCCGGCCTCCTGGCACAGCTGGACGAGCCGGACCGTGGTCATGGGCGTCTGCTCCGCGGGCTTGACGATCACGGTGTTGCCGCATGCCAGCGCGGGCGCGATCTTCCAACTCGCGATCATCAGGGGGAAGTTCCACGGGGTGATGAGCGCGCACACCCCGACCGGCTCCCGCTTGGTGTACTGCAGCACGTTGGGAAAGGACATCGGAGCCGTCTCGCCGTAGAGCTTGGTGACCCAGCCCGCGTAGTAACGGAAGTGCTCGGCTGCGACCTTGACGCTCACGATCCGCGAAACGCCGATCGGCTGGCCCTGATCGAGGGTCTCCAACTGGGCCAGTTCTTCGGCGTGTTCGTCGATCAGGTCGCCCACGCGCCACAGGATGCGAGCCCGTTCGGCCGGCGCGAGGCCTGCCCAGGCGGGGCTGTCGAGCGCTGCCCGGGCTGCCGCGACCGCCTCGTCCACGTCCGTTCGGTCGGCGTCGGCGCACCGTGCGTGCGGCGCACCGGTCGCCGGGTCGACGGTGTCGAACTCGGCGCCGGACGCGGCCGACTGCCAGGTGCCGCCGATGAAGAGGGTCTGGCTCATTGTGTGCTCCTGTGTTCTGAGTCGTCAGTCCTGTCGCTGCCAGGACGAAGCCGGCACATGACTACGCCACCCGGCTCGATCGTCGGCGGAGTGCGCAGCTCACATACGTTGAGCGTCGCGCGAGTCGGACACCCCGGTTTGCGGTGGCGTGCACGAAGTCTTGTGATGCCGGGCACGGATTCCCGTCAGGCGCCGAAACGACAGGCGTCCCCGGCACTGCCGGATGAGGACTGCACGTACGCCTTGTCCGTCCGGCTACTGGGCCTGAGCCGCTTCACGGGTCTCCCGAGGGCTCATGCCGTACGCCGCCTTGAAGACGTGGCTGAAGTGCGCCGCGTCGGGAAATCCCCAGCGGCCTGCCACGGCGCCGATGGGGAGGTCGGCGAGTGCGGGATCGGCGAGGTCGCGTCGGCACTGTGTGAGACGCCGCTCGCGGATCCAGCCGGAGACCGTGTGGCCCTGCTCGGCCAGGAGTTTGTAGAGGTAGCGGCGTGAGATGTGGTGGGCTGCGGCGATCCGGTCCGGGCCCAGCTCGGGATCGGCCAGCCGCTGCTCCATGTAGAGGAGGATGCGCTGTCTGAGCGCCTCAGGCCCGTCTTCTGGGTGAGCGGAAGAGCTGCCGTGCTGCGCGAGCAGGGCGCTCACGAGGTCGACCGCGCTGTCCGCGAGGCGGTCTTCGCCCACGCCTTGCAGCTCCCGCACCTGACGGGCCAGGCCGCGCAGGAAGGGCTGGACCACCGGGCCCAGTCCCTCCCGGCATGGGACGGTGGTGGCGTTGACCCTCGCCAGCTCCCGTTCCGTCAGCCGCAGCAGGGCGCGCGGGAACATCAGCACGAGCATGCGGTACGGCAGCTCGCAGTCGAGTGTGTAGGGGCGGCGCGTGTCGTAGATGGCCAACTCACCGGGGGCCAGCAGGGCCTGGCGATCCCCTTGGGCCAAGCGGCAGCGGCCGGCCAGCTGAAGACTCACCTTGACGAAGTCGGGTTGGTCGGAGGCGATGTGCCCAGAGGTATGGGTGACACCGTGCGGCTGCGCGGTCACGACCGACACCTGCACGGCGCCGAGGTGGGAGGTGTGCAGGGAAGCGCGGAAGTCGGACGTCTTGCCCGGTACGGCTTCCATGGGCACGAAGCTCTGGCGGACGACGTCGCGCCAGAATTCGAAGCGTCCAGCGGACGTGTCGTCCTGAGGTGTCGTCACTGAACGCATGGTGCTCTCCTGTGTGGAAGAGGGCCCCGTGCTTCGGGGCCCCGGGAGACTCAGCCGAGGCCGTCGGCGCCGACCTTGACGGCGGCCTCGTCGAGGAGGGCGTCGGAGACGGGCTGCGGGCGGCCGTCGAGGTCGAGGACCGCAGTGGCCTCCTTGTACCAGGACTCGATGACGGCGTTGCCCCAGAAGTCGCGGCGGCGGTCGTCGTGGACGTTCCAGACGTACGTCTCGTGGTCGGGGTCGCCGGTGTAGTAGTCGGAGGTGTAGATCTCCACGCGATGGCCGTCGGGGTCGCGGAGGTAGACGTAGAAGGCGTTGGAGACGCCGTGCCGTCCCGGGCCGCGCTCGATGTGGTGCTCCTTGCGTACGGCGCCGAACAGGTCGGCGGTGCGCAGGACTTGGTGGGATTCGTGGGTGGCGAGGCCGAGGTGGTGGAGGCGGGGGCCGTCGCCGCCGGTGAAGGCGACGTCGTGCACGGTCTGCTTGCGGTACATCCAGGCGGCGTACAGCTCGTGCTCGTCGCCCTCGATGGTCTCCGAGCAGCCGAAGCCGAGCGACTTGTAGTGGGCGTAGGCGGCGGGGATGTCGGGGGTGCAGATGTTGAAGTGGTCCAGGCGGGCGATCTCGGCGCCGCGGTGCAGGTCGTAGCGCTGGATGAGGCGCTCGGCGTGGTCGATGTCGTGGAAGAACTCGACGGGGAAGCCCAGCGGGTCGACCACCCGCACCGCGTCGCCGATGCCGTACGTGCCCTCTCCCTTCTTCAGCCGCTTGACGGGGCGGCCGAGTTCGGCGAAGAACTTCTCCGCCTTGTCGACGTCCTCGGGGGTGCGGACCCGGTAGGCGATGTGGTCCAGGGCCGCAATCTCGCCTTTGCGCAACACCAGGGAGTGGTGGGTCAACTCGTCGGTTCCGCGCAGATAAAGGGAGTTGGCGTCCTCGTACTGGACGTAGAAGCCGAGCATGTCGACCCAGAACCAGCGGGCGGCGCCGAGGTCGGTGACGGCGAGCTGGGCGTACGCGGACCGGACGACATCAGGTGCGTTCATGAGGCAGCGCCAAAACGGGGGGTGTGGACGTCGCCGACGGCGACATGGACGATTTTGGAGTCGGTGTAGAAGTCGATGGAGTGGGCGCCGCCCTCGCGGCCGACGCCGGAGTCCTTGACCCCGCCGAAGGGGGTGCGCAGGTCACGGACGTTGTGGGAGTTGATCCAGACCATGCCGGACTCGACGGCATGGGCGATGCGGTGTCCGCGCTTGAGGTCGGAGGTCCAGATGTAGGCGGCGAGGCCGTACCGGGTCGCGTTGGCGAGTTCGATCGCCTCGGACTCGTCGTCGAAGGGGGCGACGGCGACGACCGGGCCGAAGATCTCTTCCTGGAAGATGCGGGCGTCGCGGGGCACGTCGGCGAAGACGGTCGGCTGGAGGTAGTTGCCCTCGTTCAGGTGGTCGGGCCGGGAGCCGCCCGCGACGAGGCGGGCCTCCTTCTTGCCGATCTCGACGTAGTTCAGGACGCGTTCGTAGTGTTCCGCGTGGACGAGTGCGCCCACCTCGGTCGCCGGGTCGGACGGCAGCCCGACGCGTACGTTGGCGGCACGTTCGGCGAGGCGCTGAACGAACTCCGCGTACAGCGGCCGCTCCACCAGCACCCGTGAACCGGCCGTGCAGCGCTCGCCGTTGAGGGAGAACACCCCGAACACGACCGAGTCCAGGGCGGCTTCGATGTCGGCGTCGGCGAAGACGACGGCCGGGGACTTGCCGCCCAGCTCCATCGACGTGGTCTTCAGGTGCTGGGCGCTGGAGCGGATGATGTGGCGGCCGGTGTCCGTGGAGCCGGTGAAGGAGATCAGCGGCACGTCCGGGTGGTCGACGAGGGCCTGCCCGGCCTCCTCGCCGATGCCGTGCACGATGTTCACCGTCCCGGCCGGCACGCCCGCCTCGGTGAAGATCTCCGGCCACAGCGACGCGGACAGCGGTGTCCACTCGGCCGGCTTCAGCACCAGCGTGCAGCCGGCGGCCAGCGCGGGCGCCAGCTTCCAGCTCTCCAGCATGAACGGCGTGTTCCAGGGCGTGATCAGCCCGGCCACTCCGACCGGCGTGCGCCGGACGTAGGAGAACTGTTCCTCGCCCTGCCGGAACGCCTCCTCGCCCAGCGCCACGATGACGTCCGCGAAGTAGCGGAAGTTCTCCGCGGCCCGGCGGGCCTGGCCGCGTGCCTGGGTGATCGGCAGTCCGGTGTCGTACGTCTCGTAGGTGGCGAGCCGGTCATGGCTGGCCTCGACGGCGTCCGCGATGCGGTACAACGTGTTGGCGCGCGCCCGGTTGGACAGCCCGGCCCACTCCGGGAAGGCGGCGCCGGCCGCCCGCACGGCCCGGTCGACGTCGGCCGCCGAACCGCGCGCGGCCTGCGCGTACGGGGTGTTGGACACCGGACCGGAGACGTCGAAGGTACGGCCGTCGGCCGCGTCGACAAGTTCGCCGCCGATCCAGTGGCGGATGACGGAGGGCAGGCTCCCGGGGACGATGGTCACTGAACGACTCCGATCGGTGCGGTGAGACTGCCGCCCTCGGCGAGCAGCGTGCGGATCTTCGCCAGACCCGCGTCGGTGGGCGTGATGAGGGGCGGGCGGACATGGGGGGAGGCGATGCGGCCCTGCTGGTGCAGCACCCATTTCGCGGGCGCCGGGTTGGTCTCCACGAACAGCAGGTCGACCAGCGGGTGCAGCCGGTAGTGCAGATCGCGGGCGGCGTCGAAATCGCCCGCCTCCCACAGCTCGTACATCCGTGCCACGGCCGTCGGCGCGAGGTTGGCGACGGCCGACACGAACCCGGCGCCGCCCAGCGCCAGCAGCGGCAGGCAGAGCAATTCGATGCCGGACCACACCAGGAGCGAGCGGCCGCAGGCGTGCAGGACGCGCGAGAAGTGCTCGAAGTCCTTCGTCGTCTCCTTGACCCCGACGAAGTTGTCGAAGTCGGTGAACAGGCGCTTCACCGTCTCCGGCGCGATGTCCACGGCGGTTCGGGAGGGCACGTTGTAGGCGACGATCGGCAGGTCGGGGAACTCCCGGGCCACCGTCGCGTACCACTGGTAGAGAGCCTCTTGCGTGGGCCGCGCGTAGTACGGAGTGATGACGAGCGCCGCATCTGCGCCCAACTCCTGAGCGGCGGCGGTGATTTCCAGGGTCTCGTCGAGCTTGTGCGAGCCGGTGCCCGGCAGGAACGGGACACGGTCGCCGATCTCGTCCGCGACCGTGCGCATCCCCGCGATCCGCTCGGCGGCGGACTGCGCACTGGGCTCACCGGTCGAGCCGCCCAGGGAGATGCCGTGCGAGCCGGACTCCAGCTGGAAGCGGATCAGTGCCCGCAGGCTGTCGTGGTCGACGGCACCGTCCGCGGCGAACGGCGTGACCACCGGAGCGATGGACCCGCGGATTGTGGACGGGTCGCTTCGGAACTTCACAGGGATTCTCCTCCCAGGTTGTGCTGCTTGCGCCACTGCTCATAGGGCCCACGCCACTCGGGACCCAGCGGATAGAGCCCCTCGATGCCGTGCCCGGCCCGCACCTGCTCGGTGATGAACCGCTCCTGTGCCTCCTGCTCACGGCAGTCGGCGATCAGCTCCCCGGCCAGTTCGGGTGGGACGACCACCACGCCGTCCGCGTCCCCCACGAGCAGGTCGCCGGGCTGGACCAGGGCGCCGCCGCAGGCGATCGGCACACCGGTGTCCCAGGGGACGTGACGGCGGCCGAGCACGGACGGGTGCTCCCCGCCGTGGTAGACCGGCAGACCGAGTTCCGTCACCGCCGCGCTGTCGCGCAGCCCGCCGTCGGTGACCACACCCGCCGCACCGCGCTGCTGTGCACGCAGAGCCAGGATGTCGCCCAGCGTTCCGGCAGAGGTGTCCCGTCGGGCGTCCATCACCAGCACCTGGCCGGGGCGCAGCTCCTCGATCGCCTGCTTCTGGGCGTTCATGCCGTTGCCGTACCGCTGGAACAGGTCCTCGCGCAGCGGCAGATAGCGCAGGGTGTGAGCGACGCCGACCATGCCGGTTCCCGGCCGGGTGGGACGTACGCCGTCGATCGACATGTGCGGAAGACCGCGCTTGCGCAGCTGTGCGCTGAGCGTGGCGACCGCCACCGAGCGCAGCCCGTCCTCGATCTCCTTGCCGAGCAGTGGCTCGGGGACGTACGCCGAGCCGTACGCGGCCTCGCGCTCCGCCGGACCGACGCGGGGCATGGCGCCGTACGAATCGAGCGCGGGCCCCGCGGCGATCGGATTGCGCAGCCGCCCGGTGGACAGCCCGCCGCCGCTCACCTCGACCTCGACCAGATCGCCTGGCGAGACGACGGAGGCGCCGGCCGGTGTGCTGGTGAGGATCACGTCTCCGGGCTCCAGGGTGACCAGCCGGGACAGGTCGGCGACGAGTTGCCCGAAAGGGAAGAGCAGTGTGTCGGTGGTGTCGTCCTGGACCAGCTCGCTGTTGACCCAGGTGCGCAACTGCAGGGCGGCGGGGTCGAGTTCACGGGCGTCCAGCAGCCGCGGTCCGATCGGTGTGAAGCCGTCGGCTCCCTTGGAGCGGACGTTGGAGCCGCTGTCGGCGTAGCGCAGGTCGTACACGCCCGCGTCGTTGGCCGCGGTCACCCAGCGCACATACGACCAGCCGTTCTCAGGCGTCACGTGTTGGGCGCGCGAGCCGATGACGAGCGCGATCTCGCCCTCGAAGCCGAGGAGTTCGCACCCCTCGGGCCGGACGATCGCCTCCTTGGTACCGGACAGGGACGACGGCGGCTTGAGGAAGTACGACGGCTGCGACGGTGCCCGTCCGCGTTCCTTCGCCCGGCTGGGGTAGTTGAGGTGAACCGCGATGATCTTCGACGGAGGGTTCCCGAGCGGATGGGTCATCAGGAACGCTCCAGGCTGTGCTGATCCAGGAAGCCCTGGACCCTGGCCTTGTACGGCTCGCGGTCGTAGGACTTCACGTAGGCGCCCGCCATGCGGACCGGGTCGCCGAAGAAGTAGTACTCGTACAGCGCCTGGCGGCTGGAGAAGGCGGAGATGCAGGTGTCCCACACCAGCCGGAACAGCTTCACGCGCTCCGGTCCGGTCAGGGTGGCGGACTGCAGGTAGGCCTCGATGTCGGCGCCGGCCGGGCCGTTGATGTCGAGCTCGGTCGGCGTGGCCATCAGGCCGGAGGCACCGAGCTTGCGCAGGATCTGCGGGAAGCGCTGGTAGAGCTTGGGGTAGAGATTGCGGGCCGCGTTCAGCGGGGCGAAGGCCGGGGTGAGGACGCCGTACTCGTTGATCTCGGCGTCGGCCTCGGCGGCGCGCAGGAAGGCGCGCAGCATCTCCAGCGTGGTGATGATCTCGGCGATGTCCTCCTGGACGTGCTGGAACTGCTCGATGCCGATGGCCTCGGTCAGCAGGGACACCAGACCCAGGATGTACTCGGTCTTGGCGGACGTCCGGGTGACGACCTGGTGCGTCATGTGCACCACGGACGACGTCCGCGAGTAGAAGCCGTTGCACAACTCGGCGTCGCCGAGCGCGAAACAGCGCTCGAAGGGGACGTGCACGTCGTCGAAGACGACCACGCAGTCCGACTCCTCGAAGCGGGAGGCGAGCGGGTGGTCGTGGCGGGGGCGGTCGTAGTCGAGCGGTTCGCGGGCGATGTAGCGCAGGCCGGGCGTGTCGTTGGGGATGGCGAAGGCATACGAGTACGGCTTGTCCTCGGGGGTGCCGCGCAGCACGGTGGAGGGGAAGACGAGCATCTCGTCGGCGAACGGGGCGATGGTGGCGAGCATCCGCGCGCCGCGGATGACGACCCCGTTGTCGTCCTCCTTCACGATCCGCGCGGCCAGCTTGCCGCCGGCCTGCTGGGTGCCGGCCACCGCCCGGTTGACCTGCGGCGGGATCAGGGTGTGCGTGCACAGCAGGTCCTCTTCGCGGACCTTCTCGTAGTAGCGGCGGATGTTCTCGCCGAACGCAGGGTCGCCTTGGGCGAACCAGTCGGCGGCGGAAGCCAGCGCCATCAGGGAGCTGTTCATGTAGTCGCCGGTGCGGCCGAGCATGCCGTTGCTGTAGTCGGCCCACACCTTGAACGCCTTGCGCCGCTTGACCAGGTCTTCCGGGGTCTTCGGGGTCAGGAACGAGGTGCCGACCGGTTCGCCGGAGGTGGGGGAGGTGTAGGTCAGGGTGTCCTTGTGCTCGGCGGAGTGCTGAAGGTCGTACAGCTCGGCGTAGGTGCGGACCACGTTGCGGAAGGCCGGGTGGTCCTGGACACCGCCGGTGATGGTCTCGCCCTGGATGTGCACGGTGGGGCGGGAGGCGGACAGTCGCTCGAGGTATTCCTTGCCGGTACGTGCGGCCATGGTGGTGCTCCTGAGGAGAAGTCAGCGGGAAGAGAAGAGGTGACGTCAGATGAGGTGTTCGATGCCGTCGGACGACTCGGCGGCCGTGCCGAAGCGGCTCCAGGTGTAGGTGAGGGCGTCACCGTCGCGGTGGCCCAGGTCGGTGACATGACCGACGACGAGGGTGTGGTCGCCGCCGTCGTACGAGCGCCAGGGATCGCACTCGATCCAGGCGAGGGGATTGGCCAGCCGGGGCACCCGGGCGCCGGCCAGCCAGCCGGGCTTGCCCAGGCCTTGGGCCCCCGCGAACAGGCGGGCCAGTCGCTCCTGTTCGGCGCCGAGGACATTGATGCAGAACGGCTGACGCAGGAGCGGGTCATGGCAGCGGGCCCGGCGCGCGACGCTCAGCAGCACCAGCGGGGGATCGGCCGACACGGACGTGAAGGAGTTCATGGTGGCTCCCCGGGGGCCGTCCTCGCTGTCGTAGCTGACGACGGTGACGCCGGTGGCGAATCGGGACATGCAGGCGCGCAGGGCGCCAGGGCTGGGGGGAGCGAGAGCTTTGGGCATGAGGACTCCCATGAGTGGCGCGGGCATCGCGGTCGCCGGTGGCCGAGCGCGATGGGGGAGGGCCGGTGGGGTATCTGGCGGGATACCCCACCGGGGCGGTTCGCACGATCGGAACATGAGGTGTGGACCCGTACGAACAGGGCAAAGAGAATCGGTATGAATCACACCGAAACGCTGTAATCAAAGCTTTGACTAACTGGCACCGTACTCCCCGCGTCAGCCCTTGGGAAGACCCGGATGACATTCCGCCGGCGCGGGTGGGAAACCTCGCGCCTCGCAGGTGAACGGGCCCGTCCCTTCCGGCGGCCTACACTCCGAGGGTGACCCCGGAACCGTCTGACTCCGAGCATCTGCACTTCTGGTCGTTCATCGACTACGCCGTCGCGCGGGTCTCCCGGGAACTGCCCGGCATCGACCCGCTCGCCATGCGGCTGGTGTTCACGCTCCACCGGGCGGCCAACATGGTGGTTTACGACCTCGAATCCACCGTGCACCGGCCACGCGGCTGGTCGTGGCCCGGGTTCCGCGTGCTGTTCGCGATCTGGCTGTCCGCCCCGGTCGAGGCGAAGAAGGTCGCGGAGCTGTCCGGCATGAGCCGGGCGGCCGTGTCGGCACTGGTGAGCACGCTGGAGCGGGACGGCCTGGTGCGGAAGGAGCGCGCGGCCTACGACGGACGCGCCGTGGGACTCTCGCTCACCGATTCGGGCCAGGAGGCGATCACCTCGGCGTTCCTCGCCCACAACAAGCGGGAGCAGGAGTGGGCGGGCGCCCTCAGCGAGGACGAAACCCGCACACTGATCGAGCTCCTGGGCAAGCTGACCACCCACTCCGTCGACTTCGACGCCAGGCATCGGGCCTGAGACCGCAGGCGCTGAAGGGGATCTTCAGGACGTTCAGCGGATCTTCAGCAGGCAGAGGTGAGAGTTGCCTCGTACTCGATCCCGGGGGAACCAGGGCCGGACATGTGCCGGTACCCCTGAGTCCCTCCACCTGCCAAGGAGTTGATCACATGAAGCTGCGTACGATGAGCATCTCGCGTCGTCGGGGTGCCGTGGCGGCCGGCGCGCTGGCCGTACTGCTCGCCTCGGGCGGGGTTGCCGCTGCGGCCTCGACCGGCGGCACTACCGCCAAGCACGGCGGTGTCACGGTCTCCGAGGCGCCCGGCAACCCGCACCCGCACCACATCAAGCCGGGCACTGCCAAGAAGCTGCGCGACCTCACGGTCGTCCCGAACGGCCCTGTCACGGGTGAGAAGCCGTCCGACGTCAAGGTCGTCGAGGTGCCCGGCGCGAAGCCGAAGGGCTGGGATCTCGGCGAGGCCACGCCGGTCAAGGACGCACCCGTCGTCGTCGGCGGCGGCGGCAACACCACGGCGCGCTAGCCGCACAGCGACAGGGCAGACGTGGGGTTGCCCTGTCGCAACCACGAAACGCCCGGCCGGACATCTCCGGCCGGGCGTTTTGCGTGACATCTGTATGGCGTGCAGCCGACTCCGCCCGCTCTTTCCCTGAGGGGCCGTCGAGCAGTCGGATTTTGACCATGGAGAGTCGTCTGCGTATCCGGCAACTACAGGCCTCTGAGCATAGTTTTGATGGCATCGACCCGACCGCTACAGAGAGCCGGGTGACGGATTTCGGAAAGGACGGAGCACGATGAGTCCTGTGGAGCGCATACGGCTGACCTACGCTTTCGACGCCTACTGCGGCTGGTGCTACGGCTTCGGACCCGCCTTGCACGAGTTCGCCACCGCCAACGCGGACCGGCTCGAACTGCGCGTGCTGTCCGGCGGTCTGTTCACCGGCCCGCGCGCACTTCCGGTGTCGGCCTACCCGCACATCCCCGGTGCCAACGAGCGCATCGCCCAACTGACCGGTGTCACTTTCGGCGACGGTTACCGGGCCGCGCTGACGGACGGAAACGTGGTGATGGACTCCGCCGATGCCGCCACCGGCCTGGTCGCGCTGCGCAGTCAGCCAGGCGTGAACGCCCTGGACGCTGCGGCCGCGATGCAGCGTGCCTGGTACCGCGACGGCCGGAGCCTGTCCGACGCCGGCGTGTACCGGGAACTCGCGGCCGAACTGGGTCTGGACGCCGAGGCGGTGGTGGCCGCGTTCGCTTCGCCCGCCGCCCGTGCCGAGGCGGAGGCCGACTTCCTCGAGGTGCGCCGCCTGGGCGTCGATGCCTACCCGACGCTGTTGCTGCACACCGCCCACGGCGCCGACCGCCTGGGCGGCCCGGTCACCTCGGCCGCCGCGCTCGCCCACGCCCTGGACCAGCACATGGCCGCCATGACGGCCGCCTGATACCACTCGCACACAACCCTCGAAGGGTGCACCCATGTCCAGCCCGACGTATTCCGTTCACACGGCCGGCGACACCGGCCTGAACAAGTCGTCCGTCCTGATCACGGGCGAGCGTGAAGCACTCCTGGTCGACGGCCAGTTCACGCTCGCCGAGCAGCACCGGGTCCTGGGGGACGTCCTCGACAGCGGCAAGGAGCTGACCACCGTCGTAGTCACCACCGCCGACCCTGACTACTACTTCGGCCTGGAAGTGATCCGGCAGGCGTTCCCCGACGTCAGGATCGTCGCCACCGCCACCACCGTGGAACGGATCAAGAGCAGTTGGCAGGGCAAGCTCAAGACCTGGGCACACCTGGGCAGGAACCTGCCCACCGAGGTGATCGTCCCGGAGGTACTGGAAGGAGGCCGAGTCAGTATCGAGGGCCACGACTTCGAGCTGCGCGGCGGCCACCCCGACCTGGTCTGGCGCACCGAGTACCTGTGGCAGCCCGAGGACCGCACGGTGGTGGGAGGGGTCCTGCTCTTCGCCGGTCTGCATGTGTGGACCGCCGACACCTCTACGCCGCGTGAGCGGCACGCCTGGGCCGGGACGCTTGCCGAGATGGAGCGGCTCGCCCCGCGGTTCGTGGTCGCCGGCCACCGTTCCGCCGACTCCGCCACCGATGCTTCGGTGATCGGCTTCACTCGCACCTACCTCGCCGCGTTCGAGGAGGAACTGGCCAAGCACGGCAACGACGCCGAGGCTCTGAAGTCCGCGATGGTCCAGCGTTACCCGGACCTGGGCCTGGCGGTGGCGCTGGATCTGGGCACCAAGGTCGTCACCGGTGAGATGAGCTGGGGCTGACCCACACTCACGACGGGTCCGTGCGCCGGGTGGTGGGTCACCGTGACCACCTCCGGCGCACGACCGTCGCGGACGTGCTGACCGGCTGTGCCCTCTCCGCCGCGGCCGGGACAGTCCACCGGGTGGCGGCGGTTTCCCCACTCGTCCGGAACCTGCCGTAACCGCAACTCCGGGCTGCGGCCGCGCCGGTGATCGCCGGCGTGCTGCTCGTACGGGCGTCGCCGTCTTTGGCGGTCGTCACTCCGGCCGTCACCTCCGGCCTGCGGCTGACCGGTGTCTTCCCAGCCGTCGAGTTCTGGTGTGCATCTCCCCGGCTCGCTGGTTGCGTAGTCGGCGATGGCCTGGCCCGCTTCGTGTGGGGACCGGCGGATCGCCTACGCCACGGTTGGGCCCGACACCGTCCGGACCGACGCTGCGTTGCTCATCGCCGAACCCGTGACCTGCGCGGCGATCCTCGACGCCCGCTGCTGCTGATGCGAACCGGCTTGTCGGCGGGCGGCCTCTGCGGGGCTCTGTCTCTTGGCGCCGCTCGCGGGAGCGGCGCTCACCGCTCAGGCCGCCCGGCGTCGGACGCTTCGCTCCCGCCCTGCTCCGAGGAGTGGCCGCGCACAGCCGCGCGGAAGGCGATGGGTGACTGGCCGGTGCGCTGGTGAAAGTACTTGCTGAAGTTGGTCGCACTGGTGAAGCCCAGTTGTGCCGCAACACGGGCGGCTGACTGATTGCCGTGCGCCAGGAGGCGCTTGGCTTCCAGGACGACCCGCCGGTCGATGAACTCCTTCGCCCCCACTCCGGCTCCGGTCAGCGCGGCCCTGGAGAGGGTGCGGGGGGAGTAGCCCAGGTTCCGGGCGTAGTCCTCCAGACGGCGGGTGTGGGTGAAGTCGCGTTCGACCGCGTCACGGAAGTGGAGGAATGTCTCCCCCGGGTCCGGCGCCGGGCTGCCGACGGGCGCGGTGCGCTGCGCAAGGCGCAGCACGAGGACTGCCAGCAGATGACGCAACACCATCACGTGCGCTTCCAGGGAGATGCCGCCCAACGACTGGAACTCCAGCGCGAGATGGTCCACGGCCGTCTCCAGCGCGCGACGGTCCTCAGGACCGGGAACCTGCAGCGTGGGGGCGTGCGGATCGTCCATCCGTGCTGCGGCCACGGTAGCCGTGTCCAGGAAGTCACCCTCGAAGAGGACCAGAGTGCCCTCGGCGTCGTCCAGATCACCCCACTGCTGTACCTGACCGGGCCGGACCCAGAGCCAGGAGCCCGGCTCGAGGGCATAGCCGGTGAAGTCCACCGTGTGCCACAACGAGCCGCTGGAGAGGGTGATCAGGTGGTGGAACGCGGGTCGCTGCGGTGCCTGCAGCCGTTCGTGGCTCATGTGGACGGCGGCCCGCTCCCGCAGATCGCCCAGAGAGATGACTTCGATGCCGGCAGGTGTGCCGACAGCGGGAGCGAAGTCGATGTCCGCGATCTCGCGCGCTCTGCTCTGTCGTTTTCTCACCGTCACCAGTAGCCACCGTCACACAAGGAATCTTGCCGATGCCAGCGTAACCAGAGCAGCCAGTACACCCAAGTGTCGGATTTTAACCATGACCAGTCCGCCTCCTACCCGGTTCACCTGCAAGGACGCCAATAAGTTGAATCTCGAAGCTTTCATTTTCAAGCGTAGGAGGTAGTTGTGACTTCGCCCATCGTGTCCATCGCCTATCACTCCGGCTACGGTCACACCGCTGTCATCGCCGAGGCTGTCCAGCGTGGCGCCAAGGAGGCCGGCGCCGTCGTGAACCTGATCGCCGTCGGTGAGATCACCGATGCCCAGTGGGGCCAGCTGGACGCCTCGGATGCGATCGTCTTCGGTTCCCCCACCTACATGGGAACCGCTGCCGCCGCTTTCCACGGCTTCGCGGAGGCCAGCTCCGAGCGTTGGTTCGGGCAGGCCTGGAAGGACAAGCTGGCGGCCGGATTCACCAACTCGGCTTCCAAGGCGGGCGACAAGCAGTCGACTCTCCAGTACTTCGCGACGCTGGCGTCGCAGCACGGCATGCACTGGATCGCGCTCGGTCTGCCGGGTGGCTGGAACTCGTCCCAGGGGAGCGAGAACGATCTCAACAGGCTGGGCTTCTTCCTGGGTGCCGCCGCTCAGTCCAACGCGGATCAGGGGACCGAAGGAGTGACGGCCAGCGACATTGCCACCGCCGAGGCACTGGGTCGCCGCGTCGCGGACGCCGCCGCCACGTGGGCGGCCGGCCGCACAGCACGCGCCGCCTGATCGCGGGCCCGTCGTTCCCGGCTGCCAGGCTTCCATACGTCGCCGGGGCGGGTGGCAGATCGGCCGACGCTCTCACGTGAACAGGTGAGGGCTGTCGGACCCATTCGTAGTGGAGTCGGTTGCCGACTACGGACTACACGTGATGCCGCGGTGTTCTTTTCATCCGGGCGTTGCCGTGAGGGCACGCCCGACACACGTCAGGCCGCCGAGAACGCCGATTTCGTGCAGGAGAACGCCCCCGAACGCCCGCAGCTCAAGGCCAAGCTGTTCGCCGACCTCGACGACGCCGCACCGCGGTGTCCGTGAACGCTGCGGGGCATCGAACGTGGAAACGGAAGGCCCCGGACCGTGATTGGTCCGGGGCCTTCCGGCTGGGGTGCCCAACTGCGTTCACTCCTATGCGAAGTCGGCTCCGCGGGCGGTATCGATCACGACAGGAACCAACAGCTGCTTGTGGCACACGGCAAGCAGGCCCGCCCACCGAAGGCCATGCGGGGCTGTTCCGTTGACAAGCCCGCGCGCAACGCGCGGTTGCGGTGGTTCCGACTGGAGCTGCGGTGAAAGGAACCGGCCGCTGCTGGACAGGACAGGTTGTGGAATGCATGACGGAACAGGAGTTGCGCCGGTATCTGCTGCGGCGGACGAACCCCGACCTGGTCGATGACGTCCTGTCAGACACGTTGCTGGTGCTGTGGCGCCGCATCGACGATGTTCCCGGGCTCGGAGCTGGAGCCGGCCCCACGCCCGACCCCGATGATGTGCTGCCGTGGTGCTACGGGGTGGCCCGGGGCTGCCTGGCCAACGCCCGCCGTGCTGACGGCCGCAGGCTGCGTTTGGTTGAGCGGCTGATCCGGACACAGCAGCATCCTCCGCCAGCGGCCGTCGAGCACAGCGACCTGCATGCCGCGCTTGATCGCCTCGGGGAACTGGACCGTGAGGTGGTGTGGTTGTGGGCGTGGGAGGGCCTGGCGCCGCGTCAGATCGCGGAGGCGACCGGACTCACCTCCAATGCGGTCAACATACGGCTCCACCGGGTGAAGAAGAAACTCGCCGCACAGCTTCAGCTGACGCGAAAGAACGCCGACCGGCTCGGACCCAAACTCGATGAAGGAAGGAGCAGTCAGTGAGCGACGATGAGCTACTGGCCCGACTCAGGGCTGCGGACCCGGCACTGGCCAAGCGTGCTCTGCTGCCGGACATCTACAGCCTTGTGGAGGCTGCCTTGAGCACCGACACCACACCCCAGTCCGAGCAGTCCGCCGACGGCATCGCGACCCACCCTGCGAAGCCCGCCGCGGAACGGGGAGGCCGCCGTCTCCTCATGCTCGCGGCAGCCGCAGCTCTGCTTCTCCTCGGAGGCGGCATCGCCGGAGGAACCATGCTGAATGACGACGGCGGTCGCTCGTCCGCGTCCGGTCCGCTGGCTCTGACTGCCGCGAGCAATACGGTCCAGGGCAAGTGCGCGTGGCCAGTTCCCCCGCACATTCTGCGCAAGTATCCGACGCTCTTCGAGGGCACCGTCACCTCTGTCAAGGGGACCTCGGTCTTCTTCCACGTCGACCGCTGGTTGCGCGGTGGCGACACGGCCACGGTGCGGTTCCAGAACGGCGACCCGAACCACGACACGGAGGCCCTGACGTTTCAGGTCGGAGACCACTACACCGTGGCCGGCACCAAGGACGGCAGCGTCCCGGGGTGCTTGGTGTTCCCGACCCAGTGAAGCGGTTCCGGTCAGGCACGGGGAAAGTGACAACGCGGCGCCGGCCGACTGCCGCGCCGGTCGTGGGATGAGACGCAGGCTCCTGCTTCACCAGCGCAGTTCCACGGCTTGTACACCGCCCCTGAGCAGGACGGGTTCGGCTGGGATCGCCACAGTTCAGCCAGCACGTCGGTCGCACCTGCGGCGGCACCGGTGAGGTGCTGGGTGTCGCCGATGGAGACGTCGCCGGTCGACCGCGTGGACTGGCACGAAGCTGCCCCCTCTTCGCGGTGGGCCCGTGCGTCGGTTCTCGGCGCTGTCGTTTCCGCCCGACAACGCGGAAACCGCTCAGGCTCTCCCCGCCCGCATGGCCGCCCGAATCGCCGCTCCGTCGGTCAGTCCCGGTTGACGGGGAGCGTCCAGGCGTTTTCCTGGATCTGCTTGATGAGGTCTTCGGTGGCGGGTGGCCACACGTTGCGGTAGGCGCCGTCGGCGGCGCCGATGACCTCGACCATTTTGTCGATCATGTCCTGAGGGTCGTGCTGGCCCTTCATGATTTCGGCGAAGTGGGCGCGGATGTCGGCTTCGCGGGTGAAATTGATGGCGTCGTCGTGCCAGCGGTAGGTGGTGTCTGCAATGCGGTCGTTGAAGCCGGTGTCGTAGGCGCCGGGGTTGATGGTCTGGACGGTGATGCCGGTGGGCGCCAGTTCGTCGCGCAGACTGGCGGCGATGGCCTCCAGGGCGTGCTTGCTGGCGCAGTAGGGGCCCAGGCCGTAAGCGGTGAGGAAGCCGCCCATGGAACTGATGATGACGATGCGGCCCGCGGTGCCGGTGTCGATGAACTTGCGGATGGCCCGCTGGATGAGATGGAGATTGCCGAAGACGTTGGTCTCGAAGGTGCGGCGTACGAGGTCGACGGGGACTTCGGCCATCGGCCCGCACTCGCCGATGCCGGCGTTGCTGACGAGGGTGTCGAAGTCCCAGGTGACGGCCCCAGCGATGTCAGCGTCGTCGAGGACGTCGAGTTTGTCGACGGTGACGCGGTTCTGGAGGCCGAGCGTTTCGACGTGCCGGCGCAGTTCGGTGACCTGGGGCCACAGCTCGGTGGCGGCGATGACCTGGTGACCGGCCTGGGCCAGGCCGATGGCGGTGCCGCGGCCGAGGCCGGTGCCGGCGCCGGTGATGAGGATCTTCTTCATGACGGACCTCCGTGACGGGCGATCAGCTGGGGAGTGCAGAAATGGGATCCCGAGGTCATACGACGGCGGGCGCGCCCGCGCGGGCGACCTCGCCGTCCTGGGTGGGCAGGCCTCCCGAGACACCGATCGCGCCGAGGAGGGTTCCGCTCTCGTCGTGCAGAGGGATGCCCCCGGCATAGGGGATGAGGCCACCGTTGGTGTACTCGGTGGCGGGCGCGGGGCCGCCGGGTTTGCAGTATTCCCAGAGGTTTTCGCTGGGCGCGTTGAACAGGATCGAGGTTTTGGCCTTGGTGAGGGCGATATCGATCGAGCCGAGGATGGCGCCGTCCATGCGGGCGAAGGCAAGGAGGTGGCCGCCGCCGTCCACGACAGCGATGTTCATCGGGACGCCGAGGCCGTCCGCGTGGGCGCAGGCTCGTTCGATGGCGGTCTGGGCGTCATTGAGGAAGAGGCGCATCGGGGTCCTTCGGGGCGTGTCGGCAGCGGTCGCCGTCCGTAAGGGGGACTTGGACAGCGGAACTCAGCTGAGCACAGCGGTCGCGTGATGCTCCATCACATGAACAGGTGAAGTCCCTGCCACCGGGCCGCCCATGGGCGATCTCCATCCGTTCATGCCAATGCCAATGCCGACTGTTCCCGATGGACTGCGGCCACCGGCAGGCCAGTTGATGTTCGGTGACAGCGGGGAACCTGCCCCACGGAATGGAGGCTGGCTGTGACGCTGTCCAACGGGCTGTAGCACACATCCTGGTTGTGTCGTGAGGCGCTGCTGGTTCGAGCGGAGGTAGAGAGCTTTAGTCAACGCCCCGTCGCAGCAAGGCTGTTGAAGCAGGGGCAGCCTGATCCAGCTGCGCAGCGCCGGATGCGGAGAATGGAGCCGAAGGGGAGAGGCATCGACGCGGCCGGCAGTGCAGGCCATGTCTGCGCCACCGGCTGACACACCTTGCTTTCGAGCGATCATGCGGCATCTCGAAGAGCAGATCACCGACAACGAGACCGTAGGCGTCCACCTGCGGCTTCCGCGCGATGCCGTCTTCAGGGCGCTGGCTCACGCCGAAGCCCCCGCAGTGGCTCAGCCTGCCCGGACGCGTCAGTAGCCCTGCCCCGCCTTCGCCGCAGGGGGGCGCGGGCCGAGGGCGACCGGCTTCGTCGTGGAGCGGCAGCCCAGGGCAACCGGCTCCGAGCCGGCCCGTATCCACGCTGACGACCGCCGACGCCCCGGCCCGAGACATACGATCACCGCGCGTGACGCCCGTGCGGCGATGCTCGGCCCGGTGGTGATGAGAACACTTGCAGAGAGCGTCATCAACGACTTCACCCGCACCCGCTGCCTGGAGGCCTGCGCCGGGCGGTGGGCCTACTCACCCCGTGCCCTCTCCCGGCCGCGCTGCCCGGCGGGTCGTCCTGGAAGCCAAACGGCTCCTGGCACGCGGCGACCCGCCGGACTCCCGTGCCGCGGCGCAGCTCGGCTTCACCGGCGCGACCAACTTCAGCAAGTTCTTCCATCAGCGCATCGGCCACTCCCCAGTTGCTTCGCGTGCGACCGTCCGCCGCCGCTCTTCGGAGGATGGACAGGCGATATGCCCGGTACCGGGCGACCTCGCCGGTGAGGGCCGCGCCTGCAAGGGGCGCCACCAGATAGAGCCACAGGTGTGACCAGTCATCCGGTCGGTGGGCCCACAGAGCTGGGCCGAACTGGCGGGCGGGATTGGCGGACCCGCCAGTGAGGGTGCCGAGGGCAATCATGACCACAGCGGTGGCTGCGGGCCGGGCCAGCGGAATCCAACGTGTCCACGCGCGACGGGACATCAGCAGCAGGGTGACGGTGAGGACGGCGCCGGTAGACACTGCTTCGACGGTGAACAGCAAGGCGGGCGAGCAGGAGGGAGCGGGTTCAACCGCAGCGTAGGCCATCCGGTCTCCGAGGACTGGACCCCACACGAGGCGGGCCAGGCCGGTCCCCGCTACGGAACCGGTGAGCTGTGCAGCGAAGTACGCCGGAACCCGGCGGCCGGGGAAGGCACCGGTCAGCCACAGACCGAAGGTCACCGCGGGGTTGAGATGTCCGCCGGAATAACGGCCCCATGGAGAGGACAGCGCCCCCGCGAGCGCCGCGCCGACGATCACCGCTACGACCGCAAGCTGAAGATGCGGTTGCGGCAGGGCCCGGCTGAGTGGTGATGCCGTCACCCAGCGGACAGCGGTCACCACGACGAACAGGACACCGCCGGTAAGGGCGAACTCCGCGGCCATCGCCACCGAGGCGGTGGCACCAGTAGTCCGCCGCGCAGGTACACGAGAACCTGTGGACACGGTCAACCCCAGGCCATCACGCCTGTGCCGACCCTGGTGCCCAGGCCCAGAGACACCAGCAGGCCCAGATCGGGACAACACTCGATCACCGCTCCTTTCGGATAGTGATCCGGGTCGGCGGTGGTGACTACGACGGTGGTCAGCTCCTTGCCGCTGTCGAGGCCGTCCCCCAGGACCCGGTGCTGCTCGGCGAGCGTGAACCGGCCGTCTACCAGGAGTGCTTCACGCTCGCCCGTGATCAGGACGGACGCATCGTCCAGACCGGTGTCACCGGCGGCGCGGACGGTCTGGATCAGGGCGGGCATGGGTGCGTTTTCGTTCACAGAGTGCTGAGGGGAGGCTCCAGGTGGCGGTGGCGGCCACGCGCTGGTCCAGAGCGTGGGCGAGTGTCCCGGCCGAGGCGACTGGGCCGCCCAGGCGGTCAGTGCCGTGGACGGTGCGCAGCAGCAGTGTCGGCTGGGCGTCGACGCCCAGACGGTGCCCTTCGAGGAAGCCGGCCTCGGCAAGGGCGGCGGGCAAGGCGGACATGGTCGCCACACCTCCACGGTCGCCGACATCGCGGCAGCGGCCGAGGTCGCACCGCGCACGGTCCCTCTGCATTTCCGCTGCGAACAAGACATCGCGCACAGCCGGTTCATCGAATCGATGGACCAGCTGACCGCCCGGCTGCGCGACCACGAGCCCCACGACACAGCCATGGAAATCCTGGGCCGATGGCTACGGACCGAAGGGCAGAACGACGAGACCAACAGGTTCGGACACCGCATGTTCGCGGCCAACCGCGAACTGCGCGCCTGCCGCATGACCGCCGCCCCCGACGCAGCCGTGAAAGCCCTCGCCGAAGAACTCGGCGCTGCTTCCGACGACATCGGTCCCCGCATTGCGACCGCCTTGGCTTTCCTTGAAGCGGGATGCCAACTCTCAAAGGCCCGGGACGTTGTGCCGGGCCACCACGGGCGCGGAGCCAGGCACACGGGGTACCCGGGCGCCGCGCCTCCTTCGTCACAGTTGCCCGCCGGCAAACGGCCTGGCACCCGACCGCAGCCACCGCGAGACGTCGTTATTCCGGACGCACCGGGGCGGCGACCAAATCGTCCAGCCCGGGGAACGGATTGTCCGGCCGGTGCTTGCGATACACGATGTCGACGAACGACACCGGCGCCCACTTCGAGGGCTGTTCGTCGATCTGATGGACCAACTGCGCGTGGATGTTGTTCCGCAGGTCCAGATAGGGAAACGCCTCGTGCGCCGCGTCCAGTACCGCCCGGTCCACCTCCTCGATACCGAAGGCGAACATGTCGGCGCCGATACCGAAGTGAGCGAGAGCGCCGACTGTGTGCTTGTGGTGCGCGATCCCCGGGGAGGTGTGCAGCGCCACCGCGTCCCAGATCTGGTCGGCGGCGGCATCGGACAGGCCGTGTTCCCGCGCGAAGCGAGCGGCCCGGAACGCACCGTCCACCTCGAACCGGTTCGGCCCCTGCCCCTCGTCGGTCAGGCCGATGTCGTGCAGCACCGTGGCGAGGAAGAGCGTCTCATCGTCGTAGTCCGCGCCGGCAACGAGGTTCCTGGCGGCGGCGATACTCCGGGCATAGAAGTAGCTGCGGACAGTGTGGTTGAGCAGCCATTCCGGGGAGTGCTCGGCGGTGAAGGCGACAGCGGCCTCCGTCGCCGCCGTACGGGGCCACCCTCCGATTTCCTCCGGCAGATTCTCGAGCACGCTCACTTGGCCTCAGCTCCCAGTGCCAGGTGCTCGGCGATGACCGCCTCGGCCGGCCGCAGCTCGCCCACGACGTTGGTCTGCTCGAAGTAGGTGTACCAGCCGGAGCTCTCGACACCGTTGAGGAACACGTCGGCCACTTCCCTCGAAGGGGCCTGCCAGACGGCAAACCACTCGTAGGACGCGGCATGCGAGGCCGGTTCCACCCTGCCCCAGCCGAGCGTCACGAATCCGATCTCCGCGAGCTGTTTCATGGCTTCCTGGATCCCTGTGAACAGGTCGTTCCGCGCCTCTTCGGTGGCGGCGAAGAATGCGGGCTTCGGTGTCCAGGTCTCGACGACTACATGCATATTGCGCATCTCCTCACTAGTCATGATCGGTGGGACATGACCAGCCTAGGAAGACCGAAGCCGTCGTACGATGGCCGGATGGGCAATAATCCCAAGGATCTGGCCAAGGTCGCGGTGGTGGTGCAGCCGGGCTATGTCCTGTTGGACGTGGCCGTTCCCCAGCAGGTGTTCGGCCACTGGCCGGACTACGTGACCGCCTGCTGGCCCGGCGGCGCCCCCTACGAGCTGACCTTGGTGAGTGCGGTTCCCGCGGGAAACTCGCTGGTGCCCCGCGAGGTCGAGCCGCTCGACCGGCTGGACACGGCGGACACCGTGATCGTCGCCGGAGTGCAGGACCCCACCGAGTCTCCGGACGCCGAGCTGGTCGAACGGCTACGTGAGGCGTACAACCGGGGCAGCCGAATGGTGTCGATCTGCACGGGCGCCTTCGCCCTGGCGGCGGCCGGGATCCTGGATGGCCGCAGCGCCACCACCCACTGGCACTGGGCCAGGCTGCTGCTAGACCGCCACCCGTCGGTCAGGGTCCGCGAAGCGGAGCTCTACGTCGAGGACACGGGCGTCTTCACCTCCGCGGGTGTCCTCGCCGGAACCGACCTGTGCCTGCATCTCCTGCGGCTCGACCACGGCCAGGCCGCCGCGAACACGATGGCCCGCTTCCTGGTCAGCCCGCCCCACCGCGAAGGGGGACAGGCCCAGTTCATCGAGCACATCCCGCCCGGCGGCGACTCCGAGATCACCGAGGTGATCACCTGGATCCTGGAACACCTCGACGAGCCGCTCACCCTGGAGTCGGTCAGCCGGTACAGCCACATGAGCACACGAACCCTGCGCCGCAGATTCCGGGCCGTGACCGGAACAAGCGTCATGAACTGGGTGGCCATGCAACGCGTAGCCTGCGCGCGCGAACTCCTCGAGACCACTCGCCTCGGCATCGACGACATCGCCCACCAGTGCGGCTTCGGCTCCGCGGAGTCACTGCGCGTCCACTTCACCGCGATGACCAGGACCAGCCCGTCGAGATATCGCCGCACCTTCGCCGCCTGACTGCTCGCTTCCGTCTCCCACCAGAGAGTCGGCACAGCCGCTCACTACTCGCCGGCCGGGAGGCGTACGGCTGGGGCCCGAGAGGTTAGCTGCGTCGGCTTTGGGCCGCCCCCGGTGCAGCCGGCGTCGGCCCGGACCAGGGCGAGACGGTGGTGTGCGTCGGCCACTTGTCGCAGCAGGACCCGGGCGGCGGCGCGATCACCGGTGTCCGCGGCGGTGACCACCACACCCAGCAGCAGACCGGGCGTGTCGACCACGACGTGCCGCTTGCGCCCGTTGACCAGTTTGCCGCCGTCGAAGCCGCGGCTGTCGGAGCTGACGACGGCGTCCGCTTCGACGGACTGCGAGTCGATCACACCCGCGCTCGGCTCCGCGTCCCGCCCCGACTCCGCGCGGACCGTTGCCCGGAGCCGGTCGTGGAACTCCTTGACCAGGGCGCGGTCGCGCCAGCGGCGGAAGAACGCGTGACGCGGCGTCGTTCGGCGGACCACTGCCGCAGCTGGTCACCAACGTGTTCGCGCACCTTCCCGACGAGTTACGTGGACTGGCGCGCGCGGCGAGCCTCGTGCCACGGTTCGACGCCCAACTGCTCGCCGGTGCCACCGGAAGTCTGGTAGGCGACGCGGAACGGTTCTGCAGACAGACGTTGGTCACGGCCGATGCCCATCCGCTGTTCCCCTACCGCCTGCACGATGCAGTGCGAGCTGCGGTAACCAGTGAACCCGTCTCCAACCCGGGGGCCTGGTCTGCCTCAGACCGTACGGAGCGTGCCGTGCTACTGCTCGAGTCGCTGCGCCAGCGCAGCGACCAGCTGCTGTACGAAGGTGCCGAGGCTGCTCAGCTGGATTTCCTGGAACTGGCCGCTTCGCTCTGTCACAGCCACGCGCTGTCCGCCGACTGGCTCGCCACGGCCATTACACGCCTGCCCGGCTTCGAGCTGACGGCGCAACGGTTGCCCCCACCGGACCCTGACACCTGGCTCGGACAACTTTCCGGGATGTTCGAGGCCTGGCGTGACGACCGGAGGACAGCAGGACGCGTGGCGTATCTCGAAGACTTCATGCGCCGTCCGCTTCGTAGCGACATTCG
>Ga0307509_10002934_pt1 | contig 26847 bp, 24 predicted proteins | sample 10_EM_MG_FD_202245 | JGI IMG/M metagenome (GOLD analysis project Ga0307509, IMG submission 202245) | Populus trichocarpa ectomycorrhiza microbial communities from riparian zone in the Pacific Northwest, United States - 10_EM | ecosystem: Host-associated > Plants > Roots > Unclassified | place... | reverse complement strand
CAGGGTCAGAGGGTTTTAGCTTGGGGATGGCGGGATGGACTGTAGTTGGAGGTTTTGGACTACGTGGCCCACGCTTGGCAGAAAGTCCGTTGTACCTAGGACAGTGGGATGAGCACAGGTGTGCGTTGGCCCCGATAGAAACAATTAATAATCGAGATAAAAAAAAAAAAAAATAAAGTCCCAGTAGTTAGAGCTCTTCACGCAACCATTTAAGTAATACACCACTCAGATACTGGGGCACGGGCCAAGCCCATTAACAGTGACCTTCCATAGGTGCAATATGTTCGAGATACCTAATACCCTTATCTCTATGATACCTCGCTTGTATGCGAGTACTCTATTCCTACACAATAGGACTTCCTACAATCACTATACCTCCTACGAACACAAGATGTTAGTCTATAACGATAGACGAAGTAAGCTACGTAGACTATGTCAATAGTCTATGATAGTAAGATAGTCGTTTCCCGTTACGAACACCTGCACGGAAGGCTGGTTTGTTACATACGGCTAAGAAGTTATCTCATCGGCCTAAGAAGCCAAAGAAACTTGGAGTTGACCCCTTCACCTGGGATCCCAAAGATACACAACGCTTCGTACACGCTGTGGAAATTAAGCTGGACTACTTCAGTGATTCCTTAGTGCAGGAAATTGACAAAGTCAGCCTCCTCATCTCACTGTTGAAAGATAGCCCAAAGAATGGTACAATGCTATCCATCCGCATATTAACAAAGATGCCGCCAAATGACGAGGGATCAAGTTTGACCCCAAAAATGAGTTGCGGACCTGGGAAGGATTTCGCAAGATTTTGGAACGTAGCTTTTGTGGTCACTCAGATAGGAATCGTGCTCTGAAGAACCGGAGCCAGTTGTATATGAAAGACGGAAAGGTTGATCGCTTTATCGATGATCTTATCCACCTTGCAGCATTGTTAGGGTATAGCAGTGAGTTTGCTCCAGACATGGCGCCCATGGGCATGCCTGATGTCCTCAATGCCACCTGGTCCATGAAAACCCCCAATCCAGTAACGTATAAGGATTACCTAAACCTGTTGTATCAAACTGGGCACCAGCTTGAAGATGCTTCAAATTTTCGTCTGCAGGTACAAAAGAAGACTGACTCTGCAAACAGTACAAAGAGCGATGGTAGGAATACTTCGGAAGGAAAAAGGCAGAGGAAGGAGAAAAGGTCCACTGGGCCATGGCAGCAGAAGGCCCGCAACCGAGCACCAGGGTTTACAAGACCCGCAGAAACAGAGTATACGAAGATGTACGGCAATGTGCCTTAGACTCTGATTGACAAGTGCAAACGGCTGAATCAATGTTCCTGTTGTGGACAAGATGGTCACTACTCGGTGAAGTGTCCATCCGCAGTCCAGGTGGTTGTGTCCTTACGACTTAGTCAAAACCTTGGTGCTGGTGAGGCTGGACACGAAGCCAGCCAAGTCCCAAAATCGACACGCATTGAGGCAGCTCCTAAACCTGCTGTGAAAAAAGTTGTTACCGAGCTCCATGGATCATCTCCCCCAGATTTAGATATCTTGCAGGTTGATACCAACATGGATGACTAGGTAAGCTTTATCAGCAATCAGGGATAGAAAGATGCTAAAACTTCATGCTAGGCCGAATAATGGGCATGCTGGGTGAAGATGAAGGATGTCAGTTGTATGTTCCCCAACCTTAAGTGCTGCAAACAGAAGCTAATATATCGAGCTACAAAATGGACGATGGAGGAAGGTTTCTTTTATGACGTGTCGGGATAGTTACAGCGCTTTCTATTCAGCTTTTGTTTATCTCTTATGTGATATTGCGCAATGTGTTGTTTGCTTATCTCAGACTGATTTCCATATTTTGGAAGGAATTTGGTTGGGTTTTATTTTGATTTCGTCAGGCTGGACTTGACTTAGCAAGGGATGTTATTTTGCAAGTTTACCTGAGGAGGGTTGAATACGCGAAATCATGATATCGTGGTGGTAAACACCCTGGCTATTGGGGCCCTGTAAATTTATCAAGTGATAAAACTATTCACGACCTGTTGTGGCCGCGCTTGTGTCGAAAGGCAAGGGATATTGACTAGTTACCTTATACTATACCAGGTTCTTCTGAGAAGTACTATCCGCAATGTTTAGGGAAAAGGGACCAGTAAAGCGGTTGAGGCTTGTAGGCCTGCCGCCACATACAAGATGCACTCACATAAGTGTGCGATTGGAATGGAGCCACAACTAAGAGAGGCTGAGTGGTGAACCCCTCTTATTATTAGATAGTGGCGCTACTGGTGCTGTTCTAAGAAGTGATTAGGTTAAGGATACACAAGTACCTTGCGTCAGTCGCAAGGATCCGACAACTATTCCAGACGCCAGTGAGAATCTTATCCCAGGTTCGGGTTTTCACTATACTAATACGGTAGATATGAATATAGGAGACCACATGAATTAAATATGATTTGAAGTCGCACATATGCCGGCTGGCAAAGTAAATGTTTACCAGCCAATGTCATGGTTGAAAGACCACAACCCAGATATCAACTGGGAAAGAGGCAGGCTAAAGTGATGTTCTGATTATTGTAAAGCCCAATGCCTTAGAAAGGAAAGGTGTTTAGAGCTCATAACAGAGGAATAACTCTTAGCCGAAGACCCAGACAACATCTTTGTCATGGGAATGGCCCTCTATACTGATGAAGACGGGGACAATATTAAGGTGAAAATCCTTCCAGAATATCAAGACTATGGAGATATATTTGGTCAGGAAAGGATAAATGCTTTACCTAAGCATACAAAATACGATCTCTGTATTGAGTTAGTCACTGATGCTAAGTTACCTGAGCGGCCAATATATCCCTTATCCAAGAAAGAATTGGATACGCTATGAGATTATATTAAGGAGATGGAAGACCACAGAAAGATTAGAAGGTCTTCCTCACCAATAGGCGCTTCTATTTTATTTGTACTGAAGCCTGATGGTCCTCTTCGGTTCTGTGTTGATTACCGAGAGTTGAACAAGATTACTATTAAGAATAAGTATCCGTTGCCCTTGATGAGCGAGCTTAGGAGTAGGCTCAGTAAAGCCACTATCTTGACTATATTGGATTTGAAGAATGGCTATTATCTTATCAGCATGGCTGAAGCAGAGGAATGGAAGACCACTTTTAAAAGCTGATAGGGTCTTTATGAGTATACTGTGATGCCCTTTGGGTTATGGAATGCACCATCAATGTTCCAGAGTATGATCAATGATATATTCCATGACATGCTAGATGTCAGGGTTATCGCTTATATAGATGATATATTGATCTATAGTGAGACTGTAGAGGAACATGTCGCCCTTGCAAGGTGAGTGATAGAAAGGCTAAGAAAGGCACCCCTTTGCGTTAGTATTAAGCAATCAAGTTTCCATCAACGGGAAGTAGAGTTCCTTGTATAAAAGATATTCGACAGAGAAATCTAAATCACAACGATCAAGGTTGAAGATATCCGGGCTTTGTTAATGCCCGTGAAAGTTCTCGATGTGCCAAGCTTCATGGGCTTTGCTAATGTTTATCCTTGGTTCATACAAGGCTTTAGTAAGATAGCTAAACCCTTAACTGACTGGACAAAGAAAGGTATCAAATGAGCATGGACTCCTTTGTGTCAGGAGGCATTTGACACATTAAAGGAAATTTTTACTACAGGCCTAATTCTGACATACTTTGATGATACTCCTCCAACGAAATTAGAAACCGATGTTAGTGACTTTGCGTTAGGGGCCGTATTATCTCAACTCTGTGAAGATGAGAAATGACACCCAGTAGCTTTTCATAGTAGAAAGTTCTCGCCCGCTGAGATAAATTATGATGTTCATGAAAAGCAAATGGCCGCAATAGTGGCAGCCGTTAAAGAATGAGCATATATGTTGATATCGGTTGATGATCAGATATTGGTGTACACTGATCACAAGAATTTAGAGTCCTTTAATACTACAAAGACTCTGAACTGAAGGCAATATCGCTGGGCTGAGTTTCTACAACCATTCAATTTTAAGGTTATTTATAGAGAAGGACTGTGGAATGAGAAAGCTGATGCTTTGTCAAGGCATACGGAAAACCGCCCTGAAGGTGGGAGTAATTCCTAACCATTTACTTTTTTCGCTCTGGATATTATGTTCATGAGGAGCCAATTATCTTGTGACCACACGTGATGCAGACTTGCCCAGGTTTGCGGTTGCTAACAACCTTTGATGAGGCTCATGTAAAAGCAGCCGATAATGATCAAACCTACTTAGCAACGCTACAGGTACTCCTCAAGGGCAATTGTAAGGTCAATACAAATTTCAGTATTGAAAAGAACTTGCTCCTGTATAAAACCTGATGGTATATTCCAAAGGATAAAGGTCCAAGGCAAACAATCATGGAGGCAGAACACGATCCCAAGATTGCTGGACACTACGGAATGTACAAGACAATTGGTAGGGTTAGGGCTAACTTCTATTGGCCTTAAATGGATGAGCATATTACTGAGTACGTTCGCTGTTGCAATGTATGTCAACGTAATAAGGTTATCAGGAATAATAAGTATTGGCTACTAGAACCTTTAGAAGTTCCTATGACACTACGGACCGGAATATCCATGGACTTCATTGTTGGGTTACCAAAGTCAGAAGGGTATACGAAGTTATGGGTCATTGTAGACAGGTTGTACAAGATAGCACACTTCATTCCGCTACAGACTGAGGCACATATTAAGGAACTGGCCTTGATGTTTGTGAAAGAGATCTGGTGTCTACATGGGCTTCCTGAAGCAATTGTCTCTGACCGGGATACCCAATTCACTTCTAAATTTTGGACAAGCCTAATGCAACTACACCAAGAAAAGTTGAATATGTCTACAGTATTCTATCCTGTAAGCGGTGGGCAAACACAAAGGGTTAATCAGACACTGGAGCAATACTTGTGGAGTTATTGTACCTTATCAGCAAGACGATTGGGTATTGCTGTTGCTGTTTGCGGAAAATTCATATAATACTTCACCGTCTGAATCCACGAAGACTGGTCACTTTGATATTCATTATGGATTCTCCCCGCAAACGCAATAGTCGGGGATGGTGTCTGATAATAAGGGAATACAGTCAGACAGTGAGCTTAAAGTAAAGAATTGGGAAGGCACTTGGCAAGAAATCTGAGGGACAATACAACTGGCACAGGAAAGGCAACGGAAATGGCATTATCAGAAAAGAGAGCCCACTTGGGAATATGGCAGGCTGGAGCATGTCCTCCATGGCAGAGCTAAGAAAGCGGACCAAGTGATGCCAAACCGGAAGAACCACTGCTGTAACGACCCTACGATAGGTAGCTACAATGACTATCACCTTAGCCCAAATGGTATACCAAGTGGTAACTAGAGGTGGTATTGTCTAGTATACTTAGTATACCAATAGCTGGTAAACCTAGGGCAAGGCCAATGAAATAGTTGAGTAGAGTTGGGTACTCTACGAGGCAGGGTAACCTTTCGGGAGTAAGTTCGCATAAAGTCAAGGAATTTGTGGGAACATTACACAGACCTCCTGACAACATTTAGTGTTCACAGGAGGACATCCGAAGCGGTTAAAAGCATAAGAGGGCAAAGTTACCCTACTTTGGGAATATGACCATTGTGCCCATGGACTCCAGTTACCCTACTGTGGAGTCCAAGTTACCCAACCTTCACCGGCAAAGTCATCCTAGAACATAGAGGTTGATTGCCTCACATTCTAAGGGCTCTTGGATGTTCATGGGCGCGCACGCATCTGCGCGGGGAGGCCCCACGCCTGAGTAATGGTGGTCCGAACATGCAATTTAACTTGGGCGGGTTGAGCTAACACCCCCTTCTAGCCCCAGCGTTAGGACTGCGCGTCATAGGCAGACGGCTGCATAGTTGCTCGTTTGCTAGTAAAAAGAGGTCAATGTAGCAGCTGCCCTATCACCGTATAAGTCGTCGCCGTCCGTCGGACTGAATGTCGTTCGCAGGATATATAAGGGGAGTATGGGTAACCGCCAAAATGGGGGTCACCCATATATGGTCTCTCTGGCACCTAGGAGTCTACCTTAACCTACTGGTAGTAGGGTAGTCTTCCTAGTGGTACTTAGGTAGTCCAAGGAGGCCAGTGTGCTTTCGGGACAAATGCCTCAGTAACTAGCTAGGACCTTCTCCCCTTGAGTTGTAGCATTAGTATGGGTTGTCAATGGTCTCTAGAGGTATGAGTCTTATCACGGTAGAGCATGTCCTGAGAGGCTGGCTATGGGTAGAGTCCATTAAGCCAGCCATCGGCTACATCTCACTGGGGGAGCTTGCATGTCAAATTATCGCATTGGATAGTCGTGTAGATTAAATGATGGACTGCATAGCTTGAATAGACAAAACTCCCACTGGGCCAGTGAGTCCACCACCTAGGTATTGACTCCAGTTGTTGCCATAACAGATAGCCACTGGTATGATTTCGATAGGAAGAGTTTTTCCACCTGCGGTTGTATTGGAGATGCATTGCAGAAACTCACCTTTTATTAACAGAGTTAAGTGTACCCGAGTTGGTCCGACACTTCCAGCAGGATAATTCCTGATAGAGGGTTGACCTCGGACACACCCTGAACAGCACAGGGTGCTCGCACAAGGTCGGAGTAGTGGTGAATGTCAAAGGCTTAAATCTGATATCTACTTAAGTTTACGCGTTTGGCATTCTACTTCAAACACCAACTTTCCTCGAGAGACCTTATTGAGTGAAGCTTTGAGCTTCACTATATTAAGTTTAACCGTTTTGATTCTTCGTGAATTAATTACTCTATCTTTATCTTCTACTTTGAGTTTTGGTGCGGTCGCAGCCTTAGAGTTCACCTCTCTATAGGGTGCCCCCGTTACACCTGCATAAAGAGGCCTATAGAAAAACTAGTCCATAAGATGCTTGGATCTTATGTTGTCGTAGGCCAGATTGGTTCTAGCGCCTATAAGATCAAGCTGACAGACAGATATGAAATTTATCCTGTATTCCATGTCAGGTTGTTGGAGCCTTACAGGGAAGATCCAAATGAAAGACCTTAGAAGGAGATACTAACGCCAGACATTGTAGATAATGAGCCTAGTTATGATGTCTCAGTGATAGTGGACAGTCGCTGGTATGGGAATCCTAAGAAGAGGTTTCCCCACCGGTTTGTGCAGTATATCTTGATTGGGAAGGGTTCGGTCCAGATGATAATGATTGCGAACCTGTATGAGATATTAGAAGATACCACAATGAAAACATTGCAACTGTTCTATGAGAGGTATCCATCTAAACCTAGAGACCATGGAGTTATAGACAATCCAAACTGTGGGACTAAAAGACAATGTTGACAGTCTGAGGACAGACCAAGAAAAGAGGGGAGTAGTGTAATGACCCTACGATAGGTAGCTTCAATGACTATCACATTAGCCCTAATCGTATACTAAGTGGTAACCAGAGGTGGTATGGTCTCATATACTTAGTATACAAATAGCAGGTAAACCTAGGACAAGGCCTAGGAAATAGTAGATGCGCCTTGGGTACTCTGCAAGGCAGGGTAACATTTCGGGAGTAAGTTGGCATCAAGTTAAGGAGTCCATGGGAATGTTACACAGGCCTTCCGAGATAACATTAGATGCTTACAGGAGGACTCCCGAAGCGGTTAAAGCCATAAGAGCGCAAAGTTACCCTACCTTGGCAATTTGACCATTATGCCCATGGACCCCAGTTACCCCACTGAGGAGTCCAAGTTAGCCTACCTTCACCGGCAATGTCATCCTAGAACTTAGAGGTGGATTGCCTCACATTCTATAGGCTCTAACATGTTCGTGGCTGCATAGGCATCTGCGCAGGAGGCCTCACACCTGAGTAAGAGTGTCCCGAACATGCTATTGAACTTGGAGGGGTTTTCCTAACACCCCCCTCTGGCCCCCGCATTGGGACGGCGCGTCATAGGCAGACAGCTGCATAGTTCCTCCTTTGCTAGTAAAAAAGAGGTCATTGGAGTCGCTGCAGTTACACCGTATATCTCGTACCCCTCCGTCCAACTGAATGTTGTTCGCAGGATGTATAAGAGGAGTATGGGTAACTGCCAAAATAGGGGTAACCCATATATGGTCTCTCCTGCACCCAGGAGTTTATCTTAGCCTACGGGTTGTAGGGTGGTCTTCCTAGTGGTACTTAGGTAGTCCAAGGAGGCCAGTGTGCTTTCGGGACAAATACCTTAGTAACCAGCCGGGACCTTCTCCCCTTGATTTGTAGTATTACTATGGGTTGTCAATAGACTCTAGAGGTATGAGTCTTATCACGGTAGAGTATGTCCTGAGAGGCTGGCTATGGATAGCGCCCATTAAGGCAACCATGTGGTATACCTCACCGGAGGAGCTTGCATGTCAAATTTCACTTTGAATAGTCGCGTAGATTAAATGATTGACTGCATAGCTTGGATAGATGAAACTACCACTGGGCCAGTGAGTCCACAACCTAGGTATTGACTCCGGTTGTTGTCATAACAGTTAGCCTCTGGTATGACTTCGACAGGAAGAGCTTTTCCACCTGCAGTTGTTTTGGAGATGCATTGCAGAAACTCATATCCTATCGATGGAGTTAAGTGTACCCGAGTTGGTCCGATACCTCCGGCACGATATTTCCTGATGGAGGATAGACCCTGGACAAGCCCTGAGCAGGACAGGGTGATCGCACAAGGTTGGAGTAGTGGTGAATATCAAAGGCTTTAATCTGATATCTACTTACCTTTAAGCGTTTGGCATTCTACTTCGACAACCAACTTTTCCTCACGAGAACTAATTGAGTGAACCTTCAAGCCTAACTATATTAAGTTTTACCAGTTTGATTCTTCGTGAATTATTTATTCTCTCTTTATCTTCTGCTTTTAGTTTTTGGTGTGGTCGCAACCTTAGAGTTCACCTCTCTATAGGGTACCCCTATTACAAACATTGTCCTTACTATTTCAGTATATATCTACTAACCACAAGACCACAGACATCAGAACTAAGGTATTACCTACAGAGCGTTCTTGGAGCCCCTTAGGGGGAATTCTTTAATGTATTTGCTTTCTCCCTACAAAGGTGTTTCTTTTTCATACCAACTTTACATCAATGAGGGATACATTTTTTCTTCACGAAATAGAACCATTCAATACTTTCCTTTGATGATATCTGAGTTTTTTCATTTTAAGCTTCATATTATGGAAGAACGGGACTGTTGACCTTCTGGTTATTTGTCTTCCATTGTCCTCAAATAACAGCTTTGTCTAAAGTCTTTCTTTCCTATATCATTCTGTTGTATTAGGTTGTACCTTTTGTTATATTCAGACATCATCGGTTGGGTCATGATTACTGAAAGCTATTTTGTATTGGCTAGGCTTCATTGAGCTCTCCAGGTCTGGAGGCGTAAACACAGTTGAAACCCATGATGTTTTCTGGGGCTGAAGACTGGAAACCGGATCCTTCTCATAAAGGATGAGGTCACTTATGTTCTCAATTTATGTTCTGCCATTTGGCTCTTTCGTTTGGTTAAGAAGAATGATCACAGAACAAGTTCAAGTCGTGCAAAGGTTTTTACCATTTCGCTTCACACATTGTTGTATAATTTCAACAATTTTCCTCAGGAGGAGTCTGAGTGATAGTTCATGCAAACCCACCACTTTGAACTAATCCCCGACACCACGATACAGCTACATGACTCAATTATTCGAGCTTATACGATAACGTTGAAAAATATCAAACATGATTAAATGAAGTTCATGTTTATACAATCATTATGCCGTGCACACTCCGCAATAGCCTGGACTAAGACTGCAAAGACAGCAACGGAGGAGGCAAGTTGTGCTGCAGGAGGGAAGTTGCCTCGGAAACGGCGTGAACTCTGTATTCACTCAGCTTATGCAGGGACGGGTTGGCGTCCTCGAGGCTCTTTCCCAAACTTTTGAGTTCGCGGGCTACCAGTCTACAGGGCTCGAGAAACGTCCTGACCTTCACCATTTAGCCAGGGGGTGTTCTCGCTACTCGCCAAAACGACGTTCAACAAAGGTAAGCACTTGTTTGAATTTAAACCTCGACCCTTCCCTCACGACTCCTGAGATTCCTCTTCATCCTCATCATCTTTGCTATCAGTTCAATTCTTCTCACCACACGACGAATCCTCCCCTCTCGACTCCTGAGACCCCTCTTCATCCTCATCGTCTTTACTATCTGTTCAATTCTTCTCACCCGAGGACGAATCCTCGAACCCGAACAGCCCATAACGATTATCCCTATTGAGCTAGCCTCTCTCCATCATCATCCTCTCTCCCACCACTCGCGAGATCCCCCTCTCAACATCCCTACCACAATTAACTCTACCTATCTCTCCCGATAACGAACTCTTCCCGATTCTACCGATAACGAGCTTCCCAACCGATCTACTATCTCCGTCTCATCCCACCCTGGCAAATGTCCGGAGAGAAAGAAGAAGCAAGCTTGGTGTGCTCGGTCAATCCCATTGATTGGCAAGGTGCTCCAAACAGTAGTGCGAGTAGGACGTTTATTAAACAAGCCTTCGGTATCGACGAGTGGTTCGAATATATCCATCCGTGGCAACTGCTGACTGATATTGACAAGGCTGTTGATTTCAATTCCTGTGAACAAAGCTTTCTTTATTTCTACGAATTTGATCACCGTGACTGGAGGATAATCGAGGAGTTATTGTACTCATTTGGCTTCAGGTCCGCACTGCGTTTCACATTCGAGTACGTGGTAAGGGGAGCTATTGTCCGGATCATGCCTGGATCAGAGCATGAAAGTGTAGGCGGCGAGCTATATGACGATATTGTCAGAAAGATTGACGCAATCCCGGGGCATTTACGCTCGACTGTGCAGGTCGGGGGAACCCGCTCCAAAGTCCAAGGCTTCCGCGGTAAGGAAGGTGATTACGGCCTACGCCCTAGGACTCGGAAGGCTAAAGGCTCTTGGCCTTCCCTTATGATCGAAGTAGGCTATTCGCAGACGCTCGAGTTACTTGGCTACGATGCGGAGTGGTGGCTCCTCCAGTCACAAGGCCGAACTCGCTTTGTCATTCTAATCAAAGTAGGCCGGGAACCATTTAGCCTCCGGATCGAATGCTGGCAGATGAGACCTTCTCCTCTGCTGGGTATCAGCGAGGAATGGGTCCCGACGTGTACACAGGATTTCGACATTAACGAAGCCGGAGAGGTGACCTCACCGCTCGGGTCCAAAGAGCTTTGAATTCCATACGATGGCATCTACGACCGCTGCACTTCGACTGCTGCTCAACCAATAATCTTTACTCTGGCAGAGCTTTCTGACTTCGCACAACGGGCGTTTGAGGTGTTAGAATAACACGGAATTGCTCGGCGTGTCATGGCCGTTGGGGGGAGGTTTCTTGCTGAGAACCACTAGTCTTGTGAATCAATTGAATGCCGCGTACTGTAGGGTGAAGAAAGACCTTTTTTATTTTTATTTTTTCTCTTTTCTGTTTTCTGTTTGCTGTTTTCTTCTCCCTCACAGCGGAGGAACTCACAAATGCCGAAGCAACACACTTGTGTATCACTGTAGGGGAAAACCTTTTTTCCCTTCACATTGTTTCCAAACGAATATGTTCCACAAGCACTACCAATCTTGAATGAGGAATTGGGATGGGGAGGGCTTTTGAAGAGTGAGGTGGCCTAATCTGTATCGCTACCCTCACACCGTCAAAAAATTGTTAGCCACCAATTGAATTTTATCAAGGTATTCCCACCTAAGCCCAGAGGTGTGCAGTCGGAAGTCGAGTGGGGGGCCCGATTTCGACCGGGATATGCTTGATCTTAGCAATAAATGGTAAGCAAAAGTACTAGTATGGTGGAGGACAGTCTTCACCGTAGCTATGATCGAATGAAACAGCGGGCGGCGAACAGGGGTATCTGGTGGGCAAAAAGAGGAAACTACAAGGTTACGGTTATGAAAATACAGGAGTTGATGATATTCATCATTGGTCAGGTTTCTTTAGTAATGGATGGGACAGACACAGTTATTGGCCAGAACCAGTGATCAACTGGCGACATGATCAGGCTGCGGGGAAGGTTGGGACGGCGATGAGAGTTAGACTACTCAAGTACTGTACAGGATTGGTTCTCGAGACACCCATCTTGTCGCGATTGTTTCTGCGAGGACATTGCATCATCCTACGCCCAGGATAAATTTCTGCTGCACCAATGCAGGGGCCCAGTTCATGGTGAAGTCGGCCATTCGCACTAATTATTACTTGGATAGAACCCTTGTGCAAGAGTGGAAAATTAACTCCGCGTGGAGGGTGGTAGTGGAATCTGCTGTTGATATGATAAAACATGTTCATTGGATTTTGCTTAAATTTATTTCTATACGGTGCGGCAAAGACACAGTATTGTAGTCTACTCATAAAAAAACCTAATCCTTCACGGCTATTTTGAGGGCAATGGCTCCTGGGTTGTTGGAAGGTATTATAGCTAGAAAATGGAAGCGAATTCAATATTGAGATTGTATCATAAGTAACACAGCACCCCTTCTACGAGTTGTCTTCTACTTTAGGGCGAAGCTGGGGAGCAGTAAAACTGGCTGCGCTGACTGATAGGTGTTTGGTCCTGGACAACAGTCGGGAGCAGCCGCACCGTTACTACCCTGGTAGAGGGTGCTTTGTAACAGAAGAGAAAGCACTTTTATGTAGTCAGAGGGTGGAAAAAAAGCATTTTCATGCAACGCAGAGACTTGAATGTGGAGTACGTAACTTGTCAGTCGCTAGGTAATGTGAGCGCTCTGCAAGCTTGAGCCCTCTCAAGCAATTGTAAACTCGCTTGGCCCGATTCATACCAACACACCCACGGTGGGTGCCCTTCCCTCTCAATCATACAGTACCCTCAGGCTAATCACTACTCTACACCGGCATTTTTAGAAATTGGGCTTTCGACCTCACCACATCTACATGCTCTGGGGTATTTTTGTCATTTTATTCCCTGGAAACTACCTTGGAAATAAGATAGACCTAGCCAGGACGACAATACAACAGAAAGACTAAAACAGTATAAATTTAAATGGTGTATGAAATTATTACAAAACAGGAAGCGTAAAGTTTCGGGTAACAAAAGTCGACCGTACGATCGCCAAAACGGATGCATCAAACTTCAGAATCTGTAATTCCTTTCAGTATAATATCCTCTAGTCGGCAAGAGGTGGGGAGATCCCTAGTCGGGTGTATTAGTAGAATTCGCGACACCGAGCCTGTGAGTACTTACTGAATTGCAGAGAATATCCTACTGGCGGGTAAAGAAATCCAAGAGAGCCCAGGCATTGTGCTTTAGTTTCCCTTGCGGTCGGTAACATCCTCACGGCAACCTCCAGAACGGAGGGGAAGAAGGATACTAACCTCGACATCTTTACCAGTCTGTTTGGCTGCCCACATCCCCTCCCAAATCGCCACTTTATGGGCAACCAACGCCTCCTTCGCAATACCCATGTTCCTAGTCCGTAGTTCAAACTCAGCAGTCCTCAACATCTTCCATGCTTTCACCTTGTTCGCCTCACGCTTGCATCGTGCCGGCGTGACTATATTAAATTCATTAGTACCCCGGGGGTGAGTTTGTGGAAAGGGAGCTATACCGCGTGTGGCGAGGAGTCAGTTACGTTCAATCTTGTGAAGATTTTCCCAAGCAACTTTCTCATCCAGAGTGAGCCCGTGAGCTCCGGGGCGCCCGAGATGCCTCCAGAGGTATCCATGTGACATTTTCCCCTTGAAAACCGACGAACAGCCGGCGCTCCCTGATGCATTGGAGGCTTGGTTGCATATCGAGTTTGGAGATTGGTTCGGCACTCTCCCGGGCTGCAGCAAAAAACTCGCCAGTCATGGGAATCTTGGGACCGACAAACCGCAAAAGTACTCATGCTCGTACTACAGTCTTCCCCGTACCCACGATGCAACTGGCCGACGAACAGGTTACCGGTATTTGGTGTTCAAAAAAAGAAATCCTCAAGGTTAGGGTGACGAAAATTACTGGCAACTCATCCCGGTTCGTTTCCCGCCTAGTTTCGTCGTGGGTACGGTGAAGACCGCAGCGGAGGAGTTATCGGTCGAACAGAGACCTTATAAGCTAGGTCACGGTGCTTTGAGCTAATTTTGTCAGGGGGGGCGGCGTTGGGTAGTTGTTTCCGGAGATAGGAGAACAACAACTTCCTACGCTCAAACAAACCCTCTACCCCGTGAGTGGGGAGGCGTATAAGGGCAAAGGGTTCCTCCCACTCCCTTACTCTGCTTTCAGGTGCTGCCTTTTCGATTATCATACTACCGCTACCACCTGTACTACTTCTACCCCTACCAACTCTATCATGAACCGGGGAAGAAGGGAAAAAAATGCTATCGATGGCAAAGCTCCTCGCTCCAAAGCCGGCACTGACAACCCGTAGGGTGGCTTCTACCGCCGCACGGGGTAAAGTTGGAGGAGATATTTCCTCTGTTTTCCTGTCAGTCTCGGGGATCGCTCCGTCGCCATTGCCTGATAGGTATGCTGAGCTTAAAAGGTTGTTTACCGCAGGACGAGAAGGTGTCCTGGCAGGGTCCTGGGAGAGGCTACTGCTTGATCTTGAGAAGGAGACGGCCGTGGTGAAGAGGTTTGTGAGCGATGTTTGTCTTTTTCCCTTTATTCCTAGTTTTCCCCCGGTGAGGTGGGGGAGTTAGTGTTGGTTGACGGATAGCTTATTCCGCAAGTTGAGTTTAAGACCGCTCTACTCTTTCTAAAGAGAAAATAGAGGATATTAAGAAGCGAGGTGTGGTCGTTTTAAAAAATGTCTTGCAGGAGAGGGAGTGTCTGGCAATGAAGTAGTCATAGAAGGAACACATTAAGCGCAACTTCTGGGCTAAAGGTTTTCCCTCTCTACCACTTCGCTCACTGTTTAAAGCTAAGTTACGAAACACAGCCTTCCCCGCCGAATCACCGGCGGTCTACGAACTATACTGGTTCCCGGCGCAGCGCACCGCGAGAGCCCACCTATCTCTCATAGCCTCCCAGTGTTTAGTGAACTCCCTCTGGCACTCTTCGCTCCTGTCATCGATGGTAAACACCTCTGAGTCATTGCCATAGGCCGACCGCTTCCGTATCCGCCAGCCGGGAGGGGCAGGCTTTGATCTCGGGGCGCCTATCGACGGAGGCAGTATTGAGCGCTGGGAGGATCCCGAGAATTCTCTCTGCTACGAGAAGATCTGGACAGAGAGATGGGAGGAGTACGATCCCTATAATGCGGATCACAGGTACCGTGCAATGATGGATCTCTACAATGGAGCTAGGAGTTGTGGAGTCTGGAGGAGCTGGCAGGGTTGGGTGAGCCACTCCGCACCCTCTCCCTTCCCACTTAACTAGTCTGCTAACTAGCTCCAGCTCTCCCTATCAACAACATCTCCTGGCGAAGGTACCATCCTGGTAAACCCACTGCTAAAGCACGCAACGGCATACACAATCCTCCGCCCCTTCTTCACTCTCTCCGACTCCCCAACCATCAGCACAACCACTGACTTCCCAAACTCAGTTCAGGGGGCCTGCCAAGAATACAGCAGTACAACCCATCTTCATCACCGCCTCGATGAAGCAATGGCACATTTACCTAGCATTTCACCGGGCGACTACGTCTTCTGGCACTGCGACATCATTTAGGCCGTGGATAGGGTGCACCAGGGTGCGAGGATAGCCCCGTGATGTACATCCCGGCGGTGCCCTGGAGGTGGAGAGTCACGGGAGGATTTTTTTCCCCTCGGAACTGGAGCGGGAGTTTGAGGGAATGGTGCTAGGGGAAGTTTTTTCTCTGTTTGCCACTTGCTTCCCAGAGAGTGGGGGGTGCGTGCGTTTCAATAACTAGCCGCCATGAGATTCAAACCATCTAATAAAAAATTATGCCCCCTTTTCTTTGCCTTTTCTCTAATGTTACTCAGGTAGCTACATCGGCGCCCCCCCCCCCGCTCCCGCAGACCCTGTACTGTGCCTACTCGAGTCCTTGTGAATTACCCCATCGAGCTTTTCTAAGAATGCGATAACGCCCCCCCCCCCCCCCATTTGACGGGCGCCAGCACTTTGGAATTAATGTCGCCGCAAAACTAAACGGAGGATAGTATCCCCTAGCTTTGAATTAGATTCAACATACTGTACCATAACCACTCAGCCGATAGAGGCCGTTGCCAAGGTGATTGATTGCCCTCAAGAATATACCACTTTCAGTTCGGATTTGGATCACCTAGAGAGTCAACTCTGCTCTCTAGCCAATTATGGAGAGAAACCGGGTTTGGCTTCCTGTCCTCTTTGATAGTTTTTCGTCTCTTCCTTTCGCATATAGTATAACTCAGCACGGGATTTATCAACCCTCCCCATGACAGCGGTCTCTATATCCTGAGTGTTTAAGGGTACAGCGGCGCTTGGCGGTACTAGAGCAGCACTTGCATAATCCAATTGTAACCCCCACTATTCAATCCGAGATCAGGCTCGTGGGCTAGGTTCACAGTTCCTTCAATACCCATTCTGATATTTTCAGTCACTGTTAGAGGGTGCGGTTGCTGGTACTTGAGGCTTTCTGGTAATTACAGCGTGAAATATCAAGGATTTGTGCAGATAGAAATATATCAAGGGGATTCCCTGTGATGCCGGCGAGATTCAAATAAAGCAGACTTTACTCACCCGGCTCTACCATGGGTATCTCCCCCAGGCGATACTTTGCTGGTGTTCTCGCTAGATATCTAGCTTATGGGGGTATTCTTGGCAAGGATGGGTGTGCACTGATTTATAACAACCCATTTGAGAGGGATTGATGCGGCCGGGAAACAATGAAAATCAACCTATTCGCAATCACCACAACAGTTATAGAACTGGCAGGGCAAAACACCCTCCCGGCATATCATAGGAGATAAAGCATTAGAACTTTCCCCCAGTATATGAGAGAAAAGGTCATGGCTTAAGCTAGATTTCGTCGCTCAAATCCCAGCCTTAATCAACCGGCCCAATTTCTTCTCTCCTTTTTGCCCCTTACAATTCACAGAAACCAGCAACCCCGAAATATGTAAAAATATTGGGCTGTGCCCAAGGAATCAGAGATCAATTTATAACGCGTGTATCTAAGCCGCCTGTCACTCGGCCCCCGCTACTACTATACTATGCGGTACGCGCACTCATCCGGAGCAAGGAGAGGCAGCCAGAACTCTCCCTTCAGAGCCCATTTCACCTCAACCCCAAAATCTTTCATGCAATCGGTATGTATAACCAAGGACTCTAACTCGAGATAAGATATAATTGAATAAAGCGTATGTAGATGATTTTACCTTCAACCCTAGGACTAGTAAACCCTCCAACTAATATCTTGCGGAATAGCTAGCACAACCTGGGCCAATCTCCATGGGTTACTAAGTCCTATCTGGTCGCGCTTCACGGTATAATGTAAAATCCCCAGTACTAAGTACTCGGGGGTGTCATATGTCGGGCGACACTCTTATAAGGTAACAAGGGTTTTTCCCTATACAAATGAGTTCTGTGGCTGCTTTTTTGTATTGTGGAAAAAGGTCGGGCGACACGAAGAATGGTATATAAACCAAGGCTTTTGGCAGGACAGCCCCCCACTTGCTCTTGTACCCTAGTACACGTAATTGCTGGTGTTTATGAAAACGACTGTTATTGCATTTGGGTAAAGAATTACCTAGACCCTGAAGATTTTACCCATATTCAATAGTAGTCATTTTTCCAAACGTCAGCTAATCATATTAACACTCGTTCCAAAACTATATCGAGAAATCTTGATGTTTCCAAGGCCTAAACCTTGCCAAGACTCCCCCCTCCCTTGGTCCTGGGAACCTGACCACAACATCCTGTAGCCAAACGCATAAAACCTTTTCTCTCTCGTTTTTGCGGCAATATGCACTTGATGCTTGGATGAAGAAGTGGCAATGGGTAATGGTCAAGATTGTTGATTTCAGCAAACTACTAGTAAATTTAATAGTTGTTCATACTGTGAAACATATTGTGACCCAGGTGACCAAGGTCACAAACTGGTAAACGGGGAAGCCCTTGTTTATCTTCAGAAGATTAGGTAGTATGTCCTGAGCATTAGCTGTGCTCCAGGTGCATTCTCGGCATTAGGTGTGTGTCCAGTGCATCCTGAGCATTAGGTATGCACCTGGTCCATCTTGAGATTAGGTGTGCACCTGGTCCTTCCTGAGATTAGCTGCTGCATCATGTTCTATTCCAATTTGTAATCCAGGTTCCATGCATCAGGTACATCAGACACACAGTGTAACCGGTACATGTTACCAGTTTAGGTATGGATTTTGTTTTATGTATTGTTTCAGGATACAAGTTCAGGAGACTTGTATGCCTTGTTAGTTTGTGTTATGTTTTGTTTTAGGATACGAGGTCAGGAGACTTGTAACCCATGTTATTTATTACTTGTATTGTTTCAGGATACGAACTCGGGAAGTTTGTAAGCCTTGCTTATTATTTGATTGTTATGAGTCCGATATCATTTGATGCCTTAGGATTTGGATATGATCAATCCGAGATGGATTATCACAAGTGTATTTAAAGACCTGTATCTCTCCGGACTTAGAGAGATCAGACTTTGACAGAGAGAGTTTTCAATATACTTGGTTGAACAGTTATCTTCTATTCAGCTCGATTCGAGAATCTTCAAGCTTGGCACAGGCCTAAAGCACTTGGCCTTCTCTTGGTAGATTTGATAAAGTAATAGAGCCTATTCAATTACTTGTTGGTGTCCCTAGTACTTGATCTCGTTTTTACCACCGGTTTGGTTACAGTCAATATCAATACCCCTTGGTGTAATAGGCACACCCTGTAGAGAGGTGAACTCTAAGGTTACGACCGTACCAAACACTCAAAGTAGAAGATAAAGATGAGGTAAAATAATTCAGAAGAATCAACGGTAAAACTTAATATACATAAGCTTGAAGCTTCACGCAATTTAGTTCTCTCGAGGAAAAGTTGGTGGTCGAAGTAGAATGGCAAACGCTTAAACTTAAGTAGATATCAGATTTAAGCCTTTGACATTTACCACTACTTCCGACCTTGTGCGAGTACCCTGTCCTGCTCAGGGTTTGTCTGCGGTCTACCCTCCATCAGGATCTATCTGCCTGTAGTGTCGGACCAGCTCGGGTACACTTTACTCCGTCAATCGGATATGAGTTTCTGTAATGCATCTCCAATACAACCGCAGGTGGATAAACTCTTCCTATCGAAGTCATCCCAGTGGCTAACTGTTATGACAACAACCGGAATCAATACCTAGGTGGTGGACTCACTGGCTCAGTTGTAGCTTCGTCTATACAAGCTATACAGTCCATCATTTAATCTACACCACTATCGCATCTGATAGATAGACATGCAAGCTCCCCCCGTGAGATGTAGCCGATGGTTGGCTCTGTAGGCGCTACTCATAGCTACCCTCTCGGGACATACTCTACCGTTGTAAGACTCATACCTCTAGAGTCCAATAACAACCCCATCAGGAAAAAATCTAAATTCTGCATCCTGAAGGAGAGTTTATGTTGGGAAGAGCCTGTGGTACATTGGAAGACATCTGAAGTCCTCCTATGGCATCCACGCGCATCCTGATAACTTGTTCAATTCTTTTTCAGCAAAAATGGACATGTTAATTATGTCCGATAGGGGTCATTTTTTAAATATAGCCACTTTGAATAGGATATTATTTAGTCAGCTAACGCGTTTTGGCAAATTATCATTTTTCAATTTTCGTCCCTCATTTCTGTCTCCAGATGCCTTCAGAAGCATAGGGTGCATAGGGTGTAAACTGATTTTTCTTGCTGATGCCATAGTAATTCTACAAACCAAGGGGACAAGGTCCCGGCTGGTTACTGAGCTATTTGTCCCCAAAGCTCCCTGGCCTCCTTGGACCACCTAAGTACCACTAGGAAGACTACCCTACTACCCATAGGCTAAGATAGGCTCCTAGGTGCCAGAGAGAGAATATATGGGCGACACCCCATTTTGGCGGTTACCCATACTCCCCTTATATATCCGGCGAACAACATTCAGTCGGACGGACGGGGACGACGTATACGGTGTTACGGCAGCTGCGCCAATGACCTCTTTGGACTAGCAAACGAGCAACTATGCAGCCGTCGGGCTATGACCCGCCGTCCCAATGCTGGGGCCAGCGGGGGGTGTAAGCAAAACCCGCCCAAGTTCAATAGCATGGTCAGGCCACCTTTACTCAGGTGTGGGGCCTCCTCACACAGATGCGTCTGAGCCCCTGAATATCTAACAGCCCATAGAATGTGTGGCAATCTACCTCTAAGTTCTAGCATGACTTTGCCGGTGAAGGTAGGGTAACTTGAACTCCTCAGTAGGGTGATTGGGGTCGATTGGCAAAATGACCAAATTCCCAAGGTAGGGTAATGTAACGACCCTACGATAGGTAGCTACAATAACTACCACCTTAGCCCAAATGGTATACCAAGAGGTAGTCAGAGGTGGTATGGTCTAGTATACTTAGAATACAAGAATGCTGGTTCGCCTAAAGGCAAGGCCTAGGGAACAGTAGAATAGCCTTGGGCATTCTATTAGGCAGGGTGACCTTTCGGGAGAACATTCACATAAGGTCAAGGGAATTATGGGAAGGTTACACGGACCTCCGAGACGACCTTTGTGGTTGACTGGAGGACCTCCGGAGAGGTTAATGGCATGAGAGGGCAAAGTTACCCTACCTTGGGAATTTGGTCATTTTGCCCATGGACGCCAGTTACCCTACTGAGGAGTCCAAGTTACCCTACCTTCACCGGCAAAGTCATCCTACAACTTAGCTGTCGATTGCCTCACATTCTATGGGCTCTTAGATGTTCTTGGGTGCACACGCATCTGCGCGGAGAGGCCCCACGGCTGTATGAGGGCGGCCCGAACATGCTATTAAACTTGGGCGGGTTATGCTAACACCCATCTCTGGCCCCAGTGTTGGGACGGCGCGTCATAGGCAGACGGCTGTGTAGTTGCTCGTTTGCTAATAAAAAGAGGTCATTGGAGCAGCTGCCGTAACACCGTATAAGTCGTCGCCGTCCGTCCAACTGAATGTCGTTCGCAGGATATATAAGGGGAGTATGTGTAACCGCCAAAATGGGGGTCATCCATATGTGGTCTCTCGTGCATCTAGGAGTCTATTCTAACCTACGGGTTGTAGGGTAGTCTTCCTAGTGGTACTCAGCTAGTCTCTGAAGGCCAGGGTGCTTTCGAGACAAATACCTCAGTAACCAGCCCGGACCTTCTCCCCTTGATTTGTAGCATTACTATGGGTTGTTATTGGACTCTAGAGGTATGAGTCTTATCACGGTAGAGTGTGTCCCGACAGGATGGCTATGGGTAGCGCCCACTTAGCCAACCGTCGGCTACATCTCACCGGGGGAGCTTGCATGTCAATTTATCATATTGAGTAGTCGAGTAGATTAAATGATGGACTGCATAGCTTGTATAGATGAAACTGCCACTGGGCCAGTGAGTCCACCACCTAGGTTTTGACTCCGGTTGTTGTCATAACAGTTAGCCACTAGTATGACTTCAATGGGAAGAGTTTTTCCACCTGCTGTTGTATTGGAGATGCATTGCAGAAACTCATATCCCATTGACAGAGTTAAGTGTACCCGAGTTGGTCCGACACTTCCAGCAGGATAATTCCTGATGGAGGGTAGACCTCGGACAAGCCCTGTGCAGGACAGGGTGCTCGCATATGGTCGGAGTAGTGGTAAATATCAAAGGCTTAAATCTAATATCTACTTAAGTTTAAGATTTTGGCATTCTACTTCGATAACCAACTTTTCCTCAAGAGAACTTATTGAGTGAAGCTTTCAGCTTAACGATATTAAGTTTAACCGCTTTGATTCTTCGTGAAATATTTAGTCTATCTTTATCTTCTACTTTGAGTTTGGTGCGGTCGCAACCTTAGAGTTCACCTCTCTATAGGGTGCCCCCGTTACAGGTAACTTTGACTTGTTATGCCATTAACCGCTCCGGAAGTTCTCCTGTCAACCACAAAAGTCTTCTCAGAGATCCCTGTAAAATTCCCATAATTTTCTTGACTTTATGCGAATCTTCTCCCGAAAGGTTACCCTGCCTAATAGAGTGCCCAAGGCTACTCCACTATTCCCTAGACTCTGTCCTAGGTTAACCAGCTATTTGTATACGAGACCATACCACTTCTGGTTACCACTCCGTATACCATTTGGGCTAAGCTGGTAGTTATTGTAGCTACCTATTGTAGGGTCGTTACACTTTGCAAGACCGCTACCCCCAGGAACCAGTTACCCACAGGATGCACAAATAACCTGGGACCCACAGGACCCACCGGACCCACCGGACTCACAGGACTCACAGGACTCACAGGACCCACAGGATACACATGATGCACAGTATGCCCAGGACGCACAGGACACAAGCTAGTCTTTTTGCAGATGGATGGAAGACATAGGGTAAGACAATGAAACGAGAAAGTTATATTAAGGGAAACGAAGTTTCAGGAAACAGCTGAGGGGTTAGTTGGATGCAACTAAGATTGAAGCTAATAGTTGAGAGTGTTGTAGATGAGAATTCTTTCTGTAAGGTCAACTTTGTCTATATATGTGACATGTCTAGAGACATAGAAAGAATCAGAACCCCAATACTCTCTCTACCGATCATAGCATATTTGCAAGATTGCTGACCACAGTCCTGTTTCTTGTGATTAAATGCATTTATTCTAGTCATGATTCTAGAGGGCAAAACTGAAGATGACAAAGAGAAGTGTCCTCAGCTGGCTGAGTCAGACCTGGCTATCGCCGCTAGCCTGACCTGACTGGGGCTGTAGTCTGACTTCTAGACTTCATCTTCTCCAAAATAGTCTGCGACAGTGGAGTGTGACTTCCGTCCTTGTTCTTTCAATGTCGCCAGAGGTGTCCTACATATACCCAATCCTGACTTTGCAGACAAAACTTCCCATCAGCGTCACACATAGTCCCCACTCGCTACACCCAACCTCTCCATCCATACAACTCCTTTGAACTTTCCCGAAACACCCATCATCCAATTCCCTTAGTCTGTTTTCGTCTTCTTACATAGTTTTCCTCATCTTCCAGTAAACCTTAATGCTTAACCTCGTCCCTAGTGTCAATTCCTAAAACATCCCAAACTTTGCAGCTTTGCCTCACTCTTGAGCTAAACATTCCACTGCGCTTCTGATACCCTACTTCTCTATCATGCTGCTATCATTAAACGAAATCCTACTCAGCCATCTAACCCTCTCTGTTGCAACAATGTCCGAGATATAAAACTTTGAACAATTTTCAAAACATCTGACCTGGGGTGACCGGACTGCAAATCTCTGCTGGCGTCCTCGCGATTAAGATGCTTGTACTAACTTTGAGGATGTTTCAGGACATGTGGTGACACAAGGTCAATTGAAAACCCCCGACTGCAAGAGACTTCAAATACGCCCAGGCCTAGAACGATAGCCATAGAATATACAAGCACTTGTCGTTAACTATAGAACCTTACTTATATTCACATTATTTGAGATGCGACACTGTGGCGGATTTCCCACATTTCTTTCTCTTGTTGTTCTCCCTAATACTCCAATTTTAGCCAACCTTTACTATCAAGACCCTGTAGCCTGCATTTCTTGTTGTTAATCACTGGTACTCAATCACTACAGGCCATCGGACATCATTCCTGCTAACTACCCCCCTCTTACCAACCTATTAGAACTTACCAGAATAATATCTGAGAGATCACCGGAGTCACGCACTCATGCACGGTGAGTTGGCAAAGCGGTGAGGAATGAAGGGGAATGATGGGAAAGGCAAATGGTGTCAGAAAGTAAGGAAATGGTGTGATCAATTTTTTGAGGAAGCAGACGATTATTTGGCATTGATTTTTTGTATTTAAATGACTCCCCTCAGCCCCCAATTGTTAGAACTGCAGGTCACCGAATTATATCTTGTTGCTTTGATAATCCCTATCCTTTCTTCGCCCAAACTTCACGTTCTCTATTGATAACAATATTTCGACCAACAATCGCGTCATTTCTCCTCCGCCAGCAACTCTCATTTTTTAATTGAACTTCTTTTCAATCATTAGACCAGAAGCCTTACACATTCTTCCAGTACTCTCCTGGCTGCTCCCGTATCGAAGTGAATATACTCGCCCAATTTACATTGCAAAAGTGCAATAGTAGACCTCTGCTTCTTGCCCGATATGGGCCCCTATCAGCTCCTCATCCCATATCCTTTTATTCAAGACCCTGCGGCGGTCCCCCCCCTAAAATGCCGAACCACTCTACACAAACAATCTTAACCCTGCTGCATACGCACGACTTCCACTTCTTCCCCTCTGCCCGCAATTCTCTCTAATATTTGTGAAAACAACCGAGTTAGCATACGCTGTCAAGGAAACTCTAGTAGGACCTAGAAAAACACAAACCGCAAGCATCACTAGGTAGCATCACAATGAGGATCAAGAGAAGTCTGATAAGTAATTTCTCTCCAGGTTGTAGGCATCCTAGGTTGCAGGATGTTTCCTGGCATCCACACAACTCAGAGACCATCAAAGTCACCAATTGTATCTAAAGATCTAAAGAGAGAACTAGCAGAAGATATCTTCAGCTATTGCATTGGTATTAGCATATCGGTCGGCGCTTTGCTGGTTTTTCGATATTGCGGCGCTAAAGAGGGGGAATTTCTCGTTAGAGCTCCATCGTTGATCTATCGAAAATTGCTGAGGTGTGCCTCGGTAAACGGATTTTAAACCAATGAGCTTTATTCCCGATCATGGGGCATCACTCCTAGCTAACAAAACCCCCACCTGCAGGGAAATCAAGTGAAGACACCAACACACATCAAATATGAGGTTTCCAACCTATGGGGGGTGCGCATTCGCCATTTACCAACAAGGGAGGGGGAATAAAACAGAAGAGGGTATTCGATTCCCGTTATCCGGTGGTCACATTCATGCCAGGGGAGGGGCATGTGGATCTCCCGATGCATTTTCAAGCCTTTGGGTTCATATAGCAGCATGTATCATATGGACAGATGTGATTTAAGTGAGCTCAGGGTCAACAGATACCCCCATCTACTATCCCCCAGTCGCCGTCATGCACGGTCACGGAATATAGCCTAAAAAAGGAGGGAGTTCTAGACATCCTAGAGTTATTCGTGTCATTCTTGATCATCCTAGTCTCATATTTGATTTTCAATTCAGATAGAATGAGTAGAAAAACCATCTGATTATATGCCATATCATATGAAAGGGTGGCGGGCATAGGTAGTATACAATACCACTTCTATGCTTAATTCCCTGCGGTTCTGAGAGCAATAAAGCTTCTGTGACGGAAGGGTACTCAGAAAATGGGCATTTGCCATCGAAGCTACCTGCATTACGGCTCCTACAGGCAACCTTCTGCTTCGGTGTCAAGATCACCACAGGGAAACCCGTATTGCAAGTTTGGTTCTGATGGGGGGATCATTGAGAATTACACCGAGACGCCCGAGTTTTCCCCTCTAGATTTGGGCAGGAGGAGGGAAGCAACTAGCATTCGCAATTCTGTTAACCTGCTCATCTAAGCCTATTGCGGCATAGTTTGGTCATTGGAATTGCATATCACTCGCCGAACAAGCCGGCCGGGTGCCGATCCCCGATAGTGGATCTCGCGAGTGAATATGGTATGACATTTTTTCCCTGTGGGTTTTCTTTCCTTTTCCCCTTTTCAGCTTACCAATTTAGTCCTTGTGTTTTCTTTTTTTTACCCGGATGTCTGTTTGGGGGTTTGTCGAGCACTCCACTCAGGATCGACCCTCCCACATCCCAGAAGGCCGCCCATCGGGGCATTATTTAGGAATGAGTTACAGAAGTTCTGTGTGGAGTAGCACGCTATGGATTAAGTGTAAAATGCCAAACTTCTTAAGTCAGAGGACCTGAATATTGAGATAGAATATTCGGATATTACCAAGGTAGTCCTGTTCCTCAATGTAGCTCCAACTTCCTCTCCGGTTTCTGGTACTAGCATTAGCCCGAAAACCGTAATGATTGAAAATATCACTAGGACATTAAAGCTAGGTGTTTCTTTTAACATCCTAGGCACCGAAGAAAAATCCTTCGCCGGTAATGATAGCTCCCAAGTTTAGCTCGTCTAAGCTACACCACGTCTAGAAGGAAATATTCTCTCCTAAGGTGTTTGGTCTGAATGCTGAGATCAACCATAGTGTTTCTAGTGGGTAAATACTGCACTGGAGAAGACTGCACGATGCCGGGAATGGACAATTGGACAAATACAGAGCCAACTCACACGCAGGTCCAAGGCGGAAAAAGGAAATTGACAGGGAGAAGGAAAACAAGAGTCAAGTCAAGAATCCTCCCTCCTGAAACCGGTTTAAGCGCAAAATAAGCAACTGTGTTACACACCACAATTTGATTCCAAAAGGAAAGGCAGAATTTGACCAATGGGTTTCACACCCCGGCGCTCGATGATGTGAAGAAAACGTGCTGGCGTCATCCAGCCCCTCGAGTCAGATTCGAAGGATATTCGACGGCCCGCAGTTTCGCGAGAGGGAGATCCTCCCGGCCAGTGTGACCCGAAAACAGGAATTGGCCAAATCCACTGTATGATAAATTACTGTGTGCCTGAGCCCCGATAGAAACTTCAGCCCCTACATATATTTTCTTTTTTTCCGTATAATAAATGTTGGGTTGGAGAAACACGTTGCCAATTGGGCAAAGCACACCGGAGCCGGCAAGGAAGAATCATTGGGTTCCTAGGGGATGGCGGAAAAAGGTATCGCCGGTTGCTGGGGCAGTGGGGGGGCCATAGCTCCCAAGGGCGGGGTC
>Ga0307509_10002933_pt1 | contig 26850 bp, 29 predicted proteins | sample 10_EM_MG_FD_202245 | JGI IMG/M metagenome (GOLD analysis project Ga0307509, IMG submission 202245) | Populus trichocarpa ectomycorrhiza microbial communities from riparian zone in the Pacific Northwest, United States - 10_EM | ecosystem: Host-associated > Plants > Roots > Unclassified | place... | reverse complement strand
GTTCCTTGGCATGAAACATGTTTCACAGTGGACGGCGGGGGACGGCGGGGTTTATAGTCCTTTGCACCGGGGCGCAGGGCAAATTTTGAAAAAGACCGGACGGGACCACCTAACGCCGTCCACCGCCGTCCGCCTTCAGGACGGACGGACTGCCCCGTTGAGAACACTGCTGTTCGGTCGCTTTTGAGAGCTTGGGGCTGGATACCGGGAAGCTAGATGTGAGCTAATCCTACAGTTAAAGGCTCCCTACCATCTTACTTCCCCTTAAAAAGGAAGACTAAGAAGTGGGGACTGCTTCCCAACCCACCTTCAAGCCAATGTCCAGGGGGCAGTTGAATATAAGCGTGATCTTGGTATGACTTAGCTAACATACAGCGTTTGCATTGCTTTTCATGACGATCGATAAAGTCAATCGACAACAGGATTGCTTAGGGCTGGAGGAAAGCGGCGTTTTTTGTGCAATCTCCTGGCACTTTAGGATAGCCCAACCGATCTCCCAAAATTTACTCCACCACCTTGAGTGTGCCTACCGCATCGGTAGTGATAAATGCCACATCTTTTAAGCACTCTCCAGCACAGCACAAATCTTGCACTCTAATGAGCCAACACCCTAGGACGTTTGCATTTGGACTGGCTGGCTTTGCATCTATGATATACAAGTTTTTTTTTCTCCCTGACATCCTAGCAGATCCCATACCTACTAAAATCTCAACGCAGGTTTTCCCCCTATTCTATACTACCCTATAATCAACCCTAGAGTATCTGCACATCAGTTAGTTTTTCAGATAATATTATGTAAGCTCCCTTTTCAGCGGGCACAGCATATCACGGGGAGGGAAGTATAGAATACAGGTACTATCATACTATTGACGATAACACGGGCAACGCACATCGCTTAGCCTCAACCCTCGAATCGGCTGAGGGATGGTGATTCGGTTTGTGTTACATGAAGTCCAATTCTGTACCGAGTACGGTATGATACTGGTACCGTAGTCGGAGCCCCACCGTTCCCAATACCAGACAACCACTACTCAACTCTAAAAATCCATTGTACAGCCTCGTTCGCAAAGTTCTCGCGGATCAAGAGGTATCATACCAGGGAAAAATATTGGCAGTAAAAAATGTACTGGTACAAGTTTCTGCAGAAAATCTGAAGTGCAAATTCTTGTACCGGTATATGAGTTGTCCACAGACTTTTGCTAAGATACCTACCGATCAGCGAGAACTTTGCGAACGAGGCTGTACCAGTAAATTCAGCAGTCCACATTAGCCAGCGGCCTTGCCCATCTGCACTTGCGGTAAACACTTAAATCGCCATAGCTATGATTCACCCAGTCTGAATGACTCACTCACTCCAATCACCCACTCACTCCCACCCATACACACACGCTCTCCAAAACCCCACTACTTAAGCCTCCATCCATACCACTCATGTACCAATATCTCAAGGAGCGCTCCACCCCCACCCCCAAAAGCCAGAAGCCAACCCTTCCTTCTCAATGTACATCTTCGAATCCCCCCGGCTCGGCTTCCGAAAAATAACACATGCGGACGTCCCCGTCTTCCACGAGATGCTCTCGAACCGCGAAGCGACGCGCTACTGGTCCACCCTACCACACGCAACCCTCTCAGAAACCCACACCTGGATAACGGGATCCGCCACCCTCACCCACGACTACGCAATCCTGCTCAAGCCAACCAACGAAGTGATCGGCAAAATAGTCTACCGAGGGCCCGAGATCGGGTTCCTGCTGCACCCGCGGGTGTGGGGACGGGGGTATGCGACTGAGGCGCTAGAAGGGTTCCTACAAGTACTTTGGGAGGAGGGGGTAGAGGTGGTTAGGGCTGATGTGGACCCTAGGAATGAGAAGTGTTTGAAGTTGTTGAAGAGGTTTGGGTTTCGGACCACTGGACAGGCGGAGGGGACATATGTTACTTGGGAGGGGGTCTGCGGGTCTGTTTATTTGGAACTTGGGAGGCCAAGGGTTGGGGAGGAAGGGGAGAAGTTGAAGGATGGAGAAGTGAAGGGGGGAGAGGTTGGCAGTGTGGCGGTAGTAGCAGATGCTGAAATTGCGGATTGAGGGAGGGGATGTAGTGGGGTAGTACTTGAGCCGGATTGGATTCATTATAGACGTTATCACACTATGGCCCTGTTTGGCATGCCACAGAAACAGCACTCTCTCGACCCTATGCCGTCTTCGCTGTAGACGAAATATTTTATACAACATTGCACGTTGTTGGTTACGGCTCAACCCGTGGGCCTCCTACTAGATTTCTATTTTGATCACAACTATCAGAGGGGCAGCTGTTACATGGATATGACTCCCTTATTTTTGCGCTCTTTGGTCAATATGATTCGGGCTTCATCAAGAATTGAATCCTCAGGAAAAATCGCGTTTTTTATACCGCGGCCTACCCAGTGGGCCAAAATATATATCAACCCCCTAACTATTGAGGCAAAAACATCCTTCATCACTCCCATTGACTCCTTTTTTACCACGCACTAGTTTATATCTCCGCACGCTTGCCGTACCGTCAGAGAATCAGAATACTTGAGAACCGCGCTAGGACATACATCTAGAGCCCCCCTTTTTCCATTAATGGGAGAAAAGAAAGCACCGCGAAAAGATGTCTTCCAGCACCCCTTGGGCAGATGAGGGGGGAGAAAGAAGAGGGGGAATAGACTATGGGAAGCTCTCCCGTGAGGCTGGTATTCTTCTCCTGGATAATTCTAGATAGTCAAGACAACACATTCGAAAAAGGCAAGAAGACAAAGGAAAGTATGACAATGAACGGAACAAAAAGGAAAACAAACTCAGAATCCTTTTGTTTACCCTCAATTCTCTGGCCAAAGAAGCTTAATACTTAGATGACAGGATTAATAGCTCAGGTGGCCATCTCCCTCTTAACCCTTATAAAAAAATACAAAATACACCTGCGGTGTTTTTACCCCAAAGTAATATCATACTGACTCCAGTGGTATATAGGACGCCGCACTGATGCGACAAACATCGTGGCCGGTCGAGAGTTAGTCGATTTGTATGTCTTATGAGGCCTTATCAAGGTAGGAACGAGCCCAACGTCCCTTCTTAGCGAGATTCTCAATTCCTCCTAGCCCTCATGGTGGAGTGGGGTGGTGGGCATCACTCAAATCTGAATAGTGGTAGCTTCCACTAAGATCCTTTCGGCTGTTTCCCAGGAGAAAATGCCAGATATCCCCTCATCACCACCCCAACACGCCCTACCCCTACTCCATCTACTCTCTTGCGTACAGCTCAGATGTGTGCTTTCTAGACCTGAAACAGCATGTATCGTCCAGTCCAATTATCAACTACTATGGTTTCTAATACTACGTCCCCGCCCTACCACAATTCTCATGGATGTTAGCGTCCGGCAACTTGGGTGGAAAAAGACAATGAAAACAAGAGAAAGCAGCGATAAATAGTTGGACTATTCGTGAGTTTCACTATTTCTTATATTTCCGAAATGAGAGTACTGCCTAGAGGAAACGAGCGCCACGTTGATAGTGGTTATATCAGAGTTGGCATAGGTCCTTCGCATGCCGGTGCCGGTGAAACCAGCCTAGCTCGTCGCAACCGATCCGAACACCTCCCCTCCGGCAATAGGCACCATCCGGCAGGTCTCCACTGTGGTGTTTTCGCCCGAGTGATATCTCGTGCAGATACCCACATATCACAAACACATTTAAACCGCTCAAAACTACTTTTCAGAAAAGGTCCTCAGACCATCTCTCGATTGTCACACATCATAGCTAAATGTATCCCATCGCACCCAAACAAAAGAAAACAGAAAACAAGCACATCAAATAACCCCATCCAATTAATGCTTCCTATTCTTCAACCTCCCAACCGCAGTCTCAACATCAGTCGCCGGACGAAGCTTAAATTCTTCGTTGTTCGCATCAATCTTGTTAAGTTCCTCCTCGGTGGCATTATGATGCTTAAAACAGAGCCAGAAGGCAGTTCCCACGAGAGTGGTAACGCCAGCAAGACAAGCATAAAAGGTGACGAGGTGCGGGTTCTTGCTAGTGGGGGAAATGGCGATGCCGATGGCGGAACCGAAAGCGTTCTGCAGAAGGAATATCCCCATCACGACTGACTTCATTGATGGCGGGGCTTTGGTGAAGGCGTACTCGAGACCGGTTATGGAGGCGAAGATCTCACTGAGGCCGATGAGCACGTATGCCGGTGTTTGCGCCGCTACGTGCACTTTATTCGGCAGTGTGCCGCCCTCTGAAGCTGGGCAGGAGAGCGGAGAGTCGAAACAGGGGCCCGTGTTGTAGATCCAGCGTTGGATACCCGCGGCGTACGCCATCGAGGAGGCAGCAAGGAAGAAGCCGAAGCTAATTCTAGTGATTGGCTTGAATGGGATTCTCAGCTTGCGGAGGAGTGGATACACGCCGCGCTCCATTACAGGGATGAAGATGATGATGGAGATAGGATTCAAGTTGAATAGGAGGTCGTTCGGCAGGCCGTGGGTTTCCATTGTTCCGGCCATTGAGACGAAGTTGCTGTTCATCTGGCCGTAGAGAAGCCAGTAGACTGGATAGAAGCAGAAGACGCGGCAAGCGATGAGTGCACGCTTAAGTTCGCTGATAAATTGTTCGCCGAATTGTGGGATTGCAGCATCCATCTTAAAACCGTTGCGTGCGGCGATACCAAGTGCTTTACCTGCGTCGAGGAGGACGGAGCCCTTCGGTGGGCGGATAACATAACTCTTGCGGCCGATGATGAGGGTGAAGAGGCCAACAAAGAAGAAGCAGAAGGGAAGGAGGTACGCTGCCCAGAAGTCGATCTTAAGCTCCATCCAGACGGTCGCGATAGAGGAGAGAGACCCGATGTTGATACACCAGTAGAAGATGTTGTACAAGCTTTGGATGGTGACGTTGGGATCAACAATCACCCGCTCACCGCTTGGGAGGACCTTGAGAGTGGGCTTGGTGCGAGTGTACTGTTCGGCGATCAAGGGAGAGACGTTGGACTTGATACCACCGGTCCCGAGACCCAGGATGATCATGCATCCGATCAGGCCGCCCAGGCCAGCGCCGTTATCTAGTGATGACGGGAGAGAAGTAACGAACAGGACGAGGAGACCACAGATATAAATGAGGGCGAAGAACACAATTGCGTTATAACGACCGAGCCAGGCATCGGCGACAACAGCACCCAATAACGGTGTGACGTAACACCCTATTATTCCTCAATCAGTTAACTATCCGCCGAAAATGTATTCACTCTCTTGAACTAAAGGCTCACAAAATTGGAAAAAGTACTGCAACCCAGTAGCCGCGGATTGTCCAAGGCCCAGCGCACCAGGAAGGCGAGGGTCGTCCCGCTTATTTTGCATGTAGTTCTGGAAAGGCCCAGTCAAACCGTAGTAGGTAAATCGCTCAGCCAGTTCAACGACTGCTACCAGCCACGCGCTGTACGGGATTTTGTCACCGATATGGCGCAAAGTAGCCAACTCCTCCTCCGTCGGCTCGTCACCGTCCTCGCCCCATATAGCCTTAGCGACAGAGTTTCCATCCTCAGCGGCGGTTGTGTATTCTCCGTTGCTTTTACCATGTTAGCATTCCACTACTGGAATGAAGAATCTCACAGAGGAATGTTGCATACAAGCTCTTCTCATTATCGAGCACATCGGCCTTTGGGGTCATTTTCTCAGCTGGGGGTTCAGACATATTGGCTGCGGGGCTTCTCGTTGCGGTCAATGTCTGGCCACAACAGCTGCTTTGGTACTGGGAGAAGTAAAGAAGGATGGAGAGTTGACCGAGGTTGGGTGCGCATGGCCTTTTATGTCTAGTGGGGTCCTCTGCAATGTGTATAACCTACAACCACACCCTCCCCGGGCAGTCGCCCTTGGAAGCCCATTTTTTGGGCGGGTTGTTGATAAGAGGTGTGTTTCCCCCACTGTTTTGGGGGAGATTCCGGATCTAGTAGATAGGCATGGCTATTAAGAAATACTATTGATCCTCTACTACCTTTGTACCACAATGTATAAGATCTTTATTGGCCGTGCCAGAAGCTGCAATACGCAGCCTGGCATCTTCTCTCCTTCATTCACCCACCCGATCATTCCCCCCCCCCCCCCGCCCCTTCATCGTCTCAGTTCGAGCGAGCGGCATCCTTCCATTCTCTCGCCACGACTCCCCGGTAACCCCGACTTACCCACCTCCACAAATCTATGAGAGCCAGAGTTAATGGTGATTGTCACTTCCAGAAATCTCCATTCTGCTCCTATTTTTCTTTTTCCCCAGTACTATTTTTTTCATAGCCCGCGCCCCGAAATTCCCCTCCGCCAGTCTACTGTCAAATACTAAACGCAGATTGGCGAGTTCCGCTGTACGGTGGAAGCTCCAAAGCACAGCGCTCTAGTCCCAAACTTTCTTTCTTACGATCCGTTCACTTGATGTAGCATTCCAACGTCCTTCCAAGAGCACTTGGCATTCATTCTACCCAGTACTTCCTAAATACCAGCAAGCCCATCACATTCCCACTCTCGGAATATCAATTGCCGCTCTTGAAAGGGGACCTGCCGGTACCTTCCCGGCTACCAGACACACCGGGGATAACAGATTCAACTTGACAGGAGCGCCAACCAGCGGAAGGTTTCCCCCTCCCGCAAGAGCAAACTCACATCGCCACAGTGATACACTAGTCTCCCAACAAGGTTTAACCTAACGCGATCAGCACATAGTCTAATCAGACCTCCGAGCGCTACTCGCAGCACCGGTTTGCTCTGACGATTTCTATAATAGCACCATTTACCCTCGAGCTCTCACCAGAGATCCATGGCTGCAACCTAGCCCAAAAAAATTGAACGAACTCAATTTCATTTTCCCCGTTTTACTCATATTTAATACACACAGCCAGTATTATATCTTGGCTTGAAGGAGTCCTTTGGCATTTCACCATTTCACCACTTCAGTAAATGTGGCTATTGGACGTATTTTATTGGCTAAAACCCCCGAGGCTGTGCGATACAATTACGGGAACTAGCAGAGTAAACCGGCGCTGTGAGTGCCGTAGCTTAGCAACCCCTCAGTGAAGCATACTCGACGCAATAATAACCCCCAGGCACGACCCCACACCGAGATTTTTTTTAAAGAGAAAATAAAAAATCTTCCGTAAATAAGGCAAGTGAAACCCCCCCCAATCCACGGCAAGCAATGGAAACGGAAGAAAGGGAGTAGGGAGAAATCTCCGCTTTTTGAACTTCGCCGTGATAAATGGAGGGGGTGTAAGAGCGAGCATGTGAGAACAAACAAGCATTGAGCTTCAGTAACCCTTTCCATTCGGAGGCTAACTTACCTCCCAATTAAGTATCCGGTAGCGGGGTTCTGATAACGTGCTGCGGTGATCCCGACCGTTAGCAAAGTGGCGGCGGGAGGTAAAAATTTCCCCCGTACCACCGTCGCAAGAATGCGGGGGAAAATTGGCAGCTCACTGTTAGAGCCAGCAAGCATGATAAAATCTTCAGAAACCATCTTAATTGGTTGCCACATTTCCCGCCTGGGGGGGTCGTACCAGTACTGTACAACATATCTTTCCAGAGTGAGCCAACATTTGTACCTGTCAGGCACCTAAAAATGCACTTGAGGAAAAGTTCACCTTTCCCATGTGGGAAGGTAACGACCTCCCACACCTGCCCTTTGAGGAAGGCTGATAGAGATCTTCTCCACCCTCGACTCTCAAGTACCGGTACTTGTACTTGTACTGTACCTCGCAGCCGACCGCGATTCGGGCTTCTGATTGCAACAGAGTCGATTGCCAAGCTCGAGCCTTTTCGCCCCATAAACTAGCACGCCAGGGTCATCCCACTAATTGTGGGAGTTATACTACCCGAGCACAGTAGCCTATCTCTAGGCGAGATTCCAAACTCGAGTGCCTCCATATACCATACTAGTCATTTGCAGAAAGACTAGTACCAAACACTTTTCCAACCCTCCACAAGCCCAAACTAAACCCACACTCCGTGTGCCGGTGGTCACTGGTTCTCTGCGAAGGTATCCATCCCAAGCCGCCTGAGGCCGCACTGCTAACCTGCAAAGGAATCCAAAGGGGAAGGTACCTCGAGAGAACATGCCAGAGAATTATTATGTCTTTAGGAAAATTGCCGTGGTCAAAAGGCCACTAGCGAGGTTAGAGCCAGGAACCAGACTGAGAAAATTTGCCCAGCCGGCTAGTTTCAGCCCCCCGATTGAGCCAACATTCCTTCTATGATACCTTGCAAAATTAATGGAGTTGCTAATTTTAGTCAAAGGTGGAGAGCTCAAAGTTGCATGCTCCATGATACAGCAGTCCCCCAAGTGACAATGTGCGGTATCGCATCAGGAGAAAGTCACGACAAAAGAGCCCTTTGGCTCTCCAGCAGCAGCAACCTTTTGTCTGTTTATTCCTCCCCCTCTACGAGTCAAGAAGAAAATCCCAATAAACCCAATTCGAGGCCTCGCAACCACAGTCCAAACAATCCAACCATAGAAGCCACCGCTAAGGCCCCCGGAAAAGTCTTGAATTCTAGCTTCAATATCCTAAGCCACGGTCCCCCCTTCGACCGGCAGTGCCTAGATTTAGAGTAGGGTCCCTAAGAACCCCGGGCAGTTTTTTGTTTGCAATTGGTCCACAGCGCAGAGGGGATCCAGTCCGCCTTCCATCCCCTGGGTTACGGCCTTCTGGTAAATCCTTCATAAGATCACTCCCATAAAGGGTAGTTCCGGTCGGCACACATCCAAGATTTAGTAGCCAATCGTCCTATAGTAAACCCAAATATCAGAAATCTAAGTTGGAACTCCAGACATGCTCCTACTAAGTCAGTACAAAACACCATGTCATCTCATATATCCAGCGTTTGCCGCGAAGCTATCGGCACGAGCGTCCCAGACCGGGTCGATATCACCCCTGCCTGCGACCTAACTTCGCAACATTCCAGCGGAAAACCCGAGATAAACCCACCCTGCAGGGGCCCCGGATACATAATATGGTGGCAAAAAGTCTCTATCAGTAGCTCTCAGGTAAGCAAATTAGACATATAGCTAGGATAGCGATAACGAGAAGTGAGCATTCGACACCAGCATTAAAGAACTGAAGGTTTTAGAAGATCCTACGGGTGTGAGCTGATCTGGATAAGCTATAGATGCGTTGCTTGCAGCAAGTTTATCTAAATTGGCAACGGGCAATTATGCCTAGATGGGTTGTGGACCTCACTTGTGCCCAGTATTGCAGCGGTAGGAGACAACGGTAGACCGAACACTCTGTATCAACTAGTAATACAAAAACATGTGAGCCGGGCGTCGGTGATACCGTATCTCTTGCTCTGGCAGCTACCATCGGCGCAGTACAAAACCACACCCACTCTCAGGTTCCCAAACACCGATGCAACCCCCCGACCACGATGGAATTTATCCAAGAAAAGAAAGAAATCCCCATTAACTCCTCCCAGGAAGATGCCCCCACTTCCAATCTAAACCCCTTAGACAGAAAAACAACCACGGGATATGTGCACCCACGCGAGCGGCTGGCCTACGGTACAGTGCACGACAAGCCTTCTTCGGTTCCAGAAAATCAATATCAAGTGCAAGTGATACTCCATGACGCGGGAGGCTCTTAAGGGTTGGGAGCTGCCCACCCCTGATTGGTCAGCTGCAACAGGGTGTGAGGGGGGGGGGGGTTCGGATCATCCCGCCATCGGCTAACATCGCTGCTTGCCCCCTTCACGCTACTCACAATGCAAATGTCTCATCGACCTACCTCCCTCTAGACAAGTGGGTCCTTCTGAGATTCCCACTTTTTGCGCCAGGGAAAGCAATCTCGAACACCAGTCCCGCACAGAGCAATGAACAAGAAGTAAAATGTCTTTCGCAGTCGTCACCACACGAGGTATCTGGGCGAACATTCGCCGTACATGTCTCTCCCGAACCACAGCGCTCGGGCTGCCGCGACCGCTGCTGGCAATTGGGAAGCCAAAGTCGGCTTCTCCATCGGTTCTACCGCGGGTACGGAACATCTCGTTTACCAATACAAGCCGTAACACGGTCACCACCTCCACCACTACCACCCCCCCCGGAAAACTCTCCTCTCCATTGGGTACTTTGGCAAACACATTCGCCCGCAACTCCCAAACCCTCAAAGCCGGTGCCAAACCTCAACCATTCTTTCCAGATATTAGCTCCCCGACGGTGGGCTACTGGCTGCTGGGCTCGGCGGGATTAGTCTTTGGTATAGTAGTCCTGGGCGGACTCACTCGGCTGACCGAGTCTGGGTGCCTCCTCCCCCCATTCTACAACCTCTAGCACCCTCCACTAACAGCCCCCTAGTCTAAGCATAACAGAATGGAAGCCAATAACGGGCACCCTCCCCCCCCTCTCCCCCGAAGGTTGGGAATCCAACTTCAGCAAATACCGCAACTCCCCCGAATACCGCATCCTAAACCCAAACATGACCCTGGACGAATACAAATTCATTTACTACATGGAATGGACGCACCGACTTCTCGGGCGAATAATCGGGCTCTCCTTCGCCCTGCCAGCAATCTACTTCGTCGCGCGGGGGCGTGTAAGCCGGCGCATGGCCCTTCGCATGGGCGGCATATCCGGGCTAATTGCGCTGCAGGGCGGGATAGGATGGTGGATGGTGAAATCTGGCCTTAAGGACGACCTATTCCAGAAACCGGGAGCCTACCCGCGTGTCAGCCAGTACCGCTTGACGGCGCACCTGGGTGCCGCGTTCGCGGTGTACGCGGCAATGCTGTGGAACGGGCTGTCAGTGCTCCGCGAGAACCGCCTCCTGGTGCCGGACCCAAAAGCCGCGATTGATGAGTTCGGGAGGCTATCCAACCCCGCACTGCGCCCGTTCCGCCGTTTGGTAGGCGTGATCGGCGCGCTAGTGTTCATAACCGCCATGTCTGGTGGTCTGGTCGCTGGCTTGGATGCAGGCCTTATCTACAACGAATTCCCAAAAATGGGCAACGGCTACATTCCCCCGCTCACAGAACTCATGAACCCACTCTACGCCCGCCGCCCAGATCACTCGGACCTATGGTGGCGCAATATGCTGGAGAACCCCACAACCGTCCAATTCGATCACCGATGTCTTGCCATATCCACCTTTTCCTTCATCGCCGCGGTGTTCGCTTACTCGAGATTGAATCCCGCCGTTTCCAGAGCGCTCACGAAGAATGAGAAAAAAGGGATCACCGGAGTGATGCATTTGGCCATCCTGCAGGTCCTCTTAGGGGTTGGGACGTTGGTATATATGGTCCCTACACATCTGGCGGCCACGCACCAGGCGGGGAGCCTGGCGTTGTTGACGAGCGCCATCGTGCTTGCTTCGAGGGTTTGGCTGCCCAGGGCTGCATCTGGTGCTGCGAGGAGGAGGTTGGAGGTGATGGCGGGAAGGAAGGTTGGGGGAAAGAGAAGGTCGTGAGGCGAGACGAGGTGAGATGGGGTGCGAATGGGCGGATAGATGGAGGGAGTAGGATGAGAAGGGCGGGGGGGGTTTGTATATATCGCTATCCCACTCATTGTACTTTAGATTTCTGCAACGTCGTGTAGCAGGCGGAATAGAGGTTGTGCATTTCCGGCGCGAATACCCAATCATATCATATGTTGCTCCGAAAATCTCGTGCTTGGTGTCATATGACCCAACTCCTAAACTTACCCTTCATGCATACCCCACATTCCCCTAAACTGTACCACACCTACGAGAATTCCACAATTCACACCAAATTAAACAATGGCCACTCACGTGTATAAAACAAAATTTAATATAAAAAACTTCCCTGAATCCATTTTTGCTTTTGCTTTTTTATTTATTTGCATCACAGTCAATCACTCGCTCGACCTCTAATAGAATCAAAAGCAAAGGAAAAGAGAGGGAAAGAGAAAAAAGTCTAAGACTGCAGTTCACCAATGCTCTCGACACTACAACAGAAATCAGTCATCCCAGCAACCAGCCAAGCAATAGATGGAAAGGAGGAAAATAAAAATGAAATAAAATAAACTCACGGAACCGGCTGAATCCCAACCACCTCCGCCGCACTCTTCTTTTCAGAGCGGTCATCCTTCATAAACGCTATCAAACAATCAGCTCCCAAACTCTGCCCTAGGTAGGAGGTGACAACTTACGAAATGCCAAAACCTCCTTAATACTATACTTATCCGTCAAGAACATGACCATACGATCAATCCCCATCCCCCATCCACCGGTAGGCGGAAGTCCATATTCCAAGCTGGTGCAGAAGTTCTCGTCGATAAGCTGGACTTCGTCGTCGCCCTGGTCCCTCTGGTTCGCCTGCTCTTCGAAGCGGAGGCGCTGATCAAAGGGGTCGTTCAGCTCGGTGTACGCGTTGACAATTTCTTTCTTGCAGACGAAGGCTTCGAAGCGCTCGCAGAGGCCTGGTTGCGAGCGGTGGTACTTAGCGAGCGGCGACATCATCTGTGGATGACCGGTTATGAAGGTGGGGTTTATGCAGGTTTCTTCAATGAATTCGCCAACCATCTAGCAGGATTAGCAAATGGGAAAAAGAGAAGAGCGAATGGGGGTACTTGCCTTGTCGAGAAGACGGGCGTTGGTGAGAGGCGGAGAGCACTCGATCCCGTGTGCCTTTGCAACTTCCTTGAGGAATTCGTTGGTTTCCTTAGTGTGCAATTGATCACCTGGTGGGAACTTCCTTCCCGTAGCGGCCTCGAGAGCAGGCATCATCTCGATCCTCTTCCACGGACGCTCCCAGTTCACTTCGTACACTTCTCCGGCCTGGGTATGGAACTTGGTCCTGTAGCTGCCGGTAATGCTCTTCACCATTTCGGAGACTAGTTCCTCGGTGACATCCAGAAGGTCGTTGACATCCGCATATGCCCAGTAAAACTCGCAAGTGGTGAACTCGGGATTGTGCGTGAGATCAATCCCTTCATTTCTGAACTGCCGGCCGATCTCATAAACGCGTTCCAAACCTCCAACGACGAGCATCTTCAAGTACAGCTCCGGAGCAACACGCATGAAAAGGTCCATGTTCAAATCGTTATGATGCGTAACAAACGGCTTCGCAGTAGCTCCTCCAGCGATAGCATTCATCATTGGTGTCTCCACCTCCACGAAATCCCTCTCGTCAAAATACCTACGCACGTAGGAGACGATCCTACTCCTCGTGACGAAAATATCCCTCGTGCTATTATTCATAATCAAGTCAAGGTACCTCTGCCTAAACCTAGTCTCCTGATCCTTCAAGCCAAAGTGCTCGGTAGGGAGCATACGCAGGCACGGCGAAAGCAAGACAACTTCCTTCGCAAAGATCGAAAATTCGCCCGGGTTGTCAGCCCTCTTCGGGTTCGTCCTTCCGGGGAAACCAACGATGCCGATGATGTCACCGCGGTGGAGGTGCTCGTGCTGGGCCTGATAATCACCCACGGCCTCCTGACCCTGGGCGACGACCTGGATCTTGGCACCTTCGGCGCGCAGGTCGTAGAAGCGGAGGCGGGCACCAGCGGAACGTATACCGTGGATACGTCCCGCTACGCGGACCTCTACTTCGGGCTTTGTCTCGCCCTTGGCTAGTGTGCCACTATGCGCCTTGATGATGTCCTCAAGCTTGTCCTTAACGTGAAACTTGTGTGGGTACGGATTCGGCGCCTTGGTCTCACGGAGCCGGTTGATTGAACGGGAGCGGATTTCGAAGAATTGCTACCCACACAAAGACAAATCAATCAACCGATCCCCTATACAAAGAGAGAGGTAGGGGGAAGGACAAACATTCGGTGTAAGTTCCTCCTCATCTAGCTGCGCCCTCGCTACTGGAGCTCCAGAAGCACCACCCCCCGGAGGAACAGCGGCTGCTGCTGCAGCGGCCTTTTCAGCCTTCTTTGCGTCATTCTCCCTCTTCTTCTGCCTCTTCTTCAATTCCGACTTGGAGACCATTTCCCTAGTAACCTCATCGAGGTGTAGATTCGGAGTATTTTCGGCCGGTGCCGGGGGCTGTTGTTGTTGTTCTGACATTTTAGCTTTATTGCTTGAAGTTGGTGGGCAGAGAGATTTTTTTTATCTATTTAAATGTTCCAACGTTAGGTCGAGTCAATTGAGGTTTGACTCAAAGAGAGAAATGCTCAGTCAGAGGGTTTGTTGCCAAGAGGAATTTAGACCCCGCGAAAAAGAGGGGCGGAGAAAGGGGTTATGTAAGCTCGAGGGCATTTACTTTACTTCAATCAAGCTATTTTACAACAGGGCGCCTAGAGTCATCTTCGAGTGATGGGAAGTGCAGATAGCGGGAACCGGGAGTCATGGATCACAGCCACCAAATGAGGGCTGCCGGTATGCTTCAAGTAATCCATTCCCCTTCTCAGCAGAATAATTAAATTCACACATAACCCCTTTGCCAGTCTACCAGCTACAGAGTGAAATCAAATAACGAGAACAAAATAGTCACTACAAGGTTAGTAAAGGAGAAAGATGGAGAAAGGAGGACAGAGAAGGCATTAAAAAATCCAAGAGATGCGCCAGCCTGTATTAAAAAAAAAGAAGGGGAAAAGAGCTAAGTATGATAGAACGAAAGAGCATCCGTAGAAAATTACAGTTTCGTAGGAATCGATACAACATTAATTAATTAAACAAGCCTGTCGTTTAAACATTACCTATTCCGCAAGTTCCGTTAGCCATCTTCCCTTGGGAGAGAAAGTGACTCATTGGGGGGAGGAGGAACATACCGAGAACAACCATGAATCTCAGTCTGGCATCTTTATCCACATCCCCTCCGATCATCCCCTCTTCTAGTATCAAACTACTACTCTTCCACCCCTATATTAACCGTCAGTATCTGTATTGCAATAGTTAAAGGGCACATACCCAGCTTTGCGAGAAATTAAAACTATCCGGCCCAGAAGAAAACATACTCAAGACTTTACCCTTTCTACTGGGACTAAATATCTTGAAGTACGTCTGAATCATAGGCCTGGAATCAACGTAATACGGAATCGCCGGTACACCAACCTCCGAAGACGAAAGTTGAGGCATAGCAGACCTTGTAGCACTAGTATTGGCACCAGGCCTCCCCGATACATTCCCGTCGGTAAAGGTGGATGTCGTGACATCTCCGTCGGTGGTAACAGTCACGTCCCCAAGGTCCTCGGTTGAATGATTCGTGTTGCGAGTATGCAACTCAAGAGTACCAATCCTCTCGTCCACGGTAATAACCTGACCAACAGTTTCGGACTCTCGCGAAGTGGATGAGTTACCGTGACTTCCACCTGCAGTCTCCCTGTCTTTGGCTCGGTGGAGGTAGACACCGAGTTGAACATTCTTGCTACGGACTTTCTGGATATAAATGTTCCAGTGACTTCCCGCATAAAATACCGTCTTCGAGTATACTCGCTTCTTTTCTTTCAGGCTTCTGACGCTCTTAAACTCTGCCGAGAATCTGAACGGTGGAAACTCAGAGTACCTTAACTCTTCGAACGGGAGAGACGAGTCCCTGTCTTCGTCACCACCGGTCCTCTCCGCGCCTGCCTGACCTTCAGAAGCCCTAGATGTAGAAGCCCTATGTACCGGATGGGAAACGACCAGGTGCTGAGGGGTATCCTGACAATCTCCAATAACTGTGGTTGTATCCTCGGTCGGAATATAATACTTGCGCTTAGTCTGGCGCCCACGTATGGTAGTTGGCGTATCAGGCCCATCGTCCCCATCATCCTGCCGCGTAGGAGTAACTCGTCCGGATCCCGACTCGCCTAACTTCTCGCCAAACCTTGGAGTCGGCAATCTCTGGGAGCTCTTTCTTCCCAGAGGGGTGGGTTGGCGTACGGTCTCCGTCTCGGTAATGCCAAGATCAGGGCTATTCAGTGGAACATTCATAACCTTTTGTCTCAATCGCGTCTGGTTCCAGAAAGCTTCTCTGATAGTGTCCTGAGTAACCGTGCTTCTTCCGAGAACATCTCGGTCCATCTCAATCTTTTGCAACTCCTCGAAGGACATATGGATATAGTAGATGCCATTTTCCAAGAGCTCTCTCAAGGGCTTGACGTCAGTCTCCTCGTCATCGAAAACTGAAGCCCCATCCGCATCGTAATCCTCGTCATCCAAAGAACATCCCTCACCAGCCGCGCGATTATACGAGAAAGAATGGCAAATCCGCCAGTCAATCATCTCCTTCACAAAGCAGTATCTCAACCACTCGCTAGGAACGTAGAACCCATCATACCCAATGATCTCAGCCGCAACCTCGCCATTGATCCCCTCCCACTCCTCAAAACTCATCTCCCACCCATCCCGGTATAGCATAGCCTTGGCACTCTCCATTAGTCTATCTGTGAGCGGACCGTAATAGCTGTTTGTGACGAATCTAACGACGGTAGAGATATTACTTGTTTTGAGGTTTCTGAGTAGGGAGCTGACACAAGATTCCGCAAGGTCCTGGAGATCTAAATAGCTCGCCGCAGCCAGCAGTGGGAGCGCGTGGCGGTCCTCCTCAGGCCTATCAACGTGGCCGTACAACCTTCCCAGGGCGAGCTCAAACGCATGTTGAGTGATGTTAGGGTCCGATGGAGATAGTGAGATTTCTGATGAGGTAGATTCTAGCCAAGGCCCTCCATTGAAACAGGATGAGAAGAAAGGCGACCGGTCCAGAATAAGTCGATGCAGACAATATCGAGAGCCGAAAGCGATGATAGTGACATCGCTGCAAGCCCCCTCCAAGAAACCACGAGTGTAGAGAAAGTCCTCCAACTTGACCGAATCGGAACCTATTATCACGTCAACTAAACTTTCCTACAGAGTGAAGGAAAAAAGGCCATGTTAGGGGCGAAAGGCCGGCTACCTCGATAACTGTAACTCCTACCATTCTGGCCAAACGTAGTCTGCAGGGTGGGTGTCGCAGAGAGCCTTGAGAAGGTGTTTGGCGCGGCAACCTTGTCCAAGTGGCTCACGGGAGTTGTGGGATCGTCCACCTCCTTCACTGCAGGGTCAGAACCAGTCCCACGGCTACTAGCTCCACTCGAACCCCCAGCCTCAACAACTGCCTTCACGTTCGAGCTCGCAATGGCCAGAGCACTCCCACTTCCGCCACTATAACTCAGAGAACGAGAAGTGAACGAGTGGAGTCGAGCACCGGCGTTGCTATATGGAACCGCCAACAGAGAAGATGCGGGGGATCCGATCCCGGGATTATTAAAGATGGATTGTGAAGAGTGGTTGAAATGTGGAGCCGATGGCGGGGATGTGGGCGAAATGGGAGAGGTAACCGGTGATAATCTGAGGCTTCCCACCGAGTTTTGTAGACTGCTGATGCCTCCACTACCGCTGCTACTACTACCCCCATTGTTGCCATTCCCGCTATCGCTCGCCGTCATATTGTAGGAACTCGTTTGTTGGAGGCTCGCTCCGCTGCAGCACCTGACCTGTCTCGCGCTGGCAGACTCAATGACAAAGGGTGCCGCGGAGGGGGGGGGGGTCTGGATCGATAAACACAGAAGGCCGAGGCAGGAGAAAGGTGATACAGAAGAGGAAATGATGGGAGCGCGAAAGCGGACGTGTAACGGTCGAAATGGAAAGAGGGCGAGAGGTGGTTGAGGTTGCAATACCGTGTTAGGGGAAGCTTGCTCAAAGCTAATATCCGTTGACCGGGCAAGGCAGAACAAGGGGTCGGATATAAATAGTCAAATCGACTGCCGATAGTACGATGTACAGTACCCGTTTTATCCCTCCTGTTTTGTTAAAATATAAAAAAATAGTAATAGTAATAATAACAATAACAAAAAAAATAAAAAAATAGTTATCCGCTGAACAAGTGTCCCGGAGCCTTCAGAATGATTGAGAATAAGAAGAAAAGAAAAAAAGTACTGATCGATGGAGGAGCCTGGGCATGGACGGTGCTTCGCCTACTTTGCTTGCGTGCTTGCTGCCTCGATCGAGGGGAAAAAAAGAAAAGTCCTCGCAGCCGTCGGAGCCTTGCCAGGATGAGAATGAGGAGGCAGAGAGGAGCAGTCAGACAAAAATGTGATAATTCAGTGTATCATATCAGATAGCTGTAAGTCATCTACTGGTACTCGAGTACTCGAGTACGGTAACGAGCGCTCCACAACATTAAAGGTGGACCGTGCCAAGCCTACTCACAAGGCCATGTCCTATGATAATATTATGATACCAGTATCTGCTGAAATAAATTCCATTCCTCGAGTGATAGGCCAAATCACCATCCCTCAATCCAGAATACCAGAGGAAATACCCTACAATAATGACCTCAGATGCGGGCTAGCTCAGCTCTCAACCAAAGCCTGCGGAATCTAGTAAAATCAAACCCAAGGTTCACACCGCCAGCAACACAAAATCACAAAGGCCTAGCCAAAATTCCCCCGTCCCAACCAAGCCTCTCCACTCCACACCCTTAAAGCTGGCAAGCAGGTTGAGTCCTTTAGGGTCACCAATGAGTGATATGCCATCTTTCGTTGAAGTGCCGGAAGCGAAAAAAAAGCACGCAGAGAGTGGGAGAGAAAATTTTCGCATCCAATCAGAGCGCACCTTGCGAGGACACTTATACGTAACTCAAGGGATTATAGCACAGTACCATGAGGTTACAAGCACAGTTGATCACACACTCCCGAAGTCTAGTCGTTTGCCACCTCATATCACGCGGGTTTAGGGCGAGGTTTTTAGCAATATCACCTACTGCTCAGTGAGCAATTTCTTGGAGCGATTTAGTGGGAAGCTTTTAAAGTGCTGGAACTAGAACAAGTTGCCTAGCAGTCAGCATGCAAAGGGAATGAAAGTTCACGGTGCATCACTCGCACGCCCAATACCTATGTAGTGACACGGTACAGTAGTTGAAAGACCTCGAGTTTAAGATAATCCTTTAATTCCCTTCAAGGTTACGGCCCTGAAAATCTGTGGCCATCCTGCCCTTTAACTTCGCGTATTAATCGCTTTACTTTCGCCTATTATCCTCGAGGTCAGATATCACCCTTACGCAGTGGCTCTACCTCAAACACCCAAACTACAGGAATGGATATGACATTTATCTAGGTCTAATAACCAACCACCTATCATTAATAGTAAAAGTATCATTACAAGTAAATTACAACAGCCCGCACCACCAAAACACGAATTACGCATATAAAGCATATAAATCTATATATATATCAGGCGGTAGGGGAAATAAAGATCCGGGTGAAAGCTATTTTGGAAACTATTTTTGAAACTATTTTGGAGAAACCCCTTTCCCCTTTACCTTCCTTAATTGCACCCGGCCAGCATCATCAATGTAATGTTCGTATCCGTGGCGATCCAGAACCTCGTTGGGAATGGCTTGCACAGCTTCGAGTTCTTTCACCACTTGTTGGTTCTCCGGGTTGTTCTCTAGGAGGTTTCTGATGCATAGGATTGCGTGTTCGCGGATGTCTATGTGAGGAGTTAGTATCTTCCAGCTATCCCAAGCCCACAAGGTGGAAGAATAAACTTACAAGGGTTGTCATCGTCAATCATACACTGATTCAGTACTGCTCGCAAACCTCCTTTCTCCCGAACAAGGTCCTGCACAGCTTTGTTCTGCCACGAGAAGCTGCTGAGCAGCATGACGAGGTACCGTTTGATATGGGGCCACGTGAACTCCTCTGGCTCAGAAAGCCCCCTATCGTCGTTCGGTTCTTCATCGTCCCTGTCCTCGCTTTCGTCACCGCTGCCTTCTTCGTCATTATCACCGGGGTAGACGTCGAATGGTCGCTCCACACGGTATGCTTCGTTGACTTTCAGTGCTTTATCCAATTCCTCATTTCCTGCTTCCTTCTCTTGTGGAGGTGGCGGCGAGGGCGATAGCGGTTGTGGGATTGATTTCGATGCGACCCAACGGGGGATAGCCTTATCCAATTCCCTCAGGAATACCACTAGATCTCCGACTATCCCCTTGTCGCTTGATACTAGAACCCTTTTCGCTTCCTCGTCCTCCGAGAACAATACGAGCAATTCGAAAAATTGATAGAGCCCTTCGTAGATACGATCCAAGTCCCACAGGCTCAGCTCGAACGTCTCCTTCTTTGCCTTGTCTTCCCGAATAGCCCCCTGAAGTTTAATGATCGCAATTGTCGGGGGTATGACTTGCTTGCGAAGAACCGCAACGAAGAAGGTTGGTATTGAGTTTTCGATTATTGGTGGGGGATCGAAGGCCTCCCCGAAGCCTGTGGCTGGTGAGGTCGATGACCCCGACGACATCGACGGAGGGGAGATGCTGAAAGAGTGAACTGAGGAGTTTGTGCCGTGGTCCCTTCCGGTTTCTGGCTGTCGATACACAAATGCTAAAAGCTTTAGTAGTACCGATTGGGCTGGAGTAACAATGTCTTTCTCACTACGTTGAGACACTGTTAGTAGATGGTAAAACAGGACTGCAGGGGGGATTTACTCTCTAAAAGATTCATATGCGTATGGTATTAAGCCATTGAGAAGGATAGCTTCAGTGACTTGTGCCCTACAATGAAGGTGGGTTAGCTACCTAAGGGCCGAAAGGTTTAACTCAAGACGACTCACATCATCCTGAAGCAAAAGTCCTCCTCGTCAACCTCCCAAGCTCCAAGAAAGACAAGAATCTCTCGTAGCAAGCTGCGCCCATAGCCCTGGGCTAGCATCAATTTACATCTAACAGCTTGCATTGCATGATCTGTCCCCTCCAACGGCACCACCCCATTCTGGAGTATCATCGGCAAAGGCTGAACCTCATCTGGTTGGAGTAACCGGGGTACCTCTGTAAGGAATCCAGGCTTGTAATATTTGGCATTGAAGCCAGCTGATAAAAAGTTACACTTGGCCACGGTCTCCTTATGTGGGTGCATCGCGCCAAGCTCACCTGAGCCAACAATGCCTGCACCGGAGCCGGACGAAGGTTTGCTTGCCTGGGAATTCTTTCCTTTAGGTTTCTGTGACCCCTTGGTCTGCGCTACCGGATTCGGAGGAGCAGATGCAGCTGGGGTACCGAACATGTGAAGCCAGACGTGTAACTTGCGAGTTTCATTTTGGCTCATGAGATTGTTTAGGAATTGGAGCGTGGTGATCATGACTTTCTTGTCTGAAGTGTTGATGTTAGTCTGCTGGTACCTGTCGATAGAGAATTAAGAGTTGATAAGCGGACTGGTACATACAATTTTCTTTGATGTGCATCTCCGTCTCGTGTGTTTGCTTGTCAATGTTTGCCGCAATAGGTTTACTAGCTTTATCAATGCATATATCCAGCAGCCTTCGAACCTCAGCTTCGAACCCCTCATCTCTGTGGAAACAAAACAAATTAGCAGCACTCCATCCAAAAGTAGAGGCCACAGAGGAGGCAGTACGAAGCATAATTCTGGGCCTTTTCCTTAGTCGCAAGAAGATTCCTCCCAAGTATCACCAGGTCACGTACTCTGGGAACCAGGTTATATTTATTAATGGCCAATTGATCGTTGCCGGCTCGGAGCGTTTCCGCCAAGGCCTCCCATATTCTAGGCGAGAATCCTAAAACCTCTCTACAGGAAAAAGAAAGAGGGAGCAGTAGCGGTCAGTGGACTCTCCAACATAGAGGCAGCGAAAGAAAACGTCGCTGTCGCAATAGCATACCTAGCGTCCCGACTCTTCTGTGTCCTCTTTATTATCGCTTTCAATTCCGAGTCGCCCAACAGCTCTTTCGGGGGAAGGATAATGCCAGGATGAGTGAAGCTGGCCTGCGCTCCGAAGAGTACTGTGAGAAGAAGCTCCGGCAGGAGAGACATGGCAGATGCTTTGTCCGGATCGGAATCCTCGGTAGTGCTGGTCCGGGGCATGTCAAAGAAAATAAAAGTGTGGGGCTCGGCAAGGAGCAGAGAGGGAAGAGGTGTGTAACAGCAATGGGGGGGGGGAGCGGAAAGCAAAAGGCGTCGACGCAGGTTCTGCGATCTGCGAGGTGGGAGGGTCAGACTGGGAGCCCCTCGCATTGGTCACGTGCTGCGCGGAACCGGGGGATTAGGAAGTGGGGTTGGGGTTGGATTCGTGTAAGGATAAAAAGCGGCCGACTCCGCAAGAGGCGGGCTTCCGAGGCCATACGGGATTGATAGGTCTGTTGCCGAGTCACTTCGCCGCCGACCCCCCCCCCCCCGCCGTATTGATGTGTTTGGATCATAAACGATCGCAACCCCCCGTGCTCATGATGAGGGCCTGCTACAATGGCGGAACACCTAGATATACACCCCATCCAAATCCACAGTTCCCATAGGGGGGTCAGCCACTGCTCACCATATGTCACTCGTGTTCAATTAGTGTTCGAATGGTAACGTACGGTAAGTTACCATACGATACAATACGGTAACATACAGTAAAGTACGGTAAACATACCAGGCACCGTTTACCGATCATCATCATGGTGCTTGGCTTATGTTCTTTTTATCACTTAATTGCACCTAAAATATAGTAGTAACAGGAGAGATTATGAAAATTGAAGAATACAGAGTGGAGTGTTAGATACAATATAATTCAGCTATACGGATGTGGGAAAGAAAGAAAAAAAGGGTAGAATAAAAGGGAATTCTTGCGTTCATGTTATTAAAACAGAATTAACCACCAGAAGAACAAGCAATAAAATCATGAATCCAACCTGGCTCCTCCTCACAAGCATCTTGAACGATGCAATCCTCTTCATACTCTACCAGATCCTCATCTTTTAACCTCCGATCTAACCATCCACGAATATCTGAAGGTTGGCGGTCAAGGATTCGCTTATTGATGTGAACAAAACTTAATTTATCGGCTCTCTTGGCATCTAATCGGTTGCGCTTCTTATCATGAATAAGATTTTGGGTTGAAAATGACGGCTCTGAGGGGACAGAATTTGCCAGTGTGTAATAAATACGCAGAGCTAAACGAGCTAACTCAGGTGCGAAGATGGAAACCTCCTGCCAGAATGCCCTTACCGAGCCAGCCAATTCCCATACAGATCCAGTAACTGAAAAGTAACCTTGCTGGCTGTGGAATTGCCCATACTGCTGCCTTGCCATATCAGAGCCATACCGCTTCAAAAAGGCTATAATAACCTCGTTTTGTTCAGAGATGGGAATTTGCTTGCTTTGGATAGAGGATGTGTCAAGAAAGTAAGCAACAAGGTGAATAGGAACATTTTGTTTTTGGTGATGGGCTGAAAATGTGGGTAGAAGACGGCCGGTTGCCTCAGGCTTGAGTTGAAAAGTACCAGCTTCCATTGTCGTAACTTGGATATGCTCATGCACCTCAATCCAGCATTGGTGAACTTGGCCAATATGAGTATGTGTGGATTCTGACATCTTTTGTCTCTCAGAAATCCCCCCAAGCAAGGTATAAAGGTCATCTGAGAATGCCCAAAATGTGGTTTGTCGAATAATACTTTTGACATCCGGGGCCTGCTCAGCATTCTCATCATTTAGATAACTTATAAGAGGTCTTTTGTTATCTAAAACTGAACCAATTAAACCTGCCTGAGTGCCCCACCGTGTACTAACCGCGAGAACAAAGGCCTTGGACCTTCCAAAGTGGGTATGCTGATTTTTGCGCAATATGGCATACTGGAGTTTCGCGCGTCGGAAAAATCGGGCAATCGTCTGAGCCTTTTCAAGCAAGGTCGAATAAGGCTCAATATCGAGTAAGTCATGTATCAACAGCTGTAAACCATGTGAGTTACATGAAATACAAAATACATGCTTCGTTCGTGGGTCACGTTGAACTAGTGACCATACTGCTCGCATCGTATTGCATGTATCGGTGATAAAGGAATTAAATCTCCACCATCCTCCCTTTCCTACTAAAGCTTGTACTTTCTTCATCATCCATTCAAATAACATCTGTGCCGTCTGAGATTCATCCTTGCTGTCCTCTGTCTCATAGTAAAAGGCACCAATAGGTGTTACAATACACATATTGATAATAGTCTATCAGCAATATCTCCACTTTCATCCATGATGATATTCAAATAGTCTTCATTTTCCAGCATCAAAAGCACCTCTCTATGAACTAATTCATAGGCCTTTTGCAATAATCCTCCCGCTAGCTCGGAATGGGAAGGCAGAATATAGTTGAAATACCCAGAAAGGCTGCTGAGGAATTGGCGGAAATAGCGGTCATCGAGAAGGGTAAACAGTCGGGCTCCCATATATATTGCAAATGCTGCCTTTAACTGTAGGCCATCTTTCACCTCAGCCATAAGTGGTGCTAGTAGGATTCGGTTATCTGGAAATAAACTAAGACTACCAGACGGTGGTGGAATTGCTGCTCGAGATGACAGCTGTGAGGAACTCCCTTCAGGGGTTGGATTGGCAAGGGTTGAAGATGGGTAACGGCTTCGGGAATCTCCTGTCTCGTGCAGGTGTTGGTGATATGGACGGCATTGAGCTAAATGTGCAATTTGCCTGGTAGAGTTGCGAGCTCTGGACCACCCACAATAGCGACATTCCACTACCCAGCACTATAGAAATATTTGAGTAATTAGTTTATACATCTTAAGAAAGAGGGGTATTGTGGGAAGTTATTTGCTTACTTTAAGCTCATGGTTGCGGTGAGAGAGAAAGGCTTGTGTAATCTCCTCGTTTGGTGAATGGGGCATATAGTGTATTCGTGTTTCTTAAACTTTCTTTTAAAAGCGTATAGACAGAAACAAAATCTCCTTCTTGCGAGTAATTGAAAGATAGGTTCACAATTATAGAGTATTTGGGCAGGATATAGAGAGGGGTTCGAGTTGTTGTATAGTTTTGTCTGCTAGGAAGCCCTTACGATGTTCATTCACCTACTCCGAACTTCTTTAAGAAAGAACAATAGCCGTCGTTCAGGTAATACCAAATCTGATACTAAAACCTAGATGTTAGATTACTTCAACCTGACGTAAACTCACTTGATGGAGGGTCTGATTACCTAACATGACAACTGAATGTCCAAAATCCGGTTTCCGGTATTTTATCCCTCTAGTGTACCTTACGTTAATTACCGTATGGTATCAATCGGGTAAGGTACGGTAACGTACCGTATTATTCGAACAGTAAGGGTATTCAAAGTTAAAAACAAGAATTTTGAGTGAAATTTAGCGCAGGATCTTGCATTAGGGTACTTTGCAGAATTAGCCAATAGTGTTGAGAGAAACTGAGTAACATATTTGAGAGGCTCGGAGAAGAAAGAGGCCTTACAGAATCTTACTTGCGGTGAGAATAAGTTCTCAGACAACAGGCACAACCACGATACCCCACAAAATTCAATCGTCATGAGAACAACAATGGCAATTACGATGGCAACTACAACTATAATCACTATTAATATTACCTGTCTATTTGAGCTCCTTCCTCATTCAATTTCTTAATAGGGCTTTTCATTTTAACCATAGTAATGGCTGGGTGTGGTAGAAATAGTTGCGCCCGTTGTCTACTAGTGACAAGAATAAGTCCTCACAACCACCATGCCCCAACTATCATGAGATTCAGACTTGAGACCAAATTAAAAATCTGGGAGAAGGGGTGACCAACAAAATGTATAGTGGTGGCATATATATCAAGACACTCTTTCCAGATCTTTAGTTTGCGCCCAAGTAATAGTAGTAGTGCTATTGTGACCACAACTATTATGGCTATTAATTCTGAGCCCTGTATACTTTGGTCCCTCCCTCCCTCCCTTCAGGAGCATGAAGTCTGACCTTAGATTTTGACTGTTATCTTGATTTGAGTCACCCATAGGATTGCAATAGTTGAGTGCGGGGAATTGTGGTTGTGCCTGTTATCCTCAAGTTCCCCTTAGCTTAAACAGCTTACACCTTTACTCTTACCTGTTACCGACCTCAGAATATCGGTAACTGGAGTATTGTATGGTAAGGTAAAGTAATGGTAAACTAGCTTTTTCCGAGTGTGCCAAGCTTACATGAAACAAGTAAGTAAGCTAAGAAATTACAACATTTTGAACATTGAATACCCTTACTATGTTCAATGCAAGTTTCACCAACATTCCAGTATCATGCTGGGGTGAGATTAGGTGCCTGGAAGCGGCGACCGCCAGTCACCGACTCAACACAGCACAAAAACGAGTCCGATGGTACTGTCAGTCGCGTGAATGGACATGACAGAAACTGCGCAGGAGCACAGGAAACATCGTGAATGTTTGGTACCGGCATTTCTTTAGCTTAGTTCCATAGCACGGGGGGGTTTAAGAAGGGGAAAACGGAGTGAGAGAACGCAACCATCGACAACCCCCTTCCTATCGAATTTTCATTATTGTTTTCATTGATCCTTATCTTGCTTTACCTTGGCTGTGAAATTGTGATAAGAGAAGGGGATTTACTTTGCTTCGGAAGTTCCTATTTCCCACCCAAAGAACGCCTGTAGTGACAGGGACCTACGACAATACTGTCGGTCACGTGGATGACTATGGTGGAAAATACGCCGGAACACAGAGACTATCGTGAATGTTTGATACCATTACTTTTATTAGTTTAGCTCCATAGGAAAGGACTACTTGAGGAGGAGAGAGCAGTGTCTGTCTGCATCGATCCGCAACCATCCTCATCCACCCCTTTCCATCAATGTTCATCGTGGTTTTTCTCTGACTTTTATCTCGCTTGACCTTGGCTGTTGAACTGTGAGAAAGTGAGACGAATTTGCTTTCCTTCGGAAGTGCCTATTCCCCACCAAAAGAACGCCTTGACCGGAAGTGATAGTATAATACCGTACTAAAAAATGGCCAAGCTGTTCCTGGAAACGAAGGAGGCCCAAACACACTCAGTAGAAGGTTTTTGCAGATCTTACCCCAGTGTTTAGTCTACTGTTGCTAGCCTAGCCGTTGGTCGCCGGTTCTAAACTTACCATTCTTCGATGCCTAAGAACTCGAATAAACGGAGTATGTGCTACTTAATCCACAATTTTATTCT
>Ga0307509_10002931_pt1 | contig 26860 bp, 25 predicted proteins | sample 10_EM_MG_FD_202245 | JGI IMG/M metagenome (GOLD analysis project Ga0307509, IMG submission 202245) | Populus trichocarpa ectomycorrhiza microbial communities from riparian zone in the Pacific Northwest, United States - 10_EM | ecosystem: Host-associated > Plants > Roots > Unclassified | place... | reverse complement strand
TTGATCACCATCCGAACCCTTGCAAATAGTGATTAGAAGGCACTCAGCCGCATTGTTGTAGACACCTAAAACCCGCCCCTCGGCTACTATGTCAACTGGGGGCATTGAAGGGGCTCATTTCAGACTCCGGGCACCGTCCAACTTTACGATAACTCGAGATAATACGGTATGGATATTTAGCGTGTTGATAAGGGTGCCTGCGCACGCCAAGACTCCATGCATGGGATTGAGCATCGTACTGTACCAGTGCTCGAGTACCGGTGTGATATCGTAGATTCGTAGCTGAGAAGAGCAGAGCGAATGGGCACTAGATGGAGAGGACAGGTTACCTACGCAAAAAAACACCACCACCACAAGTCGCTCCAGAAGTCGCTCCAGAGGTTCGGTTGGATTGCGATCGCTATTGTCTGATTCTAGTGGCCTTTTGCCCAACCCTTTGTGAAAATGTTCTAGTGCCTGTGCTCGAGTCCGTACCTGTGGTTGGGATATTGAAGTTGGGATCCCGCCCAGTGCTGCGAGTATAGTGTAGAGACAAAAAGATTCGTCCGACATACGGTTTTACACCAAATTTAATAAAAAATGGACATTTTTCAAACGGACAATTCCTGATGCTGCTGCTGATATGAAAACCCTTCAAATATTTTCATTAACTAGGGAATGACTATCTATTCAAACTTTCACAAGTAGAAATGTAAGGAATCAAGGCTGTCTTCATTGTTCATGATTGCATCAACCAGTGTGAAAGTGACCTGGATTTTATTTAGTACAGGGCTTCGTACAAAAAGTAGGAATGGATCCCAGATACTCAAACAACCTTTTCTCCATCACTTTGTAATGTTAAGGATTCTGTAATATCCTTCATGTTATCTACAGGTTTGCTAGTGCATAGATAAATTTTTGTGGGTTCTCATATACATTATGCAGTGAGAGAGGGTTGTGAAAATGGACACTTTTGGTGTGAAGAGGGCATCGGGCGAATCTTTTTGGCCTAGTGCTTTACTGTGCTGGGATAGGGAACTCGCCTATTGGTGATCTGGATATGCAGCAGTTTCTACAGCTTTGGATGATCGACGGGGGCCTTGAACGATGCTAGCTTAAGTTCATGAGCTCCCAATCAATCAAGGGGTCCTGATTCACTACACCATCAGTCCAGGGGAGTTCGCCTCACTCGGGTTCTTGCGGTTTGACGTATAAAATCGTTATGTTCGAGTTCTTGGACTACGGTAGACCATCGCCACCCAGCTGTTCCATCACCCGGCGACGCCGGCAGCTATACAGAACAGAATTGGCGAACGTGTTAATAAATATAAGTGTTCACAACAATACAAGTATGCAAGGTGATACCGAAATACAGACCTTGGATATGTTTGTTCCCCCGTGTATAGCTCAAGACTTCTTGAGGTGGGAAAAAGGACAGCGATTAGATCACATTTGAGCGGATGGTTGGGCTGCAAAATCGCGTTCAAACTGCATGAATGATGACGGGTTGTGTCGGCCAACCAGCACATCCCATTGGAGAAACCCCGACCCCACTTGATTAGAATAACAAATGGAGAAGGGGGTGGAGAAACCGTCGTGGACAAACCGTAGTGGCTCTTTGTTAGCTGGAAATTCATTCGCGGTGCTATACACATCCGGCTGCATTTTTTGCTTTGATCGGGCCCAGATTTTCACTTTAATGCTCGAGTATTATCAAGTGTGCTGAATTAAAGAACAAAGGTCGACAGAGCTTCGGCCCAAATGAGCATGGGTATAGTTTCTCGCTGTCACAAGGGAGATCACACAAACCACAGCTGCTGCAGGGACTTTTTATAGGCTTCTGGGATTCGGCCACTCACCACTTGTACTCGAGTATCATACTGTAGCAGTGGAGTCATAACCCTAACCATCGAGACATTAATAGGGCTGGCCCCTCACTCCTGGGATCCCTGCTCGGGCAACTCCCTTGGATTTTAAACCCTTCAACCTATTCCTCCCATTTGCACTGAAGTGCTTAGCTTGGAATGGCTGAAAATTCGACACCTTATTATTCCGAGATGAGTTCTCAGCCGTCAGCATACCGTCCACCACGCTCTCACACTCCGGATACAGACGACGAAGGCAGAGAAACCCCGCCGAGAATGCGATCGCCAGGCCCAGGCGTGCTACCGCCCGATCATCCACAAATGCCCGGCAATCCATTCATGCCCGGCCATCCATCCATTCCCGGAAATTCATTCATATCCGGCCATCCATTCATGCTTGGCCATCCATTCATGCCCGGCAATCCATTCGTGCCCGGCAATCCATTCATGCCCGGCAATCCATTCATGCTTGGCAGTCCATTCACGCCCGGCTATCCACAGGTGTTTGGTGCTCCACAAATGCCACCCTACCCACCAATACACATTAACATGCAAATGCCTGGCTATCACGAGATGCCTGGCTATCCGTTTGCGCCTAGTTATCAGCGCATGGAGCCCCACATCTATCCAACAGGACAGCACCAAATACACGGCTTAGTTTCACCACCCTCCCAAACTAGTACCCCCTGCCAACCGATTCCTGGTCACCCGCAGCCAGACTATCGCAGAGTGGGCTCTCCCCACTCTGCATTCGTGGCGCCTTCAGGAGGTGGCTCAATCCCACTTTCTTTTTACACGTCTGGCACTAATTATATACAATCATCCAACATGGGAATGTCGACAATGCCTCCTGTAACTGATACTGGCTACCACCCATACCTACCCATAGCTCCACCGAAGGTCGCCCCTGGCACGGAGATCATCATAGCACTGATGGGAGTCGCAGGTAAAATCTGATGCCTATTCATCACCTACATACGTTGGCTAATATAAGCCACAGGAGCAGGTAAAAGCTATTTTATCAGAGAGGTCTCTGGTTACTCCGGGGCCCAAGTGAGTAGCGATCTTTGTTCTTGTAAGATAATCCCCTTCTGTAGAAGTTGGACTCGAATGCTGACAAGGGGAAGGCACCAGCAAGGTCCAACCTTACTCTTTTGAGTATGCAGGGGCAAAAATCACACTTGTCGATACTCCTGGCTTCAATGGTACGAATAGAAGCGATGTCGAGATCCTGCGAGAGATTGCCGATTGGACCTCGGAGACCTACAGAAAGGGGAAACTCCTCTCCGGTATCATTTACCTTCACCCCATCACCCATACCCGTATGGAAGGTTCTGCCATGAAGAACCTAAGGCTGTTCCAAAGTTTGTGCGGTCAGGAAGCACTGGAGAACGTGCTTCTCACGACAACACAGTGGCCTAGAGCGAATTGGCCAGAGGCGGAGTTTCGTGAAAATACGCTCCGGGATCGGGAATTCTGGGGAGAGCTCATTGAGAAGGGTGCCACTCTCCAGAGATTCTCCGGCACCAGAGAATCCGGACTGGAGCTTATCCATAGGTTAATGTCAAACGAACAAAAGCCCCTCCGTATCCAGGATCAGATCGTGAAACAACACATGGCCCTGCTTGAGACCGATGCAGGAAAATACATTAACGAGGAATTGGCTGCCCAAGAGAAGAGATATAAGGAGGAACTGGAGTCCCTGATGAGAGAACGTCAGGAAGCTATAAAGGCGAAAGATGAAATGAAGGAGACCCTTGCGGTGGAGCAAGAAGAAGCTAGGAAGAAGCTCGAAGGGGCGGTGGCTGACAAGAGGTTATTAGAAGGGCTATATGCAGAGGAGGTAGAGAGGCATGAGACCGAAGAGAAGAGGAGACAGGAAGAAATGGAGAAGCTTAAGAGAGTAGTGATTGCTGTCGAAACTGAGGGTTTTGCAATTCCCCATGATGCCACAAGCGGATTCTCGAGCTATAGCACTGGAGGCCGGTTAGTTTCCGACATAAATGATCACGAGGGATTCAAGTCGAGCGTCTTCGAGATCGAGGTCTATTTCCAACGCACACCTACTTCTGTGTTGGGGGATTCTGAGGGGACAGTTCAGGAGATGTTTGATATAGGCGTGGCTGGCACGAATCACATTATCTTGGACGGAGTATACTACCGGTGCAAATCTAATACTCCTACCGAAATAGATCGCCAAAATTTTTTCGTCTTTAGCAAGGGTTGATTTTGGGCAGTTCGTGAGAGAAGGTGGGGGGAAAGGGGAGCAGGGAGTGCATTGGGTATTGACGAGGACCGCGAGAGAGAAGTTGGGCTTGTAGGAGAACAGTAGGATTCTCTTTTTCTAGTTCTATTTTTGCGGGACTCCTGCAGCGTGGGAAATTTCTTTGTTCCCGTTGTTTTCTTTCTCAATGTTAATAAATACTGCGGTCGGAGGGCTCTCGGAAGATAACAGAAGTTTAGTGGGGTACTATGCCATGTAATCTGTTATGATAGGTTCACAATTAGGCTGCTCATATACTGGTTTTGTACTCAAGTATACTCCGGTTAAGTAGTATTTGCACTCCGGGAAGGTGACCGGGGGATAGTTAATTGTAACTTATTAACTAAAATCCTTATTCTGGGCGGTAGTAATGAAGTATGGAGGGTTTGGGATGCTAGCACTCACCCTTTTACCTGAAGCTTGGGTAAGAGAAGTCTTGAAACCTTTGGAACTACGCTGTTGATTCATATTTCGTTTCCTAGTATCTGTCCTGCATTAGTTTATGTTTCGTCTTGTCTCACCAGCAACATCTGGGGCACTCCTGTTACAACTATGAGTTACTTGTATCATGTGGAGGAAAAGTTTTTCTAGTTGCTTTCCTTTGATATTATTTCTCTAAGATAAAAGCACAATGTATTTCCCTCCTGTCTTATACGATCATCAGTCTTTACTTCTTCACATTACTGCTCTCTCATCTTATCTCTATAGTAAATTGCATTCGTTTTTCCTCATATCCGATCAAAAAGAAGGAGCCATAAGGGATGGTACAGTACACCTCCAGGCTGGATATCACCGGAGATGCTGACTCTCTCTTTCTTAACACGACTTTACTTTCGTAGTACGAGTGCTGTAGGAACTCGGGTATTTTGACCGAGTGCTACGGTATGTCTTTGAGGTTGCCTCCTTGGGTATGGTTTGGAGCAGCTCGCTTTTTTGCTGTTTTTTCCGCGCCTTTCCGGAGTAGGAAATTTTCGACTACATCGCTGATGGTCCAATTATTCGGGTCTCTACGGGATCACTGTTTGCTCCCCTCCCCTGCGTAATCCCTGATGGCCGACATCCAGAGGGGTGCACAGTGAAAAACTCTCGAATTCCATCATCTTCGGGAGGCATGTATTATACTATAAGCTCTGGATTTGGGGTGAAAAGCTCCTGAGAAGGATGAAGGATTCCCGACACTGTATAGGGTTGGCCCATTGGAGACGTTGGATCTTGTTGGCTGTGTTCGTAATTGGTTAGCCCGTCCACAGAAGCATATCACAGGCTGGCCGGGTGATTTCGACTGATAATCTGATTGTGGATTTCAGATGTTTTTCTGATACGGTATGGTATAATATCATGGTGCGGGCTTGGCAATCACACTTTGGGCAATACTACCGGTAGTGAGTTAAGGTATTCTTTCGTACTCCGGGGGTCAGTATGTCTGTACGGATCCCATACAAATCTTTACGAAGCCAAGGGTTATGTTTTCCGATTCTTAATGACCCCCCCCCGAGAATAGCTTATTTTCACAATGACCCACCCCCAGCGAGAACACACAATTGAGGATGCCAATTGGTTAATTGGTCGAGTAGCTGGGCGACGTTTGGCTACCAGGGCCGTGGGGCTATTTCTCATGAAGACTCCCGTGCACTTTATTCTCTCTACCTAGGGCTGGATAATACGGTGGCTAAATGCGAGTTTGGAGGATCAGAAATCTCCGCTGGTGCGGTAGCACGTGTATCCGTGGATGTCTCTTAAGCTAGCATCCGGGTTATAACCCGGCCTCTTCCGGTGGGTCTTCCGCGCGCGGTATGCCCCATCCACCCACGTTTCTTTCTAGTAGTTCCGCTAACTCTCATCTCTCTTTAGACTAAAACATCAATATCTCCTTCATACTGCGGTATCCACCCTCCCCCAAATGTAAGCTCCCTACATTTTTCTTTTCTTTTCTTGAGTTATTCACCAATTCCCTTTTTTTTTTCCTTCCGAACCTTGGACATTTAATCAATCTGAGCTCACCGACATATACTGAAGGTAAGAGTGTAGCTATCACGTAGATGGAAAGCCTTGGTGGCGTTTGACGTTCTCGAGAGTGGAAGCTATCAAGAATGGGTCGGAATAGATCCTTATTTCGGAGGAGTATTACGGGTGTTAGTGGGGGATCATGAATCCCACAAAATCGTTCATGAGACTGTGCACCTGGCGGGATAGACTGCTGAAAGGATATGTGCGATCATGGTAAGTTGAGGCATTGGCAATACGCCAATAGTAGGAAGTGGGACAGAAGCCAAATTCAATAGAAATATGAACGTTAAGGATGAATGTGATTAGAGGAGGCTGGGACTAAGTGGAGGGACGGATCGTCACTTAGTCAACCCAGGAACCAAACCTAGAAGTCATTGTAGTATAGAACCTGATCGTTAAGCGAGTGTGTACCCATGATCCTATCTGTTCCACTTGGGTCTAGATGCCTCGTCGGTGGACTACTAATAGATTTTCAAAATGGTCAAATATACGGCACAAAATGACAGCTGGGATGGATAGCGCGCAACGTCTTCAATTCGTTCTTGCTAATCTAGTGGGAAGGACAGGAGTATATATCAAAAACAAAACTGAACTCTGATCCTTCTATCGATCACCACGCATCTCTGCTTTCTTTCCTCCGTGTTCCAAACAAAAGAAAGAAACATTCTGGGTAATCCCTGAACAAAAGAAATGCACCATAAAGATGCCTGCTCTCCCGCGCCTTTGATCCAATGTCCAACTCTTGTTCTTCCTTCATCTCCTTTTGCCGTCATCCGTTCTTTTAACGGCCGATGCTCCTTCCCATCCATCAACGGAGACATATTCCCCGTGCTTCCGCACTTGCATATAACAAAAGAAACTATAGCATGCCGAGCAGAATTAACTGATTTCTAACAGTAGATTATTAGGAAAACCCAGATAAGGAAACCTCCATCATAGGACTGAATACTGAAAAAAAAAAACCACAATCGATTTGATAATGGCCCGCTAGGAAATCGAAAAGATATAGATGTATTGTGGTTGCCTATTCTTGCCTAAGTATATTTTACGGGGAGCAGTGGCCCCTTTCCCGGGTTTTGTAGAACTGTATGCGGTTCTGCTGAATGTATTCTGCTCCCTTCGGAGAAAGACGGCCAGGTCCACACTTTAATTTTGCCGGACAGCATTGGGACTAGGAGGGCGTGTTAATTGAAGTGACGGGAGGCATATAGCAGGGCCGATGACTTACTGCATGCGAGCACTCTCTTCAATCGTTCTCAACTGCGCTCTGGATTCGATTCTGCCTTATGCTGTATTATCTGGCTTTATTCGCCTGCTTCGAGTACGTTGAAATATGAGTTTTTTCTTTGTACTCGTAATCTGTCTCAGATTCGCAATAAAACGCCTTCCCTCAACCATTTATGATCAAAACAAGGATTATTTTGGACTCTTCCTGACTGTACTGAATGCTTCACTTCGGCCCCTACTTTATTTCAACGCACTCGCAGCTGGCGGGTAAGACTGGATAATGCTGTGCGGTCGTACCGGTATGAAACTACCGGATAAGGACATGTCAGCCACTGGCACAGCTGAGGTATAAACAAACCTGGGCTGAAACCTATGATATCACAAACGTATGCAGTCTGATACTTCACGAGGATAAATCGGATGGCTTGATTGCATAACTGCGGGCTTTGAGTGGTACCGGTAGAGTGCTGTAGCCTTGCTGTGGGGATTTTGTTGAAGCAGGCTACGTGGAGTAGATCTCCTGTCAACCGCAGTGTGATAAACTGTCTGCTCTTCCCCGAAAATATCCCACGGGGAAAGGAAGAGGGCACTGATGCGAGACTGACCTGGCATAGGGCAGGGATTGTTTTTATGGACGTTTTTATTACGCTCGCTTTGTCGTGGACTACCCGTACCGTACGGTACCCCGGGAGCCAAGTGAGATCTCTGCGGCTCAATTGTGCGTCGACTATTTGTCTCCAAGTATGATACGATATATGCACACCCGCGGCGGCTGTCTTTTTTCCTTCTATCATACTCACCTTTCTAGTAGGGCCTGACTATTTTCACCAAGGGAGGGGTTAAAAAACCATCTATTGGGGTTTTTGGCCCCCCGCATCCGCTATTGAAAAGATTATTTTTTCTATTCTCTTTAAACGATTACGGAATAATCTAGAGTCAATCGATCGGCTCCTAACCAGTGGTACTAATTTAATCGTCCTAGATTACAAAGCAGGAGGGATGATAGTGCCAAAGTATTATTTGTTATGGTTAGCAGACCGGTATCTGTGAGTACTGTAGAGTCCCACTGCATCACTTGAGTGGTGCGAAACTGCTAAATTCATTACTGGTATGATACTAGAAGGTTAAGCTAGATATTGAAATTGAATTAATTGGGTTTTGTGACTCGATGGGAATTCAGCAGCTCTCGAGGTGATGGGTTACTGTAGTTGTGGTCTGGGGGGACTAATTTTGCTGTCAATAGTATAATAGCTACTGGAGAGCCACTTTTGGTTAGGCTGGTGGAGAAATTTACTGTTTCACACTACCCAAAGGACACGAGCCGAAAGTCAGCCTAACTCCTATCATAGTTAAGTTAATGTTTTCGAAATTCTTCAGTATATCTCCGGGGAGTAACGAATTGAAAATATTTACACAAGACCTTGAGTGTGGAGGCCGTGGTTGTCCAACTACACAGCTTTGGTGCTGGTGATATCCTGGATGATTGAGCGGCTGTTTGGAGCGACGTAGTTGGGCTTTCAAACGATGGTTACGAGGCAAACCATGGATTGTAACCACCGTACTCGTATGATACTTTTTGGTAGACATGAATTTTCCAACCCTGGTTTGAAAGAATTTCAAGCTATGGTTGGCAGTCTTGACACCTACATTTTTCATTTTTTCTCTTTTGGAATCTTGACTGTTTGGCGCAACGGATTTTGAAACCATAATTAGTAACTTTACCCCGATCAAGGCTCCATACCCGTGCCGGTGTCAAGGTTGCGGCTGCTCGCCGCAACCTTGGCTCGAGTAACCTAGTTTGTATTAAAGTCTGTAAGGGATTTTCAAATCACGCCGCGTCAAACAGCTCCTAAGGTGTTGATTTGTGGCGCCTGGAACTGCACCTTGACCCAAATGGTTCTTCATGCTGCTCTCTAGAAAATCCTGAACATCCAAACGTTAGACTCTCGGGGATAAGGATACCGGCATTAACTGATAGGTTACGATCCCATTTTGCCGAGTCACTTGCTGGGATATAGCGCAAACCGCCTAAAGCCTGTATATCGTATCTGTTTGGGTGCGCCCATGCAATTCCTAAATCTGTAAAGTGTAAAGTGTTCTAAATACGGAAAATGAGTTTCAGAGGTTGAATATTCAGCGCCGGTGAGCAGGAGGCGCAAATCCCGTAGACAGTTTCACAAGCGGTAAAACCAAAGGCTGTTAAATCACCTGCATCGATAACCGCGAGGAATTCTGTGGGATACCATCGAGATCAGTATCAATTACCAGCCCAACCGGCCCTTTGGCATTTGGTTTACACGAGGATACTGGGGGAGATGTTTGATGAGGGAATCGGTGCCACCAGATACATTGTCTTTTTTTTTTTTGGGGGGGGGGTATACTATTGCTGCAAATCTGGTACTCCTATCAGAGTAGGCAGCCAAGGATTCATGATCTTCAGTAAGGATTAGTTTTGAATAGTTCATGGGATGCGGTGTAACATTGGTGCTACATTGTGGGCGTTGCCCGAATGTCTTGTACGAGTAGTTGGGATGCATGGGGTAGGAAGAGCATTATGTTGTGGGAGATAAATGGCGTAACGGTCGAACAGTAGAACTACTCGTAGACTAGGGCTAAACTATGGTAGGTATACTGGTAATCGGAAATTTGATTCGCTCGTCATCATCCTAAAACTAACCAACCAAACATAATTCTATATAAGAATAATAAAACAATCTCAATCATTCTATCACCTCTAATACCTATCGATCTCTCTTCATGAATGACCCCGTTTGCCTGAGTACTTCAGTAGTGGTAGTCAAAGAAAGATATGACCATAAACCCTCCCGTCAATCCTTTCATCTCTAGAACAGATGAAATAATTAATGCTATTATGCTATATTGTCTCTCATCTATCCGCTTTCCTTATCTCTGGCAACTATCCGCTTCCGTCAACTTTGACACATTACTGGTAGAGTATTTACTGAGAGTGTAAGGAGAAATGGGGCTTGCCTGAGGGCAGGAGCCCTCTTCCTAGACCAATTGAGATATCCCTGTAGTGCAGGGAATTATTTTTCCCCCTCTATTCTCTTATATGTACTGAGCAGTTTTATCAAAATGGACACATCTAATCTGATCCAAAAAAAGGGCCACAGGATCTCACTCATGTCCACGTTCTCGTTATATTCTTAGTACTGGTGTGTACAATGCTGGGTATTTGTGGTCACATATAGGGGGGCAACCCACAATGCAACCCACAAATCAGAGATGCCCCACCAAATAATTCTCCTTTGGTTACCACTTCCTTCCTTCCCTCCAAACTAACGTTCCCAGCCCACCCCACCTCAGAGATCTCTTCTCTTTCCATCAACATTCTTTCCTTGCTGACCCTTTACAACCTTTCGCTCACAATGCATACTACACCACTCAGCAGGAACACATCTTATATTCCCTCCTCTACCATCGCTCATACTAAATGAGATTTCGAATAACTGATGACTCTGCGGACTGTAGGAAGCGAAGCCAGTGGGATGAAGCTCGAAGAAGCACTTCCTGGGCCGAGATTGTGTGAGGGACTACAGAGATTGAGGTTCTGGGCGAGGGAAACCCGTCAGTGGTCGCTGTGCCTCCCGTGTACCAACCTTGGCTCTCTCTAACTACCAATTCTCCTTGTGTTGACTTGATCACTAGAAGAGCAGAAGTCGGCCTGATAAATACCTTTCTAGCTTAGGCGGCAAGTTTTATCGCTCAAGGATTGCCTTTTGGATCTGGAGGTTAAATTGACTTGGGATGAGATGGGTGCTGTTTGGGTTGTGCTGTGCCGGTAAATGAGAAATGGAGGCCTCGCGCAGATCCGGTGGGTTCTAGATTCCAAACCACATTGTTATTCACTTTTTCCATTTTTTCATTCCACCCTTTAGTAGTGGACAATCCTGAATCTTTTGTCGCCAACCATTCCTTTGTCTGATTTGACTGACGTGTGCTTTAAGGATTCCGAGTGCAAGAGGTATATACTGCTCCTTACCAAAGTTCGATTTTGCCCATGTTTGAGAGATTCTGAAAAGCATACAGGTACTCCAACATGTCACATATATGGAACGCTGTGCCTTCTTCCACAGGGTAAGTATGTTTTCTCCATTTCTTTATTTGATTTTGATAGAGATACTAAGAGTGTAGTACGCTGCGAGTTTCCCGGTTGCGGGCGGCCTGCATTTGGGAGCTCTCTCCACTGCCACCGACACCTTGTGGGACTCGAAAATGGAATCCTGTTCAGATAACCTGCGGTTGATATAGTGCTATACAAACTTTGGTAGATCCTTTTAACGCAAGATCGAAAATACCTTTACTGTGGGGATCAGAAGAGCGCGCACAAAATACTCTTTTGAAGATCAAAAAGCCACTAATATCAGTCAGGAATTGTGGGGCTATTCATCGAGTCTAATAAAGCAACCACAGCTTACCCAGATGATATCTTCTCTATCAAAACCAAAGAAAAGATTCTGATTAGGGCGAGGGATAACGCTCGAGGCGTCAATGCCGGGGGTAATTGGGAAGAGGGGGTTTGTGGACATTGAAGGTGGGAGCTGGAACTCGGTGGATGGTATGCAGGAGGCTTGTATGAATGGAATTCACGGGAAGACTTTGGAGAATCTGGATGCTTGGCCAACATAGATACGACTAGCTATCATCGCCTCCTGTTCGGCAACAACAAGGTATTAAGTGAAAGCTGAGTGGAAGTCAATCACACAGGAAAGGAACGAAAAAGAACAGAGAAGAGCAATATTATACCACTACGGTGGTCCTTCCATGCTCTTTCCATCAACATTCCTTCTCTCACCAACCTTGACCATCTTTCACTTCTAACTCATACCACTACACATATCTGGATTCAACGAAATATTCCTTCCTCTACCACTTCTAAGTGCAAACAATATTTGCAATGACTGACAACATCTTAGACTGTAGGAAGCGAAGCAAGTGGGATAAAGCTCAAAGAAGCACTCCCACGGCCGAGATCATGTCAGGGACTACAGAGATCGGGAGTCTGAGAGAGGGAAACCAGTTATGAGGCGCAGCGTCCCCACTGTGATGACCGTCACACACTCACTCCCAATCCTCATCACCAATTCTCCAGTCGAGATGATCGCTGGAGAAGCAAGAGTCCTCTGACAGAGTCCCCCTGTCAAACTAGCTGAAGAGCTGAAGCCCAGCCCAGCGGCTGCAGTGGGTAACCCCATTGACCACCCTGTACTACCCGACCGAGTAGCTGCTGCAGCTGTCCGTATCAATATCCAGATTCAAGCGAAGTGCAGTATATACCATGTAGGTATACTGCCTACTGCCTATCCGTTCTGTGAGGAGGCATCTTCCATAGATAGGGTTTGTGTTTGCAAATTTTAATAGTGCGCCGGAAAATCTTCTAACCTGTCTGGCTGAACAATATTCAATCATGACAAGTATATCGCAGTAGGTGACTAGATCAAAGACACAGAAGTTAAAGTCGTTCGCAATCGATACATACTGATAAGAGGCGCCACTTAGAAAATTGTAAAGTTCAATTCCATGGCTAAGCGCTTTTATTAGCTACTCTCTTGCCTTTGTCTTTCGCATATACCTGGAGTGAGCCTTTACACTGATGCAGAGCACAAGTTCTAATTAGGAGCCATTTAAGCTGAAATATGATATGATAACGCACGACGGAACTCAATGGGAGTTGGAGTGCAGGGACCCGAGGGTCCGGGAGGATTGGCTTTTGAAGCAAGCGAGGCCGATGGGGTGAGGGTATTTTCTGTGACTGTTAGGATAGTTATCATAGTTGATGCGGGAATTAGCAAGTTTGGCTACCTTGTAGCCATCAGAATAGAGATGGAGGCTAATAGTATGCTTGAAATTAGGGTTTTGCATTCGACGATGAATTGATAATAGAAGTGCCACGCTGCACATGCAGTTTGGAATATGTGAGAAGCCCATCTCCATCCCAGGTAAGCAGGTGAGGAAGGAGCCCTCAAGGTTATCCTCTCTGAATTATTAGCCTGTGACCACAATAGGCCTGCTGCTCATGGTACCAGAACCTGGTTCCGGTGATACATAGGATTTATTGAAGATCTGTTCCCGAAGCCAAAGTGCGCAATGGTATCAAAATCAAGCAAGGATTGATACGAAAAAGAACAATAGCCAAGGTATTGTCCTCACAGCGTTGATAATCGTATGGGATATCCCAGTCCACTCCGTCAAATTATGATTGACTTGACAAGTCCAGTATGATTCGAATAGGACAATGAGCAAAACTACAGGGTTGAAACCACAACTGACCAGTGCAACAGATATTCTACCAGCACATAGTGTTTACCACAGGTTAGTGTCACCCTGATCCAATAACTCTGTAGGCCAATAGAAGCCTCACATCAGGAATGCAGGAAATGCAGATTCTAGGTTGACATGAAGAGATCAGAGTTTCGAAACGTCTCCACTTTCCGTCTTTGTGTGAGCATGGGACAAACTACTTCTCATAGTCCATCCTTTTGGGGGGTACTAGGAGGGACTAGGAGAGGGAAAGTGAGAACAAGACCAACTATAGGGGACTAAATCCTAATGTTTGGACTTTGTGTACTAGCCAATTTGAGATCATTCATCTCTGCAGCAATTCTTTTCGCTTCATGAGATATTCACTCGTACCTTTCCCCGGTGTCCTTCGCTGTCCCTCACCATCTCCACAGTTCCTCAACCATCCCTGCCGATCCAGAACCACCCCCCACCTTCCCCCACAGTTGACCGCCCATGCGCTGAACAAACATCTTATATATCTTATATTCTACTTTCCCAAACCCCCCAGGAAGAGGACGAGCCGTAGGCACGGGGCTGCTAGTGATACTATACTTTTCTGTTTCCAATGTTAGTTAATGTTAGGTTTCCTACTCCGTATCGCAAGACCACGTTTAGACCCCCGGGCTTTGGTTTCGCGCTAAGGGCAGGGCTAAAACCCGTGAATACGAGTTATCAAGTTTATTATTAGCGAGGCACCGCCAATCCACCCATGTGACATACCACATTAATTGGGGAGGACCAGAATAACGGTATGCTAACAAGGGTAAGAGGGTGACGCTGGAGGGGAAATTGCTTCAAAGGGTAATATTACTTCGCATGATCGCCACCGAAGTCCAGAATTCAGTCTCTTTTGGCAATTTGATTTCCTCTAACGGGTGGCAATGGTTTGCCACACCTTGTTTACCCTTGCTAGCGTATTCTGGTTCTCCCCAATTAATGTGGGTAGAGAGCAGGCCTGTCGTGCTCAGAGGACAGCGTTCCATCCAGCAATTGGCTAAGAGTTCGATAGACTCAAGGACACCCCAAGAACTCTCCCTGGGAGTAGCCTACAAGGCGTTTTGTGATTTTAGCGCATTCTGAAATGACCATTCTCCAGACGCACCTTTCAGTTTCAACTGACACGTCTGTCCATAATGCCAAGACGTTTGTAAACCGGATTGCTCTTGCGTAAGCCAAAAATTGGCCGGAGCCGCTGGCCTTTGGGGGTATGCAATCACGGTTTTGCGGGGGTCGCCACAGCACGAGTATGCCTACCCCTTAGACGGATAACTCGGTCAAACTTGTAGCTCTTCGCCTCTCTTAGCCACGAGAAACTCTTTGTCAGGAAGCTCTCGTCATGGAGTGGTTGTGCTGCTCTTTCTCCGGCTCGGTCTCTCTGGAAGCACACAGTGCTCGGGTACCGGTAGGCCATAAGTTTGACCTGCCCTCTAATTTTCCAAATTAGAACTTAGCGTGTTGATCTAACTCCACGACCAAGTTTTTGGATACCCTAGGGTCTTTAAGGTGGGCTGCCACGTGTCGAAAATGACGCCCCCAGTGTTGTCACTGCAGTCCCCGTTGCACAATCCTTAAACCTGTCCAATTGTTTAAAGGGTCCCCATATTAGAGCAATGAGATGCCAATAATACAAGTATATATTAGAAAAGGGCAGAAAATTTTGGGTGGCGAGACAAGGTGATCGGTTAAGAAAAGTGGAAAAATGGGTGCCACAGAATGCGTTTGACATGCAGAAAGTACCGAGTGACCGTCAGTGACCGAACAGGAGTTTATTAAAACGAAGCAGAACACAATCAAAACTAAAGGAGGAGGAGTCGGGCCTTTGGAACATCTCATTTAGCCGACTCAAATTATGTGACTGGGCTAATGCTAAATAGCTCAGATGGGAATTGTGATACAAAGTGTCGAGCATTCAATTCAGTTTTGCGCTGGAGTACCATCAATCCAGATTTATAGTGTCTGCCGTGGCGGGGGGTTTTCCACCTGTCGTACCGGTATGCGACCTTTCTCCTCACTGCGACCCACCACCTTGCTGATTTTTTTCTCCGCCCTTTTCTACCCAAGACTATCTGAGTATAATACTCTGTTACTAGAGTAGACCAGGGGGAGCCCTTGGCAAGGCGTCACCCTGAGCGGGGCTAGGCTTGGCATTCAAGGAAGTGCACCTTTAGTAGTTACTCGAGTAGAGAGTTTTGCGCAAGAAGATCTAGGTGGCAGGAAAAGAGGCTATTTTCAGTAAACTTAAAAGACTTGGACACTCAGGTGGGTGGACCCGGAGGAAGTGTAAAATAGGGCTTTTCGGACCTGAAGAAATTTGATCGCCGCAAAACAACAGACCAGCAACAGAACAATACCGGTACATTTTTTTGGTCATTTAGATATTTTCCTATTGCTGTGGAAGGCCCTAGGACGATATTGCCTTCTCAAGTGGAGAGTAATATCATGTCATCCTCAGATTCGTTCCCCCCCAAGCTGGGTTTCTTGTCTATGCAAGTTAGGTACATACCAGCTGTAGTAGTAATGACAGCGGAGAACAATACTTGAGAATCCATTGTGCCCCCCCGCACATTACCCCTCTCATTACAATCCACTGGGTATTCAGTCAGTACCCAACTAGCAATACCGGTAGCTCAAAATCCGAATTTGAACAGGGAAGTTTTTTGAGGGCGATGTGATATTAGTCTGCCGGTGCCCCTTCCACTGTCCCCCGGTCGCCAAGCTACCTACTCGTACACTGGTTGAGCAAATTCATTCTCGCACCTGGTCTAGATCTCTTTTCTGCTCTGATGACTACCACCTAGGCCCTCGTGCGCAAACTCTCTACCAACCAACTGCCAATATTTACCGAGCTCCCCTGAGGGTGCTGCCTTGCTGAGGATTCCTTCGGTCTAGCAATCACTTCTCTGGGTCATTGGTTATGATGCTTGGTGAAACGCGACATGCGATATACCCGAGTATTATCTTTTTACCCCCGCCGATCCTAAGGGAGGGGATTCCACTCGTTGTTGTCGAACTGCTTTTAAAAAGAGCTGAAACTGCCGGTAGCTGTGAGCACCCAGTAACAGGAATTCATGCAGAAAATGATCCATGCAAATTTGCGGCCCTTGACCCCGCCTCGATGCCAGTACCGGTACTCGCAATTTCGAAGCGTTTTTAAAAAGACTGATATTGCATACCACCTAAATCTGGTCTTTTTGCTGGGATTTGGGTGGTATGCAATATCAGTCTTTTTTAAAAACGCTTCGACATTGCGAGTACTTGTACGGTACAGTACTCAACTATGCCAACCAGGATTCCGCCCAAAGGCATTGGCTTGTCGAGCAAGGCAACCCACTCTCGGAACCAGCTATCCGACAATAACTGTGGTTGGGTATTGTACCGGCACTCGTACTGAGTAGTTTTCCTGAAGGTTGCGAAAATACTCTCGAGCGGCTTAGAAAAAGGGTGGCGAATCCTCTCTTCTTTTCTTTTCTCAGCTCTCTTTTTTAATTGGCTCTTGGCAAGCCCCTGAACTCGAGAATTCACGTTACAATATCTCATTGTTTTGAGCGAAATTCTTAGTATACCGGTATCCCTGTTTGGATGCTATCGCACAACCAAGCTCTGAAAGAAAAGAAAAAAGGATCTGGGAGCTCTGGGCCCCGCAATCTTTCGGAAAACGAGGGTACCGGTATCTGAGTGCAGTGCCCATAACCAATTTACGAATCCTTAATGCCGAATACTTTTTACCTGCTGCGAGTTATTGAACATGCCAACCTGGCTTCCGCCTAAAGCAAGCTAACCCAACTCGAGACTAGCCTACCTGATAGTAAGTGTGGTTGCTGTGACGCTGGTGCTTAACCTCAATGCTAATAATATATAGGACCACTCTTTTCCTCCTAGGGCAACTACTACGACCACACTCTGAAATTCTAAAACTTCCAATCTGTTCCTCTCATTGCACCAAAGCAGAATAGCTCGCAAAAGTCCTATATCTCATATTTGAACGGCCATATTACCTTGAGATAAATTCTCATTCATCAGCATACGGTCCGCGACTCTCCTACACTCCAAATAAGAGGCCTGGAGGGTGCCCTGCAGGAGAAAGGGAGTGGGCACCCCATTCGAGATCTACGCCAATGTGCTTCGGAAAGAAAGAGAAACCCAGGCCGGGTGCCGGCCCGCAAGTAGAGCCCGCCTCGCGTCGGGCGCGCAGCCAGTCTCAAGCCAGCCAGCCACGACCATCTAGCCAGCACCGACCATCTAGCCAGCACCGGCCATCTAGCCAGCACCGACCATCTAGCCAGCACCGGCCATCTAGCCAGCACCGACCGTCCAGCCAGCACCGACCGTCCAGCCAGCATCGACCATCTAGCCAGCATCGACCATCTAGCCAGCACCGACCATCTAGCCAGCACCGACCGTCCAGCCAGCACCGACCGTCCAGCCAGCACCGACCGTCCAGCCAGCATCGACCATCTAGTCAGCGGCGAGCGTCTGGAAGACTGTCAGGATATAACAACCCCGTTACTGAGGGGCAAGACTACATAGACAGGCCACCAGTATCTGCTGTAAACGCAGCTGGAGAGCGCGACTCGCGTCGGGTGCGCAGCATATCTCAAGTCCGCCAACTCCAAGAATCCGACCAGTCCCGAAAGTCCGATAAGCCGCGAGCATCCAGAAGACCACCAGAACCTAACCACTCGAACGGAGGAATCACCATAGCCGTAATGGGAGTCAAAGGTAAAATCTAAAGCCTATCCAAAACCTGCATTTATTGGCTAAGATAAGTGATAGGCGCAGGGAAAAGCTACCTCATCAGAGAGGTTACTGGTAATTCGGACGTCAAAGTGAGCGCTGCTCGTCATTCTTGTAAGATACCCCCCTACAGTAGTTGGACTCGAAGGTTGATGGGAAGAAGATACTAGTAAGGTCCAACCTTACTCTCTTGAGCATGGCGGTGTAAAAATCACATTAGTCGACACTCCTGGCTTCGATGATACGGAGAGAAGCGATACAGAGGTCTTGCAAGAGATCGCTGATTGGGCCTCAGCGTCCTGCAAGAAGGAGCAACTCCTCTCCGGTATCATCTACCTCCACCCCATTACCCATACCCGCATGGAAGATTCTGCCATGAGAAATCTTAAGATGTTCCAAAGTTTGTGCGGTCAGGAAGCACTGAAGAATGTGTTTCTCACAACAACACAGTGGTTGAACGTTGATCCGGTAGAGGGGCAGGCTCGCGAAAATAACCTCCGAGATCCGGGTTTGTGGGGCCAGCTTATTAGCAGGGGCGCTACTCTCCGGAGATTCGACGGCACCCGAGAATCCGGATTAGGGCTTATCGGCGACCTGATGTCAAACACACCGAAACCCCTCCGTATCCAGGAACAGATCGTCAAGCAACAAATGACCCTACCTGAGACCGATGCCGGAAAATTCCTTAAAGAGGTATTAGCTACCCGAGGGAGAAGATTAAGGGCGGAACTGGAATCTCTGGGAAAGCAACTCAGGGAATTTATGGAAGTGGAAGATGATGAAATGAGTCGGATCCTTGTGGAGGAGCAAACAAGAGCTCGGGAGAAGCTCGAAAAGGCAGAAGCTGAACAGAAATTGTTAGGAAGGTTGCATGCAGCGGGGATAGAAGAGCGTGGTAGGACAGTGATTGCTCCCGATACGGCGGCAGGCCCCAGCCATCTCCGGACACGACGCGCGAAGCCCGTCACTATGTACTCTCCATCCGTCACTCGGAGAGAAACCTAGAAGATTCCGCAACTTGAGCCAGTCCCCGTCTATTCGCCTAGGCAGTTATCCGGATTGACGCCAAGATACCCGCCCGTCCTAGGTTCCCTTTTTCGGACTGCCATCCGTCCCGTCCGGTCCCGAAGACGGACAGGCTGAGCACTTCGGTTCACTGCCATGATGCCCTCGGTAGGTTCGTGGGCTATATCTCGGGAGCCAGTTGCTCTTCGACATAACTGACCATGAGCGGTTTAAGTCGAATATCTCCGGGACCGAGGTCTATTTCCAAATAAACCTTTCCCAGGGGCTTCTGTGGAAACAGCTCTGGAGATGTTTAATATAGGGGTGGTTGGCACTAATCGCATGTTGGGCCGAATACACTGCCAGTAGAATTTAGTACTCCTACTAGAATAGATAGCCGGGAATTTATATTTAGTAAGTGTTAATTTTGGATAGTTTGTGGGGTATAATATTGGTGCTATATCATGTGTAGTGGATGAGCGTCTTGGGGTTTGGAGATTGTGGAGAGCAGGAGCCGGGGGTGCATTAGGCCGGTATTGACGGGAACAGGAGGATTTCCTTCTCTCAGACCTATTAAGAAAGCCCGTAGCGTAGGGAATTGCTTTCTTTTTCCAGTTCTTTTCCTATTTTCAGTGTCGGTTAATCTTAGGTAGAACTTTGGGAAAACGAGAGAAGTCAGTAAGATACCAGGTACTCGGCTGTGACAAGAGTAGCTCAAATTACCATACTTTAATTTTATATTGTGCAGTACGGGGCATGAGGGTGAGTCTGTCGCACTTCGCTGACTGCCTCTAGCGCCTTCTCCGCCTCTCAGAAAAAGTTCGACGGGCTGTTTTCCTTCACGGAAGGTTAGTGCCACTGACCTATAGCGAACTATATGGTGGACTAAGGGGGGGCCTTCCTTCATATATATCCTTCAAGTGCCACATAAGGCACAGCCCTGTGCCTAAGGAAATATCTTTTAGCCATATAACCACGGAGGTGTGTCACACAACCAACACTCATGTGACCATACAAGAGAGGGAATTGCATTATTCAACAGGGTGAAACTCCTCTACCCCTGACTCCCCCATTCTGTACCCCAAAACCAAGCCTCGTAGTTCGTCATCTAGTAGCAAAGCTTTTGGATTCCCGGGGTATCCACGGCTGTGCGTATCCCATAAACAGCTGAAACATCAAGGCCTATTTAAAATGTCCAACACTAACATATTCGTGGAATCTTGATACAAAAACTTCCGTGCTTGAGAAGGGGTGTAGTCCTTAGGAAAGAGCAAAAGTAGCACTTCCGGGCATGACTATAATGGAAAAGATATTATCCATGTATATCTGCTCCCGATTGCTCTAATAGGACTGTTCAACATTTTAAATGGGCCCAAACGTTTCAGCCGTTTAGTGGATAACTACCGCCTATAATCTCGTGAAATCCACCACCTCCGTTAGGCCAGGATAGGTTCAGTGCAAGCATTACGAATGCTGGTTGACGAGAGCTAGCACATTCAGTGTGCTGATCTTATGCAGTTCCAGGGAAATTCTAATCTTTCCCAGGAAAATTTGACTCTGAACCTGGCGATCGCAGGGCTGATGGAGATGGTGGATTTCAAGAGATTTTACGGTACTCGAGGTTGAGACGCTTATGCGGTAGATCGGACCATCTCTCATATCTCTCATAATCCCCGTGGGCTGATAGACGAAGGGGCTGATTTGATGGTCAACAGTATCATAATTGAGGTATATGTCGAGTGATTTCTTATGATGGGTGGGTCCAATCTTCCCAGTTACTAAAAGCTTGTCTGGCATGTCGTGATTTGAGCTGTTTGTTATCTTAAATCATGGTTTAGGCCCAAACAATGATTTGAAATATTCATAGTGTTTAACTATGGCAGATATATAGAAATTTCCAACCATGATTTGGGAAATTTTTATATTTTGTGAATGTTTAGGATGACAAAAATTTTGTTTTATGCCCTCAAGTATTTTGTTAGTAAATACTAGTGATTCTTGAGGTCTTCTCACGGAGTTAGCTCTAAATTGTGATTTGGAAAATTGAAAAGTGCAGTCACATTTGGCAGGGGGCTGTTTGCAAATGGTGATTTCAACTTATGCACATGGGCAAGTATAGTATGAAGGGGAAGGGTAGGATTGTTGGTCTTCCTTCACAGCACGTCCAGGGGACAGTGTTCGCTCCAGTCATTGACCAAAAATCCGAGCGACTCAAGGACGCCCTAGCTACGCCGGTATGTACCACTAGGACTTCCATAATTCTCCCCTTTTGGATTGAAGGGGGAAAACGCTTTGGGAAAATGCCCTTTAGTCCTCTACTAGAGTAAGTGAAAAGAAAGATGTCATAGATCTTATACTCCGGCTTCCGAGTGCATGATCCAATTATTCTGCCTTCTATTATTGGCTCGTAGACACTCGACATCACTCATGCGTTTGCGCATCGCCCCTAGACACCACCCTCCATTGGCCTTTTTCTTGAGAAATTATGTGCGGGGTTTAGGTTGCGTTCTCCCCAGTCTATAATATGATTTCTACGGTAGCTTATCATAACTATTTTTCTTATGTCTTTTTCCACGAGGGGCCTTAAGGGCGAGGCAACTAGCCACTGACATCAGGCGATAGCAAATCCAACTGAACCTTACAACACGATCCTGGCGTTACCTTCTGCGGGGTATCCACTCGGGATGGAACCTGTAGACTGCTTTTGACTATGGTAAAAATAATTGGACCTCGGGTTGCCCGTGAGGCGGGTTGCCTCTCCTAGTTAAAGTAGGTCGTGGGGAGGTTCTTTCATTTGATCCATTTCATCCGAGTGTTGAAAGACGACTTTTCTCAGTCCCTTCCCCCATACCGGTAATCAAGGGAGGAGGGGAACTCTGGACCACCTGGCATGGGATCTAATCATTCCGCTTTACGGAGGTACAGCCCATAAGTTTTGTATATTTTACAGGCGGGGGTGTTGCGCTAGCACGGGCTGAGGGGGCGAATTGGGTAGCCACCATACTCATTTCGCTGCCTTTCTACCTAGTTTGCTACTCGAGCACTCGAGTACATTACCCCATGTTAGCGCAACACCCCCTACTGGTACCGTGAAATATACAGAACTTATGGGCAGTACTTTCGTAAATGGTTGGCCGAACCAAGGGAAGCTCTAAGTCATCTAGGTTAAGATAAGGAAACAAATGACGGATGGCTGTGGGGTAGGGAAGGGCAGTGGCTCATTCGTAGCTGGAAATTCACTTTCCATCTTATATCTAGTTGGATTTTGAATTGATGCGGTGCAGGTCCACGCTTGGATGGTTGTGACAGAGTTAGGGGGCCTCTATCTAAACAGGATGAGCGTTCAGCGAGGCGACACCCTCAGCGAGGCTTGGCATGGCTTGACGACAAATTTCGGTACGTTTCAGCCACACTGAAAACAAATCTTTGCCAAGCCTCGCGCTGTGGGTGCTCGCTGTGGGTGCTCGCTGAGGGTGCTCGCAGAACGTTCACTCGGTCTAGATTTAAGCATAGCAGCATTACCGGACCCGTGGCTCCAGTAAGGACTTCCCAAGGCCTCCCAGATTTGGTATATAACTCGATAGTCGAGTGGCGCAGCAAAGCTAAACCCCTAACCATTCGGACCTAATATAGGACCCCTCTTTGCTCCTGGGATAACCGCTACAACCTCAACCTACCCCCCCCATTGCGCTGGAGTAGGTCGTAACCCGCAGAGGCCCGGTATCCGAAACTTGAGCGGCCAAGTTATCTTGAGACGGGTTACCAGCCATCGGCATAGTCTAAAGTCCACCACCCTCCTGTCCCATGGGCAAGGGCCTAGGGAGTGCCCGACTGGGTGAAGGGAACGAGCGCCCAGTTCAAAAATTAGGCGAATTTGGCGATTTCTTGTGAAATGCCCCCCAAGGAGTGCTCGCCACACCAAGGCCCACCACAATCCGGCAATTTACAAGCGCCTGGCATTTAAGTAATGCCCGACAACCATCAAATACCCAGTTGCCACCCACAATCGCCTCGAGAGCTCGGCCCGCGTCGGGTGCGCAGCCCGCCTCAGCCAGTCCCGGGCATCCGACCAACGGCGAGCGTCTAGGAGACTGTCAGGACTTAACCACCCCGTTACTCGAGGGCAAACCCGCGTGGACATGCTGGCAGCACCTCCGTGAACCTTGCTGGATACGGCCCGCAACCACCTCAAGAGCTGGGTCAGTAGGCTTGCACAATGCCGCCGGAGGCCATCCCGGGAACTAAAATCATCACTGCACTCATGGGGGTTACGGGGAAAACCCAAAGTCTATTCAAAACCTGCATAGATTGGCTAAGATAAGTGACAGGGGCAGGTAAAAGCTACTTCATCATGGAGGTCACTGGTTACTCGGAGGTTAAAGTAAACCGTGATATTAACTCTTGTAAGGTAGTCTGGTACTGCAGAAGTCAGACTCAAATACTAATGGGAAAAAGGTACCAACAAAGCCCAACCTTGCTCGTTCGAGAATTCAGGGGCAAAAATCACACTGGTGACACTCCTAGCTTTAATGATATAGGGAGAAGCGATACAGATATCCTACAAGAGTCCGCTGATTGGGCCTCGGCGACCTACAAGAAGGAGCAACTCCTCTTCGGTATCATATACCTCCACCCATCACCCATACCCGCATGGAAGGTTCTGCTATGAGGAACTTGGGGTTGTTCTAACGTTTATACGGTCGGAAAGTGCTGGAGAACGTGCTTCTCACAACAACACAGGGGTTAAACGTCAATCTGGTAGAGGGGCAGGATCGCGAGGGTAACCTCCGGGATCAGGGTTTGTGGGGCGGGCTTATTGGCGGGGGTGCCACTCCCCAGAATTCTACGGCGCCGGAGAATCCGGGTTAGAGCTTATCCATAGGTTGATGTCGAATACACGGAAGCCCCTCGGTATCCAGGATCAGATTATTGAGAAAGGATGACTACTGGAGACTAATGTAGGGAAATGCATCACTGAGGAATTGATAGTCCTAGAGAAAAAATTTAAGATGGAATCCCTAGAAAAGCAATTTCGGGAAGCTATAAAGGTGAAAAATGATAAAATGAAGACAATGAATGACGAAATAGGGGCCCTTGTCGATGAGAAAGCAAAACTCGGAAAGAGCTCGAAAAGGCGAAGCTGGAATGAAATTGTTAAACGAGTTGCATGCGTAGGAGGTAAAGAGGCGGGAAGCTAGGGAGAGGGAGGAGGAAGCGAGGAGGTCCGATAGGGTGGTGGTTGCTGTCGCTATTAGAGATATTGCGGTTACGGCTGATATCGCAGGTGTGTTCACAAGCCCTAAAACCAGAACCAGAGGCCGCTTAATCCTCGACCTCGACAAGCACGAGGAATTCGAGTCGGATACCGTCGAGATCATTATCAATTACCAGCCCAACTTGCTTTCTGGCATCCGGGTTCATACGGGGGCCTTTAGGGAGGTGTTTGATGCGAGGAATCGTGACTCCAATTACATTGTCTTGGATGAGTACACTCTCGGTGCAAATCTAGTACCCCATCAGAGTGGGCAGCCAACAATTCATGATCTTTAGGAAGGGTTAGTTTTGGATAGCTCATGAGATATAACATTGGTGCCACGTTATGGGCGTTGGCCGAGTGTCATGCGCTTGCATGGGTGTTGGATGAGGTGGACGTGGTGGTGAGAGAGAAGGATCTTGTTCATTCTCAGGTGCGCACCTGCTAACTAAACAGGACTAACAATCCTATGTGCGCAACCATTGGTTTACCCTCAACGCCGTCATACGCTCTCAATAACACAACTAGGGTGGTCGCCCGTACCCTGCAACACTCGACAATGGGGGTAGGGAGTACTCGAGTAGGAAGTGTATTGGGGCAATGACTAAGGGTGCAAAGGAGAGGTGGGGCTTGCCGGAAAACAGGAGGATTCTCTTTCCCTAGGCCTATTGAAAAATCTCCACGGTGTGGAGAATTTTCTTTCTTTCAATGTCGGCTAATGTTAGGTAGATCTGTGGGAAAACGAGATAAGTCCAGCAGGATGCCAAGTAATTTACTTTGTTGTGGCAGGACCACGTTCAGGCCACTGGGCTTTAATCTTGTATTGTGCTAGTACTTGCGCCGTGTACGGGGTATAGAGGGCAAGGCTGTTGAACTTGGAGAACGGTGTTCGCTCCAGCCATTGACCAAGAACTCGATAGACTTGAGGACACCCGAAGCGCTCGCACGGGGGCACAACTCATGTTTCCTGATTTCAGCGCATTCAGGAACTGACTACAACCAAGTGCATCCCTCGCTGTTTAGTGTTAAATGACACGTCCACAACCGTAAGCTAATGCCATGACGTTTGTAAAACGGGTTGCGCTTGGACATACCGTTAAAACCGAAATAATTGAGAATCTCTCTCGGACGTTGGAGTTGCCTCTCCGAGTAAGGTCTGTGTCTCAATTGGGGGCTGAAGGAGAATCTTCTCGCTCTATTTTCTCCCCCTAATCCAAAGCCGGAAATTCTGGACGTCCTAGAGTTATTCTCAATCATTTCGCTTCTTGTGGCCGGAGCCTGTGGCTTTTGGGGGTACATACCGTAAAAACTCGCTAAATCCACAATCGGAAATAGGACTCTTAGCCTTCGCGATCCGAGACGAAAAACGGTGTTTTCTAGACTATGTATAGCTTGAAGAGGCAGTACTCGAGTACAGTACCCTATAGTGCTAATGCTCGGGTATGTTATTAATAAACGGAAATATTTATGCAACGTTGGTGAGCAGAAAACAGTAAAAATTGGAAAGCCCCCCTGGGGATCAGCAGTCCAAGAACCTGTGGTATGCTGAAAAGAAAGAGCATGTACCACTTGTAGTATTAGAGCAGAATCTGGAGAAGGAAATTTAAAATCATAAATTTATCCCAGCGATACCAATGACAGAACCTTTCAGCTATTGAACAAACCATATCCACCTCTTTTTTTCCTGCTTGCAATCCACACTTTCCCCCCTTAGCTCACCATATATTGGCTTCCTGTCTCCTGCTTGGTACACCTGTTAACTCAGTTCAACATACCTTGTTTAAGCTGTCCAGCCCTATGGAATTACAAGGTTGAGTTTCCAGACAACTTTATCTCCCGATCCCTCCGAACCCTGTTTTGCCACCCTTAGTTTCCGAAACAAGGACACACCCGAGTACAGTACGAGTACTGTACTCGAGTACTCCTACATAACCCTTGTCGATACAAGTAGAGATTTGTACGGGATCCGCGGAAATAGTCTTCCGATCTTTTCGTCCTACCCGAGCACTCCGTTTTTTCGTCCCTACCCGAGTACCGTATTTACTCGCTCGATTCGCTAGCTCCAAAAATCCTTGTATATCACGACATTGCGCGGCATCAGCTTGTCCTACAAAGTTAATTGAATTGCGAAAGCCAGTTAATGAGATCCAACACAGCCAAATGACTCACGCTAAACTGTGTCAGGAAAGCACCAACCCTTCTTAAGAACCTCTGTCTCTGGGT
>Ga0307509_10002930_pt1 | contig 26863 bp, 11 predicted proteins | sample 10_EM_MG_FD_202245 | JGI IMG/M metagenome (GOLD analysis project Ga0307509, IMG submission 202245) | Populus trichocarpa ectomycorrhiza microbial communities from riparian zone in the Pacific Northwest, United States - 10_EM | ecosystem: Host-associated > Plants > Roots > Unclassified | place... | reverse complement strand
AATTAGCAGGCGGTACTCTTCTGGTACTCTTTGAGCCTTTCGTGTTGTAAACCGAAGGCTGATTCGATACCGCTGCAAAAAATTCTGAAACCAGCCATTTGAGAATGGAAAGCCCTGTGAGGCATTCGGGTATACTCTCTTAAATATTTGGCCTGATATTCTGCGAAACCACCCCCGGCGCACTGCCCGGCCAGCATCTCTTTCTTCCAAAAACCTCTGATTCAATTTCTCTTCCATCTCCGGCCAATGAGATGTCACAGCTTTCTTCACAATTCTCTCCCCCTTTCTGGCCTCCAAAATCCTATCACTATTTCGTACCCAGCCACTGATTGTGGTCTGGGGTATTTGAAAATGCAGCGCAGCTTCATCTTGGGAAGGAGATCGTGATTCAGAAGGTAAGGCACATGGTACTCGATGGTCAGAGAGGAATTTGAGTACCTGGAGCTTTTTTGCACGGGAGTATGTTCGAATGGGTCGCTGAATCTGGTGTGCTTCCGCTACTCTTCTCTCTGCCAGCGGCTTGGGCTTTGGGCCTCGACGTATTTTGGACATATTTGTTGTGAATTCTTGGAGTCTTCACAATATTCAGGGATTTGAACTACGATAATAGTATGACAGTTTTCTTTAGGTGTTGTTGTCCTTTCCTCTAAAATATCGCACTAATGCATATCCTAGCGCCAAGATCCTCCTTAGCTGCATAGCGAGTTTGGCGAGTTTTTACGGTACGGTATATCATAGCGTTATTGAATAGCCCGTATGCCAGAAGCAAATTGTAGTCACCAGCAACACCCGACTCCCACTACTCGTGCTTCTCAGCCAAGAATTTCCTTCCCCATTTGTCGTAACAAGGTTTGAGAGTTTTTTACCACCAGAAAGGCATAGTATGAAAGTTGTGCATGACTAGCGCAACAAGTAGTATCAGGAGGATCAAGATTATGTCAACATGTTGGAAGAAGGTTCACTTTCGCCAAACCCCGTCCTTCTGGCAAGATCCTTTCGAAGTCAACTAAAGCAGCTATTCTTGCCCTTGCTTTGCAGGATGTCAAAAACGGGCCGATGGCCTTTCTGGAAATTGCTCAAGAGGAAAGTTTTATTGGCAGCTTTTGTTTGAATTTTCACCTCGATCCATTGCAAGTCCGGGCTTGAGGAGGAGACAATAAATTCAATGCCTAGCTTAGTATATTCCACTAGTGTACCCATTCCTGAAATCCGCTATAATGAGTAGTTGGAGCCCCACTAGTCATGCACTACTGACACGCACTTTACCATTTTGGTGGAAGAGAACTCTCAAACCTTGCTACGACAAATGGGGAAGGCAATTCTTGGCTGAGAAGCACGAGTACGATATACAGCATCCTACTGATGATACACACGGCTCGCGGCTGTCACCACCGCTCTTCCAATTCACCCGTAGAACAGTGACCAACAAGATTACCGCCAGCCACAAATGCAATGCAATACAAGTCTACCACAGTACTCGAGTACTCGCAATGTCGAAGCGTTTTTAGAAAAGACTCTTATCGCATACAGCCCCCAAACTCCAGCAAAATGACCAAATTTTGGTGGTATGCAATAACAGTCTTTTTTTTTTTAAAAAAAAAACCCCTTCGACAGTGCGAGTACTCGAATACAATACATCCAGCAGCATCATGTGTTGGATTAATCAATATCTCGTGGCAACACTTACCCTAGCACATAATGCCAGTCTATTGGCAAGACGGCACCACGCTGTACTATGGTACGCTCTGAGCACCCAAGCACAAGGCACCAAGAATTCATTCGTACTCGAGTACGTATGATAGAGAAAATCATCCGGACGCATTGAGCGCCATGTCTCACCCGAAAGACCCGGGGGGGGGGTGGGGTTATTGTAACGTGCGAATACGGATACACACCCGTTATCGGGAATCTTCTTCTTCTTCTATTCGGGAGATGCCGTTGGCGGGGGGTAAGTACCGTACAGTACAATATAGTACCGTATCGAAACAGAAAAGAAAGAGGCTGAGGAAGGAAGGAAGAAGGAAGAAGGAAAGGTGAAGGTGAAGGTGAAAGTGAAGAGAGAGATGAACTTATCATACTAAACATAGATGTATGTGGAAGTGTTGGCAAATTGGCATTTTCAGCAGCAGCAGCATCATCATCGTCATTGCTCTTTTTTTTTTTCCGTTTCCCCCACCCTTCGGCCCACCCGGACTCGTGCAGGTTCTACCGTATCTAACTTGTGTTGATATCATTCTCATAGATGGGTTGGGGGGGGGGGGGCTAGGTGGGGGGTGGTTGCTCCTCGGACTCACGGGAGCACAGAACAGTAAAGTTACTTGTGTGTGTGAAGTTAGTGAGTACTGGTGCCGTCTTACTGGTAACACAGTTACTGCACTCGGGGGACTCGTGCATATTTTTATGGCGAGGTTGCTCTCGGATTGGTGGGATTGAGTGCGGGAGGAGGGGGCATTATAAGTGCTACTAGTATTTTACACTTTGTGGTGCCATGAGCCTTGGGGGGAGGAGCCTCCCCCCGCCCCCCCTCCACTTTGTCTTTTTTTTTTGTTTTTTGGTATGGCTGGAATGGGCAAATTTGGGTATTCAATATTTGGGCAAGCCGCGGGCTATATACGCTGTAGCTATGCGGGTTGCTCACCTTCATCTACCATAATCGCTTCTATCATAGTACCGTGGGGGTGATGGCTTCCGTCTTGATGTAACCTTCCTAGGTGGTTTGGGCGGTGGAGATTGGTATGATAGTAGGGTTAAAGATTATTGGTCGAAACGAGTGATTAACTGTGGAGATGGAAGGAGGATAATGGTATGAAGATGGTGTGGATATTGGCATTGGAGGAGTACGATACCTATTCGTATCATACAATCCCACACAAAGTCTCTTGAGATCAGATCAACCGTGTCCGTTTTAGTCCTGTAACTTCCAGGCTCTGGGGACGAAAGCTCCGAGAAGGATTAGCACTCTCCCGACTGTGCAAGATCTAGGATGTCGGCTTTCTGTTAGGAGGTCTTGCTAGCAAGAAATCGTCACGATCAACAATATACCGGGTATAGAAACCTTTCCACATGTACTCCCCCGGTGCTGTGCTTTTTCTCTTCCTCACTTCATCAACAGTGAACTCTCTGCCATCCATTCTAGCAGACTGGGTCTTCTACTACAGGTCCTCTCTTTATTTCTTTTCACAAAAGTTGAATCACTTCATTTCTGCTATGATATATACATTTCCGGGAAACATCTCTCTTTAATTCTACATCAATAATAGCCGAGATTCAACCTATATGAAGTTCGCCGAGACCCTAGTCCCCCCAGTGCTAGCGGGGGAGCCCCCCGTCCCCACACTCTAAAAGTGCGCCTTACTCCCCGAAGCAGCGACAGTGGGGCTACCCGACCCTCAATAGCGGCGCAACCGGCGATTCGGGCAGACCCACTGCTACCATTCCCCCGTCCGCAGCGCCCAAGACCGCGGCGTCCAAGAGCAGAACAATTGACCATCATCACGAAGGATATCATGCAACCACAGGGAATAACGCAGTGGACCAGACAGCCAACAAGACGATCGTAGGCGCTCACAGCAACGCTGCACTAGAGGGCATGGGCCTCCAAGCCAGGACGTCAAGAATGTCACCACCCGCAATTTTCGCAGTAGCAAGGCCTCCTACAGGCACGGGAGATACGATCGGGATCTAGAAGAGTAATAATATCCGTATCAATCATGTTAACTCAAGCTCCGATCAAGACCATAACAAAGGTCTATTTCTTCCCCCCCTCTTTCGGGGGGCTGGTAAGATAGCGATGTTAATTAATTAATAGAAGTGGTTATACTATATAGAACCACTACTATGTCACGGTCTCCTGGACGTCACGCACGAACGCATGCCCACTACATCACACTTTCAAGACAATCTACTTCCATGACCACTAGAAAGGCCTCGCTCGTCGTTGAGAATAATGTCTTCATTTAGCTCGGATATATCCGCTTTACTCCACCGATGCTAGTTACGTTGTTGCCAACGGGGATGACTTTGGCAATGGGAAGAATATTGCTGCTGCTGCTGGTATGCTTAAGAGCGTGCTGTATAAGTATAGCCCGCTCGTTACTAGAAGTGTTATGAGTTCGGTTGCGGGGACTGCGGGCGCTACTTTGACTTTCCGGTGACGTTGATAGGATAGATGGACAGATGGGTAGATGCGGCATAGGAGGGGGTACTAAGGGCATTTCTTACTGGATGGGAGGGGTGTAGTATACTGTATGTGTTGATTACGTTTGTATTTAAACTTGATGCCTGATCCCCGCAACAACCTCTCCCCGCGGCGCAAACAGAAGCGAGTGATTGATCATGATGGGCAGAACGCTAGTCTAGGCAAGGAGTACCTAGAAGCAAGTATTAAAGAGATATATGGTAGAAGAATAATTTCGCGTGTATCTAGCGCTAATAGAAAATATACTCCCATTGTTTTCGGGTACTTCCTACCTAGGACAAGTAGTATACTTTACAATATCTATTCCGTTGGAATTGTCTATCTATTTTCTATCAAACAAAAACTTTTGTTACCATGACACCCATTGCTCAAAATTTCGACGGAAAGTTACCCTGTATTTCCGCCTCTTTCCCCTTCTGTTCCGGAACAACTGTGAGCAGTTTTCCCTCGGTTAAGGCAGAGTAGACGTTAACAATAACCAAAATCTCCATTTTTTTCTACCCATTCCCTCCTCATTAGCTCCTGAAGTGTTTTAGAGAATGAGGGGTGACTTGCCTCCGTCTCGACGGTAAGAGTTCCAATATGTGGAAATAGCACCACATCCTCCCTCCCAATAAGCCCCTCATGAATATTCGGCTCATTCTCGTAAACATCCAAACCCACACTCCCCAGATGACCCGCCTCGAGCACCTCCACCAATGCCGCCTCGTCAATAACCGCCCCGCGCGCAGTATTAACCAACACGGCCCCATTTTTCAAACATAGAAGCTCCTTCTTCCCAAGATAATGTCTTGTCCCCGCGGTCAATGGCAGGTGGATGCTCAAGACATCGCACCTACTCAAGAACTGCCCGAGGTCAGCCACGTACTCTGCCTCAGCAGGGTTGTGCGCCGCCTCCCGCCTGTTGTGGTATATCAACTCCATGCCGAAGGCCTTCGCGCGGGTGGACAGGGCTGCGCCGATCCCACCTAGGCCGAGGATTCCGAGAACCTTGCCGTCTGGATCGTGGCCGCGGGGCAATTGGCCGCGCCAGGTGCCCTTGCGGAGAGAGGTCTCGGCCATGTACGTTTTGCGCAGGGCTTGCAGAATCAGCATCATTGCGACGTTGGCTGTGGCGTTGTTGACGGCTCCTGGGGTGTGAGCCACGAGAATGCCTAGAGGGTGTTAGTATAGATGGGCCAATAGGGGGGCCAACCGGGGTGAAATACCACGAGCAGTACAGGGCTCAATGTCGATCTGATCGTATCCAGCACCGTTATGGCAGAGGAACTTGACGCTGGAAGGCAATTGAGAGACAAATTCTTTGTCGAAGCGGCCAGTAATCTGTCTTCATCAGTTTAAGCAACAATATAGAGTCCATGGAGGTCACACTTGAGCAGAATAATAGGTTCTATAAATCGCTACGACACCATCGTATTTCCCATCTTTGAAATCCTGGAGTATGGACTCCCTTGTACCAGAAGTGACTTCCTAACCAAGAACTCAGCCGGAAACCCCCAGCAAGTAAGACATAAAGAAGAGAAGGAAACCTTGAGCTCCGCTACTTCGGACAGAGATTCCCATTCCTTACGAGCATGGGCGATTTTACCCAAGAGAAGAGCAGTTGGGCGAGGCATTGTGATGTTGATGATGATGATTACGAAGGACGAGAAAGAGGGGAACGGTAGAACATTAAAAGGGTAGCAAGCTCTGGCACGATCCGTCTTGGCGGGGGGGGGGGGGGTTCCTAGGGTTTGCTAGTGATATGCCCCCACATCATTAACTCCCAGGCTAAAGGATCGCCGGGTATTCGCACTCTACAAGTCATTATTATATAAAGAAAAATATCGCCTTGCGCCGCCCTCAAGTTTTAGAATTCCATTTCGGGCGGTGCTACTCCTTCTAAAGGGGTCTCGTGCCTCTACTATGATACCCAATAGCTTTCGGGGTGCATATGAGGGTGATACACGCATGACCTCTTACTCGTTTCGGAATTTCCCCGCATCCCATCGGGCGGTTTTTGAGCCTCAACGCCTATTGTTCCGACGGTGACTATCTAGATAGGGCGAGCTTAAAAAGTTGGTTCATATTGAGTTTTTGATACTGTCCTTAGAAGGACGAGTATCCCAGACTACGTCTTAATTACGAATACAACAATGAATAGTGTAAAAAGGTATGACACTACTAGCAGTCTAAGTTACACTCTGAACGTCCTGCTTCCAATCCGGAAAGCCAAAGTTGACCGGCCACGGTGGGGTTATAAATCTAATATTCGAGTTAGCTCGCTAATTTAATTGCTTGAAGGGGGCGGTTCCAAATACCTCTTTGTTCCTTTCTCCTTATGGATGTTATTCAAAGCTTCCATATCTTCGTCGTCAAGCTTCAAGAGTTTATTGTTCTCCTCGATCCGGCTAGGGGTGATTGACTTCGCCAACACTACATTCCCACGGTTGACTGCATTCACCAATCAGTAGGGTTCCAATTGGGAAAAGGAAAAGATTTGATTACTATGATAATTCAATAGAACTGTGCCAACCGCAACATTGTGCTTCTCGGCAATCTTGATGACGGATTCCTCTTTGAGTAGAGGTCCGCCGGTAGAGCCGAGAGGAGAGTATGCAGTGATGGTAATTCCATTTTCCTTGCAAAAGTCGACAACATCGTGCTGCGGGAGGAATGGGTGGTTCTCAATCTGATTAACTGCAGGGACAATAGTGGTTTGCTGGAGAAGGCTTTTTAGGAAGGGGACTGAGAAGTTGGAAACACCAATTGCCTGCAAAAAAAAAAGTTAGCTCCTGTAGGGCGTGGGGAGAGAGGGGGAGGGATCAAACCTTGACTTTCCCAGTAGACAATAGCCTTTCCATTTCCTTGTATGTCTTGATAAAGGTCCAATCAGTTTGCAGATCCCTTGACCCATCTGGCAGCTTTGGGAATTTGTCGTGGTTGCCTGTATACCCCGGTTTGTTAGTCTCCTAAAAAGCGCCAAAAAGGAGCGGGTAGGTGCTGACCGTGAGGATTCAAAGGAACGGGCCAGTGCATAAGGAACAAGTCAACGTAATCCAGACCAAGACTCTTCAAACTCTTGTCAAGACCCAATTCCGCCCGGGAGTGATAGGTCGACCACAGTTTTGTAGTGACAAAAATATCCTCCCTCTTTACACCACCCTTGAAAGCTTCAGCAAGGCCAGCTCCGACCTCACATTCGTTGCCATAACAGTATGCCGCATCAACATGTTTGTAGCCGCCTTTTAGAAGTGCGTGGGACACTGCCGCCTGAACTTTTCCGGGAGCGGATTGCCAAGTTCCTAAGGGGATAACCACTCAGCACTTTTTTGAATAAAGGGTTAAGATAGTGGAGAATAGCTACCCAGCCCAATAGAAGGGATCCCAGCGCCAGTATTTAGCTTAATAACGGTTGGAACAGACATGGTTGGATAAACAAGATGATAAAGTGTGGCGAGACAAACAAAGAGGAGGGCGAAATGGCTAGGATTCTAGTTGGCTCTCATCAGGAAGAAAGCTAGGACACAGAAGCTTACTTAAGTTTGGTGGAGGTTTCCCCACTACCGTAGTGCAGCCGCGTCGGCAAAGTCACCAACCCCTAAGTACTAGTACAACTCGTAATACCGGCATCGTGACGTTCGTAAAACGCACACTGCCATTGCCCACCACCAAAATTCCGAGACCCTGACCCTGTGCAAGAGCAAGAGTGCTAGCCGTTGGAAAGGCTTCGCTAGCCTTTCCCCCTATTATCTGGTAGGGAAATAAATCGTGATAAATTTTTACAACACCCTAGAGAGATACTCGAAAGTAGTCATTTAGGTTAAAAGGCTCTTCTTGTTTTGTTATTGTTGATAGGTGTTGTGCTTGGGGTGCAAGGAAGGGTGGAAGAACATGGCGGACGCGGCAATACCCGTATTGTGCGGGACAGCCAAGTTACCGGGAGGTTCTCCCCATGCCATCATCCCCCATTACTCGAGTACTCGTAATTCTCTGACGTTTGTGAACACAACTGCTATTGCATACATACAAAAAGTCGGCCGGAGCCTCAAAACTTTGGTGTATGCAATAGCAGTCGTGTTCACAAACGTTAGAGAGTTACGAGTACCGTAAAATCTCGAAGAATTGGGCTGGCTTGGCAGTGCGGCCCGGCAGGATTCGCAATAAAACAGACCACAAAAATGTCGAGCTATTACAAAGTAGGTAAAGTGCCACATCAAAATGGGCGTGAAAGCCAATACAATTGTCCAAAACCCACCGAAAAAGAAAAAAACAACCCTTGCGTCTTACTGCCAAGCCAGCCCAATTCTTCGAGATTTTACGGTACTCGAGTATCTGGCAGGATCCGTCGGGCGCTAACTTACCATCGTACAAGTAGCACGTCCAAATAAGAAACGGCCGAGGTGAAACCCACAATTGCGTCAAAATCAGAGGCCCGCAGGGTTTAGTCCTGGCCGCGTAGGGTGGATACCGTACTCGTAATTCTCTGACGTTTGTGAACACGACTGCTATTGCATACACCAAAGTTTTGAGGCTCCGGCCGACTTTTTGTATGTATGCAATAGCAGTTGTGTTCACAAACGCCAGAGAATTACGAGTACTTGTATGGCCTTTTATCGCGATCCCGAGACAAAAGCAATAAAAATCTTTATTTTTTTTAACACACTGTGCCAGCCCCTGACGCTTCTCACCACACAATCCCGTATTGAGCCGATACCGGTACTCATTCTGAACGTACAGCAACACCCAGAGGCTACCAGTATTACGGATTGGGCAATCGCAGTTCTTCATCTCACTCTTATTCTTCTTCCGGGCTCCTGCAGAGAAGAGCATTAAGTTTCAAATGCCAATTGGCGAGCGGGGGGAATGATTCGGCACAAGGTTTGCAAGGATGATGGCACTGTAACCTCTTGAACAGACATGAGGTGGGGTAAATTACCGGTATTACCATACCGGTACATGTTTTATCCCAATTCGAATAAATTTCTGGGCGAATTATGCTTGTATCCGTCATAAAGTACTCGTATGATATCTAAAAATGAGACGGTATTTTTTTCTTCTTTTCTCTGGTTGGAATTTCCAGAAATGTATTGCCAGGTACAAGTATTGTCTGATCCTGCGGTAGGCAAGTTGGCATAGAAACCCTTTATATAGAGTTATTAGGAAGGAGCTCGATGCTAGAGCATACTTTTCCTCCGGGGAGCCTTCTGCTATCGTTTTGAATGTTTTGTTCAACGATTCACAGGCGAAATGGGATTAGCCTACGTCCGAGCCTCCCACGGCTTCGAGGTGTTTCTTAAGGTCCGTTCCCTGAGGAATCACTTCCGAGCTAGGATATCCTCCGCGAACAACGGCAAACCAATGGATTGGGTCATAAACGAGCCGTGATGTCGAAATATTCTTCAGAGTCGATCACCCGAAATCGAAGGTTGAGGGATAGAAGATTTTTTTCTGAGGGCTATAGTTAAGTTTAGCGGTCACTTGCGAGGACGCAGTGAATACGAAAGGTTACATATTGCCTACCGCAAGAACTAGAATAATTGAACTTCGCGCTAAGACGTCCGAAATTGCCTCTCTTAGATAGGGGGCGAGCGCACAGTGAAAACTGGCCCCCTAAGCCTGAGCTTAGGGCGGGGGAAAAGAGAGAAAAAAAAAGAGCCAGGCCTTACTAGTAAAGGCAACTCTAACGTCTTAGCATGAGGTTTAATTGTTCTAGTTCTCAAGATAGCCGCTTCCGTGCTATGGCTCTCTGACGAGAAAAGGTGAATTCTCAAGTATCATACCGGTATAATATACGATTCGGAAATGGGGGTGATGTTTGTGAAACGACTGTAATTCCATATAATCCCTAGATTCAAGCGGGGAGGACTCGAATTTGGCGGTATGAAATGGCAAGCCCTGCCGACAAAAGTCTGCTCATTATCAGTGAGCGCGGAATAGGGTAAGTCGGAGGGAGCGGAACTCACTTCTACGATACCAGTGAAGCATCTTCCAACACTGAAAGGCCGAGAATCGCTGTGGAGAATTGTCCATGGCCTGGAGTGAGCACCTTGATTTCGGGTCTCCTGCAAACTCGGCGGCTGTTGGGGGGAGGGGCCATAGCCGGTGGGTTTAGCTCGGCTCGGGAAAAATCTTTCAGCGAGGAAGCACCGCTAAATCCGAAGTTGAAGCCCTATTACCAATACTATCGGTATCCGATGCCCCGTTCGGCTTGGCTAAAGAAAGCGCCTCACGGGATATGCCGGAGCATAAAGTGTTGTGTATGATATGATACTAATTATCCGACCGTGCGCTGTTCTAAATAAGTCCCATTATTCACGATCTACGCCTACTCGTAATGTCCTGACGTTTGTGAACACAACTGCTATTGTATACACCCAAAATTCAGCTTTTTTGCCCGGATCTTGGCATCATGCAATAGTGGTCGTGTTCACAAACGTCAGGACATTACGAGTACAGAGAACAGGGCTCATGAGGACTATTCCAAAGTATCATATTAATAATACTCACAGTAAGCTTTTTTTCCTCCTCTTCCTCATACCCCTAGTTCTCACAGTAACTTCATAGCGCACGCGTTTCCTAGGCGGCTCACATCTCGTGCTCGCTTGGGGAGGTTTTACGTTATCATACCTTCCACCCTGGTCAAAGCCACATCACAGCCACGATCTTCTGAACCCGGGGGAGGCGCTGCACCACTACCATACCAACCCCATTCTCCACAGATACAAAATCCATAACATTACTGTATGCATGAAATAGGGTGCCCGCCCAGCCGTCTGGAAAACAAGCTTTGAAACCCCAACCGGGGCCATGTAACCTCTCCCGCTTCACGCACACGCGCCCACACACACGACCTCCGCCCCGGTCAGAGTGAACTCTAAATAAACCGTGATTTATAATGCCTCTGTGATGAATGCCCTCTCGGCGGTGTTTCATTCATGGACGAGCGTGCGTGTGTATGTCCTGTACTCGTACAGTTGTGTTCTCGTGAGCGGACGGAGATAGGGTCTAAGTTTCGTAGGTTCCATAGGGGTGAGGGCAGCAAACCTCACTTATAGAACCTACAAAACTTAGGCCCTGTACCTCCGTATATAAATATCAGCCAAGCCAGGCTTTGAATTGCACCATATCATACTATTCAGTGCCTTCAAAATTTTAGGGCTCATTCTTATTTCCCTTATACAGTACCAACGAATGAACCTTCCATCCTCTCTCCTTCCTTCCTTCTTCCTCTCTCGACGGTGATAACATTTCACAAGCACCTTTAGTTTGGTCAGTTCTGTTACATCAACAACACAACACAGCACAACAAAATGATTCCTCCTCTGGTCTTCTTCTCAATCCTATTGCTCACCTCGGCAGTGTGGGCACAAATCCCAGATCAATTCACCGGGGGCTTCAACAACAAAACCATCTCATTGGTGGTAGCTTATGGCGCAAATGAAGTGACCGACGGTGAAAAATTCGGTCTGAATGGTACGATACCCTCTTCTCCCTTCTCCTTCCCCGTCCCTCCCCCCCCTCCCCCCCCTCCTCCCCCCGCTAACTAACCAACTAACCATCTTTACAGCCGTACGATTCCCTCCAACCTTCGCCCTCGGCGACTCCAGCAGCCTAAACACCAACAGCCGGTACATCGTAGTCATGATAGACCCGGACGTGCCCTCCCGCGCCAGTCCCACGGCCTCGAATTTCCTGCACTGGCTAAAGGCGGACTTACGCATCCGGCCCTCCACCGCGACAAACATCACAGCCGATAATGCCACCGATGCTGTCTCGTATCTGTCGCCGGCGCCGCCGGCGGGTAGTGGCCCGCATCGGTATGTCTTCCTGCTGTACGATCAGCCGCGTAAGGATGGATTTGCGCTGCAGGGGCTGCCGCAGGGGCCGCCGGAGAGCAGGGTGGGGTTCAATGTATCCGCATGGAGTGAGCTCAATGGTTTAGGACCGGCGAAGGCGGGGACATATTTTGTGGCGGAGTTCGAAGGTTAGTTTTTTATTCTCTCTCTCTCTCAATTAGTGTCGTGTTTGGAAAGGGGGGGAGGGGCTAATTTCTGGATAGGGAATTCGACCTCGGCCACGACGACTGGTGGTGGCCCGAAAGCTACCGGAGGTTCCGGGAATGGGAATGGGACTTCGGGGACGGGCGCGAGTGGGAATGGGAGCTCGTCTAGTACTCGTAATGGCGCTGGAAGGGCGGCGGCGAGCGGTTATGGGACTATCATAGCTTGTGGGGTTTTGACGGTGGTGTTGGGTGGGTTTTTCATGGGGATGTGAAAAAAATAAAAATCACTCCGTCAGGCGTTACCCTTCTTTCTGTCCTTTTTTTTCGCAAAGTCCTCTATGATATGTCAGTTCATGAATCGGGTCGATCGATCCACCAATTCCTTTGTAATTGCCTACGCTACCTACTAAAAAGCCCGGATCCCAAGCGATGAAAGAAGTAGAAGAAGAAAAACCACTTAACGAAACTTCCCTCCATACTTGACATGGATCATATGGATCCCATCAACCCCCTTCCTCAAGTGGCCAACAGCAGTCTGGCCGATCTCACTAGCACGCCAGTCCGTATGAGCCTTCACACTATCCCACCCAATAAGCAGCATGTAATCCCTCGGATTCTCGATAACCCATCCGGCCGAATGCCACCTATACCCCTCCCCCTTCAACCCCTTCTCAAACTCCTTAAAGTTGGCCAGGAATTCGTCCCTCGTCGTGCCCTCCGAGAGCGTGATGGTGCACCATTCGGTGACGGGCGCTTCGCTAATCTGTGGGCTGTCGGGATGGAGTTCGGCGTGCACGATTTTCGTGCCCTCCCTGTTGGCAAACTTGAACTTTTCGGTGAAGGGTTTGTAGACTTCCGACTTCATGAAGTCGGTGTGGTCAGAAAGTTGATGCCAGTTGAGGTGCAGAGATTGTCAGCCTTGCGTATGATGATGATGGTGTTAAGGGGGTTTTGGGTGTACTTATCACCCAGTGGAGCTTAGCCTGGTCCTCGTGTTGAAGGCCCCAGTAGCTAGCACTTGGTGGATTCTTTGGAGGGTGCTCCGAGAGGATAGTCTCCTGCCCCTCATATGACTCTCCGTTGAGGGCGATAGTGACGAGTTCGGTGACTGGGCCGGTGGAAGTGCTTGCAGCCATATTTGCTTAAAATGTTAGAATATTCGGCTGTACGTTTGGCTGTACGTTTCTTTTTTCTTTTTTCTCTTCTGAATCGATTAATTGATTTCCGTAAGTTTGCGATGGGGATTACCGTAGGGATTGGATGGGAATTCGTTTTTGGCGGGGGTATGGGCATTTGCTCGGTATTTGTACTCGTATCATACTCCAGCTACGGATAAATTCCCCGCAAAATGGGTAAATTCCCCCCACCCCACCCTTCCACACAAATCCTCGGGGCCGGAAACGGTTATTGCCGGGGCCCCTCTATCAAAAGATCACGTCCACAGATCTCCAACACAAGTACGATAGACTATCTCTCTATCTATCTCTCGTTGCGTGGAGCTCAGCATACGGAGTAAAAACCTTCCGGCACCGGTATTTTATACCGGCCAATACGGACTTCCTATATACCCATATCCGACACAAGGGATATAAAAAAGTGATAGCTTCTTTCTTCTTTCCCCCCACTGGCTAGGTGGTTGTGGAAATTACCATACTGCAAGAACTCGAGTAAACAGACCATGTGCTTGGCATCAAAGTCCAAAATCTCCTCACTAATGCATTGGACCGGGAAGTGGATCAGACGGGGCGGCGAACTACTTAAAATGCGCCAGAAAAAAAGTAGAAATCTGGAAATCTCAATTGACCCACAAGACTAAGCAGAGGAGATTCGGAAGGGCGGGAGATATTTCTGGTACTATATCATACCGCATCATTTTAAATTAACCCGTTTTGGAGCTGAGTTCGGATGGTTATTCTATCGAATTCTTCGCAGGGAGGATTTGTGAGAAAAATTCACAGGCAAGCAGATTCACTCCTACTTCTGATCTACTTCTTAGTCCAGTACGTTAAACGGCCTAGTCTCTAGGACGGATAGAAAAGAATACAACATCAGACATTTTTTCTTAGAGGGGCAGCTCTAACGCCCTAGCACAGGTCTGAATATTCGAGCACCTTACTGTATTTTTAGATACCCATCACTAGATACAAACAGAGCACTAGCAAGGCTTCAGCCTTTATGTTGCACTCTCTAGTGCAAGAATTATAACTGCAATCATGCTGCGCTTTTGGAATTGCTGGCGTAAACACAACAATAAGAAGAAAGAAAAAACAATAGACAATTAGGGCGAGAAAACTAGGAATACTACTGCTTTTGCAAATTTTCTTCAATGCTAGAGGGCAGTCATATAGATAGCATGTGTGTCTCTTAAAATCTGTCAGTGCAGTGTAGTACATCTCGTTTTTTTTGGAAAATGCTTGTGTTGAAAGGTATCCGGGAGGTTGGAGACCGGAGAAAACAGATATTTGACTGAGGCTCAGGCGTTCACCGTTAACTTTGGGAGAAGGAAGGGAGGCGGAGAAAATGAGAAGAAGAGAAAGGGAGCGATGTCTTGAGATACCCATGGGCTTCTTCTGCGCAAAGCTAGGTGACCAATTCAGTCACTGACTGTCACTCGTGAAATGGTCCTGTTGTTAAGAGGGTTGGAGGCATTGTCTTCCGTAATCCACAAACAATATCCCCCTATCCTATATTGTCCCTTTGTATTGGGTTGTACCCCTTTAGATGGCTAGGATGTTTTGGTATTATTTGGCCATTGTGTCGTGTGGGTCGGGCCACTTTATACCCGCCGGGTTTGGGGGGGTATATTGGGATTAGGGATTAGAGGAGATGATGATGATGGCATAGCAATCCTAGTAGTATTACAGAATGCTGTATAGTATTAGCAGATTCGAGGGAGCACAGATATCGAGAAGAACACATATCAAGGAGTACAGAAGTACGAGGGATATGCCCGGGTATAGTACACTGGGGCCACACCAGTGATGAAAATAGTGGGACAACTGGATTCTCCACCAAAAAATAGGGGTATTCGGAATAATCGTTAGTGACCCGAAAATATTTAAAATCCAAGAAATTGCATAGGTTGGGTAGCTTCAATTACACCTAGGAAATATCATACCTACACAGGTTTCAGAAGGTTCCTGCCGAAGGAGTGCAGGCCCATAACTGCCAGGTTTGGAATCAACTCCAACAACACTGCCTAACAGAACTTTTTTAGTATGGCAACGGGAAGATTTTCAAGTTCCATCCTTGCTTGACATAACTAGTGGAGCAGAAACGATATCTACATTTACAAAACCAGGAGAGCTAAAGTGGAGAAGCAATAGTACTAGTGTACGAAATTATTTTCGTCCTAATGGCGAACTCTAAGTTGACATCAATGTGCGAAAATTCCATACTCTGGTGTGTGATCAGGCTTGCCCCGCTATTTTCTTCACTCGTATGGAGCATGGACCGGTGTATAGAGTTATGCGTTGAAGTTTCTCTTATCAAGTAGGCTTTGGCTAGCAACCTCCAATGGAGAACACACACCCCGACATCTCCAGCCGTCTACATCTATGGGCAATTATTTCACCTCCATCAGATCCGTTATCGGCTAGGAACAGGATGCGGGTTTCTTCTCATGAAGGATGAGGTCACTAATGTTCTCTATATTTTTGTTCGGCCATTAGGCCTTTCCTTTTTGCCTACCCTAACTCATCAAAATCCTTCGGGTTGGAGCTGTCAAAGAACTACCGTTTTTCTAGTATCATACATATCTGAGCTTATTTCAGCAAGAAGGGCGCAATCACGGTTTCCAACTGCTTCGTTGAGCACCCTGCAAAGATACTTTTATACTATGCTCGCTGCCGCCTTCACCGGAACGAGTGACGAGGAGAGGGGAAAATGGAAACAATCAAAGTAGGGTATTCCTCGCCCGCCAGGTTCTGTCCTGGGAAGAATGAAGGCTGCGCTGGTATTGCATCATAAGGTATTTGCTTGGTCGGTCAACTTTCCCTAGTTTGGGGCTGATCTCTCAGATATGGAGTGTAGGCGCTGGAGACAGAGTATGCGAAGTGGGGAATTGAAGAGAAATCGGAGACTCGCTGGATATGAGAACTCTAGGGAGGCGTGATATGTATGAATTAATGGTAGAATGAGGATCAAAAGGTCCTGCGGCCCTCCTAAATTGCCCGAGGCCACGACCCTTATACTCAGGAGAGGTTTCTCTATCCAGTTCTAATGATCCGAGTCCCACTATTCCCCGCTAGACACACTCCCGCCACATTTAAACAATATTCTTAACTGTCGGGTCAGCAAAACTAGTGAGTGATATTCTGTGATTTAGTCGAAGTGAGCATCAGAGGCAAAATGAAATAAACCACATATTACGAAGAACAAACCTACGAATCCTCTATATGTTCCAACTACCGATTCTCATGCTTCCTCTCTCCTAATATGTGCAAGGAGTAGAAAAATATTTGGCCTCATGTATATTGGTGTGTGATTTATATTGGCACATGGCATTGACAGCTACCTCCATCCCATGGATACAGTACTCACATGAGTTAAAAGGGCTTTTCACACAGCCGGTGAGCATCTCGCTGGGTGTCACGTTATAGCAACGCCATTTCCTTCGAGGTGACTTCATTATAACCTTATCCCTCACTTGGACCTCTATGAATACTATCGATATAAACTTTCCCAATACGAGCTACATACTACCAGTAACAAAACGAAACGTTCCCTGGTTGGTGGGACAATTGAGTGAACTATGTGCCCCAATATACTTACTCCAAAAACAGCCGTTCACATTTTTCCCTTTCTGCTGTTCAAACCGTCAGTTAGCTATTGAGAAGCAAGGGAAGCCATCAATCACCATGGGTCAACACAGTCTCCGAAAGGGTCAACCGCCAAGCGCACGGCACTCCTCCAAAGGTCCAAAGACACCCCCTCACACGAGTCACATTTCCCCTACTTTGGTATGGAAAAGCCAGCCAGCGGTGGGATGGATGGATGAACAAGAGTACGCGTGGCAAGATCTCACACCCATGCACCACACGGGAATCTGTAGAAACAGCACCAACTCAAGAACGTGCAACTGCTGCATCTTGCTTCCTTCCACCAGAGGGGTACTCGTAATGTGGAAACTCTCCCAAAAAGGACTGCTTTTACATATGTTGATACCAAAGAAATTTGGAAACCCTTTTGCTTGCTTTGCTTGGGTTCTGGGTGGTAAGTGCGCAGTACTGTACAGTATGCAATGCAATGATAGCTCTTTTCAAATAAGCTTCGACAAACATTACCAGCCAAAAAACGTGAAATATCACCCTGCTTTTACGGTTCTTGGCCTTCCTTCCTTCCGCACGGATATCCATAGCCCCCCCTCACCTGTTAATACACCTGGATCCAACCTATTTTTGAAAGAAATACTTAGATACTTTTTTTCAAGATTTCCCAAGGTTGACTTTTGTGCCTTAGGAATTGTGAGGTGTTATTCCTTTGGCGGGGTACCATACTCCGAGTACCGTACCTGTACAAGTACAGCGTGTTCTACAGGGGGTTCCCCAGCTGTTTTTTGCTAATGCAGGATGGAACTTCTCTCGACATCCCAGAACGGACGAATGGATCCATGAACCTGCCAACCACCGCGGATAAGCTCGGAGGGGAGGAGGAGGAGGAGGAGGAGGAGGAGGAGGAGGAGGGCAAGCTTGTAAGTAATAATAATAATAATATCATAATAATAATAATAATAATAGGCAAGAAAGTACTTACTCTACAATATGTGTTCGAACACCAGTCTGATATGGTCGTTCAGAGAGATAATCGCACACAGATAATTAGCTATACACCGTATATACCCCTCCAATACCCCCCCACCCCATGTTCTAGTACTTCCAACAAAGTAGCTAGGGAAAGAAACCGAATACCCGAGTACAAATTTAGGTCTTTGCGGGGGGGGAGCTCACTCAGATACGCAGGAAAAAAAATAAAAAATTTCGCCATGTATTTCTTCTTCTTTCCTTTTCCTTTTCCTTTTCCTTTCTAATCCCTGTTGATTGAAGACCAGGACAGATAAGCCTGTTATCATACTTACTGTACTCGTACTTGTATGATACATATTATGATAACCCATTTACTTGTACCACACAAGTAGTCGTCGTCCCGATGTCATTTAGATTACGAATGTCTAGTGCTATTCGAGTAAAGGTTTACCGTAAAAAGCCGCTGCCGAAACTACTATACAATATTATTATTATAATACTTATCGGGTTGCGCAACCGGAATTACGTCTACCAGTTACTAGTCCTCGTAAACCATCTAAGCCACGGTGTGGGGTCCGCAGAGTACAGCGCAGCGCAGTACTGTAGAGTAAGTTTTTAAAACAGAATTCGCGAATGCCAGCTAATAGGATCCATTTTACTAAAAATTCATCTCGCGCAGCTTATATTACTGAGCCTAGGGGAAGGGGAAAAGAAAAGAAAAAAACACTATTCCTTCCTGCGGTGCCTTTTTGCCGCGATTTTACTGAGATTAGCGATGGTGGATTTGGTGAATTTTTATATAATGCTTATCCCGGAAAACAAGTGCTGTACCCAAGCACTGTCCCCGGAAAACCAAGAGTGGAGAAATATTACTGTGGTAAAATATCTGTGCATATCTGAGCGCCCATGGAAAATATATCATACCTCCCCCATTTTCCGGGCATGCCAAGGATGAGTGAGAGTGTGTAGGGAGGGTAGGAACTACCAGGTTCCCATCCATCCATCCCTCCTCCGCTCCAGAGCCTCCCGCCTCCACCCCTCCTCCTGGACCACTCAGGGAGCCGTGTGTCGCTCCAAATCAGAGTACGGTACAGTATCTGCAGTTCTTCAATGACGAATTAAAAGTATCTGCGGCTGACGAACCGGGGGATACCTGGCAGGCAAGCAAGTAGAACTCGCCAAAAAAACTGGGGTGACAAAAATAGCTATAATAATAATACCGGTATTACTGATACCGTGATCCCTGTTTTTCGTTCACCCGCAGATTTTTTTTTTCGCACTTTGCGGCCGTTGGGTCCAGCACTAATCGAGTAATCGAGATTTAGAACTAACAAAGTAATCTGTGTGCCTTCCTCTTAAAAATCCCCCACCCACAGAAAAACTCACATGCACTCGACCCGCTTTTGAGGATAGAAGAAGATAAGCACTGTTAGACTATTAACAACGGATGGGGACATGCTGGTTAGGTTGTACTAGTACTTGTACCAAGATAATGATAATATATTATTATTATTATTATTATTATTATCATGCTTCAAGCTTCTCCATAAGAATGCAGGCAAAGAAGTGCTTAGCCTCATATCCCCTGGGCACCACGTGCGCGGCTCAAGCGAAACGAAACAAATAGGAACGCAAGGCGGTCGGTCGGTTGCTTGACCTTGACCCTGAATTCTGTAACTCGTAATTAATTAATTATTAATTACCTGACGCTTGTAAGACGGGTCTGCAATTGTATAGTATGATACTCGTAGATGGTTCCGTTCCTGCAATGGCATCAAACAGTACCGTAGTCCGTTTCGCAAATGTCGGGCAAACAAGCCAGTACTACGTGGTATTCCGTCACATAAGTAATTCGCGCTCGCTGCAGCAACTGAATTTCGACTAACCAGACCAAGTGTTGGACAGACTTTTGTGTGCGCACCCAAAATTAGGTACAGTACAGGACGTACTCGTACTGTACGAGCGCGCCTTGCTTCCTTCCTTCCTTCCTTTTTTTCTGCTTGACCCTTGACTTGCTTCATTGGGGTACTGCTAATGATGCATAACGCAGGCTTTGTTGGTAAGCTGGTTTTGGTGATCTAGGATGTTGCGAGTTCCAGGGGGGAACTTGATCCAAGTTAACCGCTAGTGGGCTCAGAATCCTCAATGGAGCACCTTCCGTGGTCGCTCAACTGTGAACCCCGCGGGGAGTCTTAACAATATGTTATCCAACGGACTTGCAAAGTTAACAACTAAAGACTAGGGAGCGGAGCATACGGATGGGCCCCACAGGGGAAGTTATTCCGGCCACGAATTTTATTTTTATTTTTTATAACTTCCAACAGCTTCTCACATTCCTGAATCGGATGATTAAAAAAGTGTCCCCACATTCGAGAATAATTCTCCTATGATACCTCCCTATTCAAGTTAGTGGGTTCGGCATTTGTACAATAGTGCGGAACCACCCGCTGAGGAACCTGCAGCATTGACTTGGACAAGAGAAATCTGTCTCAGGACGTCCGAGTTTCCTCTTCTAGCGAAAAACTGGGAGAGAAAGCACCTGCAAAACAAAACAACATGCTACTCGAAGGGGAAACCCGGACGTCATAATACTCGAGTACAATACAGGTTTCCCCTATCCGAGTTACCGCAAACACCCTTTACTCGAGTAAATCCACCCATCGGAAATCGGCCCCCCAGCCCTCCCAATCCGAGACAAGGCACCCCGAGAAGGAATAGTGCTTCCGTGATAAGACTCAGCTTAACCTCATTAACCGGTATTCCTAATTTTGTTAACCCCCTCGTTTCAGTCGATTCCAGCGATGCACTGATCTGCAGTGGCGGATTTAAGGGGTTTTGAAGTACCGTAACACGGTACTGTACTGTTCCACAAAAGATCGTGGTCACGTGTATGCGGGATCGCGACCGAGGATCACCGCATCTATCAGGATGGAGGGATTGATGGATAGGAGATTGTGGCCCGCCCGCCCGAACTTCAGGGCTCACGATGATCCGGATGAAAGTTCAAGGGCTAGTTTCTGTGTCCTGGGGGATGTTGTCCGGGTGACTATTTGCGAACTGAGTATTAATTTCGGGTGCTAATAGCCCACCGCGTGGTTGAAAGAAGTAAACTCGTGGAGCTGTAGTCACTCATGCTACTCGGGTTTTCTCCGAGCGGTAGGGAGGGGGGGTATGGGTCCGCTTACTGGAATTTACACTCCTCGAAACTAGAGTGTCATAATATTAATCAATATTTCCATCTAAACATATCTAGGATGCTGATGCCTTCAAGTCCTGTAGGGTAATACCTGCTGGGCTTTGCATGGCTGGGGAGAATGAGGGGCCCCTCCGCACCTCTGCTAATTTGCCCTGCTCGGAAACCTGTATTGTGATCCACGGGTGTTGGCTCGCACGTTTTCGAGCCCGTGGGCCAGCTTGTTTCTCTAACATGTGCAGCGCAATGCCGTAAACGGGGGCCTCCAGATGCAGTCGAGATTTATGACCCCTCTACTTATCGTTGGATTCTCGTACCAGAATCTCCGTTTCTTGCACCAAGTGTGTGTGTGGAGTCCAGGAACAGAAGAAGGGGTCGGGGAATAACCATATCGTATCACCCATAAGCAGACTCGCCTGACACCCTAGACCGCGGGAGGAGAAGGGAGGGAGAAGGGAGGAAGGGAGATTAGTTTGTCTCCTTTTTCGACTCCTGCATGCCTAATCTCTCGGATGGGTCAATGATCAGGCCACGGTTCCAACATCGTGGCACTGTCTGTGCAATATAGCGATTAGCCCGAGGGGCACTGTGCGACTTAGCGAGAACGGCCATGGCTGTGGGTTTGCGCGTTTTTTTTCCTCCTTCCCTCTTTCCTATCAACATCATGTATTTATCCTAATGATGCCTGTTGCACGAGCACAAGCGAGCCTTGGTTTCCTGCTGCAGGGGGGGGAGAGAACGGGTATTTAGCGACCGACCGAATCGTCCGAAGGAACACCTGTCGAACACACACATCTACTCTCTCCACCACACAAAACTGTTTTTCTGCTCTCCCCTCCCCGATCACCTCTCAAGCATTCGCTATGGAGTTTTTGAGCACAAGGGTAGGGAACAATCACCGGTACCCCGAGCACGCAGAGGTATATATTTGGCTAGTTGTTAACCTTAGATAACCGTTCAATAATTCCTGACGGGAACCCTGTAACGGTTATAATCTAACGGTGTGGCCTGAGCTAGCAGCCAAGCTTTTTACCAGCCCCAGCCATCCAAATTCCCCATCCATCCCAATGCATGAAAAATCTGGTTGGCAGCATACCGGTACTCGAGTAGATTGGTATTGGGGTCCAATTTAAGTCGGACCGGGGATGCATGTCGCTCATGATCTGCACTTAAAGTCTTCTTCTTGAAACAACTTCCCCCATCCGTGCTGTACGGTAGCCCAGTACCATATGACACAAGGCAGGGGAAAGTTTTCGTATGATGCTCGAGTACTACAGTAGTACAAGACAGGGATTATTTTCGCAGGTTAAACCTAAATTAGCTGTGCGAAAACATCCCTCATAGTAACTGGTAAGCATGAACCGACTTCCCTTTGTTAAAAACATCTTCACCGATGACTAAATCCCCATCGCCCGGCCGGGGACTCCCCTGCTTGTTTAATTCCGGCCGGCCCGGTTTTTTCTTGATCTCCAAAATACTATACCCCCCCCCCCCCCAATACCACACAGCGATATTAACACTGTCATCATCGCCATCCCCGAAATACCCGGAGGTGTTACTACCGAGCATTTAGCCAAGTAATAAACGGGCCCAGCCTAGGTGCTATGTACTGTACTCGAGTATTTCTATCTTCCTAACAGGGATCAAGTAATCGTTTGTGCCTTTCGCGAAAAGCGCAAACAAACAGATGGGCTACGGTAGTTGGCGCGGTAAGGCTTCTGCTTATAAACGCTATATATGAGTTGATAATTTATCAATCAATCACTACCGCGAAGAAAGAAAAAAACTTGAAACGAATTAAATTAATTCAAATTTGTTAAAGGAACAGTCATAAGGAGCGTTATAACATCAGTGGTAATGATTAAGGGAAAGAAATAAAAACCCAGAAATGCAAGACATATTAAGGAAAGAATTAGAACTAGATTAAATGCGAATCCTCCCCCTTCCTCTAAAACCTAAGCTCTGCAAAACGCCTTCTGGAAGGAATGCGCCCAGGATCTTGAGAAATGGTGTCGTTGCTGATGACCGGTGTTGCCTGGTCACTCTTGACGACGTAGGTCTGGTTGTACTGGAGACCTCCATCTCGTTGGTAGGTAATGTCGTAGTGAGTCTCTTCTTTCTTCCACGAGGGTAGTTTGTAGGGGTCATCCGGGTATTCGACAACTGAGCTGGAGACACCGACTTTGAGGGACTTGAGATCCTGGATGGGGATGGATTTATCGCCCTATTTCACATTAATTAGTCATAGTCCATCAGGAGTGAGTGTGGGAACAAACCTGTTTAATAACCCATTTAAGGTTCTTGCGCAGGTAGGGCACGCAGCTGCTTGGGTCATTGACGTCGACTTTCTTGTCGACGAGAGCTTCGGTCAAGGGCACTGTGCCTCTGATGATGTGTTCGTCTCGCGATTGTTCCTCGCCGAAAGTTGCGCAGCCACCAACTTGACTTGGTGTAGTTTGCCAATCGGTGACGGTGGTTGGGACGTCGCCAATGAAGACCAAGATAGAGAATTGACCGTACATCTCGCCTTGATCCACCTGGACCAGGGCGATCCATTCACGGCGGGATTTGTAGTTGCCAGAGCCAGTGTTCGTTCCATTCCCAGTGCCGCTGCCAGTGCCGGGGCTTGGGCGGGTTCCACTGCCAGTGCCGGGGCTTGGGCCAGTACTACCCCCACTCAGAGCAGGCCTGTAAAGGTCATTAACCCTACCCGTGACATAGGTTGTCAAATCCTGAGCAGGTCTAGTCCTGTATTCGACGGGGATCTCGGGGTAGGTATAGCCGTAATTCATGATGCTAGTAGCACCGCTGGCGTCTGCAGAGGTCCAATCGCGACCATCAGCATGACGGAACGGTCGCAACGGGGTATTGACGTCGTCCGTGTCGCCCGGGCGGACAATTCTTCCAAAGCTGGGAGCAGCCGGAACGGTTCCAATAAATTCGCCTGGCCAGATGGCTTGGTACATTGCGGTGAGGCGGTCAACGTTGCAGTGGCTGTTCCCGTATGTTAATAATGTTAGGAGTGAGGGGCACTGGAAACTCACTGTAACCAGAAGATTGGATCGAATGCAGCATAGTCGACCACGGTCATATGGCCGCTTGTACCGCCAATGTTCACTAAGCAAGCTATTAGAATCCATTTTGGGAGGTTGAGTAGAAAATTCATGCTAGGGGAAATTACCGTGAATATCATTATGGATCGACTCGATGCTAACCCAGTTGCTTGGCGCCGTGGCACCACTACCCGAAGCCGCGGCAAAGTCTCCGAAGTTGGGGATGGAGAACAAATTGTAGGTATTGGCGCGGCGACTAATATTTTGTTATTGTCAGCGATGCTGGGGAGAGGGTTACGGATAGACTCACGGTTCGTAAGAGTTGACCATCTGGTTCTCTACGAGATCGTTGCGAGAATTGAAATTTCCATCGGGCTGACGGCAGGTTTGCGGCATTGACTGGAAAGGACCTTGGAAGTATCTCTGTCTATTCTGATCGTTGGTGAATCTATAGGAGTACAGAGGGTTCGAGATGACGGTGGACTGTGGGGCCCCGTTACCGTCCGGTGCAGTGACCGTGACCGATTCATTAGTCACGGCAGTTGGGAGCCGCGACCTGGTAGTTTGAGAAGACCAATCCCAATACCTGTGATGGCGGTTAGCTTAATCCGGATTAGCCACGGGGAAGGTGGGAAAACTTACGGGAGGCGCACCCGATCGGCAGCGTCACGATACCTCTGCGCATCTGAGCCGGTGAATTGTGCTGCAATTCTTGTTGCGTGGCCGCAAAGGATTTGCTAAATCTCCAAGTCAGCACATTTATCGAAATGGGGGAATTCTTGTAATAGCTCATACCTCGATCAGAATAAGGTAAGGTCGATGCCATGTAGCGAACAAAGGACTTCCATGTAAACAATACCCACGACTAGGATCATTGCTACTAGCATCAAACTGGCTCTGCCACGGAATGTATGGGGTACCATGAATACCACTGAGTTGATAGTAGCTTACGTCGGAATTCTCATCCTGTGACTGCATGGCCGCCATACCCAAGATGAACATGTTGTAGACGTCGGGTGAATTTGTTTGCATATCCTCAATGGCGATACGCGGCTGCACGCCGCCAGGTGCGCCAACAACAGGAGTAAAGCTGGGGGGTGCTTGTCTGCGAACGACGGCCCTTTTTGGAGGAGTTTTGCAAGTGCAAACGCAATCACCGGATTGCGAATAACCTGATGGGTATGGGACGGGAGTGTAGCTACTGGGGTAAGGAGACGGAGTATACCCGGGGTAAGGGTAGTACTTGGAAGGCTCGCAGTTGCAGTAACAGCTGCCGGTAGGGGTATATCCTGGAGGCGGAGCATAAGGATCGGTGGTGTACGGCTTGTACTGTTCCGTTGTATGAGGCTTGTAAGGGTCGTTCGTGCAGGGCTTGTAAGGATCGGCAGAGCATTTCTTGTACGGAGCATCCGTGGTGTATGGCTTATAGGTATCCGTAGTGTACGGCTTGTAGTCGGAGTATGGCTTGTCAGTGTACTGCGGCTTGTAGTCGTACGACTTGTAGTCAGAGTAGGGCTTGTAATCAGAGTGGGGCTTGTAGTCGGAGTAGGGCTTGTCAGTGTACTGCGGCTTGTAGTCGGAGTAGGGCTTGTATGGCTCTGTAGTGTACGGCTTGTAGTCGGAGTACGGCTTATAGTCGGAGTATGGCTTGTCAGTGTGCTGCGGCTTGTAGTCGTACGACTTGTAGTCAGAGTAGGGCTTGTAGTCGGAGTACGGCTTATAGTCGGAGTATGGCTTGTCAGTGTGCTGCGGCTTGTAGTCGTACGACTTATAGTCAGAGTAGGGCTTGTAGTCGGAGTAGGGCTTGTAGTCAGAGTAGGGTTTGTAGTCCGTGGTGTATGGCTTGTATGTGTTGTATGGGGTGGTGGTGTATGGCTTGTAGTCTGGCTTGTAGTCGGAGTACGGCTTATAGTCCGAGTATGGCTTGTCAGTGTACTGCGGCTTGTAGTCGTACGACTTGTAGTCAGAGTAGGGCTTGTAGTCGGTAGTGTATGGCTTGTATGGGCTGGTGGTATATGGCTTGTAGTCTGGCTTGTAGTCTGAGTACGGCTTATAGTCCGAGTATGGCTTATAGTCCGAGTACGGCTTGTCAGTATACTGCGGCTTGTAGTCAGAGTAGGGCTTGTAGTCAGAGTAGGGCTTGTAGTCCGTGGTGTATGGCTTGTATGTGTTGTATGGGGTGGTGGTGTATGGCTTGTAGTCTGGCTTGTAGTCGGAGTACGGCTTATAGTCTGAGTATGGCTTGTCAGTGTACTGCGGCTTGTAGTCGTACGACTTGTAGTCAGAGTAGGGCTTGTAGTCGGAGTAGGGCTTATAGTCGGAGTATGGCTTGTCAGTGTACTGCGGCTTGTAGTCGTACGACTTGTAGTCAGAGTAGGGCTTGTAGTCGGAGTAGGGCTTGTAGTCTGTAGTGTATGGCTTGTATGGACTGGTGGTATACGACTTGTAGTCTGGCTTGTAGTCTGAGTACGACTTATAGTCGGAGTATGGCTTGTCCGTGTACTGCGGCTTGTAGTCGGAGTAGGGCTTGTAGTCAGAGTAGGGCTTGTAGTCAGAGTATGGTTTGTAGTCAGAGTAGGGTTTGTAGTCCGTGGTGTATGGCTTGTATGTGTTGTATGGGGTGGTGGTGTATGGCTTGTAGTCTGGCTTGTAGTCGGAGTACGGCTTATAGTCGGAGTACGGCTTATAGTC
>Ga0307509_10002929_pt1 | contig 26866 bp, 35 predicted proteins | sample 10_EM_MG_FD_202245 | JGI IMG/M metagenome (GOLD analysis project Ga0307509, IMG submission 202245) | Populus trichocarpa ectomycorrhiza microbial communities from riparian zone in the Pacific Northwest, United States - 10_EM | ecosystem: Host-associated > Plants > Roots > Unclassified | place... | reverse complement strand
TTTTGTGCGCACATGTTCGCGCTCAGAGAATGCAGGACATACACCGATCCCCGTCCCGGGTCTATTCGAAAGGGCACATAACAGCAGCGTGGATCTTCATTATTTCCGAGTAGTACAGGATACGAAAGCTTATTTACCAAGAAAACGTACAGAGAACAAATCGCTGAACGTCGAACGTCGACGTTCCGTGTCTAAATTAAGCAGACGTAACAGCGCATAAAATGCCTGAGGTAACATGGGGGACCGGGCGAACCGAACCATAGATAAGATAATATTGCTTAGCGTTCTAGGGTGGGCGGTGCCGCTTCCTCATTGTCGTCCACCTCCCTTGAGTTGCGCACCGAGCTCATCCAGTGACGCTCGCAACTCGTGCGCTTTCAACCCTCCCTCCGTGCTGGGCGATCCAAACCTGATATCGTTTTCCGGAGGGTATATCGATGGCGACCGAGTTCGTGGAGTCATACCTCCCCCTTCAGTCTGGAAACTGAATTCTGGATATGGGGAGAGCTGGTTGACCGAGGTCCAAATCCGCACTGCGCCGTCGTGACTTCCCGTGGCGAACATGAAGGGATCCGCGGCAGGGTTCCAAGCCACGCACGTCAAGTCCCCGCCAACCATCTGCGCCCGTATGTGATGCAGCAACGCTCCAGATTCACGATCCCAGACATGAATATCGCCGGCTGTGTATGGGAATGAATGAACGCGTTAGCAAAAATTCCATTGATAAGCTGTTTCAGCGGGGTAAGTGGAGCCGACCTTTTCCAGCACACACAATTAGTTGATCATCCTTTCCACCAAAGTACGAAGGGCCAGCAAAGTCAACGGTAGCTTTAGGCATGTATGTGTGTCGTAGGCTTAACCGAGCAACAGTCTCTGGGGGAGTTTCTGGGGAATCCGTCTGCCTTTTGACCATCTCAACTTTCCAGAGCTGTGGTGGCGCCTGTGTAAATGCGTAATCAGTACGTCGACCCATACAATGTGATCGCGAGTGCTGATCCGGGCAGTGCTTACGTTGTTCTCATAGCTGACGAGGACGAACTGGTTGTTCTGTGATACCGTGATGTCCCGGACTTCATGCAATACGGGTACGCGACTGCACAGGGTACGTCAATAAATATGTGAAGGGCATCGCAACAGGAACGGACAGACTTCTCTATCTCCTTTCGATCGAGGTTGAAAACTGTCAATAATTAACGTCAGGAGGGGGCTCGGTTCGACGTGTATAACACTGCTTTGACACCCACTGATGATTTGTTTCTCACTCCTGGATTTGGATGGCTGTAGCCCATCCGAAGACCTGACCATCGTACCAACGGCAAAGATTCGTTGACTATCCGATGTCACCGCGACATCGTGGAGTAACATGCGATCGAATTCGTACGTATCCAGAAGCTAAGTTCGGATGAGATCTCAAGGAAGGTGCCAGATAATCATGCGGCGTACTGTTCCATTGATATCCTGCGAGGTGAGTGATCAGGACAGCGGAGGAACACGAATATGGAGGTTAACGCACCAGGCGAACAATGGAGCTCTCTTCGACAGATAAGAACGCTGGTTATGGGTATTGGCTCATTAATCTGCCCTGAAAGGTCCGCTGAGCCAACTTACCTTCGCCGTGAGGCAACCACGTGATGGACTGGACTGGACAATATCGCTCGATCGTCTTCCTACACACACCATCTTGGGTCCAAATCTTTACCGTCCGAGGCAGTTTTGTCATGATCAGGTTTCCGGTCGGTGACCTAAACGAGGGTTTAACTATGGTACCCACTTTCCGATGGAGCACCCTTACCATGCAACTTGACCAACAAACCCAGTGGGGTGCAACAGCATACGATGGGAAGTGAATTGCTCCTACAAAATCACTCAGTCCCACAGCGCAAGAAGAAATATGTAACATACCCCAACATGGAATATGACCGAGGTACGATCCCAACTGGAGGTGGCCAGGAACTTTCCGTCTGGGGAGAACTGGGGAGTGCCATCAACAACGGGTACAAACGCTGCCGTTGACTTTACACTCACTTGCATGTGCCTCACCAATGCCGCATGGGCGGCGATATCCTGGGTCGGGGTCATATTCTGCAACCTGGGGACTAAACCAGCGACCCGAGAACTCCTGGGCATAGCAACTGGTCCTGTTGATCTCCGGCTTGGAGCCTTTCCATCCGTCAGGGATCTTGACACCTTCGCCTTCACCTCATCTCCAACTCCAATCAACCTGTTAACCATAATCGCACTGCGTACAAGATTCATGAACCTAGCTCGCGCAGCAGATACTTCTGTCACCGGCTCTGGGGTTGATGGTGGTATGGTCGGCGGCGCAACAGGGGAGGCATCGGAGGGGCGCCCGCTGACCTCGCCGGAACTTCGTTCGTCTTCGCGGCCAAGCTGGAAATGAACCACGGACTTAGTGGGAATGATACCGGACCTTGGGGTCATGATCACTGCGCTAGGTGGGATGGTTGGACTGGCGTATGGAGGGGGGATGGACTCAAACTCGACACTGTCCGCCCTTCCAGTGCTGCCAGAGGTTCCGCCAAACATCGCACTGATCCGTCCGAGAAGAATTGATGCGCGTCGAACAACACGGGCACTCCAGCTGAAGGCGGTCTTCGACCTCTCTGGTGCGGTCTTCTTCATCCACACGTACCCGGTGACTGCTCCAAGTTTATCCGAAGCGTCATCAAGAATCTCTGCAAGCCACTTCCTCCCCTTGTGCCTGTTAAAAACAATACGCTCAGAGGCAAACCAAGCGGACACTGCTGCAAGGCCGAAGGAACTGAAGGCGGAGAAGACGGTTGTAATTGTCGAGGTCACGAAGTGCTGAAACTGAGGTCAGCGGCCTGGAAACTGGTATCCACGAAGCGGTATCACCTGATGCGAGGAGTAGGCGAATGCGACCAGACCAGCAGAAAAGCAGGCTACCGATAGTACGAGGAACATGAGGGGAGATCGCCTGCGAAGATGAGGAATTAACTAGAATCCTCGTGATTACATGTCGGGCGGGACACCCACTTGATCCACATGCTGACCCACCACGGAACGAGGTGGCGCGGCGAACGGCTGAAAACGTGTTGAGGAAAGTGGACAGATAGATAACCGGTCAACGTACTACATGGCCTGTTTCCAAGTCAACCCTAGCAGGCTGTTGACTGCGGCAGCTGAAAGGTGTGGTCAATAGAGGCTCTTCCGGCATGCAAAGTATAAACTCACCGATACTGAAGACCAGCGACGTGAACCAGAACGCGTTGACCGCATTGGCAGCGGGGCTAGTGGTAACGCCGAACGAAAACTGCAAACTAGTAGCAGTGACCGAAGAGAAGAAGGTCGCGACAGTCGAGAGGTTGAGCAGGTTCTGCGCGCCATGTTTCTGCGCGAATCGAATGGTGGGAACGCCTGAAACGTCACAGTAAGAAAAGCCGGAGGGCGATACCAACGTGAAATTGAATGACTTGCCCACTTCGATGAACAGAGATAGGGCCGAAGTGATGCTTTCTATGTGTTCACCGAGATCCGTGGATAGGTCGTGAAGGTACCGTTGAACGGCAGAGTATTTGAATTGGCCTAGGACAAACAATCAGCATGAATATGTCGATCTCATTTGGCGGTGGGCATACCGGAGTATTGGCTAAGGCACGACGCCCAGTACTACGCAATCAAAAACATCAGTGAGAACATGGTAGGGAGTTGGACACGTGAATAGATGTGACTCAGAACCCACCTTAAGATCCCCTTGGAAAGCTAAAATGGAGGCGTTGACCGCCTCGTCCGTGAACTCTGGGAACTCGTTCAAGCACTCGAGGAAGGTCGTGATGTCTTCAGCGAACTGAGAAATCTCCTCTGGGAAGTCTTCTGGATCCAGATCCCTTGTGATTACGGGGGTCCTGACGTTCGGTGGGGGCTTCGGCCGGTTACGCCTCGTCTTCAAAGGCCAGGCGGTCGCTTGAACGGACGTGTCTTGATGTTGGACTTTTCGAGGGAACAAGTCCGCGGCATTCTCGTGGAAGAGGTGGAGGACCTGGGCGACCCTCTCACGGAGGTGGTAGGCGGATGAAAGGATTCCGACAGAGCTTCCGAGTTGGCGTGCGGCATTCGAAAAGTTGCGTAACTTCGGTACGACGGAGGTTCCTCGTCAGTGCTGTGGATGCGGAGGATGTTGGCTGGTACTATGGTAAAGACCTACTTGCTTGTCGAAATTGACCATGCTCCTGCACGCGTTTCACCGCCATCAGAATTGCCGGGGAACGGGAGATAATCGGCGGGGGACCCCGCCACTGACCTCTCAAACTTTGCAAAGGACTCCGCTCCAATAGTTTGCAGATGTTCGTCAACGGTGGCTATTGGTATGGTAAGTCCCCACCTCGCTTGAGCTTGCAGGCGGCATGCTTGAACCACTCACGGACGTCGCGGTCATCCTGGAAACTGGGTTGCAAATTCGACTCTAGCACGGGCCATCCGTCAACCCCTGCGTGGGTACAGAAGGTGGTGTGGCTCACCTTTAGAGAAACCTTCTTCATCGTTCGTCAACTCGTTCAACGCATCCAAAAGGCTGAGAAGCGTTTGCTTCCGCTTCGCAGCCCCTCGTTTGGTCATGTCATGTCGTGGCGTGGCTGTTCCTGACCCTACTATAGAGGGGGGTGTGAGTACGTGGGATGGGGATTTCGCCCGTTGGCCACCCATGTCGGAAGGGGCAGAGGTGGGGATCTAGGGTGGACGGAACCGGCTTCAAATAGAGGCCACAGACCTGTAAGTGATTTACGCATCGCCGAGTTCGCGTGGACGATGGCACCAGGACCCACTTCGACCACTCAGCCAACCTGCTTCGTTGAGGACTGGGGGGGGATACGGAAGCCCAGCTTGCACGAGGAGGAAGAGGGGACGAGAACACATGCGACCCAGGCGCCAGCGGAGTGAATGATCAGCATCATTGTCAGATTTCAAACAATTGTAAGCGAGAAACGCCTGGGCAAATCAGGAAAGATCAAGCTAAGATCAAGGCTCCGTGCATTCACATGTCACAGGTTGACATGAAAAATGGGGAGAAGCATGGGGAGATTGCATTGTAAATAACAACTGGCGTATAAGGAGACATTATACAGTAACAGTAGCGACATCCAACGAAGAAAGGAGAACTGGTCGATTAAGCTGTAGCAGCGGCAGGGTTAGTAGGGGCAGCGGGCGTGTTACTTGCAGCGGTGTAGTCCTGACGAGGAGCGTGAATACGTGAAAAAACAGCATGCAAGTCGAAGCTTTGTTACCTCCATCTCGGCATCGAGGTCGGCCACGCTCTTGCTTGGACGTTCATTTCTCCTCCTTCCACCACGCCCGCGTCCACGCCTAGGCCCTCCGCGACTAAATGATACAATCAGGTCTTGGCTCCGCGGTGAGAGTGGATCCTCGCCATACCGTGGGGTATCAGTGGTTCCAGTCGTGGTGGTGGTAGGAGCGGGTGCGACCCGGCTTGCAAGAGACTGAGCGGCCATATTAACCGGGTCAACAACGATCTCGATCTTCATGGGACGTTCTATGGTTGGGAATGCGGAGCGAAAGAGATGGAACGAGGATGTTTGTCAGTTGAAACGTTCTCTCCAGGTTGGAGGGTAGTAAGGAGAAGGAGATGCCTGCGAAGCAATGGGTCCGACTTGCTCCACACGTCCGGTCGCAATGCCAGTTTCTTGCCTCAGTGGATAAGCCATTGGTACTTGCGAACCCACAAAGGAGACGGGTGATGACCAAACCCGTCGTCTCCGTGACCGCGATGGGCGAAGTAGACAGTGGAGCTCACAAACACTGAAGCGCCCAAGGACTGGCGCGTCTTGAAAGGCGCCAAACTGGTGACGGGCTTCAGCGTTCGGCTGCTGATCTCCCTCTTGCCGATGTTTGGTCTTCAAGCCACCTTGGTGGTAACCGAACGAAGACAACGAGCGCGCCGGCGCGACGCCGCCACAGAGAAATACAAGACGAAGATGAAGGAATGGTCGATACTAACTCCCATCAATAAGGCGGTTGTTGTATTGCTGGTAGGCCTTGCTTGCGTCGCCCTTCCTTTGGAACATGATATTGGCGACTCCCTTCGAGCGACCAGTGGCATCGTAATGAAGGATGACATCCTTGAGAGGTCCGATGGTGGAGTGGAACAATTCCTGTTGGAGGCAACAGATGAGCACAAGGGACAAAGGAACCATTAAAAGACACGAACAAACCTTGACTTGGGCTTCGTTCACGTCGGTAGGTAGGTTGGACACGATAATCTTCTCCGCGGTCTGAGTCGGCGCGGGAGAGGGTTTGCCGGTTCCAGGGGTGGTGGTGGAATATCTGACACGGGCGGAAGGGGCGGGTTCCTTCTTTCCTGGGACTTCCGTGCGTCCTACACCGCGACGGCTGTTGGTCCTCCTAGCTGGCTTGGGGCGGGAGGCAATGATCTTTGAGGGGGAAACCATGAGCCACTTTACGTCGCGGACGAGCGGAAAAAAGACGAACATCATCGAGAGACTTGTCCATGACAGTAATTAGGAGAGATAGACGGTAAAGAAGTGGAGGGTTGGGGTGATTAGAGCAGAGGACGACGAGGACAAGAGAGAGTGGCGATGACAACGTCGAGTCCTTTATCCCTCCTCGGAGTCTGAAATCAAAGGGCGGAGCTTCAAATACCTCTTCCTCTCGATCGCTTGAGATCACTTCACATCACAAGTGAGATCGCCTGTGAATATGTCCAGAGGTGGCAGAGGTGGCGGCCGAGGAGGAGGCCGAGGAGGGTTTGCCAGCAACGTCCCTCCTATGGGACTTACCTTTGCTGATATCCAGGCCATGTCAAGAGAGGCGACAGAGAATTACCCGGTATGCCTTCCAGAAGCAAGCCCCCGGGTTTCTGAAATTGTTCTCATTCTAGGCAAGGGAACTCCCTGTACTCGCGGAGCCCTCGGAGGACGAGAAGCGCATTTGCCAGCTACAAAATGGCTTTGCCACGCGTTTGCGCCGTTCCAAATACTACATCGTTGAACCCACGAAAACAAATGGTGAGGGCTCCAGGGCTCCGGGGGTTATCAGACGACTCATACCGTTCAGAGCTGGAGCGATACTCGGATAGGTATCGCCCATCCTTGGCATCCCAGCCGGTTCTTAAGCGGACGGACTTCAATCCAACGTTCTTTCCGCCTGAGATTTTCGAGGACTATTTTAGCCCCCGGAAGAAGCGAAAGAGTAGGGTTTTCGTTGGAATTAAACCATTGTTTTCACTTACACCACGCAGCGACCAAGGCCGCTGCTGCAAAAAAACCAAATCTTGATGATATGATCGACGAGAACGACGATGTAAGCTCCCTCATAACCAATCCTCACGAGGCCCCCTGAAACTATTCAGCACGCCGAGTCCGAAGAGGAAGGGTCCGATAACGGTTCACAACCTGAGGGAGAAGACTACGACGTGGATGAGGAATTCGATAACGACTACGCCGAGAACTACTTCGACAACGGTGAAGGGGATGACATGGATGATTTGGGAGATGGTGGTGGCGGGGGCGGCGAGGGTAACACACTTCCACACTTCACCGTTCCTGATCGTCAACCTGAAATTTGGCTTTTGCAGGGGAATATGAATGATGACCTCCCCGGCGATCGCCGTTTGGCGACCCTCCATGGTTCAAAACCGACCCGGCGCAAGGTTCGATTTCGTCGAGCTCAAGGAGATCGAACGCCCTTCTTCCCTTCCCGCCGTTCTCCTTTCCTTTCTTTCACCACCCACCTCACCGACCCCCATGCTTTCCGCAGTCCGCCTGTTCCTCTTCTTCACCTTCGCATCGACCGTTGCGACCGCATGTGAAGGGGAATGCATCGTCAACGTGACAAAGTTCATCCTCCACAACTACGATACCCCAGTTTACGACGTATTCCGAGCCACTGTAAGCAATCTACACATACTTAGCTGCCACTCTCCCCCACTGATATCCCAAATTAGGCTGAAGAAATCCAAGATTCGATCATTCCACCCTCCTCTCGCGCCGTTGACCTGTTGGACTATATCACCCCTCTCCTTTCGTCTTACGAGGGGAATTCCTATTCTCGTATGGAAACCGCGATCTTTCCGTCCTACTTCCACGGAAAATGCGAGGACCCAGCGACGGGTATCGCTCCGGCCGGGTGTCCAAATCCGTCTTGCCCTGTAGTCTGTGGGACACCAGGTTCGATGGCTTACCACTTCCCGAAACTCAGGCGAATCGCGTTCGACACCGTACATGCGATGCTATTTGAACACACGAGGGAGGGTTCAGATACGTACGGGGCGGTTGAAAGGGTCGTCAAGCGGTTCACGGTCACCCATGCTGCCTCGAACGTGACGACGCGGTCGATCCCCAGGATTTTTTGGGCACGAAAGGATCTCGACCTCTTCCTACCGGAGTACGAATCTATCTTCCTGACGAAGAGGGCGGATGATGTCGGCGCTATGTTGAAGCCTATCCTTGAGAGCATCCCGGAGAGGTTAGCGAGGGCGTGCGGGTACGTGGGTCCCGACGGGGACGGGACGAAGGACGAGTTACAAGGATGTAGTTGGGAAGCGGAAACGGTGGAATACATCCTGTTATTCCCTTGAGCTTGTCCTCCTTATCACTCACCGCCAGTTTTGCCCTAACATCCTCACGTTCATGTTCAGTCCCTAATTTTCAAAATGTCGCTCGTTCACCCGCATTCCTAAATACCACACCGCCATCGACTCGACTGGTAGTGCACGTTTTGTTATTCCCAGACCCATCATCGATATCTGCGACGCCAAGACAAAAACTCATACATAAACATTTACATCCTAGCTGCATGATATGAGAGAGGTTGTATGGTATGGGGAGGGGAAGGGGGGTTGGCGTAGAATACTCAATAAAAAATGTAGAAGGAAGAGAACCGATGGAGGTAAATGATGGATGGAGGGATGCGGGTATTAAATGAGATCCTAGTAAAGAGAGAGTTCGTTTTATGCGCCATGCAAGAGGAAGAGGGACGGAACAAACAGGGAGGAAACGATTTTTGACACAAACCGGATGCTCTGGCCTACGCGCGAACGGGAAACCAAGGACCTGTACAACATAGAGGAACGATGCTTCACCAAGATGCAAAAGTAAAACAGATCGGTGGATGCCACGGAACACAATACAATCCTTCAAAGATAAAAAAAATCAACACGATCAACCGGAGTATCACGAGGGGGAAGGGAGAAAACCTAGGAGGTGTTCGTGCCACCTGCAATAATTACCCTCTTCCTCGGTTGGGTACTGGGGGTATTCCCTTCAGACACGACCTCCGCGAAGCTCGCCCTCCTCTCCTGCCAAGGGCCCCGCACGGGGGGTTGAGCTGGCAACCCCTCCTCGAGAGTTTGGACGGGGTCTGATCCCGCCCGGTACACGGGGTGAGGGTGCGATACTGATGAACTGCTACTTCCAGACCCACTTCCACCATCTAGTCCGATAGGGAGGCTAGTTTGGGTACGTCCCTTTGTCGCGTGATCCCCAGGGGTACCCAGCTTCGAGTCTGACGTCCAAGCCTTCCTAGTGGTTCCAATCTTCAGGTTCTCCAACGTGTTGGCAATAATCTGCGGATCAGGGTCTACAATTGGACTATCCTCGATCCTCAGGATGGAGTCTGAGGATTCTTGGCGGGACACGTCTGTTCTGATGGAATTTGGCATTCCACCCCCACCAGGCTGAACAAACCCAGGTCCGTCACTCTTCTTAATGCCAACATCCGTGTCACCAGCGGAAGATTCACCGTCGGGGACGACCTCGTTAGCAAGTCCAGATGAACTCGGAGGGACGAAGGGAAAGTACTCTTGGGGTGGGACAGGTGGAAAGTATCCTCCAGGATCCTCTCTCAGCGGTGACCCGTGTTGTACCCACTGGGGTGGAATGTGGATGGGCGCGCCGACAGCTGCATACGGGTTCACGCCAGCTCCAGGTCTTCCCCAGAACGCACCAGGACTCATCGTTACTCCGGGCGAGAATGGCATGTACGGTGTCAATATATGAGGTATATTGCCCGTTTGGGGACCGTCGGGCCTGTTCGAAGGCGGGTTTCCTACCTGAGGGCCGCCATGAACAGTGGGTGACGGCTGAGGGAGGAATGTGAATGGAGGCATTGAAGGAGTCATTGGCGGGAGCCCGTGTGGGGTTGCCGTTACAATGTGGTGAGGATGGCGAAGCGGAGAGATCGGGTGGTGCGGGTGATGCAACGGTGAAATCGCACCGGGAGAGTGCGGGTGGGGGTGGGGGAAGCCCGTGACAGACGGGGGCGGCAGTGCAATCCTTCCAGGGTGAGGGAAGTTGGAGTTCAAGGGTGGTGACACTGGTGACTTTGTGCGTGCCTGTTCAACGAGTTGCTTTTTGTCCGCCGGTTTAGTGGGATGGGGAGGTACCAATGTGGGATGGTTGTTTGGGAGGGGGGATGTTGTCTGCTGGTCGGGGTGCATCTGCGGTTGCACCGGGGGCTTAATGGACAGATATGGGGGATACACATCGTAGGGGGACGTAGCACCAGGTGTAGACCCAAAGTCCGGATATCGCAACGGCATGGGGATGTGATTTGGATGATTAGCCCCGTTTGGACCGGCATATGACCCAGGGAATTGAGCGCCAGGCGCGGGTGACGTTGGGACTGTGCTCGCTTGCGAGGCGGAGAACCTGTCATAGTGCACTTTCAACGGCCGGCCGTTGAACTCATATCTGACGTCATTGTTAACGTGAGACAACTCCAATCACTACCCCCGTTATCTGCTGGGACGCTCACCCGTTGAACATCTTCACCGCTCGTTCGGCGTCGATTTCGTTTGCGAACACAACAGTTCCAAATCCTCGCGATCGGCCGTCGGGACCAAGGGCAACATCTGCGCGCAAGATCGTTCCTGCCTGTCGGAACAGGTCTTTCAAATCCTGCCATTGGCAGTGGAAGGGGAGCTAGGGGGAGGGGTGGTTAACTCAGCTCGAGGCGGGGGTAGAAAATACTTACATTCCCCACAAACAAATTTCTGCTAGCCGCAGCAGTCGCTGGTCGCGACAGACCCAAAAAATCCTCGGGGTTTGTAGGAACTGTGGGGACAGAGTGGGGTGGGAGACCGGGAAACAAAGGCCCTGTGAACGGCGGTCAAGAATGTGACACCGGATGACTAACAAGAGAACTGAATTACCTGGAGAATGAAAGCCTCCGGGAGAAGCGAGGATAGGATTGGAACCATCGAAATCCTGAGCGATCCTGTCGGGCCTAACTTCGAGAGTTCTCGTCTGCCAGTTGTAGCCATGAAACATCTCGACGGCTCTTGTAGCATCTTCGGCTGTGGCGAGGAGAACGGTGCCGTAGCCTCTCGATCGGTTGTCTGGTCCCAGAGAGACATCTGCCCGGAGGACGGTTCCGGCCTTGCGAAAAAGATCTTTGAGATCCTGCCAGCGAACTCGATACGGCAGCTGCGATTGATGTTAGTAGACCGAGGGGGGTGAGGGAGGGAACGTACGTTGCCAACGAAGAGCTGGGTGCGAGTGTCCTTTGGGATGGGCATACGCCCTTGGTTCGAGGTTGCCATCTGAATAACAGCCTCGATGTCGGCATTGCTCGGAGCAGGGGCGGGGGCCGGGGATCCAGATGGAAGGAACGGTGGTTTTTCCCTGGGCTGATTGGAGGTAAGTAGCGGGTTGGAGAGCTTGTCGGCTAGCGTGGAATACATACGACGATAGGGTGTACGGCGACGGAGAGAGAAAACGCCATGGCCGAAAGACTGGCTGGAGACTGCCCCGAGCGTAAGGGGGATGAGGGTTCCGGTGGAAGGAGGTTACGGGCCCGCTCCACAGTTCCAAGCGCGGGCCAGAGACAATCTGTCGGATAATACAGACAAGTGGATTCGCCTCGGCTACGTTGTTTGTCCCCCGACGTCATGGTCGTGATCACTTCATCTTCGAGCAGCCAAAACATCCGCCCGATAAGATTATCGAAATAATTCACCCGACTACATTTACAAGTACACACGAAGGAACAACAGGGAAAGAGACAACTTTGTGGGTGGCAGTATTTACTCGTCGTCATCCTTCTTCTTCGATTTGCTGGGCAGAAGCTGTCGATGAATCAGTACTCGGTTCCTTTCCCTCGTGTAAAAAAATCACGTACAGCTGGATCAATATGGGGGACGACACCACCCTGGCTGATTACGACATTGCCGAGTAATTTGTTCAACCTAGAGCTTGAACGTTAGCACCCTGGAAATACATGTGACCGACTGTGACTTACTCTTCGTCGTTACGGATGGCGAGCTGCAGGTGACGAGGCACGATACGCTGTTTCTTGTTATCACGAGCGGCGTTGCCAGCCAACTCGAGGATCTCAGCGGCAAGGTATTCGAGCACAGCAGCAAGGTAAACTGTATTCCACGCGTAAGTATTGTCCTGTGTGAAGAATCATATCCACATACCAGGCGCACCAGCACCGACGCGTTGGGCGTAGTTGCCCTTCTTCAAGAGACGGTGGACACGACCAACTGGGAACTGGAGGCCAGCCTTTGCAGAACGCGACTGCTGGGATTTGCCCTCAGTGGTCGCGGTCTTTCCGGACTTGGACTTTCCAGTAGTCTTGCCAGACATTCTTGGTGTTTGTACAGTGATTACGAGGCAAGAGGGAAGGGAGGAGTTGGGGTGGTGGTGGTTACTGGTCAAGAGTAAGTCTGAAGTGAGCGCCTGGGAATTATGAGCAAGTTGTTTGGTTCCCTCAGCTTTGTTTGTTTGTTCACGCGTTAGTCACGTGTTACTATATAAGGTCTCCTGTCACCTCACTTCCGTAGAGCGTCCTTCTGTTCACAACCACCACCCTCTCTCTCTTCCCTACAAGCCCATAATGCCTGCCAAACCTGCCTCAACTGCTGGTAAAGCACCCGCATCTACCGCGTCCAAAGCACCTGCAAAGACCACTTCCGACACCACCAAAGCCGCGAAGAAGACCTCTAAGGCCGCGACTTCTGGAGGTGACGGGGAGACTAAGAAGAAGAGGAGAAAGGGAAGGAAGGAAACCTACTCTTCCTACATCTACAAGGGTATGGGTCATTTTGACGCGTTTATGTCCATTGATGAACAATACTGACTGGACGCGTCTAGTTCTCAAGCAGGTTCACCCAGATACTGGTATCTCCAACAAGGCGATGGCCATCTTGAACTCGTTCGTCAACGATATCTTCGAACGGATTGCCACTGAAGCTTCAAGTGAGTTTCACGTGTATCACCACCCGTAATGTTCTGATCACATTCGCAATGGTAGAACTCGCTTCATACTCCAAGAAGTCCACCATCTCCTCTCGTGAAATCCAGACAGCTGTGCGACTGATTCTCCCTGGCGAGCTTGCTAAGCACGCAATCTCTGAGGGCACCAAGTCCGTGACCAAGGTTCGGCAATCTCACGGGTCGCGAGACAACCTTCCTGACGACTCCTTATCTAGTTCTCCAGCGCTGGTACCAAATAAACTGTCCGTTCTCATCTTATATCTCCTTTCGTTGTGTAGTCGTGTACCATACGTCGTCGCCTTCCACACCTCGCTCTGTTGTATTCGATCGTGTGGAATATCTAACTTGATTGACATGATTACGCCGAGTTATTTGGAGCTACCGCCTGAGCATTACAATCCACGAGACGAGCGATGGCGACGGCGTCATCACAATCTGTTGCATTATCAGAACTCTAGGACGTCAATTCCCTTGAGCGTTCCCTCCTACAAAGTGATATCAGGTTACCGTCACCCGCATCATCCAGGGTCTGAATCCCGCACCTTGATCAACAAAATCCGACATTCATCCATCATGACTTCAGCGACCTGAACGGTCTCCTCCGTTACGACCTCCCGGTAGGGCAAAGCCGACCAAATCTCTTCCTCGAATACGTTCTCTGCACCCGCTACGGGGTCCTTCGTTGTCATAACCTTCCACTTGTTTTTACCTTCGTCCTTCTTTTCGTCCCTCCTCGCAATGATAGCGGCCTCGACGATATTCGGGTTGAAGTCCCTGATTCGTAGCTTGCGCTCTCGCGTTGTGTGTTCTAGTTGATGTCCGTGAACGTGTGGGTCGCCGTTCCTCTCACCATCCAGAATGCATTCAACGGTTCGTAGTCCATGTATCGCGTGCTGCCAGTTGGTCGAAAGCGTGTCTTGGAACCACCTAGTGTTCCGCGGTCCCCATTCGTCCCATTCGTAACGACCGACGGTCTTCCAGGTGCTCGTACCCGCCGAAGGGGTCTCGGCCCTTGTCCCTGTTTTGGGTTGAGTTGAGAAATCGTCATCCTCGGGGACATTCAAAACCTGATCCACCCAAAGTAGTGGATCCTCTGGTTTCACAGCACCATCGTTCTGCTCAGAGTCCGTTGATTTGAGTGGAGGTCCAGGTGTTTGGCTGGCAGGGGGGGGTGATACAAGGTGGAAGCCTGAAACTCTGCTCTCGTCGATCGAGTCCATGAATACTTTGGCGTGGATGAAGAAGATAAAACAGTCGAATGTGTGCGGGGCACCATCCCCTTGGTGGTTCTCCGGATTAACAGTCCCAATGGCGCACCCGAGGATACGTTCTTCAGGTTTGAGGTGGTGGTCGCGGATTGTTCGAGGGAAGGGGGAGAGTTGACTGTTCTGCGGTGGGAAAAGGGGCACACTCCCTGGGGAGGGGTTACAGTTAATAGTCAAGTACCAAAACAAATGGGTCGGCTTGAGCTTGGGGAGCAAGAAAGTTGACCGAAGGGTCGGCCTTGGGTACGCCGAGGGGTCAGCGGGGTCGGTAAACGTGAAAACCTCGAATGCGCCCATCTGCTCAGCCACCAGGAACGCGGTCTTGGAAAGGAAACAGAAATCTTCTATTCCATTCGGCCGGATGATGCACCGCTTTGTTGACATGAAAATCTAGATCAGGACGTATTTCCAGAGTGTCCAGGAAAGGAGGCCGACAAGGGGAAAGGACTTACGGATCCTCGCGCCCCATGTTTCCAGTTCCAGATCTCCATGAAGGCAGAGAAACCGCCGACATCATCGACGACCTCCTTCGCCAGTGTACCGATGAGATCATCAAGAATTCGCAACCTGTACGCGGGTACATGGTCAATGCCCCCCGTCACTTGCGACTTTCGAAGGAACGGCAAGAAAGGCGACCCCGCTTGTGGGTGCGTTTCGTTGGTGGACAAAGTCCGAAGGTACATATGATAAAAATATTGAGACCTTGCGAGCGTGGCATGTTTAGCATAACGTTCAGAAACACAGATCAGGCGGATGAGTTGAAGGAAAAGACTAACTCGGGTGGAGCCAGGGCCAGGAGGGCCAGAAAATCTTGTTCGGGGTCCATGGTAAAGTCCAGAATGGTCATGCCGAATGAGTGTGTCCACCTGTTTCCCTTGGAAGTGCCGCCCGGTGTACTGGTTGCACTTTTCGCGCCACCGGCCATAGTCAACCCTACACCACCCTCTTTGGAGGCCAGCGGGGTCGGGTGGGGTGGGAGGCGATAGAAGGTGACGTTCTCAGAAAACCTCCTATCGTTCGCGGCGTTTTGGCCAATCGCGTAGATTCCGTTTACAAAGTCGTACATGTATGCGGTGTGCGGACACTCGACCTCATGCTTCGCGGCCCATTCAAGACTACTCCACCCATTTTGTGACTTGAGGAGACGCCGCCTACGGGCGGCGTATGGAACGGTGAATGTCTCGGTGGCCTGGAGCTTGTAGTAGGCGAGGTCGATGGGGTAGGACAAGAAAGCTGATTTCTGCACTGTATTTCTGATGAACCTGCATGTCTGCGCCGCAGGTATAGGTGAATGTGTTAGTTGTGTTGCACGCCTGGGGTGGTTTAAGAGTAGCATACCAGGGCTGAGTGGACGAGATCCCTGTAGGAAGTGAAGGAGAGGATGTGGCAAATAATTTCTACTGGAAAATCCAGCAGCGCAAACTGTCCACCCATCTTCATCCGTCTGTGCGGGGGGAGATGGGAGGTGGAGGGAGGGGATAGAAGTGGGAGTTGGGTGTGTGGCGAACGTGAATCAAGCTCTGATATGCGGCATCGGGGAGCCGGAAACGCCGCAACGGAAAAGGCGAAATCCCACATTGTTCCGACGCAGACACCCTCCTCCACTACCACTAGTATACATCTCACGCAAATGCTGTCGAAACGCGTCGTTTCTATTGCCAGGGGGCGCACCATTCTCTCCCCCCAGACCTTTTCCAAGGGATTGTAAGTCGCCTTGCTCCCGCGCCGGACCAGATATCCGTGGTCGCGCACTCCCGGCGTGCTTCGCCTTCCTAAGCCGTTCCGGTTTGCTCATAGTTGCTCGGGCTTCTCGCTTTTGTCATCTCAGGGTCCCCGTCGGTGCATACACCAGAAAGTCCAAGTTCCATTCGACGCGTCTCGTCGCCGGTACGTCACCACTAACCGCTCCATGATGCTCGTAGGCTTACCGTACTCTTTGTGTAGCTGAGACCGTACAGGTCCCCACTATGGCCGAGTCTATTACAGAGGGTACTCTGAAGACCTGGAGCAAGAAGGTTGGCGATTCCGTTGCTGCAGACGAAGAGGTCGCGACTATTGAGACCGACAAGGTATGAGAGATCGGTGTTGCATTCCGGGCGTTGTTTCCGCTCACCAGTCGTTGAAATAGATCGATGTTTCTGTCAACTCACCCTATGATGGCGTTATCACCGAGATCCTCGTTGGCGAGGAATCCACCGTGACTGTGGGTCAGGATCTTTTCAGGATTGAACCTGGCGAGAAGGGAGCCGGCCCCCCTCCTCCGAAAGAAGAGGCGAAACCCAAGGAGGAGAAAGTTCCCGAACCTCAAGCTCCTAAACAGTCAGAACCCGCTCCTCAAGTCAAGGCTGCTGAGAAGTCCAAACAACCAGAGCCTTCGAAGGAGAAGCCAGCCCCCAAACAAGCCGCTGCGGTTGGCAACAGGGGTGAGACGCGAGTGAAGATGAACAGGATGAGGCAGACAATTGCGAGGAGGCTGAAGGAGAGTCAGAACGCTGCTGCCTCATTGACAACGTTCAACGAAATCGACATGTCCGCACTTATGGCGTTGAGGAAGAAGTACAAGGATGAGATACTGAAGTCCCATGACGTGAAACTCGGGTACATGAGTGCGTTCGCCAAGGCTGCCTGCCTTGCTCTCAAGGAGATCCCTGCTGCGAATGCCTACATCGAGGTGTGTCCTCCCATCTAAAGTTCCCTCCCACCCCGCTCCGGCTTACCCGTGAAACATCTGATAGGACGATGAGATCGTCTACCACGACTACGTCGATCTCAGTGTGGCAGTCGCAACCCCTAAAGGTTTGGTGACCCCAGTTGTACGAAACGTAGAGGGTATGGGCTTTGTCGATATCGAGAAGGAGATTGCGAGCCTCGGCAAGAAGGTACGAAGTTCCGCGAAACAATTGATGAGTTACACGTTGACAGGACGTGTCTCAGGCCCGGGACGGCAAACTGGCATTGGAAGACATGTCCGGCGGCACGTTTACTATGTCAGTTCCAAATTCCGTGTCCAGTTTTTGCTATTTTGTTATTAACCTGTGTTGACACCGCACTAGTTCCAACGGAGGAGTGTTTGGATCACTATACGGTACCCCAATCATTAACCTCCCTCAATCAGCGGTGCTAGGTAAGTGCCGTTTATCCTCGTTGCCCGGGGGCTCGGAGTGATTACAGCCGAGTCTGAACATTAATGATTGATTCTACCATAGGAATGCATGCGATCAAGGATAAACCAGTCGTGGTCGACGGCCAGATCGTGATTCGGCCAATCATGGTCGTCGCCCTTACGTACGACCACAGGATGCTGGACGGTCGGGAGGCGGTCACTTTCCTCGGTGAGTCCACTGGTGGGGAAGGCGGATGATTTGTTCTGATGCTATTGAACAGTGCGGATGAAGGAGTACTTAGAAGACCCGCAAAAGATGTTACTACTTTAAGCGGGAGCAGGTCTCGTTCTCTATTGGTATCGCTGTCTATTCATTTACTGCTCGAGAAAAGATGGACTATTCATGGAACCTCACATGCCCGAGTGACCGGACGATATGAGGGTGAAGAGTGGACGGGTCAACGAGGCGATGGCGTCAGGGCCTCGTTGCGTTCGAGAGGCAGGGCCCTTGTCCCATGCGCTTGCCGAACCTCGCCAACGCTCGGTTCCCCGGGACGACCCCGCATCCTGACGCCGGATGAGAGGAGCCCCACCGCCAGCGACATGGAGGGCGGTCATGTGGAGGGTGTGGCCGAGACGACTGTCAAAGCGAGGGTCAGACGGGAGACTACGGAAGATCATCCGAAGACACGACGCCAACGTTCTGCCGTTGGCCACAGGATCTGGCCAATGGCGTTGGGTGCGCGTGGGAATGTGACAATTGTGACGGAGTTCGGGGGCACGAATCCCAGCCACAACCAGAAAAGGAAACAAAGTGGTGCGGCAGCCGAACAATCAAGGAAAGGACTGATTGATCGGATCTTTCCGTCGGAGCGTGAAATCGCACCCACAGCAAGCAACAAAACAGAAGAGGGGGGTCACACAACCACTGCCTCGTTTTTTTTCCCACTCTCTCCCCCACCCACACAACTCTCGAACACAATGATCCTCGTCCACAAACCCTTCCCAATCTCATCCCCTGCCCCTGCTCACTACCACAGGCGGATGCCCTCTGCTCCCAATGTTTCCGTCCAGCCAACACGGACGCCCGGGCTACTCTCCATCATTCCGAACCAACAACCCCAGCGGTCTTCACAACCGCAGAGGTCTCAACAAAGGTCGACTCCCCTCAAGGAGAACCGGAGACAGAACCGTTCGCCGAAGCCTACCGGTGCCAAGGCCCAGCCGGTCATCCTCCAGGAGGTTATCAAGCTGTCCGTCGCCGAGTCCGACAAGCCCAAGTCAGTCAAGCCCCAGTCCAAGAACCCTTCACCAACGCCGGAAAAGAGTTCCTCGGGGCGAGCTAACCAGAAGCGTTCCCCAAAGGACAAGGCTGCCACAGAAAGGTACCGCTTTTCCGGATACCGCTTCCTTCTCGTTTTTTGGTATTCATTCGAGGGAACCCAGGAGTCCTTCCTTGACGCTTGCCAAGCAGCCCCGCCGACCAGCTCGCCAACCATCTCCTTCAGGAACCCCTGCCCAGGCTGAGGCTACATCGCATCCTGTCTCTGAACCCTCAAAGAACCCTTCCTCGAACCTCTCTGACCCTTTCCTAAGCAACCCGTCTGATTCGGACCTCTCAGACACCAAATTGAAGCCAACATTCAAGTCATTCCCCCCGCCAAAGCTTGGACGGCCCTCGGGCAAACTTGCCAACCGTCGCCAACGATCAATTGATGCCACGCAGACCCCCACCAAGGCCATCCCAGTCCCTCGGTCTAGCAAGGGTCGTGCCCCCAATGCGGCCAACATCTCCCGTTCCGCTCCCGTCAACACTGTCAACAGAATCAAACCCACCGTCTACCGGGTTCATTCGGAAGGCACTTTCCCGATTTGTGATGACATGACGGATATTGATGGCGAAGGCAGCCGCCCAAGTACCCCTGTCCAGAAGGTCCCCACCCGTCAACAACAATCTATCTTCTTCGATGACGGGCCACGAACCGCTCCATTATCATCCACGACACATAATTTTCCTTTCGCTCTGAACACTCCCTCCCCGACCATTCGCAAACACCGTCGTGCCCCTTCCGACGGTGTGTTCAACATGTCGCTTGACGAGGACTCCTCTTCCGACGCTTCCGATGGGCTCCGCAACCTGTTCAACGACTTGTTAGCTCACAAGCGCCGTCCCGACGGTCAAAAGGCGGGGTACTTTGCGAGTTCCCAGTTCCAGAACTCGCCCAGTCCGGAGGAACTTCCTGCCCCCGATTTTATTCATTGATTTGCTATCGTTCAAGTTAGAAACCTCGCAAGTTGTAGAGGTACGTATGTTCTGCCCCTCGAACGCCCCTATCTGCTCACTGGTTAATTCACAGTAGATATTCTGGCTGCCCAGCACCTATTGTTCCTCTTTTCCCTTCCCGACAACTCATGGCCAACGTCGGCCCTCAATGTACCTCCGCCTCCCCCACATCACCACCTCAGATGCCAGTTCCCTTCCCCTCGTGCACACATCGCCACGCCGACGTCACGCCTTTCCTCATGTGTTCCGGTTTAATGGTTGTTGGTCATTGTTTAGATTGCTACTCTTTGCTTTCCGTCGTTTTCGCAGTTTTTCACGGTCACCCGGTCACGGTTCCCTCGCACAGGACATCCTCTCACCCCCCTCACGCTCATCCTCCCGATGTGCGCCCCCCCCAACTCGGCCCCTTTGTGATGCCCTGCTTGTCAGGAATCACTCTCAGTCGTCAGTTTGCAATCTCTCTGTCGCACCGCTCTGAATGTTTCTTTATTGCGCTACGTTGCTTTCGTGTTTCGTCGTCTCGTTTGCCTGGTTCCCTCTCATGGGGGTCACGGCCATGTGTACCAAAAGGCGTTGAGGGCAAAGTCGAAGAAGATACACTCCCACTAATATCTTGCGTCCTCACCCACCTTCAACATCCCCGCTCTACCCCACCCTCTCCCTCCCATCCCCCCCTCCTATCGTCGCCTCGCCCACCAACCGCCATCCACCAGGTTGCGGATTGCTTATTTGCACGCTGTTTGTGGGCAATTGTTGCAATCTCAGTTGCGCTGGACCGCGCCATAATCTTGGAGGCCCCTTCGTCACTCCCTGGGCTTGGGATAACCGACATGAACATTACTATAAACACCTCCGTCGCCGCCTTCCTTTCTCTCCCCGCCCTCCCCGCGACGATGGGGTATATCTATCCCCCCCTTCCTCCCCACTGCTCTCCAAGCCCCCAGCACCTCCCCTGTATCAAGTATTTTCATTAACCATCGTCACTTCTTGCATCTTCTTTCCTGGTCTTCTTGTAGTATTATTGGTCCTCTTTGGCTTGGGTTCCCTGTGCACGCATGCATCGGACACCACTACCACGTCAAATGGCCTCGTCTCTCCCTTTGCGGGCATTTTTATTCGGTTTTGTTTGTCGTGGCCTTTGACTTTTTTTTATTTGTTTGGTGTACGTTGCTGGTTCTGTTGTAAGTGATCTTGTCCATTCCTACCATTCCCGATACTGATACACCTTCTCAGATCTTTGTTTTGTCGTACCTATCGCACCCATACCCTCTTGCTTTGACGGTCGCTTTGCCACCTTCCTACGTTCTTATCCCACCACGCTCGTCGTCCCAGAGATGATGAACTTGACCGTCAAGTCATCACGAGCGGGCTCAAGTTCCAACCCGTCCCGCTTCCTCTACCCTACCCTCGTTTTCAACCTGTCCCGTATGGCACACACTCCACTCATTTACGCCACCGGCCAGTTTTTTTTTCTTGTCAGCCTATCCCCTCTCCGTCTTCCCCACCCGTTGGCTTGTGCTTTAGATCAAGCAAGTCATCACTCAATACGTTCTCTATGGCCCAGAATCCCTTTCCTTTATCGCCTTTTTTTCCCTCTTCACGTCCATTTCTTATTCTCGTCTCACGTTTCAGATGAAGCCCGTGATACTTTCTTCTTCCATCTATACGTTACACAATGTCCCCTACATACATCGTGCCCCCAATACATCGAACTGTCTCTACGTATGGTCCAGTGCACCATGTCCTCCCTACCATGCTCACTCAGAATTCGAGCGCCGGCGTAAAAGCGTCACGACCCCCGCCGCCGCCGCGGTCGAGATGGTGGTTACAGTGGCTTCCGGTTCTTCCGCCTCCAGGAGTCACCGTACACCTTCAACCCTGCTCTCCGTATTCTTGGGGTCCGGTAGCTTATCATCTCAGGCGATATTGTACATAGACGGAAAGGGTCAGCGACACTCCGCGTACTGGTCGGGAAAACATGCGATCATGCGGCCCTGACGCCCAATGTGTCCGGCAGACGCGAAATAAGTCGCGTTTCCTTCCTTACCCACATCAATGTGGGGGCAGTGGAGAGGGTTCCCACGTCCTTGTCTGGAACCTCGTCCCTAGGGATCATGAACGAGCCATAGCAAACACCTGACGTGGTCCAAATCTCTTCCGACTCTGGGAAGGATGGTAACCGCTTTTGAAGGTGTTGTGGCTCCGGGGGTTCAGCGAGGTGATGATTTAGACCATTGGGAGGTTCGCGCTGGGAGCTTCACGGGGATTCGCTCGGGCCATCCACTCCCACGGGAAACAGTGTTACCACTGGGGTGCTGTGGACAGGTGTCCTATCCCCAGATTCGAAACAACCCCCGGGTGTGGACCACGTATGAGGCCCGGACGAGAACCACCTGGCGCCGGCTTTTCGGCCAAAACTCACCATCACAAGCGGGTGCCCAGCCAGTAATCCGAGGCTGGACGGTGAGGTGGGTCTGGCAGTTCGTCTGCGACCGTCCTGGAACGAACTGGCGATCGTAGACGAGATCCAGGATCCGCGCGACGAGTCCCGACGCAGGTGGCCGTTACGACGACTCAAATCACCCCCGGTCTGTTCCTATCGTCCGTTAGGGGGTGGGTTGGCCGGAAGTGCAGGGTATCCTACAGACCGGCGATTCCGTACTCTGCAAAACTCTGCCTATTCGCCCACAGGGTGAGCGTAGATCCCCAAGCTTTATGACGTACCCTAGAGCCTATCATAAATCAAGGCTGATCGTTGCTTCCGATATTGGCACCGCTTTTGGCTGGCTGTTGGAGGAGACAAAAATCCCCCACAAGAAGATTCTCATCGATATGAGGAACGAGCCAGAATGGTACACTCCCAAGGTTAATAACGTTAATCCGTCATTGATAGTCCACCATCTGCGATCTCGGTATGTCTGAGTTCCGTGAATGCATGAAGGCCTGTCCACGAGGCGCCGGTCATTGCCTATGGACCAGATGTCCACCCTGACCGGCCACTGGCCATCCCTGAATCAGTAGAGATAGTTAAACCTCCCGTTCTGGTTCATTTATTTGCCGACCACTCCGGAGCCGGGCCTACTTCTTTGAGATCCCCTGGACGAAGTCAGGGTCCGATACTTCTTTGGGTGTGGTCGGCAACGGGATCAGACCCAACCTGGGCGAGTGGGCCATTGGTGCCGAGTCGTACGACACTTCCTTCGAGGGGGTCGACGTAATCCAGGATCGTCTCCCTCCAGTCGAGAAAGGAAGGCACACCTTTGGCGACAAGTTCGCTCTAGCGGATATCGCCGTTGCTCCCTTCCTTGGGCACAAGATCTTGATCCAACTCAAGAACGCCATCGGAGAGTCTGATAAGGAGGAAGTCAAATCCAAGGCCCCAAGTTCGAAAGGTTCCGCCGGTATATGACGATATTGTTGTGCAAGGCCAAGTTAGAAATCTACCTTTGAGATTTGTTGTGGCATCTACACGAAGTCGACCTATCTCTTGCGCCGTTTTCTCCCCTTAGGTCCGCCTCATCGAGGTTAGCGTCGAACACTTTGCATGAGCGGGGGTGCCGAGTCTGTGATCAAACCGGTCATTACTGTAGCGGTGACTGTGTAAAATGTAACGTCAACGTTCGTCCGTTCGTGCCCAATTTGCGAGGCAGACGGTGGCGAAGTGGCGGACGATTGGGCCCGTGGTTCACATCCGACCACCTTGCAACCTAGGGTAGGCGGACCATGGGGGGACGAACCGAGTTGGGAAATATTCCAGGCAAGTTCCCAAGAACACCCCAAACATCTGAAACCGTCTCCCATCCTTCCTCCCGTCCCTTCGAAGCCTCCTCCGAGTTGGCTTCGTCCCTGGTCACGGCTCAGCTGTGAATGGAACTCGAAACCACGGAATTCACCTCAACGACCCTCCCCAACTTCTCCGGTTTCTCGGCACGCCCGAGCTCGATTTCCTTTTCGCATAAATTATACGCGGTTACGGCGGTAGGGATGATACCCAGAGCTGTACCACCCCTGAATTGATTGGGCTGGAAGCGGTAGCCTGAGCGATAGCGACGGAGAAGGTACATCCAAACAGCATATCTTGACTCGAGGTGGGAATCGGTAGAAGGCGTCAGACCTGGCTGTGGCAAGTTGATCCCCAAGTCACGTCCACAAGTGGGGAGTTCAGTCGAAAGAGGCTGACATGCCCCATACACATAGGATACTGGCATTAAAAGCCAATGCGGGGGATAACTTGGGCGAAAAGACGAAAGTGTTATGAGTGGGCACTACCAGCACCCTCTTGGGCGCCTGTAACAAAGCGCATCGCCCCCGTGAGATACGGTACCGGTCACAATAGAACCAACCACCCACTATCGCACAATCGCCCGCCCCGACTCAACGTCGACATGGACGTACGAGATTCATTCTCTAGGCTGAAGAAGAAACTTAAGCACCCGTTAACGGGGAACAGACGCAAAACGGGAAGAACAGAGGCTGGTGCCGATGTGGAGAGGGTCGACCCGACGAATTCGCTTCCACGACTAAAACCTGGTGTCGTAGATCGCGACCGAGAAGGGGGTGGAGCTAACGAAGACGGGCAGCAGGTTCGTTTAGCGGGTCGACCCTCGCAACTAGATGAGCCAGAGCCTGTGCCGACCCATGGAAGCGAAAACGGTCAAGGGGAGGGAGAGGGGGAAGGGTTTAGCCAGGAGCATTCACACCCGCACTCACACGTCGAGGTTGCGGTGGAAAGTGGCCACGGTGGGGAAGGGGATGATGATAGTGGAGAAAGCCGGGCGAGTTTATCCCTCCCCGCCCACTCCTTCGATTCCGCACGACGGGGAACCCGACAGTATGTGAACAAGGTTATTTCAGCCGCTGCCTCTGATCATATTCCAGACGGCGTCGATACCCCTACCGTTCCCGACGGTCTGCTAGAAGTCTCTTGTCCCAACGAGGGTGCTGAACCGTGTATTGCCATGGATGAGAACAAATCGAGCTGGAAGTCTACTGCGTCTGGGGCGACCAAACTACTCCTCCGTGGGGTAAGGGACTCCGCGGACGCCTTCGGCCCCCTCAAGGCTGTTGCCGGAGGTCTCTGCTTTATCCTGGAGAACTGCGAGGTATGGATCCCCTTCCATATATACTATCCACAACGCTCAAAGCCTGAGGTCCCCCAGCGAACGAAGGGAAACAATGAAGCGATAGAGTTATTGGCACCCCGAGTCAAAGCGCTCGCTGGATTACTCTGCACACCTGTTTCTGAAGGTGATATCAAGGGGGAATCGAGGAGAAAGACTCTAGAGCGGTAGGCCCGGACTACCAGATGTCAGGAACCGAGTCTGACGCACGGGGATTTCCAGAAAGCTGGAAGGCGCTCGTCAAGATCTAGCCCCGCTGGCAGAACAAGGGAAAGTGGTGGGATTCTTGACCAATGCTGAGAACGCGCAAAGGATTAATAGCCTGGTAGAGGATATTCGTGACGCAATGATGGACTATCAGGTTCGGATATTGTGCTATTTGTCTCTACCGTGTCTAACACTCGCATTAGACTTCACTGCAACAAGATATCTATGACAAGAGTCGCCTTCTCATCGTGAGTCTCACCCCCTTGCCATTCACCTTCATAGGCTAACCAGTGGACAGGAATCAGCGGACCTTGCTCTTCTCAACAGGATGCATCACACCCCAGATGCTGGGTATCGCTGTGGGAACAGACAAGGATGTCTGAAAGGAACGAGGAAGAGTGTACTCTGTGAGATTGAACATTGGCTAATAGGCGAACAGGAACAACATGTTTTCTGGCTGAATGGCCTCGCTGGGACTGGGAAATCTACTATTGCCCAAACATTTGCCGAAACAGCATTCGCAGATGGAAATCTTGGGCCAGTTTCTTCTGCTCACGAGACTTCAAGGGCCGGAGTAACCTTCAGGCAATTTTCCCAACACTTGCCTTCCAGCTCGCCTACCAGTATCCACTTTTCTGGAAGGAGTTATTTCGAGTCCTGAAGACATGCCCTGATGTTGGACAGGAGTCCCTCTGTTCACAGATGGAGAAGCTTATTGTTGATCCTCTTAAAACCACCTGCATCCCAACCCTGGTCATCATTGATGCCCTTGATGAGTGCAAGGATGAAGAGCCAGCATCTGCCATCTTGTCAATACTCTCTCGCTATGTGATTGAGATCCCAAATGTCAAATTCTTCATTACTGGACAGCCAGAACCCCGAATTCGCTTGGGATTTCACCTGGAGTCACTCATCCTGGTCACAGAAGTCCTCAAGCTCCATGAGGTCAATCCTGAAGCAGTGGACAGTGACATTGAGCTGTTCTTTCAAATAGAATTAGCCAACCTTGTCAAAAACCGAAGTGACTGTGACTTGACAGAATATTGGCCAAGTTCATCTGACATCAAGATTCTGTGCAAGAAGGCAGCTGGATTTTTCATCTATGCTTCAACAGTTGTTAAGTTCATTGCTTCTGAAAATGAACTACCTAGTGAGAGGCTCACTGTTGTCACTTCACTTCCACAGTGCACCACTGAAGAAGGAAGGTCTGGAGTTGACCAGCTCTACATCAAGGTCCTTGAACAAGCCTTCTGTGATGTCCCCACAGATAACATCCAGCGCTACTCCCACTTCCAGGCTGTGGTGGGGACAATTTTGCTCATCTTCAATCCCCTTTCAGCCAAGAGTCTTTCAGAACTCTTGAGACTCCACCCATCACACATCCGCACCACCATCCGCTCCCTCCATTCACTCCTCCTTGTCCCAGACAACATGGATGATCCAATTCAGACTTTCCATAAGTCATTCCCTGACTTCCTCACAGACCCAGAGAGGTGTAAGGATAAACACTTTTTTGTGGAGCCTGCAATTCACAATGCAGAAATTTTACTTGCATGCATCGCAAAATTAGTTTGGGTATGACGACGCAATCGCGATCGCGTCATGAGAACCAAAATAGATCATGAGCTCCAGAATCTCTCTCGGATGGCTCACGA
>Ga0307509_10002928_pt1 | contig 26910 bp, 30 predicted proteins | sample 10_EM_MG_FD_202245 | JGI IMG/M metagenome (GOLD analysis project Ga0307509, IMG submission 202245) | Populus trichocarpa ectomycorrhiza microbial communities from riparian zone in the Pacific Northwest, United States - 10_EM | ecosystem: Host-associated > Plants > Roots > Unclassified | place... | reverse complement strand
ATGCCCCTATGAAAGACCAGATCCACACCACGTAATTGGTCGTGCTGGGTGGTGCAGCATCAGGGGCTCGGTATCCAAACCACCGGCTCAACCAAGCGGGGAATTTCTCGAATACGATCCTGGGCATCTAAGGTAGAAGGAATTTACGGTCTGGTGTCGAGTTGGGGTTCATGTTGTTCCGTTGTGCTTTTGTACTGACAGATCACCTCATGTTCACGTCACGTCATCATTTTATGTGAGCAGAGGCGCTTGCATTCGTAATCCGACAAAGTCCGTGGCCAGCCCATAGGTACCCATTTGTAAACGTTAGGATAGTAACTTACAATTGGACCCCTCCTATTTCTAGGGTCAGGTCTGCTCAAAGATCAGATCGTTCAGCGGAACACCCAAATCCTTCGCCACCCGTAATGCCATCTCGTACGTTATTGCGCACTTGAACATTGGCGGCCCATCTAGGCGTTCAGGCGGAGACACCCGACGTAGCAACCTCATGGCAGTGAGTTCCGTGACCTACTCCCTGGGTGAGACTCGCGGGTTGAACCAGAAAAATGATCGGCATACCCCCGAATACGTTGACACGCGTCTGATCTCCATATCCGAATATTCCCCAGGGAGCTTGTACTCGGGAGCGGGAGGACGAGAATCCACGTCATATTCTTCCAGTAAGATCCCAAGAATAGCGAGTACCCTATCCACCGGAAAGATAATAGGCCCAAGGTGCCTCTGTGGAATCTATCGCATGTGAGCCCCTGGGCCACAGTCATACAGTTGAATCTACCTTTACGGCACCACCTCGAGTTGAGGCAACAACGCCTCGTTTGCGTTTCTTACGTTCGTCTAGTGCTCTCCCAAACATCCGGAGGTCGGACTTCGTAGGGTTTGTGGAAGCGAGGAACGCCGCAAGCAGAATGAACTTGGACATGCGGGGAAGAACATCCGTCAGTGACCCCTGGGATGTCTGTGGTACGGACTTGTCTACAAGGTTCGCGCCAGAGAACCCGCTGGAGAGTAGGTTCCGTTGAGGTTGGTTACCCGCGGCCCACTCGGCCGCATTCGATAATCGAGGATAAAGCGCCTCCAGTGCGGTGGTGAAAGAAGGGGTAAACAATCGGATCAGACGAACCCGGGCGTCTTCGGTTGGCGCAGTTAATTCGAATCCGTCGTCATCTCCTGGACCATTGCGCGCCTCGTCTAGCAGCCGTCGGTACTCGTCCAGGATCGGAGCGATGAATCCTGGCCACCGAGCGGCAGCGATATACGCCAGTTCATTTGGGTCATTTGTAAAGGGGGAGCAGACGTCGTACAGGGTTGACAAGAACTGGTGGTAAAGAGGGAGGAGGACTGGATTATGCGAGTCAGACTCGTCTTGTGGGAAGTGTTTAACTACCAGTTGCATGGTATCTGAATGAGAGATGAGAATTACGAAATGGATTCGCTTGGATTCCACTGACCAGTTTTGCTAAGTTCCGGTGGTCGGACATACAAGGGGTCTGGGGCAGATCCAACGAGTGGCCTCAGCTCTTGCCACGGGTACTCAGAGATAAACACTACGGTCAGATCCAATCGTGCCTAGATCCAGGTGAGTAACAGTGACCATCCTACATATGTCTGATCCTGACTGACCGATTCCGCCAACCTCGATAGCGGCACCAGCAAATCAGGGAGGTAATCCTTGAGACTCTCAGCACGTTCGATAACAATAACTATCTTGGGGGTTGCCTGTTCATTTTGGTCTCTGGTTTTGGTAGTGGAGCGTTTCGAACGTTCCGCGGCAACCGCCCTCAGTCCGTGGATAAACCGATCGAAGTTGTCATTCCACCTTTGGTCGCCCCATAGTTGACACCCGGATTCCCAAGCGGGAGTCCAGTTGGCAAGTTTTCGAACGACGGTATCATAGAATAATCGCGCAGTGAAGCAGGTGGACGCGTTCACGATCGCGTGGAGGAACGGGGGCGTCTCTGGAAACGCGGCCAATGCTGAGGATACCACGCTCGAGGTGATGTGAGGTGTGGCGACATCGTGAACGTATACAAAAGGCGGGGGCGAAGTCGTCAGTAGGTCAGTGAACAGCGTGGCGAATGGCTCGTAGCCTGGGAGGATCATCATGACCAAGATCAATGACGAAGTTCAATCTCATTTTTCCCACGATGCAGACGGGCTGGCAAGCGGGACCCAGGCGACAATGAAACACCTCGCATCGGTCGCGCAGAATCTTGATCTTTCGTTCCCAACTAGAGAACCGTCGAGTCCGGTCGGCAGAAACCTTGCTCCCATAACATCTCGGAAGATGCTTCAGCGTAACGACAGAGCCGTCCACAACCAAAAGCTATTCGGGGCTGCCAGAATCCTGTCGACAATGGTGCCTCTCACCCCATTCATGGTATTAAGGTTGGTCACTGAGTGCCACTCGTCGCTAGGACAACGTTCACATGATTGTTCTCATTTGGTTATAAAACTTGCGCATTAACCGACGCATCTGTCTTATGGTCTTGGTACTGGCACAGTAACCGGTTGTAGGTAGCTGCACGTTCCAAGCACTTGAAATTCTGTCCAAGCTTTTCTGCGTTCAGACTCAAGTACCACGCTCGTTTCGAACCGGTTGTCGCGGTGGACAGATGATCAATGACGCTGTGGGCAAACAAGGATATCGTTGAATATTTCTTTCAAGATAAAGGCGAACTCCCGTTGGCTATTGCATAATTGTGCTCAATATCTCCCGCTCCCTTTATCCTGTCGGTATGGCCCAAGAAACGAAACGTTCCTTCAACGATTAAATCTTCCATTGTCCCCCATGTGATCGTTCGTAAGCAAGGTTCCCGATCAGCGGATGCGGCAGGCAAATATTCTAACCGCTGACGATCAGCTGTGACATCTGTGTTGCGTCCTGATCACTGATACGGTGCCGCGACGTTCGTCGGACCGGGGGGGTCGAGAGAGCTTGCAAGCAAGGTAATGCGAGCATGGTAACTTTCGGGGCTCACAGGGTCCGAAATCTGCCGAAACCAGTTGAAATATCTCGTTGGTTTTTCCGTTGCCAAAATCCTCCCCCCCTCGTCCGCATCTGAGCCATGTCTGACCCTCAGGAAAAGCCATGGTCCAACAATCCCAGCGCTCCGAAGATTTCGCGCGCGCTGTACTTGAGGGAGAAGAACTGGTTCGCCGGACATATTATCGGCGCGATGCTCTATGGTACACACAAGGGACCCACGCCTACACGTTTGCCTATCCGCACTCACTTCGTTTCTTCGGTTTATTCTAGGGGTGCTCACCGTGTTGTTTTTCAAATGTATCATCGCTCTTCTTAGCCCCGTCTATCGCAGAGGGGGGGGTATCAAGTGGGGACTCGTTTGCTACACCGCGGCCATGTTCTCGCTGGCGACCGTGCACACCGCGATGAACCTCCACCTTCAATCCATTTCCTACATCGATAACCGCGAGTTCCCTGCCGTAGGCGAGGCAGATCCTGGACCAATTGGATACTTCGAGTCCCTTTACTCCGATGCGATCAATGTCATTGCCAATGTTGCGTTCTGTTTGAGCAACTGGTTAACTGACGGACTTTTGGTTAGTCCTTGTCTAACGATGCGTTCAGTCGCCCAGGCGTCTAACCCCAGCTCCTCTCCCAGCTCTATCGTTGCTACGTGATCTACGCTAAGAACCTCTGGGTCATCGCCTTCCCCTCCCTCATGTTCCTCGGTTCTGCGGGTATGTATTTAAGTTCTCCGCGAACGGTGGTGATACTCAGGGCTGACGTCGGCAATATAGCGATGGGCATTCTGGCACTCTTGCCGTCGGACCTGGTGGTCAGCCTCCTCCCGTGGAATCTTGCGTGGTTTTCGATATCACTTTCGCTCAATGTTCTCCTCACCATAATGATCGCCGTCGGACTCATCCTGCGTGGCAGGAACGTTCGCGCAGCCACAGGGTCTTCGACTGGACTCGGTGGATTGTACAAGACAATTGCCACCATGGTCATCGAGTCTTCTGCCCTGTACGCAGTCAGCTCGTTGCTGGTCATCGGTCTGTGGGCCCCCAGAAGCCCTGGCCTTTATCTTTTCATTCCTGTCCTCATGGAGATCCAGGTTTGTGTTTTCTCATAACCCCGATCTTTGGACGGGTTGTCTGATGTGACGACGGATTGGGCAGGCAATCGCTCCGTTGCTCATCATTCAGCGGGTCGCCAACAAGAGCGCGTTGAGGAGCAAGGCTGCTGCCCCTGGACGCAATGGCACGTTCAAAGCTTGGAACCAAGGGGAGTTGACGGATGCTAGCCACACCCTTCCTGTCGGGCACCCCATGGGTTCTGTGGATGAGCGCGGGATACACACCCTTAGCGAGCTCGCGTTTGGGGAAGAGACTACAATCGACGTCCGTCAGGATAGGGTCTGATGGTCTCCAGAACCGACGCGTTCTGCGGTTATTGTTCCCCACTGGACCCGGCTCTTCCCACATTCTTTGGACCCACCGCCACACTCCCCTGTACGTTTTGCAGCACTTTTCACTAAATAAGGCACAGCGGGATGTTCGACCATTTCCCGACCAGGATCCAATAAACTTCTACCATAGCAGCTAGTAATCAGATTGAGTTATTGAGTGTCTCGCCGTGAAAACTTTGGTTCTGCGGGGCTTGCGTGCAACCAACCGATGTTAACTCGGTCATCATTTGTCAGGCTACGGCATGATGACTACCTCGCCCCCGTCCTCTGTGGGTTTTAAGGTGTGACTACCCGACACCTGGTACGGCCCGCCGTTCGAAGCCTCCTTCGGCCAAGTGACCGCACGCACCCAAAGCGGCCGGCGGTTACTGTTCAAGTAAAATTCTATCCCCTAGGCATCGCTTCCGTATCCATCGCCGACGCACACGCGTCCGAACGGGTGTTTGACGATACCCGCAGCCGTACAAAAGTCCGGTTCGTGCTCGATTAGTCGTTGGATGGTGTAGAAATCCTGCGTTGCAGAACGTCTGGCTATTGCCGATCACATACCGCGCAGATCGCGGCACAGTGTTGGGGGTCAGGGGAACCTCGCAAGCAAGGGAGGAGAGATATTACAGATGAGCTTATGGTAATCCGTGTCAGTGCCTCTAGGGCCTAAAATTACAATAATCAGGGAGAAGTACTCCCCGCCTCTTTCTCTTTCAGCTTTTCGGCAAATTTGAGATCCTAGAAGGAGTGCTATGTTCAGATAACCTTCGAAGATATGGAAAACCACTTACGAAGCTAGGGGAAAAATGGCTACTGCGACGGATTCGCGCTCCAAATTTGTAGAACACGATCGGGATGGGGCAGAGGACCAGGGACGCCAGGCCCAACACCGTGCATGCCCAATTTACGCCCAGCTATGAATATCAATGAGTAGCTGTCTAAACGGAATGATCTTTAGAACGGACCCTTTCAAACATCGCTGTGGTAAATAGAGGGAACGCAGCTCCAAATCCGCAACGGAACACCGTGTTAACGGCGAGAGCAGACGCTGTGTATATTCTTGTGGAACGTTAGAATCCGTAGATGGAGCCCAGGGATATGAACCCACAAATATGTATCCGTCAGGTAGCTCTGGATACGCTATCAGCACCAGTTCCATGAAGGAGAACGTGTAATTCACCAGTAATGATGCGAACATCAAATTGACCGCACAACCAATCGGAATGGTCGAGAGCATCGGGACGTACCAGGGGATATAGCTATACTCCCCGGTCCAACCGAGCCAGAAGCAGCCTATCACAAGGAGCGGGCCTGCGAGTATGGCGCCAGGCAGCCGTGCCTCTGGAGGTGGGAAACCCTCCCATTTCTCCGCGAGCTCGCTCATGTTCCTCGAGAGCCAGACATAAATCACACCCCCCAGGAGAACACCGACACAGACAGCTTTAGAAGGGTGTCAGATCTGAACATCCCGCAGAAGCTCGAAGCATACCAATGTAGATCAATCCTAACTGCTCAACAGAAAAGTTCCGCTTCGTGGAAAAAACAATCGGCAGAGCCTCAAATACTATGGAGCGAGTTTCAGTTAAACCAGGAATAGGAGGGGTCCGGGGGGACTCACGAGAGTACAGGATACCATACACGAAGGAGAGATATATCGTTACAAAGATCAATATCTTTTCTTTCAGGACCATCTCCACCGAACGGGACAGCGTACGGCGGACCACCCCCTTTACCGACCAGTCTCCTCGTTCGTGTTCCGCATGCACGCCCTTGTTCCCCACGGGATCAGCTTTTCGAAGCTCCCTTGCCTTCCACTGGAGCAGAACCGGCGCGAATGTCTCCGGAACAAAAAAGTAAAATAAGAGCAAGCAGACTCCCGAAAAGATCATCGCGACCCAAAACGACCATCGCCAGCTAAGCCCGTTTTGCGTCATACTGTGTGCGTTGAGGTGAATGGGTGCTTTTTGACCGGGTTACGACAACTTACAATCCACCGGCTATCGTCGCGATGCATGGGCCGATGAAAACGCAAGACAAGAAAATCGCGGAAGGGATGGTCCGACCGGAAGCATCCCACAAATCTGCGAGAACACCACCACCCGTCGTCAAGGGGGCACAACCGAAGACCCCTCCAAAGAAGCGCAGTACGAGCAGGGTCTCCATATTGTGAGGCAACGCTTGGCCGACGAAAGCTAGTAGATAGGCAGAAAAAGCCGCAACGCCGACCACCCGTCGCCCGAACAGTTCGGACGCTACGAGAAACCGTGAGATGTTTGGAATCCAAATGACGGGACGAGCGAACGCACCAGGGCCCCAAACAATCGGGCCGACAACATAGCCGAAGAGAAACATAGATGTGATGAGGTACCCAACGGTCGGAGATTTGTGGAAGTGACGTGCGATCTCCTGCGTATCGACGACTGGAGCCGCAGAGGCGTACGTTCTGATCGTCGACTTTCAGCTAGTAACAACGGAGGACACACAAAATGCACGCACACATTGACCGTGATAATCCCAATAACAGCCATTACCAGCCATTTCTTCGACGCTGACCAGTTTTGTGGGTTGCTTGGGTCATTCGGGCCGTCCCACGAAACAGGCTTCTCCTCGACAGGTTCACTAACCGGAGCTAGTGTCTCCAAAGAACCCGGGCCAAAGGTATCGAGGTGTCGCTCAAGCTCTGTGTCTGTAGCCTCGGGGCTGTCGATGGAGGGGTCATAGAGTGTGAGTTGGGGCTCGGACATCGTACCAGTCGGGACGGTTGTGGTAAGGGTAATAATGTGGCCAAGAGAAGGCAGGCTTTTATGCACCCCCAAGGAGTAAATATGCTGTAATGGGTAAATTTTAGGGTTCCAGCTCCATCAAGAGGCAGCTGCTTGAGACATCGCCGGGGCGGAATATGAAGAACCTTCGTTTCCTGAACACTGCCGGCCCTGGATCGGGATCGATCATCGATCATTCCCGACCTCCTTGCGATCCGGGGACGGTGCTACCACTTCGGAGGTAACCTTCCACGTGGTGAAAAAAACACTGGAGATCGATATGAGCACCTAATCACCGTGGTGAGCGAGGCAAGGCGCTTAAACACCGCCGAGGTGGTACCTTCGTGATATCGATCGCATGGAGCTTCCAGAAAAATCCCGACGTCCGTTCGGAAGGGTAAACTTCAATTGCGAGTAGGGGATAGGGGGGTTGGAGACCAGAGGTATCTAGGAGCACGCGCTCTACGCGCCGCATTTTTGTGGCAGATATGTTTTACGTGGTGCAACTTGAGGAAGAAAGGGGATGAGGAGCCTCAACTTGCGCAACTGCCATAATCTAGTTCCTCATCGCTATTGCGGGTTCCATCACCGACTCCCACGCACAAGACCAAACGATTCTCTACGTCGTCGGCGACATCGTACCTCCGCCAATCCCGGGGCTTCTACTCCCCAACCCCTCACAGTTCCGGGCAGGAGGCGATCAGATTGCTTTGGGACTTCGAGCTCTAAGCTCCGGTGGTGGAATGTACCTGTGGATACGGTTTTTCTCCTACCTCTTCTTGTTACGTCGTTAAGACGCTTCACTTGTAATTGTCCATGTGGTATCCCTGATGATCTCTACGTTATCGTCGCCGTCGGTTGTCGCGCAGAAGTGTTCAACAGGTTTTGACCGAGTGCAAAACCACTGGGGGGCTCTCGTGGCGGTGTTGGTATCGTAACATCCATTGTATAGTTACACAGAAGTGGCGGCTAATAGGTCATGAGGGATCCGGAGAAACCCTGGAAGTGAGATAGCTACATAAGATCTAGCAGACACACACGTTCTCCACGCACAGCAAACAACAATACAAACTTGCAGCCTTCCTCTCGTCTCTTTACGATAGCCTCCTTGATTTGATACGCGTATCCGGATTGCTGCGCCGGAAAATTGGCCAAAACAGATTTCCAGGCCTCGTGGTCATCTTCTCGCGTCCAAGCTGCGTTCTTGGCCATAGCTTCGAACGCCGGTATAGGCGCATCGACCGCTAGCGTCGGTAGACCGGACTGTACTGCCTGTTTTATCTGCACCGATGTCTCAAAAGCTAGGCGACTATCAGCTTATATGTTCCCCCAGTATTAAAATGGATCACACCTCGATCCGAAAACATCTGCTTCGGGCCAGCCTTCCCCTTCTTTAAATCTCCAGGCAGGAGGAGCTGGACGTCACGCGCGCTTGGAGGGGCTGCGGACGGTGGCGCACCGTCCTGTAGTAGACGCTCTGCCCCCGAAGTCACGGAGTCTATCCGCTTCTGTTCGGCAATCCTCTCTTGGAGCCACGCAACCAGCTCGTGGCGAGCCACTGGTATCATGAGCGAACGGCAGAGTCACAATCGAATATGTAGCCCACCCTCGTGTTCAGTCTTGTGCAGCACACTCTTTACCTTGAAGTTGGCTTGATCCCGTCTCGTCGTCCGAGGTCGAGGATAAACCATGAACCTACACTGAGTTCAGCACGCTAAGGCCGACAGAGGAAAGCACCTAGTACGAACAACACGCCCTCATCGTCGCATAGAGCCATCTGGTCCTCATTCCCGGTCAGACCAGATTCATACATCACATCCGCACTGATCCCATTCTTCCACAACAAGCCAGCGACTTCCAATCGATCGTTGAAATGTCCAGGATTGAACGATACGACGTACACATCGCAACGTCGTGGACTCCAATATCCGAAAGTTTTCGGCTCCCTCGGAATAGCTTGTGAAGTCCGATGGTGCGTCAAGACCGACGCAGCGATCCTCTCCACGGATATCTGAAGGACGACTGCACGGCTTGACTCGTTCTTTCCTTTGTCCGGGGTATGAAATTCGTTGACAAGCCTATCGTATCTACCGCTCTTGCATTAGAGCGGGTTATCTCCGGGCGCCGGCGTTCACGTACCTCCCCCCTGCCGCGAGGACGTCAGCACGTTTCCCAGGTCGCACAACCTCAAAACAAACGCCATCAGTGACTCGACTGTTGAAAACCAGAGCCAGCGGGTGGAAAATTATCGACTGTCTCGCGGGTATCCCAAATAGCTCGAGTTTCTCGAGCATCCGTGCAACCTCGTCTACGAACGGGCGGATCTTCTGGGCGAGCTGTTGCGAAACCTTCTCGACCTTTGGAATGATCGTATCTACCCAGTCGTCTGTTCCTGCGTTAAAGAGAAAACCTTGCGCTGCTGATCGTTTCTCACCTTTTCCATCCAATACCTCGAGTTCATCCACTGTACTCTTGAGGAGATTCTTCTTCAACAGCATCGTTCTCCGTTGCGCGGCAGATAACTTTGGTTCCGTCAGCGTCTCGATCACAAAGGAATGGAGTTCTTTCGGAATTCGTCCCAGAACAACATCCGCAACTGATGAAGTATTCAGTACTGGCGCACGTCAAAGACTGAAAGCAACACCGACTCTTTGAATGAGATACATGTATTTCGTGAGCTTCTCTCAACTTTGGGAAAGTGCGGAAACATGATTCAACCACAGCAATAGCTTCCGCTGTGGCGGCTGCGGCCCCATGTTCGACGTCAGGTGTGATGATGTCGAAAAGCGCCACCTGTTTCATTCGATCACTGTCAGCCATCAGCTCCAAGCCGAAACCGAGGACTATTTACCTTCCGCGAGTTCGGGTGCCCTGCAAGGCTGTACAAGCGCTGAGTGACTCGGGTATTGTGACCCGGGGAAACTTACTTGGGCCTATACGCGTTGAAGAACTGAAACCTCTTGATACGATCGTAGTTCCTCCGTTTGGCTTCTCTTGCAAACGGGACCAGGCCGTTGCTAGGGAGAGACACGACTTGTCCGCGTTTGTCTAATAGGAGGATGTCTTCCGAGTTCTCTGCGGGATCCAGGACCGGGGTGAGAATAGGGGGCTCGGAATTCATCGCTCCGTGCAACCGGAAAATTGCAGTAAGCTTCTCTTGGACCATCTCAAACATAGGGGTGTACTCAGGGGAATCCATGCCACTATAAAACAGGAAAGCCCTGGAGGGTTTGGTGGTCCGACTGAACAACGTGTTTAGCACTGCTTCATGGTGCGACGAGTCCCTGAGCGCTGTTTTCCTAACTCAGACAGTCTGGCTAAGTGGAAGTATGAGACTCCTACCGATCATATCAAGTGACCTCTCGAAGCTGTCATCCTGAAGTAACGGGGGCAACAACGGGCTATGGGACAACTCCAGGGCGGATGGCCGGTGGACAGGGTCGTGTTGCAGAAGGGAGGTAATGACTACGGAAGTTCGTTTAGGCCCAGGAGTGAACACCCTGCCAGACGACCTACTCTGTTGTTGACGGGTCCTCAACGGGTCCCAGTCATCCGGGAAGAATATTCCGGGATTCCTTAGGTTCTCCAGAACATCAATACGTTCCGCCCCGGTATTGAAGAAATAGTTCATTTCGAAGAACACGATCCCAAGGCTGTAGGTGTCAGCCTTAAACCGCTCCTGTGGGGGCACACGCGAGGTGCGCGCCATCACTTCGGGGGCCATGTAGAGCTTCGTTCCAACATCTGTAGCGAGTGAACGGTCAGGTTTTGCCGAGAATACGAAGCTCGGAAACAAACCGAGCGTCAGATCCTCCAGCAGCCCGATGTGTGGCGATTTGTCGTTTGGATGCACGGCTGCTAAGCTGGATGTTGCCAAGCCAAAGTCTCCAACTACGGAAGGTGATGTGAGAAGACACCATCAAATGTGAGTTCGGAGATTAGTTACTTTTGCAATCGCCCTTCGCATCTGTAATCTCAGTAAGTAATCGAGCGACGGCGAGAGAGCGACCACCACGGCGCACCAATGAAAATGTTGGTCAGTTTTATATCTCGGTGGAGCTGCAAGTGAATCGTTATCGCGTCCGTTCATTCATGCGAGCGGAAACGACGTACGATCCCACGGTTCGAGATATGGACGAGTGCCTCCACGATCTGTTGAAAGAGTCGCCATGCTTCTTCCTCAGTGATACCTTCCGCAATACGCTCTCGAAGTGTCTGTCTTTCGACGAATTCCTGTGACACGGGTTGAGAACGAATAGACTTCACACACCGAGGGAACAGACCATTTGGATGTACAGGGTTACTTGGGAGCCCCTGGGGAGGATCTTTTGCTGGGGGGTAAAGCTTCCGACAGTGAGCGCTTTCGGTGTTTTGATAGGATCTACCCCGAGATGGCTCTCATCCTCAGATGCGGGTTCTTCATCGCTTGAGCCCTCTGTGCCCGTGCCATCAGCATAGCCAAAGTGGACGTTCGGGAAGGATCTGTTGCTGTTCGGGTTAGAACCGAAGTCATTGAGGTCGATGCTGAGGAGGTTTTCCGAGTTGTTCGACCAGCCTCGTGAGGAACGCGATTTCGAGTTCGGAACTGAAGTGCCGCCATCGACAGTGTCAGTGTCGCTATCGTCAGAGTCGGAGCCGGAGTTCGCCTGGGATGGTGGTGCTGCTATCTCAGTCCAAGTCGTGTAGTACCTAACGATGTAACGATGGCTTAGAAGACGCAGAGCGGAGACCTCTCGTAGGATCTTCTCGTCGGCAGATTTTTTACCGCCCTGGAGCTTGATCTTCTTAACTGCACCAAGATAGCCCTGGGTGAGAAACGTCCATTGGCTGCGTCGGCCACAGTACCTGCGTAGATTCCACCATCCATCTTGTGCCTCGATTTTACAACAGAACCATATGCGCCTCGTCCCTGTAAATAGAGGGAATATGCGCTAATTAAGCCGAGTGCCTGGGTGAGTGGGAGAAATCCTCACGAGTAACTCCAGCTCCTCGAATTCCTCGCGCCATCGACTAGTTGGCTGAGGAGTAAACCTTGGCGCGAAGTAGTCGTCCGGTGAGCCGACAAAAGGCTTCCTCGAGACGGGTGTCCTTGGAGCTGATACAGCGAGTCAAGCGATGTATAGAGCCCAGGGGACTGCCCCATACCTGGCGGAATGGTGATCGCACTCATCCTGGATCCTGGGCGCGGCGATCGAACATTCGTCTCCATATCCTGTAACACGGATTGACATACGAGCCCATTCTTCTTGCTTGGGTTGAGCATGTTGGTGATGTGATGGACCGCTAGCTTGGACAAGGAGGCTATTGTTCAACGTGTCAGTCATAGGGGTGTGAGAACCGAACAGATGAAGAAACGGACACGATTGTAATGCGAGTTTTGGGTTTGGGTATACCTCCATGACATTCCAGCCAACGAGCATCTGCAAAAACAGGACACCAACACCGTGTACATCCCTCGATTTCGAGTGTTGCAGGGGCGAATCCATGGCCTCCTTCGGTAGCCTATAAATCGTGAGTAATGATCATCATCACGTTCGGTGAATATTCACCAGCCCTCAGGGGTTCGAGAATCGTGTAGATTCAACTGTCCGCCGAATTTATTCGACCGGTATAAATCCAGAAGTCGCGTGAAGTACCCAGACTTTCCGAGTTTAACGATCTTCGGTTGTCCCGCTTGGATGGGATTGGCCAAGTAAACACAGGTTGTGGATATCCCACGGTGTAAAATGTCGTTTGCGTGCAAAGCGTTGAGAGCAGTGAGTACTTGACGAATGTATGCCTGAAAAGTTCTTGAGGGTCCCAACGCTCTTGGGGAAGATGAAATCATACCAAAGCCCTATCCTCCCTGAGGAAGTCGCAATCTTCGAGTACGTCGTAGAGGGAAAGAGAGGGCCTCTGTTCCAGCAGTATGGAAAGCCGCGGGTAGTCGCGCTCCGAATATGTGGACGACAGCTTGACAGCAAAGACGCTCAGGAGGTTGTCATGTCGGATCTTCATCAGCTTCCTGAGCTCATCTTCAACTTGCTTGAGTTTCTTCTTCCCTATTGGCTCGGCTGAGAAAACGTGGCCGATTGAGGGAGAGAATCGTACCTTGGGTCGTGACGTAGTGCTCGGAATCGAAAAGGATAACGTATAACTCTAATGGCAAGGTGGTCCGGATGTCGTCGCAGATAGGCTCGGCGAGGTACACGGTGCCCAATCGTTCTGACCCTGGGTTAGTCCATGGAAGGGGTCGAACCACAGCTAAACCGACCTTTACGTGGGTGGAATAACTTGACAGAGTTGAACACGATTCCATCCCATTCGATGTTGTGGTTGAACGACTCTGTCGGAGTGTCGCTGCCAGGCGACAAGGCAGAAAGTGGCACCTCGGTAGCGTCAGATAGTCCCCTCCTGCGGTTCACCTGTATCTGCTCAAGCTCCAAGCGTTGTTGCCTGATGGCGTCCTCTCGCAGCTGTTCTTCGAATTCTTCCGCCAACCGCTGGGCGTCGAGAATCTTCTGTCCATCTTCCTCCTCCTGTTTCTGCAGTCTAACCTGAGTTGAGAGTCAGTGTACTTGAGAGGCGAAGTTGGACTGAATCACAACCTGATCCTCCTCGATGTTTCGTTTCTCCATCTGGTATCGCAGTGAACCCTCGACGGGAAGTCTGATGTTTTCGGCAAGCCATTCTTGGGCCATGGTGACTATCTATACCCAGTCAGGCACGGAATAAGGAGCAAGTCGATATACGTACCTGGAACACCATCTCTGACCCTTGATTTTTCTTTGCCTCGCCTTGTATAGCGCGCGACAACGCGTTGATCTTCTCCAAAAGCATACCATGGGTATTCTTGATGGCGAAAACTGGGGCAGCTTTTGTCGGGTACGTCTTCGGAAGACTAGAACGCGGTCAGCATTGATTACGAGCCGCTCTACCCGAGTCCCTGACGCTCACGTGACCGTTAGGGAGAGATAGCACTTGGTTCCGTGGATATCTTCAGGGTGTGTAACCTTGATCATGAATTCAGGAAGCCTCGCAGCACCCTACGGCGTACGGTTCCTCTCAGCCCTGCAAAAACGGGACGAGAAAAAGGCCAAACACACCCTCCACGCCTTGGGGGCGGGTGCCTCTTGGAAATCATCTCCATAGATTGATTTGAGTGCGGTGATCTCTTGTTGTTGTAGTTCTCCGGTGGACTCCATAGCCGTGACTGGGGTTCTGTCGCTACTGGGGTAACGGGGATTGTAAGCGAGGAACGTAGATGCCGAAGAGAGGGTATGGATCGGTGTGTGTTCTGGGTGTTACGAAATAGGGATCGATCCTTTGGTTTCGCAAGACAATGAAAGCCGGGTGGACCCCAGTCCTTCAGGCCAACATTACCCTTTCAGCGAGGATTTGTTTCAAGGGTTTGTGGAAAAGGGCGACCAAGCGCCTGAGTGATCGAGGTACACGGGTTGCTGGAGCGAAGTTAGTACCCCAAACACCAGCTGCTTCCGTTTTGCGAGTGGACAACGACGAGCCAAACGATCGCCCTGGAATGGACTGGGAATTAAACAGGGAGGATTTCTCCCCAACAACCGCTCACCAGTCCATGTCGTTTGACTCGACCACAGGTGAGTCATTTGTGTTGGGTTGTGGAAGAGCGGCGCCTGAAGATCGCCGTCATCGCGCTCAGTTGAGCCAACACCGGGGTAACACGAATCAAATTATCCGCTACTTGTACAAGGAGCCCGAATACACATATGCATGGTGAGGATAACACATACTCTACACATTTTGGACGATTACACCTTTCAAAAGACGTACATAAAAACACCCGAACAGAACATAAACGGCGGATACACGAGTAGGACATTTGCTCCTGTCTTCTGGGTTTGGTCCTTGTGGGACGCTCGAAGTTCCTACAACACTCGTGTGAGACTCAACGCAAGGGCAAGTCGGATGAGGGACGTACTGGTACCAAAGCCTCTCCCATTGCTCTTCCAATGGCGTTGATAATTTGCTTGGCATTTTTTCTCAGTTCTTTTCGAGCGGCGCGACGGGCCCTCGCTTTGGTTCGCCGAGTGTTTAAGGGGGCTGATCCGCTGCCATCACTCGTCGTCTCGTTCTATGGTGCGGATTCAGCGGCGAAAAGCAGACCCTGGTCGATGAATTTCCACGAACCACTTCTCTCCAACCACGGGGGGTGTTGGAGCATCTCGGCAGCAGTGGGTGCATAAGATCATCGTCCTAGATAAGAGGGACCTCAGATCGGAAAAACTGGGAAGTACGACACGTCGCTACAGGTTGTTGGACGTCCCTGAGGACCCTAAATCCCCTAGAAGCGGTCAGTACGGGCGGGCGCGTCGAGGATAACTTTGGAGTTACCTTCTTCTTCGAGTCTTCGAGGTAAATAACATGAGGGATCCTCCAGTACTCAGCTTCAGATCGTAGGGATAAAAGAGAGGGGCTCTGAAATCGAGTGTCCATCTCAAATCAGCTTATATGTGTACCACCCGAACAGCCATTTCCGAGAGGAAATCGGATATGGCCAGTTTCTAGTGAGTTTCCATTTCGGGAAACAAGTGCCGTTTCCAGCCGCCCACGAGGCTATGATTGGTTTCGAAAATATCAATTCGGAGAACCCCCTATTGAAAATTTCGGATGAATCGACCGATCGCGGGTTGCTGAGAGGATGACCAATCGTGCGAAACGTGTCCCAAGAAAACCTCAACGATCGATCATGGTCCCACTCGTTCACGTCGAATACCGTTGAGGTGAGGCTACCAACCGGTCCACAACCAAACTCTAACTCTGCTGGCCCTTCAGATCATGGGGGTTTATTCCTCCGTCACAGACGATGACCAACTCCCGGACCGAACGCGCATCCCACTCCTGGCGGGCGATGAGATCAAGGCGATCATCACTCACCTACGGGACACATACAATCCTCCAATCCGAGGAACACGAGTTATTGGCCGTCGGAATATATTCCCCCCTTCTTCAGGCAGCGCCTTGGAGTCAGGGGTTCATTCACAGCTCCTACTAAACGCTAAAAACCCACATGCCTTCAGCCAGAAGATCGCTTGCGATTGGTTGACCGCTCTAATATCTCATCTCCAAAAACGCCTTTCGGGGGACGGAGAAGGCCCCGACGCCCACGAATCGCTGCTCGACGATGCGGCAGCCCTACTCGCCATCTTCGCGGGGAGCGCCTCTGCCGGGAAACTCACCCGTACCTTCACTTTCGGTCACCCCCCATCCCCACTCGTCCACGCCGAAGTGACCGATATCCCTCTCGAAAACCAAGACTACACCACGCTCGGTGCACAAACGTGGGGCGGCGCCCACGTACTCGCCGAGATCATCATTCGGGACCCATACAGCTTCGGTCTCCAACCAGAACAAGCTTCTCAATCACCGCGGGGACTGAATATTCTCGAACTCGGGGCTGGGACCGGATTGGTATCCCTCGCGGTGTATCGCTATCTAGCGTCACGAGGGTTGTGCGCCACCATCTACGCCACCGACTTCAATTCACTCATCCTCAATAACCTCGCGCAGAACATCTCAATCAACAAGCAGGCTATACCCGAATCGACGGATCTCAGAATATCCTTCGGTTCCCTCGATTGGTCTAACCCAGATACAGCCGGTCCAGATTTGGTCGATTCGGTGGACCTTGTTCTCGGGGCCGACGTCATCTACGAGGAGCTTCACGCCGGCTGGATTAAAACCTGCCTCGAGAAGTTCATGCGCAAACCTCGGCTTGGTTCAGTTCATCAGCCGCTTTTCCATCTCGTTATCCCACTGAGGCCAACGCACTCTTTCGAGTCAAGCACAATTGAGGGGACTTTCCCTCCCAGGTCAGAGACCAGCGGACAGCACGGGTGGGAGTTGGTGATTTTCTCCAAGGACTCCATCCTGTGCGAGGCCAGTGAAGATGAGGCAAACGGGCAGGTGGAATACGTATATTACACCATTGGCTGGGAAAGTAGGACATCAAAGACAAAACACAACAATGACACACGCTAGACATAACATGATGGGGTTGCCAAATCGTAATAGGTAAAGTTCGGATAAATTAATGTGCAACCTGGAAACAATCAACACGTGGAGGTGGAATCCGAGAACAGCGAAGGACACACATTCATCAAGCCCATGGGTTTTGGTCATCATCAGAGGGACCGAACGCGTCTTTGATGTGAAGGGGTGTTTCAATCTCCACAACCTCTCCTTGGGCGGCCGCGCCCTCCTCCTCTGACTCTCCGGCTCCCACTGTCTTGAGGTCTACCGGCGGAGAGTTTCTCTCGATCTCGACTTCTCGCTTACTCCCGTTTCCACTCCCACCCTCGGCCGTGTATCCTCGTTTGTAAACCTTCCTCAGGGGAGGATTCGCGGTACTATCCCTCCTCTCCTTCGTTATTCGTTCTGCTGCGGCTTCGTCTTCGACAATGAGATCAACAGCATCAGGAGGTAGAACTCGGCCCTTCACCGGGGGTGTGGTTCCCCTCGCCGACTTCCTTAGGCTCGAAGAAGACGAAGAAGGTGAATAGTTCCTCCCAGACTCTTTCCGCATGGTGTGTGGTGACGGCCGTTGCGAGGGGGTAGTAACCCGAGGCTTCGTCCAACCAAGCCGCACGCCTCCGGAGCCGTTGTCCGGGGGAAGATCGTGATCGATGACCCGTTCATGATCAGGAGACTTGGCTTTCACAGATACGGGAGTTTGGGATACCGCGCCATAGCTCGGATTGGGGGCCCTTCGAAGTCCGGAGATCGGCGTATAGTAGGCGCTGTGTTCGTCTCTCAAAATCCGTTCTTCCTCCTCCCACATCAACCCACGAGCGTATTCGGAGCTGGCGTCAATGACGGGGTAGTTGTAATCACCGAAAAGGTACTTCTTGCTGTTCTGAAAGAGTTCTTCGTCCCCTTCGTCGAGGTCACCGAAAGGTAAATCGAAGCCACCCGTGGTGTCGGAACCCCCGAGCAAGAGTGCCGGGTCTTCTTGACCAGGAGACTGTAGGTCCGGCGCAGTGTGGACGACACTCCCAGCTTGTCCTTCCAATAACGGAGCGTAAACTTCGTCGTCCTGATTGAATCCTCTCCCGAGTCTCCCTCCTGAATCCGCGTTGACTTGGTTCGGTAACCAATACTTCTTCTTCCCACCCTCCGCGTATCGCAATCCGGCTCTGATACGCCTCTCCCGTCCAGCCCCCTGGTGCATAAATCCTTCCGATGGCTCGAATTCCCGGTAGTCCATACCCTTCCCACGAAGGGTGGACTTCGAATCCTCGACAACGTCTTTGACGCTAAACGAGTCCCTGATCGCGTATTTGATCGGCATTCGCGCAGCGAAGGACGCGCGTGGGTCGACGAAGTCTTTGAACGAGAAAGCGTACAGGTGGGCAATCGCGAAGAGTGGCATTTCGAAACAGATCAGCATGTCTGTTAACCCCACAGAGATACGTTCGCTATCCGTGTAGGGACCCAGGTGGCTGATCGCCCCAGCCGCGACGAGGATCGAGATCCCGATGGATTGCCAGAATGAGAAGAACAGAATTCCCTTCACACACAGGAATTTTGGCACGGGCCTATTGACAGGCTAAGTATTTCAAATGCGGGAATGACACGATCGGGAGACGCACCTAAACGGCTTCAGGTCCTCGTTGATGCACATCCAGAACATCGCCAAGCAATACAAACTGAGGCAGATGCTGAAGTTGTACACGATACTGACATACAGGTAGCCAGACCTCGCGGCCAGATCGCCCTCATGGTACCTGCCGAGTGCCTTCAGGAGCAAGGTGACTATCGCAAGGATGGGCTTGATCTGTACGTATTCTGATCGACCACATCAGCTTGTGCAAGATCGTAAGACGGGAACGAACGCACGCAGAACACCACGTTTCATGAACAGGAAGACATATGGATCGCTGAGGTCGAGTTCCCGGCGAAGGAGAGTGAACGGGAACACTGTGTCCTTCGGGGGTCGTCCGTGGAGAAGGATAAGCAGGGATCGTTCCCCTCCCATGTACCCAACCAAGAGTTGAAAGAAACAGTAGATCACATAAGCCTGGAGCGCGGTACAATCGATCAACTTCACGGAAAGCTGTACCTGACTAGTACCCGTACCTCGTATATATCACGGATCACATCGATGACGAACGCGGCTTCCAGAGAAAACAGTGCGATGAGAGAGGCGATGGCATATATGGGGACCATCAACATGATTCGAATGACCATCCTGTTGCCGGGGTGGAGCGTGAGCAGGAGGGTAGAGATCGAAGGGTCATCAGGAAGTTCACATACCGCTGCAGCTGTGGCTTCCGGTAATTCTTAAGGTGTAGAAAGATTGACATCGCAGATACTACGGTCGCGACAAGGGTAGATAATCCAGCGAACGTCAGGAGAATAGGGTTCAATGCCGAGCCGGCACCTGGCCCGTGGTCGCCTTTGGTCGTCATGAACATCGTTGGCGGGGAATGCGCGAGTGCTTTCCGGGTGATACAGTCAGGGATATTGCGTCCTTGTAACCCGGAAGCTTATAGGATAGTGGATGACGTGGATGAACGCTGCATGCAAGGCTGCTGCGATCAAGCTGCCGGATGAGGCCTTGGGGGTTCGATGGTGGGGGATGTCGTCACACTCAGGTCACACGGTGCTGGTGAATGCGGGCGCCTGCCTGGACGCACCGCGATTGGTTTAGGCAGAGGTTGCGGGTCGGTTCATGAATTGCGGCCCTGGATTTGAAGGTCGGGCCTGTCAGGGGAGGCTGGCCCCGGCCGGCGGATTCATCATGGTCTGAGTGCTTTGCTAAAACACCGGTAGTTGAAATAGCTGAAGTACATGAAAGGTTTTTCGACACAGCACATCAAAAAGAGTCCAGAAGACGCAGAACCTTGTAAGTATTAAGGTTTCGAAAACAACACAAGCAAAGGAAAGGAAAACATGGCATGGATATGACAGGGTATATGTGTGTAAACACGGCGATGACACTAAAAGCTTACATTACCAAACGCGACGGAGATCCAAAAGCGAAGCACCAGACCAAGAATTTTTTGAATACAGCACAGAGGAGATCCGGTGCTCCAGGGCGCAGGCTACGATTCCGACAAGTACGGGTCTTCATCACCCTTCCGCCGCTTGGAACGGCAGGTCTTAGATTCCAGGTGGCGCTTGACTGCATCCGCACGAACTACCAAGCATCGGGCGTGACTAAAAGGACCCTGATGGACACAATTATAACTTACCTGGAAGAAGCTTCCCGCAGATTTCACAAGGGGTCTCGCGTGTCGCCCTTTCCGGGTTTGCCTCGCAAGACGCCTTGTGCCTCGGAAGGTCGGTAGCTCTTCCCAAGCGCTTCCCACAGAGGTCGCACTTCGTGCTCTTGCCCTCCAACTTGGCACCAACGCGTTTGGGGGTTCCAACTTTCGTCCGTTTACCAGGGCGAGCCACCCTCCGCCTCTCGGGAGTGAACTCGTCGTTTTCATCGCTCTCTCTTGACCGTTTAAGAACGGTTTTCTTCGATGTCGATGAGCTGGCAACAGGGGGAGGTGATGGACAGAAGGGCGGAGGGTCGGGGGAAGTGGGAGGGGTGACGTCGGAACACATATCGAACGACGGCAGGGGTTGGGTGGAGACGACTGGGGCGGGCGGTGCCTCAGGTTCCATAACGGCACCGCTCAGTCCTCCCACATGTGGAAGGGGGCTGAAGATCTCGTGGGGCGAGATGGTCCGATGGCCGCCCAACGATAACGGCAACGCCAACAGGAATGGACTCTCGGGTTCGGGTGAACTAGGGGAATCCGGGGATAGGAACGGAGTACAGGGGGACAGTGGTGGGGTGCTGGCAGCGTCAGAGACGTTGCCGAAAGGCGAGTGTGGGACTGGAAGGCCCTCCTCTTCTTCATCGTATGGTAGGTTGATGAATTCAGCCTGGATCTATACCGTCATAAGCGTTTGCCCTGAACGTGATGTGTTTAAATATACCTTCTTAATCTCTTCCTCAAGAGAATTCCCCAACATAAACGGGGACGGTACAGGCCGGATGGAGCCGTTTTCGTTGACCCATAAGTCTTCCCTGAAGTTTCGAAGGCTCTCGGGCCCCAAGTTGAGGTGGTTAACATTCCAGGAACTCTGGATTGTGGGATTCTTCTCAATGGCCTCTGCGATCCGTAGTCCAACCTCGCCCCATTGGGGGACCCAATCCCGAACGGTGGACCATATCTTCATCGTGTCGTCGTACAGCTAACACCGTTTCAGGGCGCAATGGACAAAGGAGAAGAGGATCTACTGACACAGAGCGCCATCCCGTCGCCTTTCAACGTGAGGTCCCCTGGGTCGTTCACAAGGGGTAGATCACTGAAAGTGTCATGAGCCATACGTCGCACCCTCGATGACCTGATACGTACCCGAGTGTGTTCTTGGGAGAGGCGCGACACCAATTGGCGACCTGGTAGATTTCGAGGCTGGTGGCGCAGAAGAGGGAGAGTTGGGCAGGCTGCCCCGGGGCCTGGGGTCGGAGGGGAATCATTCCAAGCTTGAATTGGAAGTCGCTGAGGGATTGACGGGCGGGGACAATCTGCATGCAAGGGCAAGATGACTTGGGGGTGCGGTGAGCTGGAAGTGGGTGGAGGGCATTGTGGAAACCGAGGATTTATAGGAAAGGTCGGTAAAGTTGGGGGACAGCTTCAGCGCTTGTGATTTCTGATCCACGAGGATGAGGAATTATCGTGATCAGCTTTGGGCTGTGGGGCGGTCCCTCGAAATTTGTGAACGCTCATCGACGTTGACGGACCGAGAGAGCGCTGGGGCGTATGACTCCGACATCGCACTTTTGAGATGAGACTAAAGGCCGATCAGGCTCGGGGATCGTTTGGAAAGGAAGCGAGCTGTGTGGAGGTGAAGTATTCCAGTCGGAAGCGTTGAGATCAGGAACACGTTCCGCCGACAAGTGGCCAATACGCACCGGGGCCACCGGGGGAAACTCCATCAGGGAAGCCATGGCCAACTCCCCTTTGCCTGCTGGGTAACATGAGGCCGGACTTTTGAAGGCACAGCCCGGATAATAGGACGGACCCACACTAAGGATTCTCTCGTGGAATAGAGATATCCGAGCGATAAGAGATCTGGCTTAGCACCAATGCCGATGTTAACGGTAGCCGGAACATCGATTCGACAAAGATAATACTATCCACAGGGTGCGTCCTGTCTGTCCGCGCAAACGCAAGACGAGGAGGGTTATCTGGGACGCGATCACGTGGGTGGAAGATTGAACTTTGGATGGCGGTGCAAGGCGCAGTTCAGCTGTTACAGCCACAGAGCCGACTGTGTTCCTAGAAGAAAATCAGATACGTTGGAAGGGTCGAGCCATGAATCCGAATCGCAAGGTGGGCTGTGGCACGTCCTCCTCCACACACTCTGCCGGCCGAGGTTACATCAGGTTTACAAGCGCCGGCCTGCTTCTGGTTGCGGGCGTCCTGCCGGCCTCGTGTCAGGTAAGTGACCGCAGATCGTTCCTCGCACTCGTCGGGCCGTTATTTGCAAGAGGATGTCAGGCATCGGAGAGCCGAGGCTTGGGTTGTTCGGCTCAGGAGATGTGGTCTGGCCGCGACCGGTTCCATGTTCGTAGAGATTACGTCCAGTCTTGAGTACGAATCCCGGAAGAATCCCTCCAATGTGAGCTGCATCGTGCACCCCGCTGTCACAGCAACAAGCAAAAATACTCGACTTACCATCTGGAAACACTCAGAGATTCGCAACGTGAATTCTCGCATTCGGAATTCGACCTGACTGACTTGCGAGCGTTCAGCTTTTGTTACCCCAGTTCGCCTGCCCTTACGTTGGGCATCTGCGGAACGAAGCCAGAACCGCACCAAAAGAGATGGAAATACAGCCGAACGGCTACGTGTCGTTGCAGAATCCATCTTGTGTTGCGGTGAATGGAAATGGACCGTCCTACTATCTCAACAAGGTTTGATCAACCGCCACAAATCTAAGATCTGGAGAATCACGTCCACCCCGTGCGAATTTACAGATTGGGGTTCAAATGGACGAATCGTCTCGCTATCACCCTCTTCCCCCAACGTCCACCACCTCACAGGCTGTGCCTATATAACCCTTTCCCATTCTCCTGTTGCTCACCCACCACCTTTATTCCAGCAGCCATGGACCCGAACCCCTCCCCTTTTTTAGCGGTAAGTCCCCCTGCGGTCGCGGATATCGCGCCCAACCCAACCTCAAGTTCCCCCAGATCCATGATCAGGAATTTCTCCCCTACGATTCCAACCAGAACGATGGCTGCGCGCTCCAGGTTGGTTCCCGTCAGGTTTACAGACGAAATCCCCTGCTGACCCCATGGCAAGGCCTTGTACGGCTTCCCTCTCATCGACCCGATTGAGGGCCTTTTCGATCTCGACCCTACCCTCTCCGCTTTCAGCGCCTTTGGCTTCCTAGATCAGGATCAGTACCAAGGCCCAGTGGAGCTCCCCGCGTCCCCTGGAACGGTCTCCTCCTCCCTCCCGTCCTCCCCCTTTAGGTAACTGTCGGTTATCTCAGAAACCCAGCCTCTCTATTAATCTCCGATATAGTCTGACCGACGACGCGCCCGAGTTGGGCGTCATGGATGGATCCGCTCACTACGATCCAGAACTCTCTCCAACGGCGCTCTCCGTCCTCAGCGCCTTGAGTGACGCCAGCACCTTGAGCGACACCAACGAGGTGAAGGCTACCAAGACCGACCTCGCCGGTTTTGAATACCACCCCTTCACTCGCAAATGGGTTTGCCCAAAGTGCAAAGGGGACTTCGTCAGTACTCACGAGGCTCGGCGGCATGTCAAAACGGCGGCCAAGTGCACGGGAAAAAAGGTTGAGTGCCTTCGCTGTGGTGACCACATCCACGCGTCCCAGTTCTCCCGCAAGCGTCACTTTACATCCAAGAAGTGCCAGAAAGGGGGCCGGAAGAGGGGGACTCCAACTTACACCGTTCACAATGCGTACGTGGACGTGGAAACGGATGTGGAATTGTAAAGCGTCTCGCAAGTCATAGGTACATTCGATCCTCCTTCGGTCTTTCCCTCGTTCTCACACACCCTTCAGGGAACACAGCAGATCTTTGATCAAAGCGATTGTGCGAAACTACTAAGTAGTGCTCACCCCATATTTTGTGGTTTCGCACCATCGGTCTGTTCAAAGATTGTTTGGTTCCCCCTGCCTTTCAAAACCCAAGTGGATCTCGTCTTTCTCTCCTCTCGTCTAATGTATAGTCATAACAAGTACCGATAACGCCTGCCCTTGAAATCCCTGACTCGATGATGTGTGCTGTACCTCTCTCTGCGCTGTAACAATCCCATGACTTCTTTGCTTGTTCCACCGTGAGAGTGATTGTCAGAGTCCTGGAAGACAATCACCACGCGTCCCGTTATCATTCCAGGGACGAATGATGTCAACCCAATACCCTCACTGTGTTTGAACCGGGGGCTCGCTGATCAGGCGGAGTTCGAAAACCCAAGGACACGTTTTGTTGCTTTAGGGCAGGTTGATTTGTCCTAAAAAGGCATTCACCATCTTTAGCAAGACGACCCATATATGGACGACGGGAAGGACGGCTATTTGAAGAGCACTCATCCTCCGGAACTCTTCAAAAATGTGAGCCACTGGCTAGGAGGGTCTCGGGAATTGGCGACGGGTGCCTGAACCGCTTCTCCCTTCCCCCATCATCCCCTCAGAATGTCCCAACAACAATTCCCGCTTGAGCAGGTCTGTTCCCGCACCATCAGCGGGCGGAAGCGTCTGTTCACACGCTCTTGCCTCTTTAGGACACCGTTCCCATCTGGAACTGCATCCAGAGCGCGAATGGCGAGGTCGTGGTACGTCCAACTTATCCCATTCACGTCTACCGCCACTAATCGCCCCTTCTTGTACAGGGATATTACGATCAGTACCTATGGCTGCCTTCTCAGCAGCCGTCTTACTCCTACGAAGGAGTTTACCCGGACGTTGGCTACTTCCAATACAACGCCCCGCTCCAAGATATTAGCTTCGCGGGCGCCACGAACTACTCACAACCGCACCATCAACCTCTGGTAGCCCCATTCCCAGATTCGACGCCGTTTTCGTCAATGTGGGTGACTACTGTCGCCTTCGCCAGATTGTGGCGCTCACTGATTTACGTTCCCCAGCCAAACTCTAAACTACCACGACCCGTCAGCCGAGTTACTTCCCACCTCTCCATCTAGTGCTTCCGTGTCCAGCTCCTCCTCGGTCGGCACAGCGAACCCCGACGTCTGCCGCCAAGCACAGCCGTACCAGAATGAGGAGACGCAGCGATGGTCTTGCGGAGGATGTAACAGGGCGTTCAGTGATAAGCACGGGGCCGAGCGACACATTGCCAACGTGGGTCGCAAAGTCACCTGCCGTTACTGCGGGAGTCGGATCAGCGCTCTCGAGTCTTCTCGTCGCCGCCACTTCCGACGTGAGACTTGCCGGAGGAAAGCAATCCGACTAGGTTTTACCACCCGTAATGAGCAAGCCGCATTTCTTGAATAGTCTTGATGACTTTTAGCCTCGCCACCCCAGCGTCGGGCTATCCCCTCCGCCATGATAGATCTCTGGTGTTCATGTTCCTGTATGTTTTCCATCCGCATTCCCATCAGACTATTTACAGTGTCGACCACATTATGCTCAGTGTATTACCATAGTCCCTTTTTATCTCAGTACTATTTCTTGGAACGGAGTGTGAATATGACCCCCCGACTCACACGAGCAGCCAGTCCCATCGTCCGAAAATGTTGACCAGTACCTCCCGCCCGCTCCAGAGCCTGCGGGATAATTTCTCTCGAGAGGATTGTCATATGGGATTGCCACAAAAATAGACCGATACAGAAAACATGAATGAATGCAATCAAACCACCGTTCCAGCGTTGGAAGCAATACGGGGCCACAGATCCGCCTGTGTATCAGGGTCACAGAATGATCGCAGAATAAAGCGGCATCGAGACATACGCATTCTTTTGCCACAGGGCCAGTAATAGCAGAACCCTTCATTTCGCCCTTCGGGTTCACGATGACACCAGCGTTATCTTCAAAGTAGAGGAAGACGCCATCCTTTCGTCGCCAAGACTTTCGTTGCCTCACAACGACGGCGGGCATCGCTGTACAAGCATGAGCATAAAGATAATAGGGGCGATGAGCAAGTGGTACGTACTCTTCTTCCTCAGCTCTGGTTTTCCCTTCTTCACTGACGCAACAACCATATCACCAACACCAGCATCGGGCAGCCTATTGAGGTGCGATCCGAATCCGAAAGGCTCGATGATGAACAGGGACTTGGCGCCGCTGTTGTCAGCGCAGTTCAGGACCGCGCCGACGGGCAGACCGAGGGTCATGCGGAATTTGTTACCGGAAGTTCCTGCGCCTGTAAACATCCAAATTTAATCGCCGTCGTGCCTCATCGAACAGCGTAGAGCGTACCTAGAGATAAAAATCAATACCTAAGCCCCACGTACACAAAGCGCAAAGCAATCGTACCTCGTTTTGACATGGTAAAGTTTTGCTGGTTCTTTCGGTGCTCTAAACTGGTGAGTGGATGTTGTGCTAGGTGTTGACTGTACAGGTGCCGGAAGTTACCGCGCCTGGTTCCCACACTTGGTAATTCTCCGAGTCGGGGTGCCGCGTTTGCCTCGCCGCTTCTCCATTTGGGATGGTTAGAAAAGAGGTAGCTGACCGCCCCGCTTCGTTCACTTTGTACCCATAAAACCACCCTT
>Ga0307509_10002927_pt1 | contig 26914 bp, 26 predicted proteins | sample 10_EM_MG_FD_202245 | JGI IMG/M metagenome (GOLD analysis project Ga0307509, IMG submission 202245) | Populus trichocarpa ectomycorrhiza microbial communities from riparian zone in the Pacific Northwest, United States - 10_EM | ecosystem: Host-associated > Plants > Roots > Unclassified | place... | reverse complement strand
TCAGAGCTACTTTGCACAGGTCTATTGACTGATTTACTGAGAGGATACGCCACTGGCGACAGGAGGGGAATACGGCATGGGCAACACACCATCCAACTAGGGGAAGGCATTGAAATACCCCCACACCAGTACTGCACGACTACACCACCACCGACTGGTTTGTCAGCACAAACTCTCCATTGCTCAGCAGGAGCCTGTAAAGGATTACTTTTAATAGATCTATTGAAGTGGATACCCGTTAGACTGCTTGATAGTGTACCAAGGATGATTGGGCAGCGGGAACCACATGCTCCCACGGATGAGCCAGGGTGTTTCATTCGAGTCAAGTACTCGTGCCAGGCAAGAAGTACCCGAAAATTGAGAGGAAAAACAGGGATAATACAAGGATAATCAACGATATTTCAGGGATATTTCAGGGATATTTTAGAGGTAAAACATCTCTTGGGGGCCTGTGGACACGGTTAGCAGGGGCAATTTTGGTGAGAATTGCCCAAAATGGCGTCTGATCACCTCAATTTTCGGGTACTTCTTGCCTGGGACGAGTACGGTATGTCCTCCGAGTGAGACGTTCGTTCTCGCTTCCTTATCGTTCCATAGCATCCCATCAAGTACCGATAGCCCACACCCATCCACCAATCAATATCACAGGTTCTGTTTCTGGGCTACACAGGTCGGGTACCAACTATACAAGTAAGGTTGTCGGCATCTCTCAAATATGTTACACAGTTTCACTCAACACCATTGGCTAATTCTGTAAAGCATCCTAATGCAAGATCCAGCCCTTATTTTCACCGAAAACAGTTCTCCTCAACCTTGAATCCCCTTTCTGCAATTGTATCGTGCCAAAATGCTAGTTGCCAGCACGCACCACTCCGTACCCGCATTTTATCCCCGGCCCTTCTCCAGTAAACCAAGAGCCAACACCCAGCTAGCACCCGAATGGGCCTTGATCCATCAATCCGTGACAATTTAGTCATTGGCTGACTGGCAACCTAGGGAAAAGCAGTGCTATTTCACTCACACCCGTGCCAAGATTCCATCCCGCGGCCGGGTATGCTAAAAGCGCACCCTTACGCTATATGGGCGGGGGGAGCCCCTGTCCCACCCTGTTTGATGGTGGTGGTGGCAGATATATATACGTCTTGGGGCCGCTGCTGGTAAGACGCTTGGGAATTTCACTTTTTCTCTCCCCTCTCTCTCTACAGGACCATATTTATTTGGAATAAACGACCTATGGACGCCGTTATGAACAACGATATGGATTTTGGATACGGCAGGTTAAAGATGGCTCTTGAAGAGGTTTTGCTGGGAGTTGACCGCCGGATTGTAATAGGGGGCTTAGTGCTTTGGGTGGCTGGGTGGGTGGCTTGGAAGAGCTATTCTTCGAGGGTGAGCATGGTACCTTTGCTATCAATTCCTTTGTATTGAGGCGACGGGCTAAGTTTGTTTGTCGGCTTGTGTCTACCTAGGTGAACGTCGATACAGTCGGAGTTCCTCCGGGCCCGTTTGGGGGTTGGAGGGCAACGTTCGAGTTCTTCCATCATGTGAATGATTGGATGGATGAAGGTTACAAGAAAGTGCTTTTTCTTCACAAACCCCTACTCACCCATGACGAGCAAGTTACCTAACGGTAGAGGTGCAGTACTCCCCCACTGGCAAATGCTTCAAAATCTCCACTCCAGGACGCTATATCGTCCTTTCAACTTCACCAAAAATCCTCGAGGAAATGATGGCCGAGGGAGAAGACGTCTTATCATTCAACGAAGCACTGACGGATGTATTCGCCCCCCCCCCACCATCTGAATCGTCCCGAGTGGTAATGACAATCTATCACAGAAACTAGGTGCCGAATGGACGCTCCATCCAAGCATCAAGCACGACAAGTATCATGTAAAACTCATCCAGACCAAACTTACCCAGCGCCTCACTACCATCTTACCTGAAGTCATGGATGAGCTGGTACTTGCGTGGGAAGAGAACACCAATATTGGCAAAGAGTGGACAAAGATCCGGGTATCGGAAGTGATGCTGCAGATTGCAGCTCGAACTACAAACCGGATGTTCGGTTCGTAAAGGATACCCGTGTTGAGCAGCCCTTAAGGATGAGACTGATACCTGTACCGGCGGTGTTATATGGCAGTTGGTGCTCCGTTATGCCGAAATCAAGAATACCTGGACAACGCCATCCAGTATGCCGTCAAGGTTATGAAAGTAGGGACGATACTCGACAGCCTCCCAAGGATATTCAGAACGTGCCTACCCCCTACCCCCTACCCCTCTCTCTTTCTTGGGCTAACTAATACCTAAAGTCCCCTCACAAACCCCCTAATGCAGAAATCCCACCACTACGCCATAATGCGCAAACACGTGGGTCACATCCTCCGCGAGCGCAAGAAGAAGATGCGAGAACTTGGTGCGGAATGGAAAGACCGTCCGGACGACCTAATTCAGTGGGTTCTCGACTTTGCCGGAGAGGGAAAGGCCAGCTCAGAGGAGGAATTGATTTACAGACTACTGATGATGAACTTTGTTTCCATACATACTACCAGTGAGGTGTGATATGATACTTCCTCTCGGGCAAATGGTACGATAGGAGGGAGAAACTGATAAGGACATGGGTGGGAACAAAGGCTATAACTCAGACCCTCTTCGACATCGCTGCACATCCCGAGCTTCAGCCACCCCTCCACGCCGAAATCACCGGAATCCTAAGCAAGGACGGCATGTGCAAACAATCACTCACAAAGATGAAGAAACTAGACAGTGTAATCCGCGAGAGCCAACGGTTAAGCCCCATCGTAACAGGTTCTCCCTCCGCCCCTTCCCCCTTCCACCCCCGCAAAAAATCACTGGCTAACAATCCCTCCTTCTAGTATCAATGGTGCGCAAAGCTCTAGTCCCCCACACCTTCTCTGATGGCACCCATCTACCGGCTGGGGCCTGGATGGCAGCGCCCGCGGCCGCAATTCAGCAATCAAACTTCATCCCAAACCCCACTGTCTTCGACGGCTTCCGCTGGGAGCGCATGGGGGCGGAAAACAAGGCCCCCGGCAAAGCGGGCAAGTACGCTGCGGTTACCACATCATTCGAGCATCTGGTCTGGGGGCACGGGAAGTTTGCGTGTCCCGGACGCTTCTTTGCCACGACCGTGGAGAAGATTTTGTTGAGTTATCTGATGGAGCGGTTCGAGGTTCGGTGTTTAGAGGGGGAGGGGAGGCCGAAGAATCTGTTTTTTGGTATGGCGTGTGGGGCGGATCCGGAGGGTGTGATAGAGTTTAGGATGAGGTAGGGGTCGTGTGTGAGTGGAGAGGATGGGCTCGCGAGAGGATGATGGATTTTATCAAGGGGTTTTGTCTAGCTTTGTTGTTTGGGGATGTGCGCGCCATGAATGCAAAGTTGATTTCTAGCATACGTTAAACCAGCAGTACTCATAGCGATATACTCCACCACCCGCCCATCTCCTCCCCCGCATAGACCACCAGTCCCCGCCACCTTCCTCTCCCACATCAACCCATCAAACCTGCACACCCAGATGGAAACCACTCACATAAAACACCAAGCCCACATCGCAAACAGCGTAGAATTAAGCCAACCCCATTATTTAACATTCCCCCACAACCCACCCAAAAAAATCACCCTTTAAACCCTCCAACCAACAACGCCCCCGCAATTCCACCCCCCCTCTCGGTCGCCAACAGATTAAACTGCGCCGCAGCACTCCCAGTATCCATAACGTCAACCCTGACCCCCAGCTCAGCAATCCTCTTCCTATCCCCAGGAGCCAAAAACAAAGTCCTCTTTCCCGTTCCAATGATCAACAACTCTAACCCCCCCCCCCCCCCAATCAGCCCACCCGCCACAAAAAGATTGCTCTAGGAAAGGGGGAGAAGGGGGGAGGAGAAGGAGGGGACAAACCAGGCTTCGGCCAAACAACCTCCAAAACCCCCCAGGCCCCCTCCCCAAACCCCACCACCCCATCCTTACAAGCCGCATCCGGCGCCCAAGTGAATACGCTATCGTTCAGTAAGAAAACTCCGCTCCCGGGCGCGGTGCGGATCCCACTCGTCAGCAGGAAGTGCGTGTCGTAGAGCGCTTCTATGGAATTTACGGGACTGGGTAGGTCACCGTATATGTCCAGGCCTGAGAGCCCGGGCGTGGAGGGGGAGGAGGAGGAGGAGGAGGAGCTGTGATCCCCTAGGGGGTTGTTGTTGTTAGAGGCTCCGTATTTGGGGGATGCGCCGGGGGAGGGGTGAGCGGGGGAGGGGCGGCGGGGAGTTGTGTGAATGGGTCGGGATTTTGGGGGGAGGGGTGGGCGGGTTTGGAGGGGGAGGGGAAGGAGACGGCGGATGGTTGGGTAGAGGAAGGGGCGCATTCCTATGGATTGGTTCGAGGCGGGGGGTGGTTGGTTGGTTGATGTTGAGGTGGGAGGGGGAGAGACGGAATGCCCAAATGGATTTGGAAAGTCACGTGAAATTTGGATGGAGAATTTGCAAATGGATGGGCGGGCGGGCGGGCTGGCGGGCGGATGGAGAAATGACGCAAATGCCAAGATATTCTCGACCATAATAATACGAGCTCGTTTAAATCCTGGATTACCATAGCTTAGCGTGCCCTTGACGGTACTGCCAGTGCCGGTGTTACCGAACACTCGAGTACCGATACTTATCTCAGCATGCTGTAATCTCACCACGGGCATTTGAAACCTACTCGAGCAATTACTCGTAATGTCCTGACGTTTGTGAACACAACTGCTATTGCATACACCCAAAATTCAGCTTTTTTGCCCGGATCTTGGCATCATGCAATAGTGGTCCTGTTCACAAACGTCAGGACATTACGAGTACACGAGTACAATCCGCAGAGGCATTCAATCACCCCTTCACAATCCAATCACCCTCGCCACGACACTACTCGAGCACCCCACCTCCCACATGTACCTGTGCAGTCAGGTACATACAAGTAAACTACCGTCTCCCCCAAACCTTTTTATCCGGTTGAATAGCCTAATCCCAGCATGGATCAAAAACTACGAGTATCAGTACTCGAGTACTTGTACGATACTCGAGTACCTGCCGGGACCCTTCCTCGCTTCCTCTATCTATGACTCCAAGCACCCACTTTCCTAGGATAGTAACCGTGTAAGCACATACGAAGTAGCACGAGGGCCTCCACACAGAACCCCCCCCGTCATCCCTCTAGAATCATATTCCATCACTCGCGAAATCAAAAACAAGAAAAGCCCCCCCCCCAAATCCTGTTTTCCCATGCCAGCCTAAAATCAGGGTATAATATATCCTGCTGAACAGGCTAGCAACTGGGCTCAACCCTGAAGCACTACTTAGTATTGCTTGATTATGTTATGAGAACGGGGTTTTCCTGCCTCGAATAGTGTAGCTGTAAATTTGCTCCTCTTCTGCCCTCGCATTTAACTTAGGTATAAAAAAAAAGGATAATCTATTGCCGCACGAGATCCCCCCAGGCACAATCTAGGTAGCAATTCTGAGGTCAGAATAGGAGAGGTAAGGAGTGAGCAGCAGTAGCGATTGCTGAGTGGCGGTTCGTGGGTTCTTGGTCTGAAAACGGAGGCGGAATACGCCGCCTCTAAGAAAGGCCCCCAGCTATAGGAACAGTTATGCAAAACAATGTTAAAGTGTCGGTCATTCCTCCCTCCGTGTTTGTAGCCTTGGGGCTTTGTAGCTGCAATCGAAGTAAACTTCCCCACCTTCCCTCTTCCGATCTAAGAGGGGCGCCAACTAATCAGATCAGTGCACCGGTAGCACTGCTTATTGTGAAGTAGCCGTCTAGGAGTTGAATTTCTAGGCTTGAGCCAAGACTCCATCTAGAGTAGTGGCCCGATGAGCCGCATGAACCCAAATACCCTCACAACCCTTCCGATCGCCAGAGATCTTCTAGGCCCGGGCTAGATTGTCGAAGCCGGCCAACGCCTATCCATGGGCACGACAAGTACCTCCGCCCCATCCAGGGCATACCATCCCCTCGGCAACCCGACCCTAGACATCTAGACTTGGTCACCCGAGAAACACCACCAACTAGGAGGGGCTAGTTAGATAGCGGAGATGGAATCTCGGGAGTTGAGTAAGCCTATGCAGGTACTAAATAAACGCCTTCCAAAGAGAATATGCCACAAATTGTCCCGCAAACGCTGTGGCGTAGAAAATTTTCCGCGAGTGGACTGGGCGGATCAATAGCGTCGCCAATTTGAGCAGGAGCGCAACCAATGAGACACTAACAAGAAGCGCGAGCAACAAGGAATGAGAGACGAGCGCATTGGTTCAATTCGCCGGCTAGATTCCAGGCCGATAGAGACAAGTCCTGATTGGATGAGTGATATACGATGAATCGTCGGTTAACAGCAGTTATATAGTAGGCACTGCTAAGGCTGAGAACCGCGGTCGGTATCACCGGTGGTCTGGTATCCTGCAGCCAAAAAGGCCAACCCAGAAGCAAAGAGTGATTAAATGTCATCCAAAAAGACTCTAGCAACATCAGACAAGAGTCAATCCCCGATTGCCGAACCTACTTACTATAGTTAGCCTCGACCTTGGCCAGTCAGCTATTTCAATTAGAGCCGTGTCAAGGGATAAACCGCTCATAGCATTTAAAGCCAACGGCATTGACCCAAAGCTCTGTACTTCCAATTAGACCGCTTCATACTCATCGCCTATTCCCGTGAGGATACTCTCCCAGTCAATCTGCAGGGCATCTGGAACGAGAAATATAGCTCCCTCGTGAGACAGGATATCCACCATCAGCATCAATACGGAGGTGAACTGGTCGACAGAAATCACCCATCTCGCAAATACAACTTAGGCGTTGACAGAAACAATTCGCCTAAGAGGTCGCTTAATGCAGGAGAGATGTGTAACTCTAGCGGCTGTGCTAGCCATCAAAACACGGATCTCTGGGGAGAAGCCGCTCCGGCGGAGAATTGCACAGCATCTACTCGTAGTGTTTGGCCAATGGGTTCGGCAGGATTCGCACGCATACTCTTGTGCGCCGCCGGTTCGCTGCAGACAAAGCACTTCCTGTCAAGTACATCCCGACAATTAGGGAATTGGTGCAAGTCTATTTCGATTTCTTGTTTGACAGAAATGGAAGCTATGCCACCAGCCCTTAGCTCCGCCAGAAAGCAGGTATTCCACTCCGGTATTTGAGCAGATGCAATGGCAACTGGTGCCACAATAGACCCGAGATTCCGCAGGAGTTGTTTGATGAGTTCCTTGACGGTAGTAATATCCTCGGAGAAACCATGCATGTAAAAAATCCAATGCTTTATCTCAGAAAGCTGCGGAAATCCGTCATTGACCAGCCCGGAAAGACCCAAAAGTGGGTGGAGGAATACGGTACACCAAGACAGAATCTGATCACGGCCACATATCTATTCGCCCTCTATCCCGAAAGGCAAATAATCCCACCCAAGACCCCTATCCTCGCCCAAGCCGGAAAAGTGACCCTAAAACTGAGGCTTGATGCGGGCGGTGGTGAAACCGGTTAGTCAAGAGCGTGCGCCATAGCTTCTTTTATGATACAAGGTCTCACACGGGTGACACAAGCTAGCTCCACCTTAAACTAATCAAGGACTCTACCCTAATGTACAAGATCATTTTGATCTCCACCCGCATCCCAAGTCGACGGTCTGAAGGTAATTATAATCCTATGGAATACCGGCAGTTCTCCCCTTGGAATACCATTGCCTAGCTAGCTGACTGACTGCTTAGTTTATCAGACTGCCAGCAAGAGATGTAATATCCTTGTATAGCCCTGAGGCAGCCTCGGCGATTCCCCCTACTCCACAGCCGTTTCCTAGCTCTACTTGCCTGGCTCCGTTACCAGACTCGTAGGCCCTAGCGGGCTCCAAATGGATACTAAATGGGGCCCCGGAAGACTAGCTGAATGGTTTAGATAGCAAGGCGGGACAGGGCTTCTTGTAGTGTACAGTACTTTGCGCGATATGCGCTGCTATAATAAAGCCGAACCAATCATCGTAAGAAAAGAAGGAGAGAGAAAAAGTAAGCAGGAAATCTCACGGGGAACAAGATCAAACCTTCCGTGACCACCTCCCAGCAAACTCGTGGCCCTGGGTTGAGTCAATGCAGTTAGGCACAGACCATGTCCCACACACAATCTTGGCTTACGAATTACGGTAGCTCACTTTGTGGGCTCTCGAGTGACCACCCATGAACAATGAAGAACACACCCACCACCATCAAGGCAGACCACAAGGGCGGGGTAAATATGACAGCGTTTTTTATACTCCGATGCTTCTTTTTTCTGCCTTAGCATCTGCACGGGGCTCTTCCTCCCTAACGGTTGGTTTGGTTGGTTGGTTGGATTGCGACGATCTCGGGCGCAGACCACATTTTTACGATAGATACCGGTAGACTACCCTAAAAGTTGCAATTGCTGCGTTGTTGTCGCTGTTGTCGTTGCTGTTGCGCCTACGTAGCAGAATGCCGGCACAGACTGAAACGAGATGACTGCGCCGGCCAGGCATACCGGTCCTCAACAAATGGGTAATCACGACTTCGGCCGGGCCAGTAATGTGTTTGGGAGCAACAATGCCTCCATCAACTTCTGGCCTTAAGAGCTCATAATGATAATTGATGTGGTTATGTAAACCAAGATAAGCGGCCAGGCTTATATCTATACCCTTTCTGCGTGGAGTGGGAGACTCTAATGAAAGTGAAGGTTCGAAAACAAAATTGGCAATCGAGGTTGCCAAGTTTCTAGTTCATTGCTACTGCAGCCCTTTCTTCAGCTACGAATTAGAAGCAGACGATCCGGGGGAATAAACCTTTTTGGGTTAGATGGATTTTCTGTTTAAATTTTCCAGGCTTTAGGGGTCTTTTTATTCATTTATCTTTCTTCCCAAGACAATTTGGATTGGAGGGTCAGTAACCAAGGATTACACCTCCCTCTCTTCCTCTCCACTTTTCATTCTGTTTTATTAATTCACAAGTGGACTCCTATAGGTGCGGTACTGTACCATACGGCCACAAACCACTCGTACATGAGGTTTCAAATGCTGCATTGATGGGAGAAAAACCACACATTGTAATGATAGGGTAATTGTGGGCTGTTCCCCCCAAGAGTGGGTTGATAGGGTAACCGGTACCGTACAGTACTAGTATAGGGGACAGTGCAATATTGAGACCAATTTATTTACTTATCTTACTCGCCAAAAGCAAATGGATAGATCGAGCGGCTTGAACACATGCTTAAGCGTGACCAGGCAGTTTGCATGTCCATCTCCTGAACTCTGAGAGATCCAATATCGAGCCATCTCGGTTGGAAGGACTTGTGCTTCTAGCGGAGGATTTCATCTCTGGAAAATTGGGGCGGCACGCGAGGAAAGCAAAAAATGGCATCGTAGATCATAAAAGGATCTTTAGCCTGTCATGCATTCCCCCCCCCCCCCAACCGACCGCCCACCTTTCCCAGCTGTCCGATAACCATATCATACCAGTGCAGTACACAATGCTCGCAAAATGACGGCAGCGGGGGGGGGGGGTCTGTCTCCCAGGGCGACAAAATGTTGAGAAATATTTTCACCGATTCCGGTGACCGGTAGAGTCGAATGAACCTAGCCAGGAACACTTGTCCTCCGTGGAAAGTGTGTGTGGTATTACGGGGGGGCGTCTGCACGACAGGGGACCATTCGAAATGCGGGGAAAACATGCCCCTCCCCTGAAAGAGGACCCATTCCCCCACATTTTCAAAGCTTTTTTTTTTCTTTTCTTCTCTTTTCTTTTCTTTTCGGCCCACCCTCAACTCGCATTCTTAGATTTTCCAGCTGCTGACACGCTGAGATACCGGTATTAAAGGCAAAGGTCGTTACATACTAACTACTGACTTCAGTTAAAAATTTAGCCATTAGGCTAAGGGACCCGGAACTTGGGCAATGCCATAACGCAGGACCTGTCGAGATGCAACCCCCTGTGGGATGGGGTGTGGTCTCGCTCTTTTCGCCATCAAAAGTCGACCGCGAGCGTGGCCCTGTTTACCAGACACCCAAGCAAATCGGCATGTCGAATCAGTAGTCTCGAGCCAAACAAAGCTAGGCATCTATTGTTACCAACAATTCCCGTTGATGATAATTGAAAATTGCGTCCACATTCGTGAACAAACCATATGAAGGAGCTGCAAACAATTAAAAGCGAGTTCGTAGGGGAACAATGGTTTGTTTGGGTGATTGATACTCCCCGAGGAGAACCCTCAGAGATACCAGTACCGTATGCCAGTATAAGTTGCTGATCAATAGGGGAAAAGGCGTACGGGGACCAGGTAATCCATCATGCCATTCTGCTCGAGTGGTGCGATATGTTCATCATCACCATCGCTAGTTCTGGGAGGCTGCGTTGCTCCAGCATGGCATCATAACTGTCTTCTACGAGTGGACACCCCCATCCCATGACATTACCAAATCCAGGCAAATTTAATTTAATTAGCTCACATAATCACCACTCCCTCCTCCAGAAACCTGTCCCAGTCCCAGTGAGACCTGCCTGTGAAAATTAGTCCTCGAGTACGAGTACTCGAGGACTCGCTCCCATAAGCACCCCAATGCAACTCGCAAGAGGCCCCCTCCCCAGGTGCTCGAAGGATGAACTTGTTTTGTGTTTGCTGCACTCGAGTACAGAATTTGTAGACTATTCTGCTTGATGGAAGAGACAAGCCCCGGAGGCTGGATTCATGAATTAACTCCTTGAAGGGTTGAATTCTCACAGTCTCCCAAGGTGATGATTATGATGGATGAATGATATAATACGTGTCAGGTGACTGTTAACGTAATATTATCATACCCTACTCGAGTAGGGTGTTCTACTGTGCGAGTGCCGTACCGGTACTCTGCTTGCACAGTGATTTCACCTATCGGCTTACCCTGTAACAAAGGGCTTGAAAGAAGGGTGTGGAAGAGTGGAAGAGATGAAAACGTGGGTGGGGAGCGTGGGATGCTCACTTGGCGACGAAAGTTAAGTTATCCCAAAGTAGCTAGACACATCACGGGAAGGGATATGTGTGCGGGCCAATCAACGGTCCGATGTGAAGATCCAAGATCCATAACGGGTTTAGATGCTTCCCACTCAAGGCGTGCCTCACCCATTCACCAACGAGAGAGTTCCTTTCCTGGCTCTCTTTTTGTCATTCCCTCTTTTTCTCATCGCCTTGTTGTTGTTGCTTGTGCTACTGTAAATGCTACTGTCGCTGCAAGAGCTGACTGACTGGCTCAATGGGGTGCTTCTGAGTGAGAGACAGAGAGCGACAAAAGACTGAATGACCAGATTCGGTGGCTTTCCGGCCTCGACAGGAGATTGGTAGTTGGAAAAACTACCCTATCCCTTTGCACCCATCACTTCCCATTGCATATTGCCTTACAGAAACTCCATGCCCTGCTTTTTGTTTGTTCCTGTGGTTCCACTCTGTTTCCCATCGCCATCAGCATCATCGACCAGCCTCATATCCTGGGCGTGTGATACTTTACCGTCCCTTATCCTGAAAGCATAGCCTCCCAAAAGGGAATCCAAAATAGCGTTCACCATCCACTCTTCCAGGATCAAACACCTATCCGTCACCTCACCCCGTGCCTCTTGCAGCCAGAATACGCACACACAGAGGGTAGAGTACTGGTACATATATCATACGCTACCCTATTATTTCCACTACCCCATGATCGCATCCCCGCCATCGCGCGTGTTGGCTTGGGCTTGGCAATAAGAATAAAATAGTGATCAGACGCTGTGATGATTGTGAGTGAAAGAGTAAGGGCAAAAGAGAAAAGCTATATCCCACGCTTCCTCTCCTCCTGCTGATCCCAGTGTTTTAGTTGGTTCCCTCTGCCGTTTCACTGAGTACGATACGGTAATAAATACGGATTCCATATCGCGCTCTACGAGTACATTCTCCGAAAGACGGGACGGGAACCGCCGCCCTGATACTGTACCGCTTCCCCAGGGAAAGTCATCTGCCATCATATTTCTCCGTCTCCAATACATTAGCTTTGCCAGATTTATGCTACCCTCTCTCTTGCTTGCCTCTACTAGAGAAGGCCCTACCTCAACTACGCATACCCTATCATAGGGTTTATTTACCTGAATTATATGCACTGTCCCACCTATCAGAGCAACAACCAAAACAAAACAAAAAACGGTCATCGTCCTTTACTTGTTCCCCGGTTTTATGCCTGTCGCTGGGACGTTGGTGATGTTAGGCAATACCCTAATGGTGCGCTTTTGACGTTATCTTGCTGTCGGCCATTTTAAACTAGCTAGCAACCGCAACCACCACTACTACATACTGTACAAGTACCTCAATCCACCACCTACTCGCCTGGCCTGCCCGCCTGCCCGCCAGCTGTGGGCTGTGAGCCTCCCCTTCTTTCCTTCTTCCTTCGCACACTCTCTCACTTTCCATTCACTTCGTTCTCTTCCCGATAACTCAAGCCGGATAGCCTCCTCGTCATTGACCACCCCATCCATCCTTTTTCTTTTCTTTCCCTTTCCGCCAACCGCCAACGAATCCGTGCTCCCGTTACCGCTCCTGCTACCGGTACCCCAGTGCATTTGCACAAGTCTTGGTTGGAAAGGCTTGGGCAGTTTGATCCGGAAACCTGACAGCAGCAGCCGCCGCCGTCTGATCTCGAACCCAGCTCTTGTTGATACAACCCCAGTCCCTTACCGGATTCACCATCAGAACGGACTGGTATTAGCCTTTTTTCTTTTCTTTTCCTTTCTTCTCTCCCTCAGTTCCCTTTTGTCGTCATTGCGCAGCAGCCTTGTCAGCCCCTAGGAATCACTCTGAGAAACTATCTAGTCCGGTTCCATTCGGTCCACACACACACACACTCAGCAGACAAAATTTCCCTGTTTGGCGCGGCTACCTCTTGACCTGTCAACTATCTTGTACCCCTAGTTATTTCGCTGTGCCCTACTACAATTATCTGCGGTGACCAGGCCTCGACACGTTCCCTTTAAGTTTGGAAACCATCTCATCTCTCAACACCCGCTTTTTGTTTCTCATCCTTTCCTCCCTCTTATCCCCCCCGAGCTTCTCTTGATTGTTTAGACGTGGCGAAGTTGTCACGCCTTTTCACTTCACCTTTTCATTTCATCTATATTTTCAGGTCTTGCTGAATCGGGCTTGACTTTCTTTCTTCCGCCACCCCCCCCCCCCTGCCATTTATTTCAACGTATGAGAGTTTCTCGGCAGTGATACAATTTGATTTTTTTTTCCTTTTCTTCTTTACTCAATACATTGTTTGGCCGCCTCCGAAAGAAATTTCGGTCTGGCAATATCCTAGTTTCCTAGAGCTGTACCGTGCTGTGGCAGAAAACCAACCGAAGAGAAGCCGTATCCCGGACTAATCTGGGGAAGGGTAGTTAGATATGGTGGGAGATAAGAACTCCCCAAGACTCGGTAACACCCTTTAACGAACCGATGAGAGACCTTAGTGCTGACATGTGGCTGCAGAAATGGCCAATTTATTTCGCCACGGGCTTTTCAACTGCTTCTTTGATGATGAGCCTCTTCTGAGGACCAGTGCTCTGAGAATTCTTGGCCTAGTGGTGGACCATTGGACCTCAGCCTGGCAGGACCACTTTAGGACATCGTCCGGTTCCTCAATGTCACCGAGATTGACAAGGCCACCACTAACGAGACAGCAAAGTAATGGCTCTGGAGCATCGCCAGCGCCGCCTTCTTCCAGGAATCTATTAAGACGGGATTCCAGTTTCAAAATGCACTTTGAGGACGTATTTGGAGTGGACAGCGATGATACATCGACATTGGACCAGCTGGGGAGAAAAGACTCGATACACAATTCGTTCTTGCCTCTAACACCTGAAAGGGATGATGGCTGGACAACCTTATCTGGAGATTTCGCCGTATCTCCAACGGATGCCTCTGGAAGCTATGCTGATGGGGCGGCCAGGTTTGGCAACAAATGGTTGGCTGAGCTTGATTTTGCTAATAGGGACCTCGCCTGGGCCGGACGTCAAGTAGCCGAGGAAACATGGGGTGTTGAGGAGATGAAAACAAACCTGGAGAATTTTTATACATGGCTATTGAGGTTCTCAATTGATTGTCCCTTCAAGGATGTTAGGAAAGGATGCCGGGCGATCCTGCAGAGAGCAGAGGTATGTTCTTATCGTTCTATCCTTGCTAGTTATCATTAGTTACTACCCTTCCTACCAATAGCCTAATCCATTATCGTTTTAAAGCTGACGCTTATCCGCAATAGAAAGCTGGTGCACGCTTACCGGAAGTCCCTGTTCGAGGCCCTTCCTTCTTTATTCCGTTAAATGAAACTATTGGGTTAAACTTTGGCCCATGGACCCCAGCAACTCCAAACACCAAATCTCCAACACCTCTTGACATTCCATCCGAAGACGAAGAAGATTGCATCTCGCTCTCTCCTAGAGAGTCTAACGGAAACTTGAGCTCTGCTTCTGGAATAATGATACCTGACCCAAATAAAGGCTCGGCAAATGGAGAGCGTCCCCGATCGACATCACGTGGTAGGACTCCGATCGGTTCTTTCGGCAGAGGTAATCGTCGGACTACCGTCTCAATGGTCTCCTCTCTCTTCCAGACTCCGCCGTCCCCGCCAAATGGTGTCGGTACGTCCCACAAAGCCAAGAGGCGCCAAGCGCGTCGGCCAATACCTAAATACCTACCTAAGCCCAAGTCGCCAAGTGATGAAGTCAGGGCTCTCCAAGTTAGCGCGTACATGCGCACTGGGAGGATTGGGAATCTCAACAAGATACTCTTTTTCTTTCCCCGGTTCGCCGAAATCAATAGAGAAACTACAGATCTGTTCCTCTCCGACGATTCTGGGAATGGCCCGTTGCCACAAAAGTGGAGGATATACCTCGGAATCATCTCTTCGGCAGAGAAAAAGTGTCAATACTACCTTTCGCTACTTTCGGAGAAATTTCTCACTGTGCAAGGCGATAGGCAGTGGTTGAAGGGTCTTCAATACACGCCTCCCAAATTACAGAGGATTTCCAAGTTAAATATGTTACTAGCACACAGACCATGGACCATCACCCCAGACGACATCAAGGGACTGGTTCGGGGAGAGGAGGGTGGCAATATGGACCCGGAGCAAAGATGGACCATGGCTGAAGTTGTGCAAGCAATATGTATTATGAGTTTCTACCACTCCAAGTCAGCGATGGCTCTAGCTTGGGCAATTCTACCTGAGGCAGACTTATTGGGAGGAACAGTGAAAACCATGGAAAAGTGTACGCCCGTGGCCCCTTTCGGAAGTTTAGCTACTACTTCCATATCCACCGAACCAAGCGAGAACTCCGGATTCGTAAAACGAGACGAAGAGTCCGGTAGGACTGGCGTTTGTAGGAAGCGCCAGCAGCAGGTGGCGGAGGGTCAAGAGCCCGTGGAATTGCCTGAGAAATGGAGGAAGACACCCAGCGGAGGGATACCCTTTATATCAGATCCAACCACCCCGACAAGTCCACTGCCCTCCTCATCAAAGCCTGTGGACGTGCCCACTGCCTCGCTTAGGAAATCACAGACAACATTAGGGACTGTTGAGGAGAGGGAGAGGCATCACCGTCGCACCAAGAGCCAGAAACGGAGGAAATCATTCGAGGAATGCGCAGCCAGTGATGACGCTCCACCCCCAGCTACAGGCCTCGGTGGGTTTTCATTATCTGCTCCAAACAGCTATGTCCCAGTTTCTAGTCTTTCCAATGGCAGACCGTTGCCAGCCCAGGCGAGGGATTTTCTCCTTTCTCCCTCCAGCTCCACCAGTTCTCTTTTCGACACTAGCTTGCTCGGGGACCAAGTACCAGCCAACGTCATCGTAGAGGATTATACTCGGTTCCTACACCCAGAGAGTTTAGACCACGAGCACAAAGACTTCGATCCAAACTCGTGCGAGTACGAATTTCTACCCATGGAAGAGTTTGAATGGGAACGTAACGCCAGCAGCATTATCTCAGACTATCTCGATGGCGTGGTTGAACTGTTGGACCGTTACTTCAAGGATGCCCAGGAGGCAGACGGACAGGAGGAGGATGACCTTTTCAGTACTGCTGTGGAAACATTGCCACCGAGAAGGAGGCTGAATGACGAGCTTTCCCCCGGCAGAAGCGACGACTCATCATCGAGAACTCCCGGCGACGGAGAGTTTTACGATTTAGATTCTAATCACGATCACGATCACGACCTGTCTGAGCGCCACGACCGTGCCGGCAGATCGTTTAATTCACCGGACAGATCTACCTCTTCTCCGCCCCGATATGTCTTCGAGCCCCAGTCTTTCAAAGAAGCAGCTTGGTTTTATAGTCTGAGGCTGTTGGGTATCCAGAAGGATGACTTTAGGTACAGCGAGATTAAGGTTCTGCTGGATAAAGGCGCCAGGCGGTATCTCAAGAGGATATGCGCCCAGCCAGATATGGTCAGTCTAGCGGATTGGGCAGGGGTTGGTCAGGGACTTGGTGGGCTAAAGAGCGAAGAAAAGTGTTTGCTCTCATTACTTGCATGTCAAGCGCAGCTTATGGGAGAAATGCTTTGGGGGATAAGGGCCGTTAGCGAGTACATTGGCTAACAACGGGTGAAATGTGTTTCACTCTATGTCTATCTTCTTTTTCTATTCATTTCACACCTATTGCCTCAATGCCGCTGCTATAGTGGTTTTTCCTTTCTTTCTTTTAGTCACATCACAATCGGCTTCACTTGGGGAACACGGTTGTCCATAGTCTATATTTGGGAGCATTTTTATTACCACTCGTTTTCTTTTGTGTTTCCTTACACCGCCCTTTCTTCGTCATGGAACATTGCATGTGTGAAATTTTTGCTCTTCATTACAAAGCCAATATCATAGGGGAGTCATCACGGGTTGGGAGTGATTGGGTTCTTTCAAGGGGGTTGGGAACCGGTGTTCATAAGGGCTTGATATTTGTTTTCTCTCTCTTCTCGTCATCATACCATAACCTCACTTATGCCTGTTCTTTCTTTCTTTTTTCTCTTGCTTTTCACCTCACTACATCCCGTCATTCCCCAGTGATCGTCGTCTCTTTATTTCCATATGCCCTATACTTTAGCAATTGCGATTGGGGGGGGGGGCGGCTTGCATGCTTTTTGCTCACAAATGTTTTTATCTTTTGTGGGAATAAAATCAAAAGTTTATTTTTTCCTTCTTATTCCCGGTTTTGACTCATAGATTGGGGGCAGAAGTTTTGATCTTATATTGAACTGAGGGTGGATTTGTGGTTTTGCACGACGCCATTGCTAGGGAAGATGAGGGGTTCTATAGTTGAGGGAGTAGGTGATTTTTGCACGATATTATGCCAAACTCACTTTGCCCACGAATTCTCCTGCCTAAACCTAAGTCACCAGAGAACTTATAGGGCAGTCTCTCCGGTTATGACTGCATCGAAGACGCCAGCCCAGCTTGACTTGTGTCAGTTCAGCTAACTAACCACGATAATTTTCTCTTTGCCCACCAGCAATCCCGAGACCCATATCGAACTTGCACAGGACTGTATCGTACCGATCCGTAATGTACCGGCACTTGTAGCTATCGCACCTGTGCTGTGACGCTAACGAATTCCTATTATGGTTCTTGGCATACTACGCTTTTCCCGTTCTGCATCGTAGATCACTCTGATTTGGTAATCTAGCTGACTTTCCCCAGCAAAGCTCTGAACACCCAATCAACCCCCCCCAACCACACACACACACTCTCTCTTTTCCCCTTTTCACTTCTTACCCACCTCCAACATCAGAGGCACCGTTACAACTTAAAACGTTACAATGTCGACAAGGTCGAGTATGGATAAGAGCACGGAGGAGGAGGATGCAGCGCTGTTGAGCGGTCGGCCGACAAATAAACAGGCCCAGAGAGGGAAATGGGACGGATGGGTCAAGCTTGGGTTGGGGGTTTGGGCGATGGCTGCCACAGCGGGTCGGTTCACCGAGGATGAGGAGATGAGGAGGTTTTTTTTCTTTCTTTCCTTTCTCGGAGGCTAACTGTTGTATGTGAGTTTAGGGATCGTGGTCATCGCCGTGCTGTGGGTGAACGCCGGAAGCGGACGGAACTCAAAGTTCCCACCAGAGGGAAAGAGGAATGTTGTTTTCATGGTTTCTGATGGTAGGGTTCAACAACACTTTTTTATTGCGGCTGGATTTTGAGTGGGGGAAAAGTGACAAACGGAGTCGTGGAGATCTAATGAGCTTCGCGATGTGTAGGAATGGGCCCAACGTCGCTTGCTCTTACGCGATCGTATCGCCAGTTTGTTGATGGGTTACCTTGGAACAATACTCTCACTCTCGATAAGCACTTTATCGGAACCAGCAGGACTAGATCCAGCTCTAGTCTTGTAACCGACTCTGCGGCCGGAGCTACGGCCTTCTCTTGTAGCATGAAGAGCTACAATGGAGCTATCTCTGTGTTGCCAGATGGGTCGCCTTGCGGAACGGTTTTGGAGGCTGCGAAGAAAGCTGGATACATGACGGGTCTGGTCGTCACTACTAGGATCACTGAGTATGTTTAGCTGTTAGCGAATGTTTATTTTTGGTGTTTTAAAGAGGTAGCTAATTTAAGTGCTACAGCGCCACACCGGCTTGTTTCTCGGCTCATGTTAATCTTCGCGGAGAGGAAGACAGAATTGCGGAGCAACAGATTGGCGATTACCCCCTTGGTCGTATGGTGGATCTCATGCTCGGTGGCGGAAGATGTCACTTCTTGCCCAATACTACTGACGGTTCCTGCAGATATGACTCCAGAGATCTGGTCTCTGAAGCTCAGAAGAAATTCGGGTTTTCATATGTCGACAATCGCAAGTCCTTCGATGGATTGAAGAAGGGAAATGCTGTCAAGTTGCCGCTTTTGGGTCTTTTTGCTCCCACTGATATTCCTTACGATATCGACCGCAAGGATGCGGATTACCCGAGTCTTGAAGAGATGGCTGAGGTTGCATTAAGGGCTTTGGAAATTGCCACGAAGAATAGTCATAAGGGATTTTTTTTGATGGTTGAGGGGAGCAGAATAGATCATGCTGGTCATGGAAATGATCCCGCTGCTCAGGTTCACGAAGTTTTGGCCTACGATCGAACTTTCAAGAGGGTTTCCGATTGGATTGCCAGTTCAAGGCATCCTGGTGTTGTCGTTAGTACCAGTGATCATGAGACTGGAGGATTGGCTGCTGCCAAACGTAAGCATCCCCTCCGAAACTGGCATAAATCATATACTAATGGAAATCCAGAGCTTCACGAGGAATATCCGGAATACCTCTGGTACCCAGAAGTTCTTGCCAATGCCTCTTCATCCTCGGAATATCTCGCCGCTCAGTACGCTGGCTATGAAGGCCCCGCTGACCAGGAAGAAGACTACGTACGCGAGACCATCCTCATCAAAGGTCTCGGCATCCACGACGCCTCCGATGACGAAATCACCGCCATCAAAGATCACAAAGCTGACGGAGCCTCCGCCTGGGTCCTTGCAGACGTCATTTCTCGCAGGGCACAGGTTGGCTGGACTACTCACGGCCACTCAGGGGTCGACGTAAACATCTACGGATCAACGGGAACCTGCAAGCTTAGCGGCAACCATGAAAACACCGAAGTGGGCGAATTCCTCAGAGACTACTTGCGAGTGGATGTGGATGCCATCACCAAGGAATTGAAGAAGAAGGGAGTCAATAGGATGGATGCCGCTGGCGTGAGCAAGGTTGAATACGAGTGGATGGGAAGACCATTGAGCGAGTTGAAGGAGGCTGGCTTCGAGACTGATAAGTTGGATTACTACCATGGGCAGTTCAAGCACAGACATTGAGTGCTAGTGGTTTTATAGATGCTCTCCTCCCCCTCTTTTCTTTTCCTTGACACTTGTTTTTTTCTCTTTTTTGCTGTTATATGTCTATTCGTTCGTGTTGGCTTGAGAGATTGTAGCAGAGTACTTTAATATATCGCCCTAACCTCCCATGAAGTACCAACTAGTACCGTACAGTACAGTGCTCACAACAAGCAAGACGCACTTGTAGTAAGCAAGAGGAACCCCAGGGGGGGGGGGCTCGCAAATTGTGCAATGTGGTGGGAAAAAAAATCTGTGCACATCTGAGCGGTCACCCAAATACCGTACACAGGCCCTGTTTTCGGGTTCTTCCCGCCTGCTCTGAGCACCTTGCTGCCATATCCGGGTGCGGGAGGCAGAGCGCCAACCCGCAGAGCGCTGTACGCAGCGCAACGAGCCATGCACCCAAATACCAACCAGCCACCACTACAATTTCGACTCAACTTTCAACTCATGGTATTGATTACCGTAAGCCTGCATAATACCGGTATACCGCGCCCTCACGTGCTCTCGAGGAAGGCCCTCCAATACTTGTCGGATTCAGAAGTATTGGGAAATTCGGCCCCCCATTTCCTCCCCCGGCGGTAATATCTTGGCACCAAGATTTCCCAATACTTTTGAATCCGGCAAGTACAATGCTGCTGCCACGCATTTCCAGACAAACCTTTTCGAAGAAATCACTATCCTTGCCGCGATATAACTAGTTAAGTATGATACTCGTTCCTAGAAGGAAGGGAGGAAGGAAGGAAGGAAGGAAGGAAGTATACGAGCAAGTTGGGGGGGTTCTCTAGGTGTAGGGTTGTGGGATGGCGGGTGTTGGGGGGAGGGGGACTTGGAGGAGGAGGAGGGCGTTGCGGGGAGGGTGCAATGGTCTACAGTATCATTGAGAGATCCCCACCCGGAGGGCAGGTATGATACGTATTGGTATTGTACCGTGCGAGGTAGAGAGAGGGAGGGGGAGGGAGAAGTCGGTCGGGGTTGGAGGAGGAGGTCAAGGATAGGGTTGTGTACAGTGCTTGTGCTAACACAGGGGGGGCAGACCGTAAACGGAGGAAGCAGCAGCAGTGTACAGTACTGTGTGCTAGTGCCTGGGGCAGGAGAGAATGGAGGAGTGAGGAGTGATGCAGGCCTATTGGGATGTAAGACGTAGAACCTAACAATTATAATTGGTATCATATCATATCATAACCCCGGTGAGAACCTTATTCCAGAGAACAGACCGGGTATCCGCCCGAATGCGTGGAAGAAGAGGTTGGCTCGTTGACAAGGAAAGGAGCAGAAGGACATTCCCGACAGCGGGCTAACTACAGTACCGTAGCCGCTATTTCTATTCAGTCCTCGAATATCAAACTGGTCGAGGTCAACATAAGTACTAGTATGATAGAAGCATCCCATCCAATTCTTGTGATGAATTTTCGCATAGAGGGTTTGATTACTACGGTAGGGAGAATCCCAGTACTAGGCCGGATAAGTTAGGCTGGGGTTTTTTCTTTCTTTCTTTCATTTTTATTTTTACGGTATCATAGTCTGGTTGGAGGTGGGAAACGTGAGAGGTACGATATGGTTATGACATACGGGCTGCAGGTATCTACAGTACCGACGTGCACTTATGAATACTGGTAGTCTATCAATCCCCTTCGCCCGTTTTGCCCAATTTCACGACCTTTTAGAGCGTAGACGGCCCCCCAGGCCACCCGAACAGAGGCTCATTGATGGGTTTTGTATGAGGAAACGAGCGGTAGCAAGCACAGTAGCCACAGCCCATCCAAGTAAACTATTTGGAAGTTTCTTGTTTGGGTTTAGCTATCAGGGTGGGGGGTGGCCCAGGGGGGCTCGTTCTCCAGCCTCCCAGCACCCTGCTCATAAAGGCGCGATATTGGTCAGCCGACGGTTTAGCTATCCAACGGGATTCATAACTCCGAGAAGTTAATCGATCTCCCCTCGAGTGACGACACTATCGCTCTACTCAGCTCGAGCGTGATGTCCCGAATGCAGTAAATGTAAACAAGTTACCTCGTGAGCATCAAATGTGCGCGAGGACTTGCACGTAATCATTGTGTTGGCAGTCGTCATGATTCTCCTTGTTGGCTGGTATCATGGTACAGTACTACTAGCAAAAGCCCCTCGAGACCTCGAGGGAGGCATATGTTATTATAGGTGTTAACTTTAGTCTTTATAGAGGCTTCTTCTCTTCCCGCCCCTTTACCCTCCCACCCTCTCAGCCTTCCTGCCCCCTCCTCTCCCCTGCCTACCCCTGATCCCCATTCCCCCATTCCCACCTCGCTCCCACTCCCACAGCTGTGCCCCCCTCCACCTGCCCTCTTCCCTCTACCTCCTGCCACTCCCTACTTATCTCTGCCTTTCCACTTCTTCCTCCCTTATCCCTGACCCCTATACCCCTTCACCTCTTTGTCAAATTATGTTTTACTTACCTTTCTATTGATATCTCATTCTTAGTAGGTAGTACAAATTAGCTACATAAGTCAGAATGCAAGTAGCACTCCAACTGCCACCTCAAGAGGCATATATAGTTCTGTAGGCTTGATCTTATAAACACTTCCAATTATCCTGAATCTCTCTAATTCAGATATCTTGCTATCTCGTATGAATCTTCATAGGTTCTTAATTTATTTACATCAAAGCCTGACATCTTGTCCCTAGTCAAATACTGTGTAACGACCCTACAATAGGTAGCTACAATGACTACCACCTTAGCCCAAACGGTATACCAAGAGGTAGCCTGAGGTGGTATGGTCTGGTATAATTAGTATATAAAAGGCTGGTTAACCTTAGGCACGGCCAAGGTACCATAGAGGAGTCTCGGGTACTCTGTTAGGCAGGGTACCCTTTTGGGAGTAAGTTCACATAAAGTTAAGGAAACTATGGGAACGTTACACAAAGCTCCGAAGTGATATTAGATGTCCGCCACTAGGCTTGCAACGAGGTTAAAGGGATATAAGGGCAAAGTTACCCTACCTTGGGGATTTGGCCATTATGCCCATAGGTTCCAGTTATCCTACAGTTGAACTCAAGTTACCCTACCTTCACCGGCAAAGTCATCCTAGAACTTAGAGGTCAATTGACTCACATTCTATGGGCTCTTAGATGTTTATAGAAGTACACACAACGGTGCAGAAAGGTCAGACACCTGAGCAGGGGTGGTTTGAACATGCTATTGAACTTAGGTGGGTTGAGCTAACACCCCTCTCTGGCCCCAGCATTGGGACGGCGCGTCATAGGCAGACGGCTGCATAGTTGCTGGTTTGCTAGTAAAAAGAGGTTATTGGAGCAGCCGCCGTAACACCATATATATCGTCACTGTCCATCTGACTAAATGTTGTTTGCAGAATATATAATCGGAGTATGGATAACTACTAAATATGGGGTTGCACATAAATGGTCCCTCCGGCACCTAGGAGTCTATCATTGCCTACGGGTAATAGGGTAGTCTTCTGAAAGGTACTTAGGTAGTCCCAGGAGGTCAGGGTGCTTTCGAGACAATTACCTAAGTAACCAGCCGGAACCTTCTTCTCTTAATTTGTAGCATTACTATGGGTTATCAGTGGACTCTAGAGGTATGAGTCTTGTCATGAGAAAGTATGTTCCGAGAGGTTGGCTAAGTGTACCACCCATTTAGCCAACCATCGGTTACATCTTACTGGGGGAGTTTGCATATCCGATTATTGCATTGAGTAGTTGAGTAGATTAAAGGCTAGACTTCATAGGTTGTATAGATGAAACTACCACTGGGCCAGTGAGTCCACCACCTAGCTATTGACTCCGGTTGTTGTCATGGCAGTTAGCCACCGACCTGACTTCGATAGGAAGAGTTTTTTCACCTGCAGTTGTGTTGGAGATACATTGCAGAAACTCATATCCTATTAACGGAGTTAAGCATACCCGAGTTGGTCCGATACTTCCAGCAGGATAATTCCTAATGGAGGGTAGACCTCGGACACCCCTGTGGAGGACAGGGTGGTCGCACAAGGTGGGAGTAGTGGTGAATGTTCATGGCTTAAATCTGATATCAACTTAAGTTTAAGCATTTGGTATTCTAGTTTGATAACCAACTTTCCTCAAGGGAACTTATTGAGTGAAGCCTTCAGCTTAATGATATTAAGTATTATCGTTTGATTCTTTTGAATTATTTTATCTCATCTTTATCTTCTACTTTGAGTGTTTTGGTACGGTCGCAACCTTAGAGTTCACCTCTCTATATGGTGCCCCTATTACAATATCTTTACACTTGAGTGGAATTTTGATCTAGTTACTCTCTCACCAGTTATGTTAGGCTACAGACAGGCTATGGCCAACCAGGTACTACAGTTTGATTACCCTCATTCATGGCATTTAAACGAGCTTTATAACGTCCCCATGGAGCCATTTTCAAGGTCTCTCCTTCACACCTTTATTAGCAAAATTCCACTTTTGATTCCTATATCTCATGGGGTATTGGGTATATGCAGGCCAAAATATGAAAAACGCAAGTTGTTGTATGAAAGAATAGAAAGAATACAATAGACAATACCATGTATACTACAGGAGTCTTTAGTAATATTAGAAAAGTTAGGGGTGCTGTAGTTATATAAGCTAAGTGAGATGCACGGAGTCTCATTTGAGACTCAAGTTAGCCTACTGGAAGCGCTGAAACCATGTCAGATTCTACAGGGAGACAAAGTTCACAACGGAACAATACAAGAAAACTATCAGAAAAATATATTAGGGTTTCTGGAAAGCTTAAAAAGGCTTCAGGAGGGCTTAAAATTCCCCCTGGTAACAGGCTGTTTGAGGTCACAGTTCAGTCCAGATACCCATTCAGGCTAGGATAATCATTCTTCAAGGATTGCATAAATTTCCTAATTTATTTATTTTTACTTTCTGTTAAACTAGCTACTTCTATATTATATACATAAAAGAGAAAGAAACAGCCTAGAAAAGACGCAAATGGTACGGTTAAAGGCTTAAGAGAAGCCTCTCAATTAGGCGAATCTAATTGTGGTATCTGCTTGGCAATAGCAGGTCTGTAGCCTAAGATATGAGGTAGGATAGTCAGGAGTTCAAAATTCCACCCAAGTGTAAAAATGTAAAGAAGGGACCCTGAAAATGGTGCTATGGGAACGTTCAAAGGCTCAAGAGAGCGCTCTCAATCAGGGAAATCTAACTTGGTATCCACTTGACAATAGAAGGTCATAGTCTAAGATACCAGATCACATAGTCAGTAGTTCAAAAATCTGCCCAACTGGAAAGGTGTGAAGAGGAGACCTTGAAAATGGCGTTATGAAGACGTTCAAAGGCTCATTTGAATGCCCTTATTATGGGAAATCTAACTCAGGTGTCCGCTTGATGATAGCATGCCTGTAGCCTGAGTAGTCAGTTGGGATAGTCAGTGGTACAAAATTGTGCCCAGGTGGAAAAGTGTGAATAAGAGACCTTGGAAATTGTGCAAATGGGATGTTCAAAGGCTCTAAAGCAAGCCTGTGGTGAGGGGAATCTAACACTGGTACATGCTTGAGGATAGAATACCTGTAGCAAAGGCTGTTATGTAAGATAGTCAGTAGTAGAAAGAGCTGCCTAAGGGTAAAAGTGTGAAGAACAGACCTTGTAAATGATGCAAAAGGGACATTCAAGGGCTCTAAAGAATGCTCTCAATAAGGGGAATCTAACCAAGGTATCTACTTAGCCATAACATGCCTCTAGCCTAAGTAATCATCTGAGATGGTCAAAGGTTCAAAATTGAGCCCAGGGGTAAAAGTATGAATAAGAGACCTTGGAAATAGTGCAAATAGGACGTTTAAAGGCTTAGATAAATGCTATCAATCAGGGGAATCCAACTCTGGTATCTGCTTAGGGATAGCATGCCTGTAGCTTAAGTGATAAGATGAAGAGATGACAGGTACAAAACTCTGCCCTAGTGTAAAAGTGTGGAGAAGGGATCTTGAAAATTGTGCAAATGGGACATTTAATGGCTCAAACAAATGCTCGCAATGAGGGAAATCTATCAGTAGTTATACTGTCTTAATTGGAGGTCTGTACTATGAGATATCGTGTAGAAAACTAGTATCTGTCCTGATTGTCAGCTTTAGAGAGAGAACTCATCTATGAATACCTGTGAAATGTGTTCTAAGGCTTTCTGAAGTCACAATCATCTCAGATAACTCAGAGGTCTTACTTTTGTATAGAGTAAATAAAGTATGGACAGTTCAGTAGGTTGAGAGTTGGTTGAAGAAACGGTGAAAAGGGTCTTTCAGAAGTGCAAATGGACTAGAAAATGGGTGGTGTGTATGAAAATCTTGGCACTACTTAGAAAATAAGCAAGCCTCCCAGAGTCCCATTTGGCCTCCCAGAGTCCTATAGGGTCTTTGCTGAGTTTTTTCTAAATATTGTGGCACCTAGTTGTGAAAAGATCTGACTGAAAAAGTAAAATGTGATTGTAGTGGGGGCTAAAAATTATTGGCACTGTGGTATTCCCACACCTCAGGGTGCCCAGATTCTCATTGGTGACTTCATGGGGCAAAAGACAAAAACATAAAAACTCAGAAATAGCGAGTCTATACTAGAACAACTATTAAGTAGTAAGCCCATCACAAACCATCTTCCCTACACCTCCGGTGATTGAAATCTCAACACCAGGGAAATCATCGTAGGATCCCCACCATCCCGTCTCCTCCCCCTTGATGGCTTTTGCCTAGGGGAGCGATGATACAACCCCTCCTCTCCCTTAGGGGTCTATACCCTCCTCCACTGGGTTCTTGTTGCTGTTCATCGTTGACTCCTGCTTATGAAGTTCGGTTCTCCCCCCGTACCCCGCACTTCCTTTGTACCTCGCTGTTACGCGGGAGCCTATCTCAAAGTCTTGCGAGATAACTCAGGCCGATAATCTTAATCGTAGACGGAGATTGTCTAGGAAGGCTCAATGATTTAAAAGTAGAAGTTGATAAAGCGATAAAGATTTTTTCTAGCGTAAAAACTTATATTGATAAGATCTCTTCTCCGTTGCTTGATAATGTTCAAATAGCTTGGGAGGCACCTCGATATTTATATGCCGCGTCTGGGTGGTCGCGGGCTACATCTAGTTCT
>Ga0307509_10002926_pt1 | contig 26921 bp, 21 predicted proteins | sample 10_EM_MG_FD_202245 | JGI IMG/M metagenome (GOLD analysis project Ga0307509, IMG submission 202245) | Populus trichocarpa ectomycorrhiza microbial communities from riparian zone in the Pacific Northwest, United States - 10_EM | ecosystem: Host-associated > Plants > Roots > Unclassified | place... | reverse complement strand
ATGCCAGTGATGGAAAGAAGTGACAAAAGAAACGAATCAAATGAGAGAGCGGGAGAGGGTTGTGCGGTGTGTTGGATGACGATGGAGAAAGGTAGGGGAATATGGAAACTTGGCATTTGAGCCTCATGACATGTTGTGCTCACAAATACTAAGAGTGGTACAGGACATCACGGGTCTTATCAGATCAGACATTTGTGCGCAATCAGATCTACTGCCCAGTACATATATAGACTAGCAGCCCCTCGACCGACCGGTCAAGCTTATCCTTTGATTTTTACTGTATCCTTGTATGTAAATTACAAGAATATCATACATTATCACTCAAAATTCAATGAATAGCCCATTTCCTGACCGGTCAAGCCTATTCTTCGATGGTTACTATATGCTTAGATGTCAATAGCGGCAATTGTGATACTTGTAAGTGAGAATTGAAGGTTTGAACCAGCTGCAACATTTCTTAAAATTGCCAGAGTTGTATATAGTACTACCAGGTAGATAACTGCAACAACATTTATGGAAAAGAACATAACACATTGTATTATTATAATAATAGAATAGGCAAATGAAAAAAGAGGTAAAGAGTAAGATCTTAAAGATAAATTAGAACAAACAATCTAATATGTCTAGAAACTGTGAAGAACTTGACATTGGAGAAACAATACGGCTATTTTTTAATCCTGCGAAAGAAGTGGGAAACAAAGTGATGAAGGAAAACATATCTGTAAGAAATAAACAAGAATGATATATGAGAGGTTGTTGAAGTAGGAGTCATGTAGCTATCAGAGAGGAATTAGTATAACAGAAGAGTATCATGGTAGACAACTAAAAAATTTTGGAGATGGGAGCAGACCAGGTCAGTGGAGAGGGGAAGCATGTACAATCAAAAATGGCAAAAAGGGCTGGCTACATAGTGTTGTATATCATCAGCAATCACTCCTAACAGGCGATTACTCAGAGCAGGCCATTACTCCGCGCATAATATTCTATCACTTTAGGAAGTTTCTTTCCTCATACCTTTCCTATTATGTGGTTCATTAGCTTTTAGTTTCCTTTTTCAATAATTATCAATCAAAGTGGAGGAACGGAGATATCTAGTTTGTATAGTATATAGAAGGGTTCGCATATATGTCAAGGAAGGTTCAGAATGCAGGGTGGTGGGATGAGCAGACTTTGGAACGTGAGAGGGACAGGAACTCCTTGGTTTATGCAGTTTCCTGGAATAATTCCGCCAGGTTGGGAAGTTCACGAATGCTCTTTGTATTCCTTATATAAACACCTCTTCTCCCATAGCTAGACAGCCAAGCAACTACGATATGAATATACAGCTGTTCCCTCCACCGCTTCTTTGTACTTGTTCATTTGTCCCGTCAGTTCTTCTGCAATCCAGGTCAATAAATTAGACATAGGAGGGGCTAGGTCGGGCTGAGTGATAGAATGGTTGGATGGTATAAAGCCAGAACAAGAAAAGCAATCATGAAGTAGAATTTAGAATCCAAAAATTAGAGATGTACCTCCAGGTAGACAATAATCTGAGTAAGAGTCAGAGTTTGCAGAGAGGGGAAAAGAGTTAGTCCATTATGGCAGGTGACTCTAGATAATGCTACATAGAGCTGGCCATGAGTCAAGGCTAATGTGTATAGATGAATACCAACATGCTCTAAAGACTGGTCCTGAGACTTGTTAACAGTCATCGAAGCATAGCAGAGGCAAATGGGAAAACAGGTTTGTTGCAGTATGAATGGAAGTTCTTCCTCAGAAGTCGTGAGCTTAATCCTAGGGAGAAGGCAAACCTTCCCATCAACCCTTTTACCCATAATGGCAACCTCCATGCAGTTGCACATGATTCCCAAAACGGGATGTGGGTGTGGGTGGGAGCGAACCAGGCGGGTGAAAGAATTTGCTTTATAAAACAGTAGTTGCTACCAATAGGTTAGTATGCATGTGAGTCAACTGGAGGGGAAAATACATGACACATGGACGATAGAATTATTTGAATAGTATAATTGTGGTGGCATGCAGTATAGTGGAAGCGTAAGGTAAAATGGATGTGGAGGGGAGAAGAAGCGGAATATGGTTATGGGTGGGAGAGAAGTAACCGGATGAAAGAATTTTCTTTATAGAAGAGTGGTTGCTGCCACTATGTTAGCAGGCATGCGAGTCAACTCGAGGGGAAAATACATAACCCATGGACGATAGAATTATTGGAATAGTATAATTGTGGTGGTATGAAGTATAGTGAAAGCGTAAGGTAAAATGGATGTGGTGGGAAGGAGAAGCGGGATGTGTTTGTGGGTGGGAGAGAAGCAAGGGGGTGAAAGAATTTTCTTTATAAAACAGTGGTTGCTGCCAATATGTTAGCAGGCATACGAGTCAACTGGAGGGGAAAATACATGACACATGAACGATAGAATTATTTGAATAGTATAATTGTAGTTGTATGCGGTATACTGGAAGGGTGAGGTAAAATGGATGTGGTTGGAGGAGAAGGGGGATGTGGTTGTGGGTGGGAGAGAAGCAGGCAGGTGAAAGAATTTTCTTTATGAAAAAGTTGTTACTGCCAAGCCCGGTGTAGGTGACACCAAAACATTTATGGGTGACCCCCCCAATTTATCTGAGCGCAAACATGAGTGATATTTCATGTCAGGACATTTGGATAAGATTAGATCGCGCGCCGAGAGATCCACTGTTCAGTACATATATGATGATAGGGAGATTTTCCCCCTGAGATTCATCCAGTGGAAAAGGTAAGTTCAAATGATTATTTTGAGCAAAGTATTGGGGAATTTGGGGGTTATGCAAGCATACATGAGTATTATAAAGAAGAACTGCCACAAAATACTGTAAGCCAATTGGAGAAACCAATATCCTCTGAGTAGAGTAAAATCCAAAGCAGTAAACAGTTGCAATACTTCCTTAAAACACCATTTCACCACAATTTGCACCTTAGACATAGACTTATTCCATTCCCTTTGATCCTCTGTAAGTGATGCGCCACCAAATGGAGAGATTAAATGCTCATTAATTCCATAAGCTGGATCTCCATACACTTGAAGTGGAGTTCCATCAGGTGCATAAGCATAAGCATCTAATATCTCCCATATCCTACTCTCATGCCATACAGTAGAATCATAAATGCGTCCCTCCACTGGCCCATACAAATGGGCAATAATAACATCAGGGGCAACTATTGCTTGATACTTCAAGCAATGGATTCGCTTCCATCCATTATATACAGCTTCCTGGCCATAGATTGGGCGTGCAATCGGCCTTAGCATACCATCCACAAATTCCCAGCAACTTTCCAAAGGTGCATTTCTTTCTTTTATAGCCACAGTATACATGGCTAAACGATCAGGGGTAAGCCGTTCTGGGTCGAAGGAGAGAAGGTCTTTCCAAAGGTTGAAAATATATCGGAGGAGGGTATTCGTGATACGTGACACGCACTCTGGCTTCCAACCAAACTCGAGATATAGGTCTGACAAAAGGTATGGCCAGGACAGTCTTGCCAGCAGCATACAAAATGCTACTCCATCTGGCTCATAAATTCCATTGTCATAATATACCCTCTCCGGAATCCGCAAACAGTTTACTATTCTCTCGATTTCTTCTTTTGAAAACCTACTTACAAAATCATTAACTACAATCCTCTATATACATCTCGGAAATGTACCTAAAGTATGTTTTCCAGGATTCGGACTCTAGTTCTTCCAAATCAATTTGTCCTCCCTCCCGCTCCTGCCCTCTCCACCTTGTATTCGTACGTATAGATGCATGCTGTTAAAGGCTAAGCTGTAGGAGACTCAACTCAAATTCAAAGAGGCCAAGGTCCAGGTCACTCATCGCAACACCTGTGAGGTTTTCAAAATCAAAAGCAAGAAATTAAATAGACTAGAATTGGTAGAACTCTTTGCAATCCGAGTGGTGAAGGTGAAATTCTTTGAATTTGCTATTCTCCGGGAGTCATATCAAGGTCTGGATGCAACAGGTCTTGGCATATGCAGGCCAAGACATGCGAAAAGACTCTGGATGTGTCCGCCGCAAAGTCTCTATTTAGTTAGCGGCGGCGCGCATCAGAGAATAGAACAAGTTCTCTCACATCCACCACGTCCACCCATCCAACAGGTTATGAGCCTTTGCGTTCCACGCAGCTTAAGCTAAGGAGAAAAATCGTCCATTCGATAGGCGGCTATCTACGGCGTGTGCTTTTTCGAATCGTTCTTCCCACCCAGCTTGAGTAAAGGAGAAAAATTGTCCATTCAATAGGCTGCTATCAACGCCGTGTGCCTTTTGGAATCATTTTTCTCACCATTTGTTTTATCAATATATATATATCTCTCTCTCTCTAGTTCAACTCATCTCGTTTGTACGATGACTGAACTTTACGAGTCTACGCAGTCGAGCCGTGTGTTTTATCCTCTCTGGGGAGATAATAACTTCGGGCCTTGGAGGCAGAGAATGTCAGATCAATTGAAAGAATTGGACCTCTGGTGGATCGTATCAGATTGTGAAAAGTTAGCTGATAAGGATAGCACGGATGCGGCAGTGCAGGCCGCCTACAACAAGCATTTGCGGAAGTGTTTTCAGATTACAGCAAAGATTCGGAACGCTACAGAGCCACGGATTTATGCCCAATATACGTCGGCTGCCTATGATGAGGATCCAGAATCCCTATGGAAGAAGCTTGAAGAAGGCTATCGCAAAGCTCTTGGGCTGGAACTCTACTATTTTCGGAGATCTCTGTTTGACTGCACCTTTGACGCATATAGGACGGCAGCAGAATATGTCCACAAGATCGAACGAATTATCGAATGTTTGCGCAAGGCAGAGGAAGAGATCAAACCTCGCGAGAAAACCTTTTATATGTTAAACGGTCTACCGGCGTCATGGCGCAAGTAGCGTGATCTTCAAGCCACGATTCTTAAACCAGACCCACCGGAGGATTTGATCGCGGCTATCAAAGGAAGAGAGTCTACTATGAATCGCGACCAAGGGGGGTCTGCTGGTAACGATACCGTTCTGGCGGTAAGGGGAAAAGGATATGGCTATGGCTCTTCAGCGTTGGGGTCTGGGGGAGCATCTAGTAGTCAGACGAGGTGAGGGAATGGACAAGCGAGCTATGGACAGTCGATTGTTTGTTACTACTGTTAGAAGAAGGGTCACCGGCGCAGTGAATGTCGGAAACTCAAATCAGACACAGCAAAAGGGATTCGTACAGAGAAAGTCACGACAGCAGCTTAGGTGGCTTCGACGGATCAACCAAAGAACTCTTCTTTTACAGCTTATGGTTCGACCGGTGCACCTACGAGCCAACATCAATGGCTTTTGGATAGTGGCTGTAGTACTCACGTTACGGGTTTGCAGGACTGTTTTACCACTTACGAACGAATTCCCGACCGCAAACACAGGATTCGTGTTGCCAACAATGCAGAGATCAATGCGCTCGGTCGAGACAATGTCACTCTCTTGGTATGTGATGATGGAAAGCAATGCAAGATGGAGTTACTCTTGAAAGACATGTTTCATGTTCCAGCTTGCGGCGAGAACAGTCTACTTTCGGTTTCTCAACTACGACGCTCGGGTATTTTCGTCGAGTTTCCACCAAGTGGGGGAGCTACTATGAGATATAGTAACGGCTCTTTAGTTGGAGTAGCAGCAGCGAACGGGCTCTATGTACTGAGACCTATGAGGGGTGAAGTATTGGGACACCTTGGAGTTAATAAGGCGTTTGCTCTGGACACTGGCGAAGGAGCAGCCAAGGAGGCCGCGCGGTGGCATTTCAGGCTAGCGCACTTAGGAGCAGAAGCAGTGCGTAGGCTGTCGCTGGAGGATAATGATATTCCCAGTATATGGAAGGTACCACGTTGTGTTTGCATGGGTTGTGTGTATGGAAAAATAGCAAGGAAGCCGTTCCCGTCAGTTTTACCATCGTCAAAAGCGACGCAACCTCGCGAGATTGTCCACAGTGATAGGGCTGGACCGATCGATCCGAAATCACTTGGGGGAGCTCTCCATCTCCTCATGTTAACAGATGACTTCACCAGGTACAAGGTGGGTTATCTACTAAAGCGCAAATCAGAGGCATTTGCTCGCTTTAAGGAATATAAAGCCTTGGTAGAGAAACAACAAGGAAAGATTATTAGGAAACTCCGCACGGATGGGGGAGGAGAATATACGTCAAAGGAGTTTTGTCATCTCTTACAACAAGAAGGAATAGAGATCCAAAGAACGACCTCATATACGCCTCAATCCAATGGAGTGAGTGAAAGAGCGAACCATATCATTATTGGAACTACGCGTGCGCTTTTACATGCAGTCAGCGCCCCTAAGCAATACTGGGCTGAGGCGGCATTGACAGCGATATCTGTCAGCAATCGGCTTCCTACACGTGCGATTCAGACAGGTTTTACACTGTACGAGCTTTGGCATGGAAGGAAACCCATCCACAAGCATCTTCGGGTATGGGGTTGTGTAGCCTATGCGCAGGTTCCGAAAGAGACAAGAAAGAAGATTGACAAAGCAGCATGGAAATGCATCTTCATTGGGTATACTGATACTACCACGGAATATCGCCTGTACGATCCGATTGGAAAACGCTTTGTGATTTCCCACGATATTATCTTTGAGGAGTCTACATCGTACTACAATACCAGCGATACGGTGGGTCAAGAATCGAGACGCTACTAAGCGCCGGAGATTCAGCCATGGGAGGAACAGCTGGCTTGGGGTGACGAGTTTGACGAGAAGGAAGCACCAGGGCAGAAGGCACCTGAGAGGAGAGTGAGGGAAGATGAGCAAGAACAGGGATTGGATTGGGGAGACGCCGAAGAGGTACTGGCACCCTTTCACCTATGCAAACCACAAGTCGAGTCGTTATCGGCAGGACAATCCTCCAATGGTGGTGATGGTGGTGATGATAATGAGGATGCGGACCGGGAAGAGATGCCGTTTGTGACGACGAGAAAGAAGAGGAGGAAATCGGACACTCCCGGAATGCTTAGGAGGCTGAGAGCAGACACGAATAGCTCTTACTGGGAATCCCAGAAAGGAAAACTCCCTACTACAGAGGGAATGGGAAGCACACATTCCAAGAGTGGGTCCGGAACATCAAACACAGGTACTAGTGAAGCGATGGTGTCGGCTGTCTACATGGTGGAGGCAGGTCCGAATACATATAAGTCCGCTATGGAGTCAGATGAAGCATGCGAATGGCAGCAGGCTATCGACTCTGAGTGTGCATCTTTGGAGAAGAATAAGGTGTTGACATTCGTTCATGAGATACCAGAAACGAAGAAAGCAATCCCTACGAAACTCATTTTACAGCGCAAGCTCAATCCGGTCAGGCAAACAGTAAGGTAGAAAGCACGCTTGGTGGCTCAGGGTTTTCGCCAGGTGGAAGGCTTGGATTTTACGGATACTTTTGCGCCGGTAGTGAGTCTGTCGAGTGTTCGTGTTGTGTTGTCTATTGCGGCAGCAGAGGGTTTTGCAGTACGTCAAATGGATGTAGTTACGGCATTCCTAGGCAGCAAGCTGCATGAGGAGGTGTATGTGTCGCTACCAGTTGGGGTGTTTGGACGGGAGAGGCTGGCATGTCTCAATCGCAGTCTCTACGGGTTAAAACAGTCTCCACGATGCTGGTACACCACGATCGACAACTTTCTAATCACAAAAATGGGGTTTCGCCAAGGCAGGTTTGGTTGCTGCGTTGATACCCACGACAACGGAACGATACTGGCACTCTACGTTGATGATATGCTCATTGCAGGAGCGTTGAGAGAAGTGAAGCTCATATGTGATAAGTTAAAAAGCACGTTTGAGATGGTTGATCTTGGAACTGTGAGCCATTTTCTTGATATGGTCGTATCGATAGATACGAATGGTCTTACGATTTCCTTGACACAGGAAGGGTATAATGACCTGGTGTTAGAGCAGTTTGGCATGGCGAGTTGCAAACCCGTAGGAACACCAAGGGAAAAGGACAAGCTGGGCATGAAAGGAGGGGGAGACAAACCGTATGATCGCACTCTCTATTTGCAGCTTATTGGGAGTCTTGGCTGGATTGCGACAGGCACCCGTCCGGATATTGCTTTAGCGGTTTCTTACCTTGGAAGATTCAACGCGGATCCTAATAATCGTCACTGGCGTTGTGCGAAACGGGTCCTCAGATATCTTGCAGGTACAAAGAAGCTCTGGCTCAGTCTGGGGGGAGAAATGCGAGGCGTACGTTTAGCTGGATTTGTGGATTCAGACTTCGCCAGCAACGCAGGAACGTTGAAATCAACTTCCGGATACGTCTTTCTTCTCGGAATGGGAATGATTCAGTGGCATTCGAAACGTCAAGCTCTCACGGCTACGAGCACTGCAGATGCGGAGTTTATTGCGAGCGCATCAGCAATTCAAGAGCTTGTTTGGTTTCAAAACTTGATAAAAGAGATCATTAGATTCAAGTTACCTGTCAGTACTCTATATAATGACAATTGAGCCTCACTTTCTACCTTTAAAGACACTGCCTATAAACCTCACAGCAAACACATTGGCGTTCGCGTGCATCAGATCAGAGAATTTATAGAAGATGGAAGGGAGGTCACGATGGATTATTGCAGGATAAAGGATATGGTTGCAGATGGGTTGACGAAACCCCTTGTACTTAGCAAGCATATTCTGTTTGTGCGGATGTGTGGATTGTCTTGATAGCTTTCTATCTTTACTTTGAATTGTTTTAGATAGCTCATATAAGGGTGATACCCAACGGTGGAGTGTGGGGGAGTATTATATGGGCATGTATACGGGTGGCACCCGTAGGGGGAGTGTTGAGTGTAGTGGGGTACTGGCAACCACCCTAGTAGTGTTGTGGAGAAGATAGGACGGCGTTGAGGGTAAACCACTAGTTGCGCACACATGTTTGTTAGTCCTATTTAGTTAGCAGCAGCGCACATCTGAGAATAGAACAAGTTCTCTCACATCCACCACGTCCACCCATCCAACAAGGGCATCGTCCTTCTTAACGCTCCCCGGTACAGATTACCTACACGCCATTTCCGCAAGAACCCCAACAGCTCTTTGAACATGTCTTTCTCGCTCACTTTGATCCTCCTCCCACCCCCTACCTATCTCCTCACCAGTTTGCAGCACAACCTTGTTCAAGCCCAGATTTCCCCTTCATTCTAGGGAAAACCAGTCATTGAAGCTCAGATTAAATATTTCCCATTTGGTCTCTAGAAATTATTTGCGATGGAGATGCGCAGATCTATCACGTACCCTTCCGAACCTCTGCGCGCATTTTCATATCAAGCCAAGTAAGGGTCTGCCAATATCTGTTCATAATCTACACTTTGCTGTTGTTAGCGTGCTATTGCAATTGTATTGAGATAGGCCGCTATGGCTTAATATTTCAGTCGCCACTAGTTCTATTGTTGCTTTCTGGCTCTCGAGACTCTTCACACCTTTGATACTTCTTTATTTATTTATTTCCGATTGTTTTTTTCCCTCCCGGCTGAAGCATAGACATGAGGGCTGTTTAGATATACGGTGCATAGAGAACAAAGCATATGAGGCGCTAGCTCTCTCTATCACACGTGAAAGGCGGCCCGAGAGACAGCTATTAGTTAAAGACTAGTGCTAATTAGTGATGGTTGTGAATATTTGTTAATAGCAATCATGCTTAGGTAGGTATGGTACCATCCTCCTCCCAAAGTAGATCCCGGGTAGGAAACCGAGGCCAGGAGGCTACCCTCATCTTTAGTCTAGTTTATCAAGGAAAATTAGTAGTGCATGGAGTCTTTAAGCTGCAAGGTTAACTCCCATTCTACAAGCCTTTATATAGCCCGGATTTGCCTAGAGTGAATGAACCACCCCGCGGACTGTGCACTATCTACTTGCACGTGAGTTGGGACCGATATCTCATGTTCTTATCATGTTCCACCGACCACAATTTCTTTTACCCTCTCTTCCGTTGGACACCCAGCACGGTGCTCACGCTGGTCGATATACCCGCTTGATCTCACCAGCTAGGTGGTGAAAGTCCTGTTATTCCTTGAACAACAGAGTGCAATATAGTATCTACCAGTAGCTTTATTTTACACAGCAATGGAATCTATCAATTTATTTAAACTTTTGTTCATTACTTTAAAACTTGAATAATTGAACCGTGTGCTATGTCGTTGGACTTTCCACTCTCAGTAAGGTCAAGAAATCTTTGTTTTTTTTCTGTCTCAGAAGTGGAAAGGGGTTGTGTTTTTGCTGTGTTTTTTGCCCCCATTCCGGAGAAGGAAATTCTGAACTTTATAGTACACGGTTTAATTATTCGAGTTTCCACGGTATTCAAAACCAGTAATTTTATTCAGGTTTTGACAAAATGAGATAATAAGGTATCATAAGGAGGATTGTGTGCAGGGAAGGATAGAGAGGGAGTGTTTGGGGCAATGGCAGGGTTAGCTATTTATTTAAAAGCGAGAACTTGGGCTTCTTTTCCCATTCTGCTTGTTGTGGGTTAACCCACCCCACCCTCAAATCCCATTAGGATTGAGTGCATTTTTATTTTTTTAATGGTCTAGTTAATGGCGTTTGATGGGGTCACAGGGGACTGTGATACTGTGCTGGCCCGCGTTGTGCTGTATGCTGCACAGGCTTGCAGCTAAAATAAGTTAGATTAAGACGAGTGACAGTTTATGAGGGCGTCATAAATTTAGCCTAGAAAAGGGCACTAGAGGGTAAGATAATTAAGTTAACATCGGAGGGGGTCGAAAATACGGGGGATCAGTGAACACTACATTGGAAGTAACTCAGTAACCGTTAATCCAAGCAGCGAGTTTGTTTGGTTTGTTCCTTGAGCCCCCTGTTACTCTAGAATGCTTTCTCCGAGATAATACCTCTCGAGTTTGGCGGAGTGCATGAACCGACTGAGCTAGAGTGGGCTTTTATTTTGGGCTTATTTCATCATAGTAATTTTGTTCCCATTCCGGAGCAGAGCGCAAAACTGATACCCGATTTTTCAAGTGTTCGGAATGGGAAAAGGTGGGCTGTTTAGAGCGGCGTTGGAGAGCCGGCTGTCGTCTCTCGGCCACAGGTGGGCTTCGCATCAGGCATCACACTCTGTCTACAAATGTCCGGGCACCATCGCTACACCACACCTGCTGAAAGTGCGAAATACTTCACTGGGATAACGAGACCGACTAATCCTCCGATTACCACACAGTATTTCTTTTGCACATATTGTTGTTTGGCTTGTTCCGATGATTTTTAAAATGACTGGTACCCCGAGAGTATCATCCTTGTCGGCATTCTCCAAAGTTCACCCTTGGTTTAGCCAGAAGTTTCGCTTAGTCAACTTAGTGATAGATATAGGATCTTAAATCATCCTAGGAGCATAGAGCCAGCCATTCATCACACACAGCTACTCTTTGAATTCGGGCCGTTTACCTAACCGCCTGGTTCTAAAATTCAGGTGACAAAACCAGATGGCTGCGGCTCAACCCGTATCGTTTTCCCATAGACGGTGAACAAGTGTTTACCTAATTTTCTATCGTCAAAAATAATTGTTGCTAGAGGGTCAAAAGGTGGCATTGCTTCTGCGGCGAGTCTTGAAATTCCACCAGGCCCTAGACAGCACGCAATGGTAGGTGAGCACCATCTACTTGCCCTCACACCCACAACCGTTAAGCCCTTCTTGACGATCGGTGATAGACGGCCGTCTATAGATAAGGACCCTTAGTGGTTAGGTTATCATTAGTAGAATATTTAGTTTGAACCAATTTGTGTAGCGATCACGGGAGAGATTGGGTATATTATGGAAGCGGGCAGGACAGTGCAGGGAGCAAGATATCGTGCTTGGACAGAATTAACCGATCACCCGGCTGAGCGCGGCAACACATTGCTTCCGGCCCCCCGCACAAATCATTACCACTTGACAGGCACTTCATAATACTTTCTCTTTTTTTATTAAGATTGATGGATGGTATACTAGGCATTGATTACTACCATATATTTAAATTATTTTTACTTGTTTTTCTTGGTTGGGTTGGGGTGGTTGTATCGAGGAGGTTGACAATATCACGGCGAAAATTATGAGCGTTCCTTGATCGGTTAATTTTGTCCACGCACAATACAATGACACAGAAATGCGCTGACCCATACAATCTCGCTAGTCTGACTAGTCTCCGTGAGGGCCAAACACGATACCAATCTCCACACCAAGAACCATGTTCTGATGTTTTACTCATAATGGGGTGATGATGTCAGTAATCTGGATCTTATATCTTCGCAAACTGAAAGGACTGTATCTATTAAACCTCCGCTCTGGGACATTACTTTTCGTGGTAGGTCAGCCTAGCACAAAACCCTGCTTCCCTAAACCACAGCCTAGGTCTAGCGGTACGCAGCAGGAATCATGCTCACTGCAAGGAAATTAAGTAATCAGTTCATAAGGCTTGATTTGCTTGTATATATACCAAGTAATGCAATCCCACAGTGACAGCGCTCGAAGATGTGTGGCGTCTCCTGTTGCACAGGCAAGACATCGGTTGGGCCCAGCTTGAGGGAGATTGGTTGGACGGTCCCCGTGTATCGGTTAGGTTCCACGAAAACCCCCGCTTTTATTCAGCCCTAAGGAATTCCAGTACCGGAAGTCGAACAACTTCATCATCCATCGTCCACAACATTTCAAGCAACAAAGAACAGAAAATGTCTCATTCATTCAGTAATAATACCCACTCTTTCAACACGAGTGTTAACTTTGCTGCCGATGAGCGGTCTAACATCCTTGCCTGGATATCTCCGCTGAATCCAAAGCTGCGGCACCAGGATGTTCAAGACCGCCGAGTTGAAGATGTGGGGGAATGGCTCCTACAGACCGCGGAATTTAAAAGCTGGCACGCCGGCGGTGGGGGAGGTAAATCCGATAACACAGTTTTATTTTGCTATGGGGATCCGGGGGTTGGCAAAACTTTCATTAGGTAACATGGAAGAAGCTCGGGAAAAGGAAGGAAAAGGGCGCTGACAGGCTGTGATGTTAGCTCATTGGTGATAGACAGGTTATGCGATCAGGCAAGAGACCGGGGAGTGGCGGTTGCATGTTTTTACTTCGACTTTGCAGCTCAAAAGGAGCAGTCATCGGCGAGTATGTTAGGTGCTCTACTCAAACAGGTTGTCAGCGGACTGGAAGAGATACCCGAGGAAATAGAGCAAGCATATGAAGACCACAAGAGGGTGATTGACGGACGGGGGCTGCAGATTGTTGAGATTGTGAAGATGCTACAAACCACCACTTCCAGGAAGCGCACATTCATATGCATAGACGCTCTAGACGAGTGTGTGGCCAGATATCGAGTCAAGCTTCTCGATTCGCTTAATCAGGTTCTGCGGAGGTCTCCGGGCACTCGGGTGTTCGTGACAGGAAGACCGCACATCCAGTTTGAGGTGGTAAAGCGCCTTTCTGGGGTGGTGACAGTACGCATTACTCCCAGGAGACCTGATATCATCAGTTATCTTCAGGCTAGACTGGACGAAGACACAACTCCTGAGGCGATGGACAGTAGCTTGAAGGCGGACATCCTGAAGAAAATCCCTGAAAGGATTTCCGAAATTTAGGTAGAATCAACAACGCCTGAGAAGCTGCCTCAGGTTATCCACTAACAGGTACATATCTAGATTCCTATTAGTCTCATTGAATGTCGATGCGATACTTCAGGAAACCACGGTCAGTCGTAGGCGACGAAAGCTCAACGCAATGACCGATGGCTTAGGGTTCGGGGGTGCTTATGATGAGACAATAAGTCGGATACAGGGGCAAGGTGGGGAGAAAGCGAGGCTTGGTATGGCCGCTTTGATGTGGATCTCTCACTCGGAGCGGCCCTTGAAAGTCGGCGAGCTGTGTGAGGCTCTTGGGGTCGAAATAGAATCGGCGGACCTTGATGCCGATAATGTTCCTTCAACAGGGACACTACTAACTTGTTGTCAAGGACTTGTTACCGTAGATAGGGAGGCTTCAACCGTCCGGTTAATCCATTTTACGGTTGAAGAGTACCTCCGGGATCACCCACAGCTTTTTAGTACAGCCCACTCCACAATGGCAGAGATCTGCTTGAGTTATCTGAATTCCCAACAGGTCAAGGCTCTTTCTGCAAGTCCCTCTCCCGACCTCTCTGGCACACCTTTTCTGGAATACTCTTCTCTGTATTGGGGAATACATGCAAAAAAGGATTTCTCCAATTGTGCGAAGCAACTCGCGCTGAAGCTATTTGCCGACTACGAAAACCACGTATCCACGGCAATCCTCTTGAAGGTAGCAAGACCGGGTTACTTTCCTGTTGATTTTGACAAACCTTCGCTGTTCACTAGACTGCACTGTGCAGCATTCTTCGGGATTGTGGAGATAGTAGCAAGCTTGGAAGCGGCGGAATGTTGTGGCATCAATCAAACAGACTGCACAGGCAGTACACCTCTGGTGTGGGCTGCTTCGAATGGGCATGAAGAAGTGGTTAACATACTACTGGGCCGGGACAACGTCAGCCCCGATAAACCGGATCGGAGCGACCGAACACCACTGATTTATGCTGCAGAGAACGGGCACGAGGGAGTGGTGAAAATGCTACTCGGGCGGGATGACATTAGCCCCGATAATCGGGGAATGTGGGGCCGAACGCCGCTCTGGAGCGCTGCTTATTATGGCCAAGAAGGAGTGGTGAAAATCTTAGCCGGGCAAGACAATGTCAACCACGACAGAGCAGATATCAACGGACGAACACCCCTCTGGGGCGCTGGTCAGAATGGGCATGAAGGCGTGGTAAGAATACTACTTAGGCGAGACGATGTTAACCCAGACAAACTGGATATCTACGGTCAAACACCGCTCTGGGGCGCCGCCGAGAGCGGCCATGAGGGAGTGGTTGCACTACTACTCGAGCGGGACGATGTCGACCCCGACAAAGCAGATACCAACGGGCGAACACCTCTCTGGAGCGCTGGACAGAATGGGCATGAGGGCGTAGTAGGAATACTACTCAGTCGGGGCGATATTAATCCCAACAAGCAGGATATCGACGGCCGAACACCTCTCTGCTGTGCTGCCAAGAATGGGCACGCGGAGGTGGTAAAAATGCTACTTGGACGAGACGACGTCAGCCCCGACAAACCAGATAACGATGCTGAAACACCACTCTTGTGGGCTGCTTTAAATGGGCACGGTGGAGTTGTGGAAATGCTACTTGGAAGGGGGGCTACCAGCCCTGACGGGGCAAACCATGAAGGCCAAACAACTCTCTGGTGTGCTGCTGAGAATGGGCATGAGGGAGTTGTGAAAATACTACTCCAACGACATGACGTCAACCCCGACAAAGCAGACATCAATGGACGAACACCCCTCTCATGTGCCGCTTGGAATGGGCATGAGGAGGTGGTGAATATTCTACTCGTACAGGGCGACCTCAGCCCCGACAAACCGGATATCCACGGCCAAACACCGCTCTTCTGTGCGGCTGTGAAGGGGCATAAGGGGGTGGTGCAAATACTACTCGGCCGGGACGACGTGAGCCCGGACAAAAGCGGTATCTATGACAGAACACCCCTTTGGAGTGCTGCCTTCTATGGCCACGAGGGAGTAGTTAGAATGCTGCTCGGGCGGAACAACGTCGACCCCAACAAAACAGCTGAAACCGGCCGGACACCGATCTCGTGCGCAGCTGAGAATGGGCACGAGGGGGTGGTGGAAGTGTTACTCGGACGCCACGAAGTCAACCCTAACAAGCCTGATATTCTCGGCTTAACACCGCTCTGGTATGCCGCTGCCCGTGACCATGAGGGAGTGATAGCCCTACTACAGACCCCAGCACCTGCGACCCGCAGCGTCTTATCATGCTGTGCAGGGATCATTCCCCCGACGAGTTTCGACTCCGGATAACCGCTGCACCATTTCCGCACGGGCCGCAACGGCTCCTTAAGCACCCCACCCCCGTCACTACCTACCTTTCATCTCTTCCTTGCCTCCCCTAGTTTGGGAGTCTATCTGCTGGTAACCGCCGTCTTTCCATTCCTCCCGCAGTCACCCCGCCGCAGAAACTCGGCTTAAATATTCCTCCTTCAGTCACAGGAAATCATTTGCTGTGGGGGTGCACAGATCTATCGCATACCCGTCCAAATCTCTATCCGCATTCCCCTCTCTAGTCAAGTTGGGGTTCGGTACTTTCTATTCATCAGCTAGATTTTGGGGCTAGTTAAAGGCCATTTCTATTGTCCTGAGACAGGATAATGCGGTTTGGAGTTTCTGTTTAGCTTGGTTTTATTACTGATTCTTGGCTCTCGCTCTCCGCACATTTAATAGTGGGTTGGAACAACCCGTTTCCAATTGGGCACGCACAGGGAGTAGCGCTTGGCGAACCGGAGCCATGTCTCGGACAAGGGTGGAAAAAGGTATACCCGGTTGCTGGGCAAGTGCAGGGTCATAGCTCAGAGACTACGGGCCCGTGAACCCCCCATACATATACCACCTCGGAGCTTCCCCCTTCACGAGATCACCATGCTTCCTACACGTCGCGTCCTCCATTTTCCTACACCTCGCGTTCTTTATATCCCACCCACCACCCCTACCGGATCCCCATGCGCCCAAATTGCCACCTAGGGATACATCGGCGGTAACGATCTCCCATGGCAAGGGCAGCGGCAACCTTCCCCACGCCTCCGGCAGTGGAACAATCAATCCGATAACCAAGTGGAGGATATGATCATGTGTTCCCTTTGGCGTTGTCTTTTTCCACTTCTTTTCTATCTTTCTCTCCTTTCTCGTTTAGATATTTGCAATACATGGGTTCTTGCTTTGGAAAATTGGCTGTTCATTGCCGTTTTCCTCAAACACTTTTTTTCCTCATTCGATGTGAAGTATTGAGATAAAGGGTTTTTTTAGATGCGAGTATAGAGAATCGAAGGCAATTTCTGACACTAGTGAAAAACCAAGCGAGAGTCAGCTCATAATCGATTTACGGTAGTGATCGGTTTTCGTTGCTCAATAGAAGGATATGGTTAATTCTATAAGCTACGGGAGTGTCACATATCGTTAGGTAGTGTTTTAGATTACTAGGGAGCGGAATGGATTGTTCTAGTAGCTTAATAGTTACTAGAGGAGATTCTACCAACTTGTCTTTCCTTTGTCATCATGGAGGATTATGGAGGAATCCGGACATTAGGGGGGATACAGATATAGGGCTCAGGACGCGTTATTTGTGTTTTACTTATACACCTGTCTCCACCGTTAGTTCAGTTTTTAGGATAGAGCGAACGAAGTTGTGGAAGTAAGATCTCATATCCTTCCTACACAATGCCCGAGTTCCAAGCGAATCCCCTGAAACTACCGTGTACCACTGCGCCACACATTTTTCCATTTTGACATTATGGACATGGCTTGATGGAGGTCGTGATTTCATACCACCTCCCCCAGTTGTGAGATCGAAGGTGAGGTTTGCAGCCTTCTACCCTCTTCGGCTCTCGTTCGTAAAGAATGTTAGTACAGTCAGGATTACTTTGGCGGCGGAATAAATTTGCACCTTACGGACACCAGTATACTAGCTTGACTTGCTAAAAGCGATTGAATGGCCCACAGAGGTGTGCGCTATCGACCCTCGGAGGAGTCGGGATGGCTGTTCCGCCCGGCCCTAATCTCCTCTCACACACTGGCACTTTTTTTATATCTTTTCTTTCTCAGAGAATTCTGTCCCACGCTGGCGTCGGGCGCCACGAACGGTAGAGAATACCTCGCCATGTCTGCGGTATTAGCGCTCAAATAATCCGGTGTATTCGGGTCCGGTATAGGCTTTATACCGTACGGTAAATAGTAGCTGTAAGGTGTAGAGGGGAAATATTATATCTCGTAACTATAAAATTTGATGCCGGATGATAGTGTCCCTTGCTATAGGGCCCACGTCGCGGAAAGTGCAAATGGATTAAGTTTCGTTAAAATAAGCAGATTTTGCATCACTGGGCTGCGGATTTGGTGGCTTCTTGACAAGACTTTGGAATTAAGCATCGGTTAGGATGTGGAGAGAACTGCGTGTAGGGAGCTACGATATCATACAGAGAAAGAGAAATTTAAGCGCACAATACCGGCCTACAATGCTGGGGGACTGGGCGTATATTTAAAACCAAAGGTTAGGGTTTCTTTTCCCCGCATCACTTTAGGGGGTAAACCCTCCATCGTTTCCCCTCTCAAATCTTCAATGGAACCGAGGGCGTTCTTTCGCACCGGCCTAGTCAAGAGTGCACGGTGACTTCAGGGGAAACTGCTGCACCATATTGTATTGCATTGTGTCATGTGGGATGTGAGCTTGCAGTTCAACCCCGGATAATTAGACAAGTGACGGCTTGTGACGGGGTAGTAAAATGGCTAAGGAAGGGGTGATGGTAAGTGTTACCGTATTGACGAATATCAAAGGGGCCGGTGGTTATCTTCACAGAATCTGATAAGCTACAAGGCTGTGGGATGCTTTAAGTTAGATAATATGTAAGGGGCTCGGCTGAATCATGTACCGGTATAAGGGTAGGACTAATATGATGTAGACATATCAAGCCAGGCGATCTCACACCAGGCGCTCAAAAATGCTCGTTAATCGTGAAGGGTTTGTGGTACCCCTTAGGACGGTATTATAATTTATAAGTATGTGGTTAGCCTCGCTCCTGATGCGGCGAACACAGCTAGAGCGTTGCTGGCAAAGTTTTTGGAGAGATTAGCTAGGCGGCGGTGAGACATCCATGAGGTTCCACAAGAGACCCCACCCCTTCAGCCTCCACTAATTCAATCAATCGACCGGTTCGATCGCCAATCCTCTACCAGTTCCCCAACGCCGAAGATGTCTGAGTATTGCTTTCACGACCACATCAACTGCAATAATACCAACTCCTTCAATGTGTGGAACAACCACTCTGTTACCGATGACCGGTCTCAAATATTGACCTGGTTATCGCCACTAGAACCTAGGCTAAGGCACAATGACATTCAGGAGAACCGGGTCAATAGTGTAGGGAAATGGGTGTTGCAGGCTGAAGAATTCAAAAGCTGGCGGGCCGGTAGTGGGGGAGCTGAATCCGATAACGCGGTTTTATTTTGCAACGGAGATCCGGGGGTTGGAAAGACTTTTATTAGGTAACAAAGGCGAACCTCGATGGGTAGGAGGGAAAGGACAAGTGTTGACAGGCAGTGAAGTTCATTGGTGATAGATGAGTTGTGTGATCAGGCTGCAGGGCAGAATGCCACCGTCGCATGTTTTTATTTTGACTTCGCCGCCCGAAAGGAGCAGTCCCCCACGAACATACTAGGTGCTCTGCTGAAACAACTTGTTTGCGGATTAGAGGCGACTCCAAAGGGGATATCATTAGCATACCAAAGCCAAAGATGTGCTATCGGTGGGCGGGGACCGCAGTTGGCGGATATTGTGAAGATGCTACATGCTACCATTTCCGAAAGGCCCACATTCATATGCATCGACGCGTTGGATGAATGTGAGGCCGGATACCGGGCTAAAATTCTCAATTCGTTTAATGAGATTCTACAACGGTCCCCAGGAACACGGATGTTCGTGACAGGAAGACCGCACATCGAGGCTGAGTTTAGGAAGCTTCTTTGTGGAAGAGGAACGGCCATACGCATCACTCCGCGGAGAGATGATATCATTAGTTATCTTCATAGCAGGCTGGACGAAGACACAACACCGGACGCGATGGACGGTAGTCTGAAGGCAGATATCCTGAGGAAAATTCCTGAAGATATTTCAGAAATGTGGGTAGAAGAAATGGCTTGGGAAAGCTGCCTTGAGCTATCTACTGACAAAAAATATCTAGATTCCTACTAGTCTCGCTGAATATTGATGCAATCCTGCAGGAAACCACAATTAGTCGCAGACGACAAAAACTCAACAGCATGACCGACGGGTTGGGGTTGGGGGGCGCATATGGTGGGACATTGAGTCGGATAAAGGGGCAGGGTGGGGAGAAAGCGATGCTTGGCATGGCCGTTTTGATGTGGATCTCTCACTCGGAGCGGCCCTTGAAGGTCAACGAACTGTGTCACGCCCTAGGAGTCGAAATAGGATCGGCCGATCTCGATGATGACAATGTCCCTTCAATAGGGACATTGCTCAGCTGTTGTCAAGGACTTGTTTCCATGGACAAGGGGGCTTCCACGGTCCGGTTAATCCATTTTACTCTTGAAGAGTACCTCCGGGCTCATCCTGAGCTTTTTGGTAGAGTTCACTCAACTATGGCAGAAACATGCCTAACCTATCTGAATTCCAATCAGGTGAAGGCCCTTTCCGCTACTTCCTCTCCCGATCTCCGAGTTACACCCTTTCTGGAATATTCTTCTCTATATTGGGGAATGCATGCAAAAAGAAATCTCTCAGATAGGGGGGAAAAGCTTGCACTGAAGCTGTTTGAGGACTGCAGTAGCCACATTTCCACAAAGCTCCTCTTGTGTGGAGATGCACGGAATTTCCTTCCTTCTACCAACAAATATTCTGGGTTCAGTGGTTTACACTGTGCATCCTTCTTCGGAATTGTCGAGATTGTAGCTGGTTTGGTAGAGGTAGAAGATTGTGATATCAACAAAACAGACTACACTGGCAGTACACCTCTTGCGCGGGCTGCTGAGAATGGGCATGTGGGAGTGGTCAAAATGCTACTCGGACGAGAGGACGTCTACCCCAACGGACAGGATACCGAAGGCCGATCACCGCTCCTCCGTGCCTCTGCTAAAGGGTACCAGGGGATTGTGGAGATGCTACTCGAACGGGCCGACGTGGACCCCGAAAAACCAAATATCTACGGCCGAACACCGATCTGGGATGCCGCTTGGAATGGACAGGATGGAGTGCTGAAAATGCTACTTGGGCGGGACGACGTCAACCCTAACAAACACGACATTTATGGCGAAACGCCTCTCTGCACTGCTGCTCTGATGGGGCACGAGGGGGCCATGAAAATACTACTCCAACGGCATGACGTTAACCCCAGCCAACAAGATAACTGCGGCCAAACACCCCTCCTGGGTGCTGCTAGGAATGGGCTCGAAGGAGCTGTGAAAATGCTGCTCGGGCGGCACGATGTCAACCCAGGCCAACCGAATATCTGTGGCCAAACACCAATCTGGGCTGGTGCCCAGAACGGGCACGAGGGGGTAGTGAAGATGCTACTTGAACGGGATGACATCTGCCCCAACGAACCGGATACCGAGGGCCGAACACCACTATGGACTGCTGCCCAGAATGGCCACGAGGGTGTCGTGAAAATCCTACTCGAGCGGAGTGACGTCGACGCTGACAAACCAGATGGGGATGGCCGAACGCCCCTCCATTGTGCTGCCTCCGGGGGGCACAAGCGAGTGGTGGGGATACTACTCGGACGGGACGATGTGAAACCAATAGACCAGATAAAAGGCGGCCGAACATCACGATCGTGGGCTGCTGGCTCTCGCCATAAGGGAATGTTAGCCCCACCAGAGCCCCCACCACCTACGCCTCCCAACGGTAAATAAGGCTGGTGAGGAATTTCTCCACTCACCGCTTTCAACCACGGATACCCTACATGCTACTTCCTAAAGACGGCAACGGCCCCTCAAACATGCCCGCCCTAACCACTGCTCACCCCTTCCCATCTCCTAAAAAATAGGCTATGTTGGTAGAGAATAACCTGGGTTCCTTTTTCTTCCCAAGTCGCCGGAGGTGCTCTGTATATACACAAACTGACTTTACAGAAGACCCTTTCTTTCTCGACCTCACCCAGACTCACTTTCTCTCCATGACCTTCCGCTTTTCTCAGACAACTTCAAACTTGTTCCAAATGCTTTCCCTAAATCCTCAAGTCTGATTTCTTCCCCTTACAAAATTTTCCTTGTCCCCACTGCTGTTTCCCAACCATTATAGTGTGGCACCGATCCACTATCAGCCTTCCACGTTCCACCCATTCCCGAGATATGGAACCTTTGTGAATTTTCAGCACTTCTTGCCTTTTCCCGTAGTTCAAAGCACAAACCTGTTGTAACCGCCGCCTTTCCTATCTTTCCCGAGTAAGCTCGCCTATTTCTGTTGTGCTTAGATAGGCCTACGCCTCGAAATTATCGCCACATTTACTCCTTCTTCTCTTAAGGTTATAAATCCTCTCTACAGATTCATTGTTTATTTATTCATTCCCTAGAGTTTTTTTTTCCCTTCTCTCGGAAGCATGGCATGACCGTTGTTTCAATATTGTCAATGTAGGAAACGAGGGAGGCACGGAAGTAGACGATCGACTAAGAGAATTCACGCGGAACTTAGGCACTTTGGAGGAAGGATATGGAATGTAAGTTTCACTGTTCTTACTTTCTTCATTCGCTAGCTCTCAACTAAGTTCTTCTAAAACTAAACCAATGGTAGAGACAAGTGAATAAGTGGGGCCCAGGCGCCACATCCTGATCCTTCCACAGGCCATCACACCTATCTCTGTATTTACCGCATGCCCTTATTCCTCCGTGTACTCCCGTGAGAACAAAGGAAAGACATTGGTAGAATATATTGTTGAGAATTCTCCCGTATCCATACCATCTGCATGTCTCCTGAACGATCCTTCACACTCCCGCTACAAAGCCAAGCACATCCGCCGAACAAATGCAAGCATAGTGAAAACATAATAATATGCAGAAGGGTTTTTCACGACTTGAGAGCTAGCCGTTTACTATGGTACAGTGGTGATTAGTGCTCACGACGAACATAGGTCAGATCATATTTACATACCACTTTCTTCCGGGCGTGAGGTAGGTGTGGTTGGGAGGCTATCCGCACAGCATTAGCGATAGAGAAAACTCCAGCGATAAGGTCAACAGCGAAAACGGGTATATTTTGCTCTAGGAGCCCATTCCACACGGGATGTTGGCTAACCTATTAATATTCCTTATAACGAGCCGGCTCTGCACAGCCAATTGCAGATCACGCGCTCTCCCACCCGCCCCAAAGATGAGGTTTGGGTTAGCATCTAAGCGCCCTTATAGAAAGCACTAGCAAGGAATAGATAAGTTAGATGCGCGATATTTATCTACCATCTCGGCAGTTATTAATCTATTGAAAACCTAAATTTGAGATTTCTCTACCCCATGTACACATCGTCAGCAAATCTTCTCCCGCCCACTGCTCCTCCATACAATGTGTTATTTTGTGCTTGTATACGGCGCCTGGTGGGGCTTCGAGAGGTCATAGTATTGTATTCCATAGTGGTGTGTAATATTCTGAAGTCAGGTTTCAGAAAGCTGGTGCCATTGGCTATTTTGCACCAAAAACAGCTATTTTCAAAATCTCATAGCTCCACACTGTCTAGGTAAGAAATTTCAAGAGTTGCAAGAGGCATGAGAACAGCTCTTTTTTTTCTGTAATGGAGACATCAGTCATGTCAATTAATAATTCTTGATTTTTTGTCCAATGGGGTGACAAGATCAGAAAGCGACTAAAGACCAGGCATGAGGGTGACATGCGGCCCCCTATTTTGGAGGCTATCTCTAGTTTCTCAATTCCATAAACATTATACCCGGGTTTTCCTTGAAAATTACTCTCTGCCTGTTCCCGGTTTAATTTAGCCAAAAGTGGAATTCCCGGATTTATTGGGGGTGATGGGGTGGTTGTTGGGGGGTGCTCGGTTTTAGCTCAGAATGGCCGTTAGCTGGAGTTTTTTGTCACCCGCCTTTACAGTATGTAAACTTGCCGTTTAAACCTGATCGAAGGTGGCTGTGTTGTGGCTGCGGGGGATCAATTGACTCCCCATAGTATCTAATTCGTCGAAAGAAAGCATAATATGTGTTTTACCCAGGGGCAGAGGGCACCAACCAGTGAGCCCATACAAAGACCTGTATCATATCCACCATACCGGATAGGAAGCCAACACTGAACTGCTGTTTTCAAATAGAACTCGTTAGGTATTGACGAGTGATGGTCCATGATGCATTTTTACTTCAGAGCCAGGTGGCGATATTGCGGTTGCCTTGGAGGTAATAGCGCTGTCAGGTGTAGAAGTGTGCATGAACAGACTGACGGAATTAGTTTTCCTCGCACGAACCGTAATAGTCGTACTGGTTTTGTTCATGTATTGGGGAAGGGTACTGAAACGATGGCTTGATCCGGAGGTAAGTAACCCGCAGCTCCTCGTAGAAAGGTGAAAAGGTTTAAAGGGGTTAGAGTAGGAAATGACAAAAAGGTAAGAAAACAAACAAAGGAGCCGGGAGTGGGCAATCACTGCTCACACATAAGGAACAAGTAGAGTAACCTCGTAGAATTGAAGCCGAAAGGTGAAAGAATGATAAAAAAAACAATAATGGATAAAGACAAGGAGAAAATTCCATTCACCGGCGAGTTCACTTCTCGCTGTCGCTGTTCGTTTCTCCCTGGCTCTATTCCACTCCGCCTGCTGAAAGGTCCACGGTCCCCCCTGGCTATGACAAAAAATCAATCCCATGCTGTAGCAACGAATACTACCCAACCCTCCGCCACTCTAGCACATATCCATCGTGCAATTTAAAGAGAAATAAAACAAGCGTCTTCGATAAACACTATAGCCCAAATTCAAACCCCACAGTACAAAGTTGATCAGCGATTTTATTTAAGTGTTTGGGACTGAGAAAGAGTGTAATCTGGTTCGGTTATAGCAGGCTCCTCTACGGGGACAGTACTACACCTCGCTTGGTGTAAATCTCGGGTCCGAGAGCGAGGTTGGAAGGCTACCGACACCTTTCACTCTTGCCCATCGAGGAAAATTAGTCCCGTAGGGAGCATGAAAGCCCCGAAGTGAACCCCAACCCCCTAATTACTCGTAGCCCGGATTTTCCTAGAGCGAATGAACTACCCATAGCGCTACGTAATATCGCCGTGCACCCGAGTCCGGATAGATATCCCAGGCTCCCCTTGTCTCCTTTTACCAACCGCAATTATTATTTTCCCCTTTCCTAGGGCATTCAGGAAGATGATGGGGTAGGTGGATGAACCCAAGTGAGCTCCCCAGTGGGTTGGAGAAAATCTTGTTATCCTTAGGACATTACAGTACCATATAGCATTTATCTCATACTGTAAATTGCATCTACAGCGTGCAATACCAAAATATTGTATCTCCTACTATAGGATTCGATGCCGGGTAATAGAGTTTCTTACCATTGTGCTCCATATCGCAGAAATCGCTAATAAGTTGAGGTTTCTTGTATCGAGGGAATTTTATATTTACAATCTGTGGATCAGGTGATCTTTCGGCGGGACTTAGTGGGGAGACCTCGGTCAGAGTTTAAGGGTGACTGCGGGCGAAGGAATATGCCGAAGGGAAGGTAATAGGATGTCGAGGGGAGCTCTATTCGGTGCTTAGAGGAGGGGATTGCCCCCCCCCCCACTCACCTGCATGCCAGGGCAGCCCTCAACACACCTTCTCCGGCTCATGTAGCTCTGTTAGGATCGAAGGTACTGTTTTGTGCTCATCTAGTTAAGGGTGTTTTGTGGGGCTACGGGAGGTCACAGTATAATGCTAAATTTGGTTGCTGTGCTGTATGCTAATTTACGTAAACCTACCGTTTAAATAGGCGGGCAGCTGGATCTGGTCCTCTGGACGAGTGATGGTTTGTGATTGCCTTATGAAGCAGCGGGGAAGGGGCAGTGATAATTAGGACATCTTCTCAGAGAAATAGCATCCAATTGTGGCAGGATGTGCGAACAGACTGAGGCGGACAGGGGGGTTTTTTTTGGGAACTCTGCACGGATCACACTGTAGTAGTTCCGCTGCCATTCTGTGGGGTACGGTATTCATAGGAAATTAATAGCCGATTTTTGAATGGTTTAGAGTGGGGGAAAATGGGGCCTATTTGGAATACCGTCCCGTTGCTTGAGCCGCTCGCCACCTTGTTTCCACCATTTGGGCTCGGCACGGCACCTTCTGTAAAGAGTCTAGCCACCATAATTCCGCCACGCCTACTGAAAACACAGAACACTTTGTTGTTTTTTCCTTATAATATGTTTCATATGTATATTTCTATTGATAATATTGTATATTTCTCTACTTGGTATGTGTTCCCAGTTTCACCTGTACACGGCGGACATTACTACAGCTAAGACATAATTGCGTATATTTCATTAATATTTCATGATAACAATTAGAGGTTCTCTTATGTGTTTCCTTATCTGGTGTTCGGGATATCACAGTTGTTTGTGCATTACTTTATGCATCTCTCTTGGTCATATCATGCATGATTATTCCTAATTATTCCCTCACACCCCTATGGATTTACGCATACTTTATTGGGATTTTCTTGGCAGGTTTACAGGGTCAAACATGGTTCGCACTTATGTTTCTTACTATGTTTTCCCTTATGTTTCTTTGTTATATGGAGAGCGCGCTTCCTGTATAAATACTGAGGTTACCGCCCATCTCGCTTAGAAGAATAAGAACCAGAATACCTACCAATCTGCTCTCCTACCACACAATTCCTCCTCACTTAGCATGCAACGCAACCCCCTCGCACTTGCGTAGTATTCTCCACATAGCAGTATAGATTGTGCACCATAGCCATATTTTGAACACACTTTACCCAAGTAATGAGCCAAACTAATCCTGCGATTACCACATAGTATTTCTTCTGTGTACTGTTGCCTTGCTCGTTCCGGAAACTTTAATTTACCATTAAGAATCACCTCTGCACTAAGAGTATCTTTCTGACGGCATTCTTTTCAGATTTCGGAGAGGGTTAGCCCGGAGTTTCTCTTGGCTAATTTAGCGGTATCATACTGTTACGTTTTTATTTTGGCTTTCTTATTTTATAGCTTTTTTATCTGCAGATAACTTGGGCTTGATGTATTGCTAGTCACGATCTCAGAGTTAAGGGTTGTTGCGCTTCTGGCGGGGGGGAGGCTGTCTGGGTCTTGGCAGACAGGGGTGGTGTGTTAGTTAGGTTTTTCTTCTCT
>Ga0307509_10002925_pt1 | contig 26929 bp, 20 predicted proteins | sample 10_EM_MG_FD_202245 | JGI IMG/M metagenome (GOLD analysis project Ga0307509, IMG submission 202245) | Populus trichocarpa ectomycorrhiza microbial communities from riparian zone in the Pacific Northwest, United States - 10_EM | ecosystem: Host-associated > Plants > Roots > Unclassified | place... | reverse complement strand
ACCGCCGACCAGCACACTGCCGTCGGGCAACAACAGTGAGATCGAGTGATAGAGGCGCGCCAGTTGCCCGCTTGCGCCGGAATGCCACTGGCCTGTCGTCGGATCCCAGATCTCCGCGATGTTGTTGACGCCGGTCAGCGTGTTGTAAGTCGTGCTGCCACCGGTCGCGAGCACTTTGCCGTCGGGAAGCATGGCAGCATTCACCAGGTCGCGGCGTGTCGATAATGGTTGGGTGGTCGTGACGACGGGTGTGGCGCCGTTGATGTCGATCACGACTGCCTGGTTGGATGCGCCGCCGAATTGCAGGATGCGGCCGGGACGGAACATCGCGACGCTGGAAGAGCTGCTGCGCACGCCTGACGGCAGTTGTGCACCGAGCGTGATCGAGCCGGCGCCGGCCGTATTCACGTAGTACATGCGGCCGGTGCTGTCGAAACCGAAGATGCGCCCGTCCGGCGCGACGAAGTTGCGCGGATACTGGAAGTGCAGCGACGACGTGTTCGCGCCGGTGAGCAGGCGGAACTGGCCGTCGATGCCGCGAACCTCGGGCAGGTCGGTGCCGCCCGATCCGCCTTGCGTGTAGACCTCGCCGTTCAACAGCGCCGTCGTGCTCGAGTACCAGCGCGCGCGATTGAGATCGTTGCCGCGCGTCAGCGTACTTTCGCCAAGCGAGAACAGGTTCGTGTTGCGGTTGCCGGTGTTCGTCGTGGCGGTGCCGGTCCAGTTGTCGCCGCCGGCGATAAAGATATTGCCGCCTTGCGGCAGCACCACTTGCGAACTGCAGAAGATATCCGTCGCCGTCATGTTGGGCAGCGTGATATGGCTGGACGCAAGATCGGCCTTGGGATCCCACACGTCATAGATGAAGTAGCCCGTCTGGCGGCCGGTGCCGTCGGTGCCGTAGCTCATCACTCGCCCATCGGGCATCAGCACGGCGTGCGCGCTGATCAACGGCCAGGAAATGATCGGCGACCAGGCGCCGCTGACGTTGTTGGCGTGCGCAGATGCGGCGCACAACGCGACTATCGCTGCAGCGATCGCAGCGACGCGCGCACGGAGATGTGTTCGGCGAAGCATGAACCCCTTCCCATTCTTTATTTAGTCCGCACACCCGCATGCGTGCCGGACGAGCATACCGCTATCTGTCGCCAGGTGAAGACAGCGATGCACAACACTTTCATAAATTTCGATACATCGCTGCGGGAAAACATTAACGACAGGGACGGACGTAGTACCAAGGTACAGTCACTGTCGAAATTCTTGACGACTTCGCCGCTCTTCGGCGGCTCCGCGCCATGCCGACCGCTTCAGTTTTCCGGAGAGAAGAAACTGGTCATGAGCGCCGTCGCTGCGAGCACGCCAACCACAAGTGTGTACTCGATGGCGATTACGCGACGCAGCGAAATCGCCGCGCGCGCATCGCGGAGCAGCGCCGGTCCATAGCGCCACTTGTTCAGCGTGGCGAGACTCATCAGCACGGCGAATGCAGCGATCTTCACCAGCAGCAGTTCGCCGTACGGTTGCGTGAATACCGACCAGGTCGGCACCAGCAGCCACGTCAGCAACGCGCCCGCAATGAAAATCCCCGGCACCAGCCACGCGGCGATGCGCGAGAAGCGTTCGATCAACTTGCTCGCGAGCTGAGTCGTTTCTCTGGCGCAGACGATGTAGAGCGGTGCGAGTGCGCCGAACCAGAATGCGACGATGAGCAGATGCACGAGCAGCAGCGGCGCCATCCAAGCTCGTTGCTCGCTCACCGCGGTGTGGCCGACCAGAGTGAATGCTATGAGCACGAGCGCGGCGCCGAGCAGCGCCGCTGCACGCGAGCGCGTACCGTGACTCGCAAAGCCGACTGCCATCAACAGAAGAGCCGACACTCGCAGCACGCCTGCCTTGCTCATGTCTGAGTGCAACACGAGGCTTTGCAGCGATGCATCGAACACACCAGCCAGTTCACCGGCCATGCGCGCGGCTTCCAGCGAGTAGTGAGCTGCGACGAGCAATGCGCCGGCGAGCGCCGAAGACACGGCGATGCGGCGGATGGGAATGAGAGAAGCCGCGAGATGGCGATCGAAAAGAGCGAGAAACAGTACGATGCCGGCGGCCTGGAATTGCGCGACGAAACTCAGCGCGCGTACGACTGCGGAGAGAATATCGACGGGCATGCAGCTATTGTACGCATTCAGGGCAGCGCGAATACGAAGAAGGCGGTGCCCGCCGACATCACGACGAACTGCTTGCCGTCGGTGGAGTACGAGATCGGATTGGCGCGTACGCCGCCCCCCACGTTGAAGTCCCACAGCGGCTTGCCGTTGTCCGCATCGAGCGCGAAGACATTGCCTTCGTTCGTGCCGCCGAACACCAGGCCGCCGGCCGTCGCCAGCAGTCCGGTCAGCGGCGGCGTGGGCGTCTTGAATTCCCATTTCAATTTGCCGCTGATGGCGTCGAGCGCGCGCACTGCGCCGTAGGCTTCACGCTCCACGTCGACGGGTTTGAAGCTGCCGCCTTCGTACATCTTGCCGGGCACGTATTCGCCGTCGCCCTTGTAGAAGTACGAGCCCATCTCGCGCGCGTACTGATAGAACAGGCGCGTCACAGGACTGAAGGATGGGCTGTGCCAATTGGCGGAGCCGCCCCAATGCGGATAGACGAGCACGCCTTTCTCGCTGGGTTCGGTGCCGGGCTTGATGACGGGGCGGCCCTGCTTGTCGAAGCCATCGTTCCAGGTCTGCCGGGCGTATGCCGTGGCGCTGATGAATTTCCCGGTGACGCGATCCAGCAGGTAGTAGAACGCGTTGCGATTCGCGAGCGCCACCAGCTTGCGCTCGCGGCCGTCGATCACGGCATCGAACAGCACCGGAATCTCGTTCGAATCCCAGTCGTGCACGTCGTGCGGCGTGTACTGGAAATGCCATTTGATCTTGCCCGTGGCCGGGTCGAGCGCGAGCAGCGAACAGGTGTAGAGATTGTCGCCGGGCCGCACGTCGCCGTTGTAGTCGGGCGATGGATTGCCGGTGGGCCAGTAGAGCAGGTTCAGTTCGGGATCATAGGAGCCGGTGAGCCACGTCGAGCCGCCGCCGGTCTTCAGGCTGTCAGCCCGGCCCCAGGTGTTGGAGCCGGGTTCGCCCGCCGCCGGGATCGTGTAGCGGCGCCATAGCAGCTTGCCGGTCTTGGCATCGTACGCGTCGATGAATCCGCGAATGCCGGCTTCGGCGCCGGCGATGCCGGTGATCACCATGCCGTGCAGCGCGAGCGGCGCGGACGTAATACCGTAACCGAGTTTGTTGTCGGCAACTTTCACATTCCAGCGCACCGCGCCGGTCTTCGCGTCGAGCGCCACCATTTGCGCATCGAGCGTGCCGACGAACACCATGTCGTCGAGCACCGCGACGCCGCGATTCACCGGGAACAGGGACGGCACCCAGACTTGCGCGGGCATCTCGGCGGCCCAGCTCCACAGCACCTTGCCCGTGCGGACATCGAGCGCGGTGACGGTTGTGGGCGGCTCGGTGACGTACATGACGCCGTCAGCGACGACCGGCGTGGACTCGATCAAGCCGCCGCGCTTGACCTGGTAAGTCCATACCGGCTTGAGGTTCGCGACGTTGCTCTTGTCGATTTCCTTGAGCTGCGAGAAGCGCTGCGACGTGTAGCTGCCGGAATAGGTGAGCCAGTCCGACGGAGTCTTTTCCGCGTCCAGCAACCGCTGATAGGAGACCTGCGCGGTGGCTGCCGTACTCAGCAGGGCACCCAAAAGCAGGGCGATATTGCGAACTTTCATGGAGCGCCCCGCAAGCTGGAGAGGTACGCCACCAAGTCGTCCATATCGGTGGCTGGGAGTTTGTAGGCCGGCATCAGGCTCTGGTCGTAATGTTTGTCGAGCTGCGTCAGCTCACTCTTCTTATACGTGTGCAACTGGCCGTTCGCGTCGCGCAGTTGGATCGAGAAGGCGTCTTCATTGATGCGAGTGCCGCTGACGTCCTTGCCTTGCGCCGTGACTACGCGCACCGGCAGGTATTCGAACATGCCGCCGGCGAGCGGCAAGGCGGCGGAAGGTTCGGTCAAATCCTGATGCAGTTGCGCGCTGCGCCGCTTGATGCCGATGCGCGTGAGGTCGGGACCGACGCTGCGGCCTTGGCCCGCGAGCACATGACAAGTATTGCAATCCTGCCTGGCGTAGATCGCCTGCCCACGTGCGGCGCTCGCCGACCACGCGCTCGAATCCGCGCCGCGCAGTCTGTGTACATATGCGGTGAGCGCTTGAAGATCGGTGGGCGTCAATCCAGTGGCGGCAGGCATGCCGCGCGCGGGAATGCCGTTTTGGACGATGGCTTGAAAGGCGGCTTCGTTGCCTGGCTTGGTGACTTCGGAGCGCTGCAGGCTCGGGCCGACGCCACCGAAGCCGTCGAAGCCATGGCAGCGCGCGCACGAGCCGTCGAAGGTGTGCTGGCCCGCATCGGGCTCGGCGGGCGGCTGTGCCGCCAGCGCCGTGCGCGCCCGGTCGCGTAGATAATGGCGCAGCGACTCCAGGTCGCTATCCGACAGCTCGTCGTACTTCGGCATGCCGCGCGATTCGAGCGAGCCTGCCTTTACCACTTGCTTGAACGCTTCTGCCGACAGCGCGATCGGCGACGCACGCAGGTCAGGCGCATATCCCCCGGCCACTGCGCCGCCGCCGTGACAGCCCACGCACATCGAGCGACCGAACAACGCACCGCCCGCTTTCGCGCGCTCGGCATCGACGACGAACTTCGGGTCGTCGATGGGTACGGTGAGCGTCGGCGGCGGCGTTGGCGGCAATTGCGCTTTGCCGTCGAGCGCGAAGGTGAGCACGCGGTGCGGATGCACGCGCGATTGCCAGCCGAAGCGCGCGTTCAAATTGCCGGTGAATGCCGCGCCCGTGCCGCCCCAGCCCGCGACGACAGTGACGTACTGCTTGCCGTTTGCTTCGTACGAAATCGGTGCGCCCGTAATGCCCATTTTCGCATCGAACGACCATAGGGACTTGCCCGTCGCGGCTTCGTACGCATTGAACTTGCCGTCGGCCTGGCCTTGGAAAACCAAGTTGCCGGCGGTCGTCAAGACGCCGCCCGGCCACATGCCCGGCGTCGGCACTTGCCATACCTCCTTCTGCGTAGCCGGATTCCATGCGCTCAAGCGGCTGGTGTTGCGGTCGGGTGCATCGTCCGTGACGCGATCGCGTCCGGCGCTGCCGGTGCGGATCACCGGGATGTACAGCAGCTTGGTGTCCGGATTGAAAGCCCAGGCCATCACGCTGTGCGCACCGGCCGCGCCCGGCCACACTTCGCCGTTGCCGTCGCGTACCTTGGGGTTTTCCACCGGCCGGCCGGTCGCAAGGTCGATGCGCTCAGCCCAGGTGACCCGATCGATCTTCTCCGCGGAGATCAGCTTGCCGTCCTGGCGATCGATGACGTAGAGGAAACCATTCTTGGGCGCATGCATCAGCACCTTGCGCGGCTTGCCGGCGATAGCGAGCGTCGCCAGCGTGATGTCCATGTTGGAGTTGTAGTCCCAGGCATTCTGCGGATTTGTCTGGTAGTGCCACACGTACTCACCGGTGTCGGCGTTCAAGGCGACGACGGAGCAGAGGAACAGGTTGTCGCCGCCGCCGGGACTGCGCTCTTTCCATTCGTGCGGCTGGCCATTGCCTGTGCCCAGGTAAACGCGATTGAAGTCGGGATCGTAGGTGATGGCGTTCCAGATCGTGCCGCCGCCGCCGAGCTTCCACCATTCGCCGGTCCATGTCTTCGCCGCCATGTCCATGGCCTGATTCTCGAAGCCGTCGGCGGGATTGCCGGGCACCGCATAGAAGCGCCACAACTGCTTGCCGCTGCCGGCATCGTACGCGGTGACGTAACCGCGAATCGGACCGAAGTCCGCGCCGCCGTGACCGATGATGACTTTGCCGTTGAAGACCCGCGGCGCACCAGTGATGTTGCTCGAATCGTCGGCGGGAACGGTCTGCTGGCTCCACAGTTGCTTGCCGCTCTTCGCATCCAGCGCGATCAGCCGGCCGTCGAGCGTGCCCACATAGATCTTCCCCCGCCAGTAGGCGATGCCGCGCGGACCCCACGACAGCCGGAACTTCTTGCCCGCGACTTTGTACACCTCAGGATCGAAGCGCCACAGCAGCTTGCCGGAGAGCGCGTCCACCGCGTGCACCCAGCTCTGGTCGACCGTGAAATAGATGACGCCGTCGACGGCGAGCGGCACCGTCGCGCCGTTATGAACGCCCGGCAAATCGAGCGACCACAGCAGGCCCAGTCGGGCGGCGTTGCCGGCATCGATCTGCTTGAGCGGACTGGCATGCTGCTCGCTGTAGGTGCGGCCGTAGGCCAGCCAGTTCTTGCCGTCGCGATCGTTGCCGATATCCGCGCCGGCATAGTCCTTCGCGCTCGCCGTTGCCTGGCAGGCCAACAGGATGAGCAAGGCACATCGCCAGTTGATTCCATGCCGCATGTCGAATTCCCCCACAGTGCTCGCCATACGCCGGCGTTCGTATCCAAGAGTCGTTCTAGTTGGCGAGGCGCATCTTCGGCGGCGGGCGTGGCTGCGTCAACGGGCTAACTTTTCTTCATGAAATCCTCGGCCACCGTGGCATACGCTGCGGCCATGCTCATCGGACAGCCCAGCCGCACCGCCCTGGCCGCCGCCGCGCATCGCGCCGCGCATCAAGTGCTGGAAGGTGGACGGATCTTTGCCGACCCATTGGCGGTGCGCATTCTCGGCCGCGATGCGGCGCGCGCGATCGAAGACATGCAGCAGCCGCTGCGTCGCGCGATGCGTATTTTCATTGCAGCCAGGACACGCTTCGCCGAAGACGCGCTCGCCGCAGCAGTGGCGCACGGAGTGCGACAACTCGTCGTGCTCGGGGCGGGGCTCGATACTTACGCCTATCGCAGCGTGTTCGGCGATCGATTGCATATCTTCGAAGTGGATCATCCGGCGACGCAGGGCTGGAAACGCGAGCGGCTGGCGGCGGCGGGGATTTCGATTCCGCCGTCGCTGACGTTTGCGCCGGTGGATTTCGAACATGCAACGTTGGCTGCGGGACTGGCGGCGGCGGGGTTCGATCCGACGCGTCGGACTTTCTTCACTTGGCTTGGTGTCGTCCCGTACCTGACGCAGCAAAGCGTATTCGCGACGTTGAGTTTCATCGGCGCGTTGCCTGGCGGCGCGCATGTGGTGTTCGACTACGGCAATCCGCCGGACACGCTTGCGCAGCGTGCCCGCGAAGTTCACGACGTGCGGGCAGCGAAAGTTGCGGCGCTGGGCGAGGAGTGGAAGAGCTATTTCGAGGCGCCGGCGCTGCACGAAAGAATGCGCACGCTGGGCTTCAGCGAGTTCGAAGATCTGAGTCCGCCACAAATCGCCACGCGCTTTTTTCCGGAACGAACGGTGGTCGCGCCCGCAAGCGGCGGCCATATCCTGCTCGCGGCCACGCGACCGTAGATTGGGCTGAGACCCCGGGTTGGGCTGAGATTGTAGGTTGGGCTGAGTCTTCGAAGCCCAACGATCAAATTCACCGCGCCGGCAGCGCTGCGCCTTTCGGCCACAGCAGCCACAGCCGTCCTTGCTGCTTCATGCTGCCCGCCGACTCGCCGGCGGCCGCACCAGATCCCCAGAAGAAGTCGGCGCGCACCGCGCCGCGAATTGCGCCGCCGGTGTCCTGTGCCATCACCAGCCGCTGCAGCGGTGCGTCCGACAGCGGCAGGGTCGTGGCCAGAAACAACGGCGCGCCGAGCGGTATGAATGCAGGATCGATGGCGATGGAGCGACCAGCGGTCAGCGGCACGCCCAGCGCGCCCTTGGGGCCCAGTGATGGATCGTCGATGCGCTCTTCGCGGAAGAACACCACGCTCGGATTGGCGTTCAGCACTTCCTGCTGACGTTGCGCATGCGCCGCGATCCAGTCGCGGATGGCGGGCGCGGACGCGCCGTCGAGCGTCATTTCGTTCTGATCCACGAGGTAGCGGCCGATGGAGCGATACGGATGGCCGTTCTGGTCCGCATAGGCGAGCCGGATTGTCGTGCCATCCGTGAGCTGCACGCGTCCCGAGCCTTGCACCTCGAGAAAGAAGGCATCGACAGGGTTGTCGACCCAGACCAGCTCCTTGCCCTTGAGCGAGGGCTGGCCTTGCAGTGATGCCCTGTCGTAGTAGGGAACGACTTTCTTGCCTTGCACGCGGCCGCGCACGCGCTTGCCTTTGAGTTCGGGAAACAGATCTCCCAGTTCGATGGTCAGCATGTCGTCGGGCGGCGCGTACAGCGGCGTTTTGTATACGCCGGTCGCCTTGCGCGAACCGCGCAGCAACGGTTCGTAGTAGCCGGTGATCAGGCCCGTGTCGGTGGCCAGGCGCGGTGATTCCACTTGGACGACGCGATACGGCGTGAAGCGCGACTCGAAAAATTGCCGTGCCTGCGCCGCGTTCGCGACGTTGAGCGGCAGCGCCTCGGCGCATACGTTCGTGAGCGCGGGCGGCGCGCCTTTCGCAGCGCAGCCCTGCAGAAATGCACTCCAGGCCTCCTGCGCCTGATCGCCCTGCCAGCCTGAAATCTGCGTCCAGGAGACTGGTTCGTAGCGCACCGCTGCTTGCGAAGGAGGCAACGGCGGCACCTGCGTCGTGACGCAACCGCTCAAGGCGAGCAACGTCGCGAGCAACAGCGTCGCAGCGCGCGTGCTCATTGGAGCGGTGGGAGTCGGTGAACATATCATCGGGGCACAATTCTCACGCGAGGTACTCAGGCGGCGGCGTTCGACCCATTGTCGACAATGGCGAGCATAACGCGCGCGGGCCTGTTCGGCCTGTCCGCCGGCGCGGACGCAATGTTCTTGTCGCCGTGAGCATGTGTTGCTATGGTCACTTCGACGACAGTGATGTCGGTCTTTCGATAGCCTTTGAAAGCAGCTTCCGGAGTCAAGCCAATGGTCGGTGCAACGGATCCCTGTGCTGCTCCCCCCACGCCGCGCGCCGTCGCCAAAGTGCTCGAATTGATCGGCGAGGGCTTCGTCTCGGTGGACTCACGCTGGCGCTTCACTTACATCAACGCCCAGGCCGAACGCATCTACAAGAGGCAGCGCGAACGGCTGCTGGGCAAAGACATATGGGAAGTGTTTCCCACCGTGGTCGGCACTGTGATCGAGCGCGAGTACCGCCGTGTGATGGCCGAACGCGTCGAGGGGCAGGTGGACGCGCCGTTCCCGCGGCTCAATGTCTGGATGGAAGTGAAGATCTATCCGCTCGATGACGGCGGCCTGGCGTTCTATTTCACCGACATCGCGCAGCGTCGCTGCGCCGAAAAACACCTGGCCTGCCAGAAGAAGCTGCAGGAGATGATCTTCGCGGGCGCGAATTTCGCGAGCCTGCTGACGGTGCTGGCGCAGACGATGGAGAGCATTTCGATCCAGCCGACGCAGGTGTCGATCCTGGTCATGGATGCCGCGGGCTGGTTGCGCCACGGGGCCGCGCCGCGCCTGCCGGAAAGTTTCAACGACGCGGTCGACGTGCTGCCCGCCGCGGGCGACGCCGTCCCTTGGGCCGTCGCGGCTCACACCAAGCGGGTCGTCAGCGTCGAGAATATTCCCGAACATCCGCAGCCTGCGTTTCGCGCCCTCGCGCTGTCTTGTGGATTGCGTGCGTCGTGGACCACACCCATCGTTGCGCCGCTGGGCGGCGTGCTCGGCACCTTGTCGCTGTTCTACCGCGACTGCGCGCGGCCGTCGCAGATGGAAGAAGAGTCGGCCACTATTTTCGCCAGCCTGGCGGGCTTGTTCATCTCGCACACACGCATGATGGAGGCGGCCTCGCAACGTCCGCCACCGCGGGGCTTGTTGCGCAAGGCCTGAATCCGAACCGGCGCCTACGACGCCCGGCGGCGGAACATCAGTACCGACGCCGTCACCGTGAAGAACGCGATGATGAGCAGCTTGCCGAGCAGGTGCGCCAGCGAGTCGATGGATGCATCCTTCAGGAACACTCCCTGCATCAGCTTGAGCATGTGAGCCAGCGGATTGATGCCCGTGATGAGTTGCAGCCACTTCGGCATGTTTTCCACGGGCGTGGCGAATCCCGACAGCATCGCAAACGGCACCAGCACGGCGAACGCACCCAGGAATGCCTGCTGCTGAGTCTGCACGATCGACGATATGAACAATCCCACGCCGGCGCACGCCGCGGCGAACGTCAGCACCGCCGCGTAGAAGACCAGGAGACTGCCGCGAAACGGCACGCCGAAGCCCGTGGTGATGAGGAGCAGGAACAGCGATGTCTGCACCGCGGTGACCAGCAGCGGCGGGAGCATCTTGCCGAGCGCGATTTCGATGGGCGTCGCCGGCGACACCAGCGTCTGATCGAACGTGCCCAGCTCGCGTTCGCGTGCTACCGACAAAGAGGTAATCATCAACGCCACGCCCAGGCTCAGGTTGCCGACGATGTTCGGCAGCATGAACCAGGAGTAGTCCAGATTGGGATTGAACCAGTTGTTGACGACGATCTCGGCATGCGGCGCGGCGGCAGCCCCGGTGGCGCGTTGCGCGGTGGCCGCACCGGCGCTTTGCACGATGGTGCTGATGTATTGCATGGTGATCTGTGCCGCGTTCGAGCGGCGGCCGTCGAGCAGCAGCTGCACGTTCGCTGCGCGGCCGGACACCAGGTCCGCGGAAAAGCCGCTCGGCAGCACCAGTATGCCGATCACTGCTTCGCGCTCGACGTGGCTGCGCGCCGCTTCGATGCTCGGAAACATCATCAGCTTTTCGAAGCTGGTCGAGCCGCGCAGCTGCTGCACTACTTCGAACGCCGACGGGCCGTGATCCAGGTCGACGATGGCCAGCTCGATGTTCTTCACTTCCATCGTCGCGGCCTGCGCGAAGATCAGCAGCTGAACGGTCGGCGGGATGAGCAGCGATACGCGGCCGCGCGGATCGCGCAGCATGCCGATGAGTTCCTTGCGGATGATGGCGAATAGTCGTTGCAGCATCGCGTTGCCTCAATCCACTCGTTTGTGCAGGTTGCGCCAGGTCAGGCCGAAGAACAGCGCGCCCACCAGCAGCATGAAAATCATGTTGGGAACGAGCACGCCCCATAGGTCGCCCGCCAGGAACACCGTCTGCAGCGACACGTTCATGTAGCGTGCCGGCACGAACCAGGTGATGAAGCGCAGCCACGCGGGCATGGAATGGATGTCGAACACGAAGCCCGACAGCATCATCGCGGGCAGGTAGCCCGTCATGAGTCCGAGCTGCGCGGCGGCGAACTGGCTGCGCATCGTGACTGAGATCAGCAAGCCCTGGCCCAGCGCCGGAATGAGGAACACCGCCGATACCAACCCCAGCGTCAGCAGCGAGCCGTGCAGCGGCACGCGGAACAGCACCAGCGCCGTCGTGACGCACACCGCCATTGAGATCATCGCCAGCACGAAGTAGGGCAGGGTCTTACCGATCAGGATCTGGCCGCGGGTGAGCGGCGTGGCGTACAGCGCTTCGAGCGTGCCGCGCTCCCACTCGCGCGCCACCACCAGCGAGGTGAGCAACGTGCCGAGCAGCGTCATGATGATGGTCATCGAGCCGGGAATCAGGAACCAGCGGCTTTCCGCATTGGGATTGAACCAGTAGCGCGCCTGTATCGAGATCGGCGCGGCGAATGGCGTGCCTTGCTGGATGGCGCGTGCGCTCAGGAATCCTGCCCACACCGCATTCACATAACCGCGCACGTAGTTCGCCGTGTTGGGTTCGGCGCCGTCGATGAGCACCTGTATCTGCGCGACCTGCGATTGTGCATTCAGCCGCGTGCCGAACTCCGCCGGAATGATCACCGTCGCCTTCACGGATTGATCCCGCAGCAGCTCCTTGCCACTGGCGCGATCGGACGTGTGCAGGACCACGAACCATTTCGAATGCTCCAGCGCCGCTGCGAAATTGCGCGCATCGGCGCTGCCGTCCTCACGTACCAAAGCGATTTTCACCGCGCTCGTGTCGAGCGACAGTCCAAAGCCGAACAGGAACAGGAGCGTCAGCGGCAGCACGACCGCAATGATCCAGCTCGACGGGTCGCGCGTGACCTGCTTGGCTTCCTTCAGCATGACGGCGGCAAGCTGCTGCCACCAGGTTCGCCAACGATGCCGGCGCTCGCTGGCGGGCGCGGCGGCGGCGGGTGTCATCCGCCCTCCCGTTCGAGCAGTTCGATGAAGGCTTCTTCCAGCGTCGGTTCCGGCAGTTCGGCGCTTGCGATGCTGGCCTTGAGCGCTTCGGGCGTGCCTTCGGCGATCTTGCGGCCGCGCCAGATCAAGCCGATGCGATCGCAGTATTCGGCTTCCTCCATGAAGTGAGTGGTGACGACGACGGCGACGCCCTTGGCCGTCAGCGCGTTGACGTGATGCCAGAACTCCCGGCGCATCAGCGGATCGACGCCGCTGGTGGGCTCGTCGAGAAACAGCACGGCCGGCGCGTGCAGCGTCGCGCACGCGAGTGCGAGTCGCTGCTTGAAGCCCAGCGGCAGCATGCCCGCGTTGGCGTCCATGTGCGGCTCGAGCTCGAACGCGTTCACCATCGCCTGCACGCGTTCGCGCTTGCGCTCGCGGCTCAGGCCATAGATCTCGGCGAAGTAGTCGAGGTTCTGCGCCACCGACAGGTCGCCGTACAGCGAAAATTTCTGCGCCATGTCGCCCAGGCGCGCGCGCGCCCGGCTAGGCGCACGCAACAGATGCACGCCCGCGACCGTGGCGTCGCCCTCGGTGGGTTTGAGCAGGCCGCACAGCATGCGGAACGTCGTCGATTTGCCGGCGCCGTTCGGGCCCAGCAGTCCGTAGATTTCGCCGGCGCGCACTTCGAAGTCCACATGATCGGTGGCGACGAAGTCGCCGAAACGCTTGGTGAGCCCATCGGAATGCACCATCACTTCGCCCACGGCGCTGGTGCCGTTCGAGTCATTGGCAGGCACGGGTGGTTGGTCCGGCCACCCTTGCGCGAGCAGGCTCGCGCCCTTGTGCGCGCCGCCGAGCAATTCGACGTAGGCATCTTCGAGCCGCGGCTCGACGGATTCGTAGACGTTCGAATCGAGCTCGCCGGCGTGGTTCGCGTGCATGACGAGGCGCACGCTCGCTCCCTGGATGACGGAGTCGAGCACCGCATCGCGCGCGAGTTCTTCATCCGCGATGCGCCGTGCCTGTCCCGGCGGCACGCGGCGCCGGAACACGCGTCCGCGCATGCGATCGCTCAACTCGGCCGGTTTGCCGTTGAACAGCAGCTTGCCCCGATCCAGCAGCCAGATGTGCGCGCAGCGCTCGGCTTCATCCAGGTATGCGGTGGACCACAACACAGTGACGCCGGTCGCAACCAGCTCGCTGACCATCTGCCAAAGCTCGCGGCGCGACAGCGGATCGACGCCGACGCCGGGTTCGTCCAGCAATAACAGCTTCGGCTGGCCGAGCAGCGCGCACGCCAGGCCCAGCTTCTGCTTCATGCCGCCGGAAAGTTGGCCGGCAAGTCGCGTCGTGAACGGGGCGAGCGCGGTGAACTTGAGCAGTTGCTCGAATCGCTGCCCGCGAGTGTGTTTGTCGAGCGCGCGCAGATTCGCGTACAGGTTCAGGTTGTCGAGCACCGACAGGTCTTCATACAAGCCGAAGCGCTGCGGCATGTAGCCGATCTCGGCCAGGACCGAGCCGCCTTCGGCGGAAGGCTTGCGCCCCAGCACCTCGACGCTGCCGTTCGTGGGTGACATCAAGCCGGCGAGCAGGCGAATCAGCGTCGTCTTGCCGGCGCCGTCCGGTCCCACAAGACCGAGGATGCGTCCCGTCGGCAGTTCCGCCGAGATGGCCGACAGCGCCGTGACCTTGTCGAACCGCTTGGTCAGGTCGATGACACGCGCGGCGACCGCGGGGGGATTCGGATCGGTGGACATTGCGGCGCCGAGCATCACGCGTTACGCGGTGCCTTCCGCAGGAGCCGGCGCCGCTGCGATGCGCACGATCACCGGCATGCCCTGTCGCAGCACGTTGTCCGGATCCTTCGCGATGATGCGCACGCGATAGACCAGGTCGTCGCGCACCTGTTCGGTCTGCACGTTCTTCGGCGTGAACTCCGCTTCGGGCGAAATGAAGCCGACGACGCCGTCATACTGTTTGCCCGGCATCGAATCGATCTCGATCTTCACGTTCATGCCGGGCTTGATGCGGCCGAGCCGCGGCTGCGGCACGTAGGCGCGTATCCACACCGGATCGTTCAGCAGCAGCGTGTAGACGGTCTGGCCGGACTGGACGATCGCGCCGACTTCCCGCGCGCGCACTGCGATGATGCCGGTGCTCGGCGCGCGCAGGATCGCGTCGTCCAACGCGGTCTTTGCTTGTGCGAGGCGCGCTTGCGACCCGGCCAGCGAGGCCTTCTGTGCATCGATGTCTTCGATGCGCGAACCGCGCGTCATCAATGTCAATTGCTCCTTGGCGGACGTGAGTTGCGCTTCGCCGCCCCGCACACGCGCTTCAACGTCGTCGACTTGCTGGCGGTTCACTAGCGACTTCGCGACCAGTTCCTGCAGCCGCTTGAGCTGCACACGCAAATTGTCGAGGTCCACTTCGCGTTCACGGACAGCGGCGCGCGCCTGGGCGATTTCCTCGACGCGATTGCCGCGCGTCGCCTTGTCGAGCTGCGTCTGCACGCCGGCGGCATCGGCGGTGGCCGCCGCCACGTCGTTTTCGAATGGCACGCGGTCGAGTTGCGCGAGCACGTCACCGGCATGCACGACGTCGCCCTCATCGACTTTCAACTCGGCAATCCTGCCTGTGACACGGAAGGCGAGTTCGACTTGATGCACATCGACGTTGCCCGACAGCGAGAATTCCGCGAACGGATCGTGCGCGGAGCGCTGCCACCAGAAATACCAGCCGCCGCCGATGGCGGCGACGAGGGCAATCAATATCAATACACGGCTGCGCGTCATGGGCGGGCTTCCGTGGCAGGACGGGACGACTTGCGTTTCAGGGGCATGGTCTTACCTTTCACTTTCTTATCCTTGCTGCCGCAGGGTGCGGCCGGCTTCAGTCCGAACAGCGCCAGTTCGAACCGCAGTTCGATTTCTTCCGGCTCGAACACGTTGCGCACGAACGGCAGCGCATCGCCGGCCAGCAATCGTTCCGGCATGAGCACGCCCAGCAGCATGCTCGGGAACAGCGTCGCGCCGAACAGGAACATGCCGATCTTCATCGGATCGCCGGCGCGCAGCTCGCCGGCCGCCTGCGCTTCGCGAATCAGGCCGAACAGCAGTAGCGGGTGCCGTGCCAGCATCGACTTGACGAACTCGATCGACGCTTCCTGCTCGCTCGCGGCGTCGATGAAGACGTTGCGGACGAAGCGGCGGTTGTCTGCCAGAGCCGCGGCCAGCCGCAGCAGAAACTGGCGAATCCGCACCAGCGGCGGCGCTTCCTCATTCGCCGAGGTGTCCAGCAACTGCGCGTAGATCGGCGCGTACCAGCTCTCCATCAGCTCGGTGACGAAACCTTCGCGCGTGCCGAAGTGGTAGACGAAAGTGCCGAGATTCACCTTGGCTTGCGCCGCGACGCCGCGCACCGTCAGGCCACGCACGCCCGTGCGGGCGACGATGCGCCGTCCGCACGCCAGGATGCGGGCGCGGGTCTTGCTGCTGGCGGCGGGGCGGTCGGCGGCGATCATGGCGCCGCAGTTTATACACCTGTATAAAATTTTGCAGCTTAAGTTCCGGTGAGCAGGCTGTCGAGCCCAGCCATGCCAGGTGAGTGGGCGGCGCTGGCGCAAATCGCGGCGCGTTGCACGCACGGGCGGGTTTTGCCGGGTGAGGGCGTGTAAAGTACCGACTCCATTCCAGGAGTTTTCCCATGCAACGCAAAATCGTACAACGGGTGACTGCAGTGACGGTGGCGGCCTGCGCCCTGTGGCTTGCCGCGGGCACGGCCGGCGCGGCGGACGGCGCCGATGCCAAGTTGAAGGGGATCATCGCCGGTGAGCATCGCGTCGAAGCCAGCGCCCGCGATAAATATCGCCATCCCGCCGAATCGCTGGCGTTTTTCGGTCTCAAGGACGACATGACCGTCGTCGAGCTGTGGCCGTTCGGCGGCTGGTATACGCAGATCCTGGCGCCGTACCTGCGCGACAACGGTAAATATTACGCGGCCGCGACGGATTCGCCGCCCGGCGGCGGCATGAGCCGCTACGACGCCGAGCTGAAGAAGCTGCTCGAAGGCAACCCGAAGCTGTATGACAAAGTGATCGTGACGACGCTGTCGCCCGGCAAGAAGGAAATCGCACCGGCCGGCAGCGCCGACATGGTGCTGACGTTCCGCAACATCCACAACTGGCAGCGCCAGGGCATCGACAAGGCTGTCTTCGAGGAAGCCTTCAAGGCGCTCAAGCCGGGCGGCATCCTGGGCGTGGTCGAACACCGCTCCGACCCGCATCCCACCGGCACCCCCAACGGCTACGTCTCGGAAAAGGACGCGATCGCGCTGGTGGAGTCGGCCGGCTTCAAACTGGTCGCGAAGTCGGAAATCAACGCCAACCCCAAGGACACGAAGGACTATCCGAAGGGTGTATGGACGCTGCCGCCGAACTACGCGGAAGGGGAGACGAACAAGGCGAAGTACGCCGCGATCGGCGAGTCGGACCGCTTCACGATGAAGTTCCAGAAGCCGGCGAAGTAGTACTGCACATGCGTAGGTTGGGCTTCGAAGCCCAACCTACGGGAACCTATTCGCCCACGTATGCGAATCGCGGCATCGCGACGCCGTCGCGCTCGATGATTTCCTCGAACATCGGCGCCGGTCGTACCCACAGGCCGCGCTCGCCGTACAGCGCGCGATATACCACCATCGGTTGCATGGACTCCGAGTGGCGCGCCATGCCGATGACTTCGTATTCGTTGCCTTTGAAGTGGCGGTAGCGGCCCAGCTTGATGTCGTTCATGCGCGCGATTGTAACCGCAGCGCTTCACTTTTCTAAGACGCGGGTGCGCTGCCGAATTGCGCTAGCATTGCAGCTTCGCCACTGGAGCATCTGTCATGCCTGCCATTGCCGCACTAGATTTGCTTTCGGGTGTCGCGCGCCGCCGCGCTATTTCCACGTTGATTCTGGCGACGCTGCTGGCGACGGCCGCGGGCTGTAAGCCGAACCGCACGCCGGACGCGGCGCAGCCCGCGCCCCCGGAATATAAATCTCTGACTCGCGAAGCGTTCAACCGTCGCGCCGCCGAGTTGTACTTGCCGCTGTTCTGGCGCGAAGACGCGAACGCGAACGGCGCGCTCGATGCGGCGGAACTGGCCGTGCTCGCGGGCTTCCCGCAGGGCGAACGCAGTGTCTGGCTGGACGCGGCGGGCGGCTTCACGCCTGCATTCGACGCGGCGTATCGACAAATGCAGCAGCCCGATCAGCCGCCCGCCGCTGCAGCCGAGCAGGCGCGGCACCGCGTGGTGTTGGAAGAATTGGCGCAGGGCCGCCAGACGCTGGTCGAAACCGATCTCACGCAGGCAAGCGCGGCCGAGAAAGCGCTCGTCGAACACATGGTCAACGCGGCTGCGTTGATCGAGCGCATCTATGCGAAGCAGAATGGCGTGTTCGGACTGGACGCCGCCATCCCGGCGTCCGACATGGCCAGCCGCATGCTGTTCCATCGCAATCAGTCGGTGTTCTGCGAAGCTCCGAAGACGGAGCAGGATTCCGCCTGCAGCGCGTTGGCCACGAAGCCCGCGCGCATCGTCGGTCTGTATCCGGCGGATGTGCAGGGCGACGCGAAGTTCTGCGACACGCTGGGCAAGGCGCCAAACGCGGCCGCGTTGATGGATCATTTCAGCGTCGTCGTAGCCGGTGACAAGCCCGGCACGTATCGTGCGATGCCATACACCGAAGCGTACGCCGCGGAGATGACCGGCATCGCGAAGGAGCTAGATGCGGCGGCGGCGGCGCTGGGCGCGGACGAAGCGGCGCTCAAGACCTACCTGCTGGCGGCGGCGAACTCCTTCCGCAGCAACGATTGGGAACCCGCCAACGCCGCCTGGGTGGCGATGAATGCGCAGAACAGCAAATGGTACGTGCGCATCGCACCCGATGAAGTGTATTACGAGCCGTGCGCCTGGAAGGCGGGCTTCGCGTTGCAGCTGGCGCGCATCAATCCCGAGTCCATCGAGTGGCAGAAGAAACTCGATCCGATGAAGCGCGACATGGAGAACACGCTGGCTGCGCTGGCGAACAAGCCCTACAAGGCGCGCGACGTGAATTTCAAGATTCCCGACTTCATCGACGTGGTGCTGAACGCGGGTGACCAGCGCAACGCGCACGGCGCGACGATCGGCCAGTCCCTGCCGAACTGGGGAGCGGTCGCGGAGCAGGGCGGCCGCACCGTCGCGATGACGAATCTTTACACGGACGCGGACAGCCGCAGTCAGCAGGGCGAGCTGATGTCCTCGATGTACTGCACAGCCACCAATGCAAAGGCAACGACGACCCCGCGCGAGTCGCTGATCGGTTCGCTGCTGCACGAAGCGGCGCACAACCTCGGGCCGTCGCATGAGTACAAGGTGAACGGCAAGGAGGACGACGTGCTGTTCGGCGGCCCGCTCGCTGCGACCCTGGAAGAACTGAAGGCGCAGACTTCATCGATGTACCTGACCGACTGGCTGTCGACCAAAGGCATCTTCACTGCCGATGAAGTCCAGAAGATCCTGCTGCGCGATATCGCTTGGGGTTTCGGCCACATTTCACGCGGCATGTACGGCGCCGACGGCACGCCGCGCAATTACAGTCAGCTCGCTGCGATGCAGCTGGGCTCGTTCGTGAAGTCGGGCGCCGTCGCGTGGCGCGCGAACGAGCTCGCCGCGAACGGCAAGGATCAAGGCTGCGTCGAGATCGACTTCGCCGCCTTGCCGGCCGCGGTGAAATCGCTGGAGACGGCAGTGCTCGAGATCAAGGCGTCAGGCGACAAGGCGCGCGCGGAGAAGCTCAAGGCCGAGTTCGTCGACGGCAAGGATGATTTCGCTCATCTGCGGGAAGTCATCGCCGAACGCTGGCTGCGCGCGCCCAAGGCGAGCTTCGTCTACAGCATCCGCGAGTGATCGTAGGTTGGGCTGAGTCTTCGAAGCCCAACAATCTTGGCCGGCGTTCGGATGTTGGGCTTCGAAGACTCAGCCCAACCTACGCTGTTACGCTGCTGCATCACGAATGCAGCACCTGCGCATTCTTCGCCTTCATCGGCAGTGTGACGACGAATTGACTGCCGAGGTTTTTACCTGCGCTGGTTGCCACGACGGTGCCGCCGTGCGCTTCGACCAGGTCGCGGACGACTGCGAGGCCGACGCCGAGGCCGGCGCTGTCCAGTGCCATCGCGCGCGGGTCGCGCACGAACAGTTCGAAGATATACGGCAATGCTTCCGGGGTGATGCCGATTCCGCTGTCAGACACGGTGATCGCCATCGAGTGTCCGTGCTTCGTGACGCTCACAGTTATCCGGCCGCCTTGTGGCGTGTACTTGGAAGCGTTGGACAGCAGGTTGCTGAAAATCTGCGCCAGGCGCATCGGATCGCCGTGCACGGTCAGCGGGCGGCGCGGCAGATGCAATTTCAGTTGCTGCAGCTTGACATCCATCGCCGGCCGACACGTTTCGACTGTCAGCTTGAGGATGTGTGTCATCTCCACCGGGCAGCGCTCGAGTTGGAACCGCCCGCTGCAAGCGCGCGATCCGTCGAGCAGGTCGTCGACGAGCCGCGCCATGTGCGCCACCCGGCCCTTGATCAGCGCCTGGAGCTGGTCGAGCAGCGGTTCATCCGCGTGAGCGCGGCTCAATAGCTCGGCGGCCGTCTGTATCGGCGTCAACGGGCTGCGCAGCTCGTGCGCCACCATGGCCAGGAATGCAACCTGTCTGTTGTGCACTTCCCTGGCGTGCGCTTCCAGTTCCTGCGCCGCCAGGGCCGCAAGCACCAAGTGCTCGTTGGCTTCGCGCAGATCATGCACGTGCGCGTCGTGCGCCGCCGCTGTCAAATCGCTACGGGTTGCCTGCCTGTGCGGCGATTCATTTGTGGCCGCGACCGGACTTGCGTCCCGATGGTTTTCGCTGGCCAATGCGAAGCCGCCGCGTTGCCGACGCTTGGAACGGTACATGGCGGCGTCGGCGCGGCTGATGAGCGTCGCCGCTTCCTCGGCGTCGTCCGGATAGATCGCAATGCCGATACTCGCGGACAGGTGCACCTCGTGATCATCGACGTGAATGGCTTGAGCGACGCCGCCGAGTATCTTTGCGGCGACCAAGGCAGCGTCGGATGCCTGCGCCACGTCAGCCAGCAGCACCAGGAACTCATCTCCGCCGTAGCGACTGACGGTGTCCGAATCGCGCACGACCGACTGCAGATGGCGCGCGGCCTGCTGCAGCACGCCATCGCCGGCAACGTGGCCGAGCGTATCGTTGACCTGTTTGAAATCATCGAGGTCGACGAAGAGCACGGCGAAGCGCGTTCCATGCCGCCGCGCCACGGCGATGGCGTTGTGCAACCGGTCGATCATCAACGCGCGATTGGGTGTGTTCGTCAGCGCGTCGCGCTGACTGACGCGAGTCATCTCGCTGAGGCTGGCGAGTGCGTTGTCGGCGATGGTTTCCGCGTGGAGTGCGGCCAGCACCAGGTGCTCGTTGGCTTCACGCAATTCCGCGGCCCGCACCTCGCTGAGACTTTGCTGCGCCTCCTTGAGGTTGTGCCGCAATCCCAGCAGCTCCGCGCGCACTTCGTCCGCTTGCTTGTTGAGTCGCGCGAGAGCGCGCGTCGCCGTCGCGACCGGGCGTTCGTTGCCCAGCCGTTTCATGACGGCGCTCCGGCGGCGTCGGGTTCAATCATCGTCCGCGCTCCGCAGTGTGCTGTCCGGATGGCTGCGGCGGGTCGGCCGCCCACCCAGCAATCCCTCGTAATCGTCGAGCGGCGCGTCGATCTTCATGCCGTCAGCGTCGATGTGGAACAAGCGCAATTCATTGGAATGATCGCTCGCACGCACCTTCACCACGGCCAGCACGCGCCGCAGGCGGCTTTCGATTTCGATGTAGCGTTGCACGATGATGGCGTCGGTCAGGAACGCCGTTCCGTAGGGGCTGAAGCGCAGGTCGCTGTAACGGTCTTCGAGTTCCGACGTCATCAGCACTGTGGCGCCGGTGCCTGCCAGCGCCGATATCATGCGCGCGAGGGATTCGCGATAGTCTTCGCGGAACGTGGGCGCGAGGGCGAGCTCGAAGCCGGAGAGCGAATCGATCACGACGCGCGTTGCCTTCAGTCGCCGGATTTCGGTGATGAGCAGCATCGCGATCTCGTCGACCGACACGTTCAACGCGCGCGTGTCGACTACTCCGATACGCCCCTGCTCGATCAATTCGCTTATCGCGCGGCCGCGCGACCTGTTCGGGCGCTGCTCGAAGGCCGCGATGATGCCGGTTTCCCCACGCCGTGCCCCTTCGCATAGAAAAGCGCCGGCGAGAATGCTCTTGCCTGATCCGGACGGACCCGCGACCAGCAGCGAGTAGCCGCTCGGCAGTCCGCCGCCCATCATCTCATCGAGGCCGGGCACGCCCATGTTCACTCGAGTCAGTTCGCGCAGCGCGGCACCAGATCCGGCCTGCGAGTCTGGTTGCGCAGGCGCAAAAATGTGTATGCCAGCACTGCTGATTCGAAACGTGTGCAGTCCCGGCAGCGTCGGCGCACCGCGCATCTTCATGATCTCCATTTTGCGCACGACGGAGTTGCGCTGCACGCTCTGGCGCAACCAGATCAGGCCGTCGGCGACGGTGAAAATCGGGTTCGGATCGCTCTCGGCGAAATATTCCCCGAGAAATATTCCCCGATCAGGAACGTGGTGGCCTGCCAGCTCGTCATCAACACGCCGAGCTGCTGGATGAACTGCTGCAGGCTGAGAAACGATTTGTCCTCACTCTGCCCGGCGAGAATCACCGAACGGAAGGAATCGACGAACACCATCCCCGGTCCGTGCGCCTCCACCTCGGTGGCGATCCGCTCCAGCACCCTGGAGAGATCTCCGCCGGCCATGTCGTCGCTGAGATTGAAGAAGCGGACCGACAGGTTGACCTTCTCGCTGTCGAAGAACTCGAACTGCTGCTGGTAGCGCAGCATCTTGAGCGGCGGCTCGCCCAGCACGGTGAAGTAAAGTGCGGGACGCTGCGGTGTCGCCAATCCGAACATGAGCTGGTGCGCCAGCGTGGTCTTGCCGGCCCCGGGCGGTCCCGCAATGATGTTGAACGAATACTCGGGCAGTCCTCCGCCCAGTACTTCATCCAATCCTGGCACGCTTGTGTGCAGGCGGCCGATCGTTACCTTGCCCGTGGTCATGACGAAGTTTCCTGCGCGGCGTCGTCGCTTGAAAAGGTCTCATAAACGGATCTGAGCAAACGCTCGGTCAGCGGCGCACCGAGAAAGTTGGTCAGAAGATCATGGAATGTTCGCAGCAGCGCCTGGTGGGCGGCGAGTGCGGTCGAGCTGGTTTGCTGGGAAAGTGCGATCTGCAAGAGAGCGAAGTCATCGCCTCGCGGGGCGGCTTCGAAGGCTGTCAGCCAAGGGTAGTCCGCGCGTAACAACGCCAGGCAGCGTTTATAGAGTGCAGCAACAGCGCGTTGTCCGATCACCGGAGACAAGGCGGCTTCAACGGCGCGCCATGTCGAGGCGGCCCGTGCGGCGATTTGCCCAGCGTCTGCACCTTGCGCGACGAGTTGCGCAAAAGTCGACTCCATTGATCGCCTCTCCCTTAGTCCCGACAGCGCCCGAATGTCCTCTCGTGAGGGTTGGAATGGTACGCGATGTCGAACCCGCGAGAGAGGTATTTACCGTTGCGGACGGATCCGCGTACCTGCTTTGCGAACCGCGCAGAGGCAGCACCCACTACAGATGCATGCTCTCGGCGCCGGCGGTATACCGACGTGCCGGCGTTCCCTTAAGCCTCGATGAGAACCTTGAGCGCCCGCACTCACGATGGCCGTTGCCTGGAATCCAACCGCCCGTGGTGCAGTGCGAGTGCATGAGCTTGCGACAATAGATGCATTTGCCGCACGCGGTGATGCATGAACCAATACGTGATCTCCCGCGTTGAATGCAGCGACAGCTGGACCGACGCTATCAACGATGCGCACGCCCCTGCCAGGACCGAGATAGATCAGAGCTTGCATGTTTTTAAGTGCCGAATGAGGCGCGGGTGATATTTATGGAATCGATTGCGGCGACGATGGCGGCGATCGATCATCCAGGTCGGTGCGAGAGTCTGATTGAGGTCGTGCTCCGCGTCGGTGTGCCGTACCACTCAACCGCGCTGCGTTTGTCGGATGGCGAGCTGCGCTCTACGTTCGATAGCGTACAGACCGTCCACGACTCGCGTGCGAACAATGCCGTGCGGAGCTGCCGCGTTGCGCCCGCCGCCGGTTTGTGCCGTGCAACAGCGGTGCAAGGAAAACCTCTTTGATGTGCGATGAGAGGCTTTTTCGCGTGAACCGGATTACTCCGCAGATGCGGGTTTTGGCAGCAACACTAATGGCCCATGAGGCGAGCAACGATGAATCCTCGGCAGCGCGAGCCCGCGTGGTCTTTCGCGTCTGCGAACAATTGCGACCGCATCTTGTCTCGTTGATGGGCAGCGCCGGCTGCCGGGCGCTCCTGGCACGGGCGTTTGCGCTGGCCATGCCACAAGTCCCCTGGCTCGCTTCAGTGCAGTTGGACCAGAGCGGCTCCCCGCAGTGGCCCGCCGACCTTGAAACGCGAGTCGTCCCCGCAGAGATTGCGCAGGGGGCAATCGTCCTGGTCGCCCAGTTGCTCGGCTTGCTGACGGCGCTGGTTGGCGAAGCCCTGACGATGCGCATTGTGCGCCAAGCTTGGCCGGAACTGCGTTTCACCGACGGCGACAGCGTCGACGGTTCGCAGACGTGAAAGCCATGGCCGCCCAATCTGCCGAAGTCTCCACGCCGCACGACTCCGCCAGCTTCTTCCTCAGAAGCGCTCCGTCGCCCATGGCGGCGACGGAAGGGATGAGGCATCTCGTCACCTTTGCCAACGCCGCCTTCTGCGAGCTGGTCGCCACGTCTTCCGAGCAACTCATCGGCAGGCCGTTCTGCGAGCTGGTGCCGAATATGCACGAGTGCGCGACGTTACTCAGCCGCGTCTATTGCTCCGGAATTCCCGAGAGGCATACGGAACAATTGTTTTTCAGGCCGGCGCCCGTTTTCTGGTCGTTCGGGATCTGGCCGGTGATCGCGCACGCACGTCCGGTAGGAATAGTCATTCAAGTCACCGAGACTGCGGACTTCCATGAAATGACGGTGGCGATGAACGAGGCGTTGGTGTTGGGATCTCTGCGCCAGCATGAGCTCACCGAAGCTGCGGACGCTTCGAACGCTCAACTAAGGGAGGAAATCGGCGTGCGCGAACGGACCGAGGAGGCGTTGCACCGAACACAGGCGGCGCTGTCGGAGCACACCGGAGAGCTCGAAGGGCTGGTGGCCGAGCGCACTTCCGAACTGACCAGCACGAATCAGCAACTGGAAGCCTTCGTATATTCCATCGCACATGACTTGCGTGCGCCGCTGCGCGCCATGCAGGGCTTTTCAGAGCTGCTGGTCGAGGAAGCCGGCGCGGCATTGAGCGAGACCGGCAAGAGCTACGCCAATCGCATCAGCAAGTCCGCACAATTCATGGACGCCTTGCTGTGCGATCTGCTCGCCTTCAGTCGCATCAGCCAGCGGCACGTCGTGTTGAGCAGTGTGAGCCTGGAGAAAGTCGTGTCAGCTGTGCTGATTCGCCTGCAGGCGACCATCCAGGAAAAGAACGCCAGCGTGGAATGCTCCGGGCCGTGGCCGAGCGTGCTGGCCCACGAGTCGACGCTCTCCCAGGTGGTGTTCAATCTGACGAGCAACGCTCTGAAGTTCGCCCGACCCGGCGTGGCGCCGTGCGTGCGGCTGCGGGCTGAGGAACGAGCGCAGTTCGTGCGCGTCTGGGTCGAGGACGAGGGCGTCGGCATTCGCTCCGACCATCGGGACCAGATCTTCCGGTTGTTCACGCGCCTGAACGGCGAGAAGTATCCGGGCACGGGCATCGGACTGGCGATCGTGCAGAAAGGAGTCGAGCGCATGGGCGGCAGCGTCGGGGTGGAACTCGACCGGCAACCGGGCAGCCGCTTCTGGTTCGAGCTACGCAAGGCCGACGTTCTGGTCGATCAATGAGCATGGCTGCGCGATGGTCGATTGGCCCGACGATATGACCGACGAACAGACCATCCTGCTGGTGGACGATAGCGAGAATGACCTGCTCCTCATGCGCGGATGTCCACTCGCCGGGCGATGAGCACGGCGGTGGCCGCGATGGCGATGCCGACCGGCAGTAGCGGCAGGAAGAACATGTGCTGCGGCGACGTGCCCGCGGCGATGAACGCGCCGCCGACCAGCGGTCCGATGATGGAACCGATGCGTCCGACGGCCAGCGCCGCACCCACACCGGTGGGCCGGAACGACGAGGGATAGATCAAACCGGCCGACGCATTCAGCGCTGTCTGGCAACCGACGATGCCGAAGCCGGAGCCGAGGACGAGCACGGTCAGCAGTTGCGGCGAGAACCCGGTGAGCGCGATGCCAGCAATGCACGTGCCGCCGATCACCAGCAACGTCAAAACCCAAACGAGTCCCAGGCGGCCGAGCAGCGCTGCCGTGCAGAGTGCCGCCGCCGTGCCCGCCAGATGGTAGAAGCTGTTGATCCGGGCCGATTGCGTCGCGGCGATGCCGGAATCTTCGAACAGCAGCGGCATCCAACTCGTCATCAGGAACATCGCCAGCAGAGTGCCCGCGAACATCAGCCACAGGCACGGCGTCGTGAAGCGCAGATCGCCGGTGAACAGCTTGCTCAAGCCCGGCTTGGCGTCCGCATCGCGGCCGCGGACTTCGAAGCGCGTTTCCGGAGTGATCGCAAGCGAGGAGTCCAGTTGCAGCACGCGTCGCTCGACAAGATCGCGACGCCGGCCGCGGTGGGCGAGGAACATCAACGATTCGGGTAACGCAATGGCAATGATGACGGCGATGACGAGGGGAGCCACGCCGCCGATGACAAACAGCACCTGCCAGCCATGATGTGGCACGAGTGCTGCGGCAGCGAGGCCGGTCGAACTGCTGCCCAGCGACATGCCGATGACGACGAGGCTCGTGAACATCGCGCGCCAGCGTCGTGGCGTGACTTCGGTGCTCAACGCGATCACGTTGGGCAGGACGCCACCCAGACCGACACCGGTGATGAAGCGCAGCGCGCCGAGTTCGAGCAGCGAGTCCGCTGCCAGACACGACAGGCACGCGGTGCCGTACAGCAGTGAGCCGGCGACGATGGTGCGCTTGCGGCCGAACCGGTCACCCACCCAGCCGAACAACGCAGCGCCCACCATCATGCCGACCAGGTTGGCGCTGAATACGGGGGCGAGCGAACTGCGCGAGATACCCCAGTCGCGCACCAGTCCCGGCGCGGCGAAGCTCAGCACTTGCAGGTCGAATCCATCGGCGAGCAATGCGACCAGCAACAGCAGCAACACCAGGATGTTTTTCAGCCGCAACGGCTGGCGGTCGATCAGCTCATCGACATTGATGACGGCAGGCGAATTCATGGGCCTTCTTTGTCGTTATGGTGCGGCATCATGCCGGGAATTCCCGATGCGTCAACCCTCACCAACGCCCCTGACCGTAGCCACCAGCGCGCGCGTATCGCGAGGCAGCACGTCGCCGCGCCATGCCACGTGATGATCCGGCCGATCCAGCAACAACTTATGCCGATACACCGCTGGGATTTCATGTGCATCGATGTCCAGAATCAGCAGCGGCATGCCGCACGCCGCGGCGGCGTCGCAGAGCGGCGTCACATCGATCGACCGGTCGAAACGCAGCAGCGTGAAATCGCGGCC
>Ga0307509_10002924_pt1 | contig 26934 bp, 13 predicted proteins | sample 10_EM_MG_FD_202245 | JGI IMG/M metagenome (GOLD analysis project Ga0307509, IMG submission 202245) | Populus trichocarpa ectomycorrhiza microbial communities from riparian zone in the Pacific Northwest, United States - 10_EM | ecosystem: Host-associated > Plants > Roots > Unclassified | place... | reverse complement strand
CCTTGTTGGCATCATCTTCACTACGATTAGCTGCCAAGAAATAATGAAACCCATATTAACTGAGACATAAGACCACTTCGCAATACACACCTTAAGTTAACCGCTTTGTGTGACGTCCAATTATTCGAGTTCTTGCGGTATTTGAGGTGAGAGATGATCTATCCGAGTACAGTGAAAACCAAAACATAGCGGTACTAACATGCAGCGATACTAGCTCACTCGTGGTGGACAAGTTATGCGATACGGCTGGGGAGCGAAATATTACTGTTTCATGTTTCTACGTTGATTTTGCTGCGCGGGAAGAGCAGACCCCTACAAACATACTCGGTTCACTACTGAAACAGATTGTCGGCGGATTGGAGAAGGTCCCAGATGAGATAACTCGGGCCTTCCAAGACTACAAAAAGGTGATTGGTGGAAGGGGGTTACGAGTGGCAGAAATTGTGAAGATGCTGCAGACTGTCACATCTTTAAAACAAACATTTATATGTGTTGATGCGCTGGATGAGTGCGTGGAAGGGCATCGGTCGGAGGTTCTAGATTCGTTGAGACGGATACTCGAGAAGTCAGCAAATACGCGAATATTCTTAACCGGGAGGCGGCACATCCGGGGAGAGGTTGAGACGCACCATGATGGGAGAGCGGTAGTTTTATCCATAAAACCCAAGGGTGATGACATCGTGGGATACGTCCAGATGAGACTGAGTAAGGACACATCTCTACGGGCAAACGATAGTGGTTTGGAGGACGAAATTATCAAAAGTCTTACCGAGAATGTTCCCGAAACGTGAGTGAGCAACATGATCGAAATTCACCGCACATTCACCACTAATAGATGCATCTAGATTTCTGCTGATTTCCCTAACTATGGATGCTATACTTGGGGAGACTACGGCCGGTAGCAGGCGACAAAGGCTGAAGGCAATGACCGAGGGCTTGAATTTGAAGGATGTTTATGGAGCGACCCTTGAACGCATAAAGGAGCAAGGTGGGGAGAAAGCGAGGCTGGGGATGGCAGCACTAATGTGGATCTCCCATTCTGAGCGGCTATTACAACTCGATGAGCTTCTCCACGCCCTGGCAGTCGAGATAGGATCCACGGATCTCAATACTGAAAAGATTCCTTTGGTGGAGACGTTGTTAAGCTGTTGTTTGGGGCTTGTCGTTGTCGATAAGGAGGCTTCAATTATTCGCTTGATCCATTTCACTCTCCAGGATTATCTTTACACTTGCCCCGACCTCTTTGGCGCAACTCACTCGATAATGGCTAAAACCTGTCTGACATACCTCAACTCTCAGACCATTAAGGATATTTCGTCCGCACTCTTTCTTCTGCCTCCATCAACACCTTTTCTCAAATATGCTTCCTTATGTTGGGGCGGTCATGCCAAGAGAGAGGCTTCAAGGGATGTGGTATCACTTGCGCTTCAGCTTTTCAGTCAGATTGAGAGCCATGTATCAACCAGGATACTTCTAGTGGATCTTATATCGAAGACCGGTCGATATAGTCGTGATATCCCGACAAACGGCCCCCTGGCTGGGTTTACCGGACTGCATTGTGCATCAATTTTCGGCATTACTGAAATCGCAACTGCTCTCATAGATCAGCAGAATTATGATCTCAATGGAAGGGATTTTCTGGGGATTACACCGCTCATATGGGCTGCCATATGCGGACAAGAAGGGGTATCAAAGCTGCTGTTAGAACGGCAGACCATCAGCCCCGACAAGCCAGATGGATACTTTCGGCGAGCAGCACTATCATGGGCTGCTGGGAAAGGGCACGACGGAACTGTGGAGCTACTTCTTAGGTGGGCAACTGCCAAGCCTGATGGCACAGATGGTTGGTGGGGTAAGACTCCTCGAGTGGTGAGCATTGTCCGGGGAAGGAGATATGTCAACCCCAACAAGCCAGACAAATACGGCCAAACGGCAATCTTGCTCGCTGCTGAAGAAGGGCACGAAGGGGTGGTGAAGCTACTATTGGGAAGGAAGGACGTCAAACCCGATACGGCGGACGGGTACGGTCGGACGCCTCTCTTTTGCGCTTCCAGTATATGGCATGAGGGAGTAATGAAGCTTCTAGTCGAACGGGAAGATGTCAAAATCAATAGGCTGAACCAAAATGGTCAGACCCCGCTCCTGTTAGCTGCTGGATATGGGTCTGAGGGGGTAGTGAGGCTGCTATTGAACCGGAAAGATATCAAACCCGACACGTCCAATGCAGCCGGCCGGACGCCACTCTCGTTGGCTTCCGAGAAGGGGAATGATGAGGTAGTGAAGCTATTGCTGGGGCGGGGAGATGTCAACCCCGGTATGCCAGACAATAAGGGCCGAACGCCGTTCTCGTGGGCTGCCGAAAAGGGCCATGGGGAAGTGGTGAAGCTACTGTTAGGGCGGGGAGATATCAACCCCGATATGCCAGACAATTGCGGCCAAACACCGTTCTCGTGGGCTGTCGAAAGTGGCCATGGGGAAGTGGTGAAGCTACTGTTGGGGCGGGAAGATGTCAACCCCAATATGCCAGACAATGACGGCCGAACACCGTTCTTGTGGGCTGCCGGATATGGCCGTGAGGAAGTGGTGAGGCTACTTTTAGAGCAGGGAGATGTCAACCCCGACATGTCAGACAATCGCGGCCGAACAGCGCTCTCGTGGGCTGCCGAAAATGGCCATGAGGGAGTGGTGAAGCTACTGTTGGGGCGGGAAGATGTTAACCCCGATATGCCAGACAATGACGGCCGAACACCGTTCTTGTGGGCTGCCAGATATGGCCGTGAGGAAGTGGTGAGGCTACTTTTAGAGCAGGGAGATGTCAACCCCGACATGTCAGACAATCGCGGCCAAACTCCGTTCTCGTGGGCTGCCAGATATGGCCATGAGGGAGTGGTGAAACTACTGTTGGGGCGGGAAGATGTTAACCCCGATATGCCAGACAATGACGGTCGAACGCCGTTCTCGTGGGCTGCCATATATGGCCATGAGGGAGTGGTGAAGCTACTGTTGGGGCGAGAAGATGTCAACCCCAATATACCAGACAATGACGGCCGAACAGCGCTCTCGCGGGCTGCCGAAAATGGCCATGAGGGAGTGGTGAAGCTACTACTAGGGCGGGGAGATGTCAACCCCGATATGCCAGACAATGACGGCCGAACACCGTTCTCGTGGGCTGCCGAATATGGCCGTGAGGGAGTGGTGAAGCTACTGTTGGGACGGGAAGATATCAACCCCGATATGCCAGACAATAGCGGCCGAACACCGTTCTCGTGGGCTACCAGATATGGCCGTGTGCGAGTGATGAAGCTACTGCAAACCCGCAAATCCGTAAACCCCAACACTGCTTAACCTCGATAATACAAAATCCCTCCCATCATCCTCGGGAACCACCAGGCCCCGCTTTCTCCGTGTCTCATTGATACGCTTCTATGCTCCCCCGGCCACTTTCCCTTCCTCAATAACACCTTCACCTCCTTCCCCAGAATGCACGACAAGCTCGTGGCACCGCTGTCCCTTCCCCCTTTCCCCTCCCCAGGCTCATGTTCCATCCTAGCACAGTTCGGCATTGAGTGTGAATGGCTATTCTTGTAGTTCCAACGAGAATGTTGAGTCCGCGTTTTGATTTTTGATTCCTTTCTTCCGCATTATGATACAGGGTTTAGGTTTAGTGTGGTCTCTGTTCCCTGCTTATAGACTCCGAACTTTGTCCATTTTTTATTGTTCCCACTCTAGTTAGAAATTTTCGTTCAAAGATGGGAGGTGAGAAGTTGCGGAAAGAGTTGTAGTAATGGTATGAGGATAGGGTCTCAGTGGTAGGAGGATTCTGTGGAGGAAAATAAAAAATATCCTAGCATGGAGACGATAATATGACAAGTTGAGAAGGAAGGTGAGGAGGATGTCAGAGGGGATGCTGCATGAAGAGTAGTCACTGTACAGTACAACTTGTGTAAAGAAGATAACGGGAGGAGAATAATTTAAATCCTATAATACCACACTATTATACTCTCACACAAGCTAATTCTCGATGCAGCCAGACTTAGATTTCACTGTGTTTGCCTTTTTGTTAATCAGCACGATAGCTTACTTTACACCTAGGTCCGAAATCATCATAATATTATTCTAACGCCAGTTAAAATATATCCGGATAGCGAGGTGATAGACTCCGTCGCGTCATGGTCTATCAACGCCATGGCCGTTGGAACCGCTCCGTCCGGAGCTCCATCGGACAACTGCCCAATCCTCTGCTCACCAATAGCACCTCGCTCTGGTGATGATTTCTAGTCCCCCCTCTTGTTCCCTCCGTCCGTCCTCCCCTTGTGTCTCCGCAGCTTATCCTCCCTCGTCCCCCGCCGAACCACTCGGCCCCTGTGCGAGCTCACCACAGCCTACGATTCAGATGCCGACGCATCATCGACTTGTGATGAGATCCCGAGGGATAATTGTGTCAACGGTACTGTTGTAACCAGTCGGATTCTAGATGCTTCACACTCCCTTTCTGCCATCTTGGTTGATTGGGATATCTCCCGCATGGGCCCGATGGGGGTTCGACTGTCGAATGCTCCCAACGCCTCGTCAGAACACGGGTTGGTCTCTCGGGACATTTATTTGACGGGTATGAGGCCGTTCACAGGACGGTCTAAGGGAAGATCTTTTCTGGACATGCCTGGTGAGGAGCCTGGTGTCTTTGGGAGATGGGTTCAAAGGGAGGACTATAGAAGTATAATAAGACTAGGGGGTATTGAATGCTCCATTATAATGTGTGCTAACCCCTAATCTAGGTATATCCAGTGCGGGATCCGATGCCTCGATGGTGTGGGGGTAATGGTGAGTCACGATAGATATATGGTGGTGGCGGGGGAGAGGTTAGTGTTGAAAATGGTGCTGCTCGCCATACTCTCTTGGTACCTCCCCCGTTGTTTAGTTAGCTTCCGGGAGCACGCTTGTTTGTGGCTTCGGATATGCGTTGAAGAACCGGGAATATGGCTCCGGCTTCGGGCATAGGTCCGTGCCGCCGAGGATCCGGGCACGGGTTTGTCTCCGGAGACCCGGTTTGGCTTCGGGTATACGGTTTGGCTTCGGGCGTGTTTGTGGAAAGCATCGTGAAGGCAGGAATGCGCGATAGTTTTGGGACCGTGCAACCTTCGGGAAAGCCGGGAGAAAAGCGGAAGCACTGTAAGGTCAGCGTGAAAGGGCTGGAGGCCCGGAGGCAGCAGCAGAGTGTTTGTTTCTTTTCTTAGCCCGGGAGTGCTTATTATTGAAAGGGAGACTCACATGGAGCTGCACGGTAGCTCATGAGATAGGGTCTTGTTGATATATACTCCTGTCTTCGCCAGTTAGTTAGTTAGAGCACTGAGCATCGAGCGTCGTGGAGTTGAGCATGAGCCTGTAGTTGTTAGTGAAAAGATTTTTTCCCCGCACATGAGTGCGCGATGGTTTTCGGTGTGAGTTGCTTGGCGTTTCGTTTCACCGCCCGTCACTCGTCGTACAATCGTATCTCTGCCGTTGAAGTTCGTTGTAATGTGCGATAGATTCAACGGAGAAGTAGTAATAGAAGACAGTCAAGATCATTAATTATAGCGAACTGCTATTATAAGAATGATAGGAAAGATAAAAACCAGTTATATAGTAAAGCGGTTCAGTCTTACTTCTTCCACCAAGATACCACAATAAAGAAATCCGCAATAAAGAACAAAGATATTCAAAGAAAGCATATAGAAACAAGAGAAATAATAAAGCAAGTATAATGAAGTTCAACCTTGTACTGGACTTGGGAATGAAGGTATAGTTAGCTGAAGGCAGCATTTGAGAGGAGAAAGAAACCTTATACTAACAAAGTTTAATAGCTAGCTACCTATAGGTGAGATACTATAGGTGGCATAAACCCCAGACAATCTCAATCAAAGCTGCTGCAATCCCGACAATTCAGAAGATGGATGCACGGAAACGTCCAGTGGGCAAGGTAGGAGGTTCGAATTGTTGGAAATCAGTTGATGCTGCTCGGCATGCTCTGGCGATGGTTTCTTTTGTTTCATGAGAGTTTCGAAGTTCGGAAAGATGTTCCAATTGGTGGACGGGTAGAAGTATGAATAGTCAAAGGGAAGTATGAAGTCGGTTGAGATGAAGGCAAAACAATGGTCTGGCATGTCAATGTGGAGGGCATTGCTAGCCTACTACCAAGGGCTTGTTGGCGTAGATAAGGAGGCTTCCTCTATCCGGTTAGTCCACTTTACCCTTCAAGAATACCTCCGGGCTCATCCTGAGCTTTTTGGTAAGCTCACTTGACAATGGCAGAAACCCGCTTAAGCTATCTGAACTCAGCCCAGGTCAAAACCCTTTCAGCGGCCCCCTCTCCCAATCTCCAAGGCCCACCGTTTCTCGAATATTCATCTTTCTATTAGGGAATGCACCCAAAAAGGGACCTTTCAGATTGCGCAAAATCACTCACTCTTAAGATATTTGATGGCTATAGTACCCACGTATATACAAAGATCTTCTTGGAACCACAGGAACTGTATTCTTACACTCTTGGTTTCGATGGGCTTTTCCTGTTTAGTGGTCTACACTGTGAATCCTTATTTGGGATTGATGAGATTGTAGCTTGTTTAGTAGAGGTGGAAGGTTGTGATGTCAACGAAGAAGACTGTGTTTGTAATACACCTCTCGTGTTGGCTGCCAAGAATGGCCACGAAGGAGTGGTGAATGATACCCCTCAAACGAGACGACGTCAGCTCTAATAACCCAGATAAGAACGGTCAAACGCCACTCGAGTGTGTTGCTCTGAATGGGCTGGAGAGAGTAGTGAACATACCACTCGGACGGGACGGAGTCAACCCCGTCAAGCAGCGCAAATTAAGTTAAACACTACTCCGGAAGTCTGCAGAGAACCACATGCGTGAGTGATCTTTACTATTGTCCCCACAGCCTCCCACCCCTAGCATAGCCTAAGCCCAGTGAAGCATACCCTTCCCAAGCCTCCGAATATTGATATCCTATACGACACCTCTATAAGGACAGCAACTGTTCTTAAAAATGTCTATGGCTGTCACTTCCTCCTTCCCCTCACCCCCGCCGAAGCTTCCCCCACAGTTTAAATTCCGCTTTGTGGGAATTACAATCTCGCCTCTCCTTGCTGGATAAGCCTCCAACAGAAACTCGGCACAAACACCCTTCTCCAGGGCGAAGGAAATGCTACGCTATGTCAACGTGCATGTCTATCACATACCCGTCCAAACACCTGTACGGAACTTTTTTATGTAGTTGATTCAAGATTTGGGAGGCTCGGTCTCTGCTCTAGTGTTAGGCGTTGGTGGAGTGCTACTCTTATTGTATTAACATCAGCGGGTGCGGCTTGGAATTTTTATTATATTATTTACTTTTGTTGATATTTTCTGACCAAGATACCTCTTGGCACACTTATTTTTCATTTATCCTTTCTGCAATTCAATTTTCTTCCCCTCCCTCCCATCTGAATGCAAGAGTGTAGGGCTCAGAATTAGAAGGTAAAGCATACTCCAAGTATCAATGACATCCGCAAAAAGCGACATAACAGCTAGCTATTAACTAGGTAAGGTACGACAGTGTTCCTTTTCCACATATATACGGTCTAGCGAGGTCCATGCTCACCTTGAATGTCCTCCAACCATGAGCTTAACGGTGAGGCTAGAAGGTTCTCCACACTTTTCCTCTTGCCCACCAAAGAAAGTTACTACAGTAAGGAGCACCTTAACTATGGAATTTGGTCTTATTCCCCTTTCGCCGTAGAAACTCAAAAAACTGGCTATGCGACTAAAGCCTCCATGTAGTATGCCGCTTGTGCAGAATCGAGTCGATCTGGAGTCACTCATCAAATAAAACCAGGTTCTTTACGGGATAACCTAGCCCAGCGATTGGAGAGTAATTTTTAATCGGAAAATCCACTTAAGCCCAATATGGAAGCATAGAATAAAAGTGTATTTCTAAGGGCTTTGCTAGTCCTCTATTTGTCGAGTGATTAGTTGTGATTGGGGCTAAAAGAGCCTGGGTACATGCATCTTGGAGTAGTCTAATTAGGAACAGGATTTATTACTCTGGGCAGCTTACTCGACATAAAGAACTCCTAGGACCAAAGGGCAGAATAAACTGAATTTGTGGGAAAGAGTTTGATTCCGGCAGCCAAAGGCTGATATAATTTTTGAGGGGTAGACACACCAAACTGTAGATTAATCGGCTCAGCTAGAGGGGCTCAACCAAACCCGTCTCTTTAGGGAAACCTCAGATCGAGTCGAATCGAGAAATATTTTTTCAAACTTTGAGTCGAATCGAGAAATACTTTTCAAACTTTGAGTCGAATTCTCGTAAATCATACCCTTCACAGGCTCCCGATCCTCCAACCTCCCTGGACTGTGAGGTTACCTCGCTATTTGGTCCCTATACACCATTCGTTACCGGGGGTTCGTTCAAGTTGTTCATCCTCAAATATCATGCTGGGAGGTAGAGCACTAAAGCGCTCTTGTCCACCTAGATGTCGCACATGCAAGGAGGAACTACCCAATAGCGATAGCTAAGAAGGATGGATATGGTTCAACCTAATGCCCGGGGCGGAATATGAAACCCACCACGAGATGGTGGAAGATTGAGAGAAGTAAGGGATGATGGTAGAGGTGGTGGCACTATCGTGTAGACGTAGTGATAGGACCGGGATGTCGTGGTATCCACCCCCAAAGGAGGTGCTGATCACCTTAAATAGTGAAAACTCTACATGCATAACCTTATACACCCGTTCATGCCCTAGAGAGTTCGCTCGTCCACACTTTAGTGTTCCTCCATCCTATGTGCGCTTCCTGTTGCCTGCCTCCTCTGTGCTCCCAATCCAACACTTCAACTACTAACATTATCACACCCAGTGATCCCGAAAGGCCAGTCCAGCAGCGGTTTTAAAAAGCCTGGGTCAGTCCGGTGGAAATCGCTGGCGGTGATCAAAGCCCCGCGGTGCCCAGGCAACCGCCAGGCCCAACCCCGAAGTGACTGAGGCCAAAACCCCCAGATGCCCAGGTCAAAGCCTACAAATGCCCGGCAAAGCCAACCGGTTACCCAAAATTTCAATTTGGACTGCATGACCTGCAGATACCCAGGCCTCCTGCAGGTATCAGTGCACGGGCTGCAGGCTTCCCCGGCTAATCACTCAGAATACCGGTATGATACGAGATATATATAAAAAGCAGTTTAAGGTACCCGAGTACTGGTATTATACTATCGATTTCGCTTAAACATATCAATGTCGTCAACTGATCAGCAAGCACGATCTTCATATCTACACTAGACGACCACGATCCTACCTCTAGTCTCCTTGCACAATCATTTTAATTACCTTTCCACCTCTTCTAGCAGATTAATATTAGTCGAGATATTACACTTGCTCTAGCCTCCTCTTCACAAAATTTGTATCTCCCCCGACTTGTCTCTAGTATTATAATATAAGGGTGCCCGTTCCCCCATAAATGCGAAAGCAGAATTGAGATCCAGGTATTCTTCCATAGACCGTCAGGTCAACAGGGGGTTACGCGTGATCGCGCGATTCAACCCTGACCCTAATATGCGAAAGCCATTTCTGCATATTTAGGTCAGGGTCGCAACACACTGTCACTCACGATCCGAAGCCTGTGGGTGACCCAGGCCGGGCCCGGCTTTGGTTTCAGAAAACCGCTTTCCCATGGTTCGGCCCGGCCGTCTCTAAAAACGCCTGGGCTAGTCCGTCCGTGCCCAAAGCCGGACTAACTGGCCGCTTGGGATCACTGATTATACCATCAAACGATCGCAATAGCAATAAAGCTTGTGTTGGCGGGGTCGTAAAAACAGGACGTAATTGTGTTCGTAGGTATCAACAAGGCTTCTCCCATCCCAGGTGGAAGCCGGGATCTAATTTGATGAAAATTTGTGGAAATCGGCAATACTCTATCTCTTCTTTATTTTGTGATACGACGCTAACGTGTGGTTTCTCTACAGTACCGTATGGTACCCCAGCTTGGATTGGCACCTTGACGCGGTGCTGGGACTTCTCACTCAGATCAATCCGTCTGATAAGTTACCGTAAAAGCTCTTGCGATTCGCTATCTCCGGTAGCTCCGTTAGCTCGCTAATCTCTGGATTCAGAGACAAAAGCCCTTAAGAAGGGTTAGTGCTTTCCTGACATAATATAGCCTGAGTCAAAGGTTGTGTTGGATCTCATCAATTTGCTGTCGCAATTGTGTCAGCTTATCCAGCTAAACCTACTTTGGTCTGGTGCCGTGATTTGCAGAGGTATTTGGCGCTAGCGAATCGCAAGAGTTTTTACGGTATTCGAGTACGGTAGGTTGGTAGCAATTCCCGGCGCGAAAGGATTACATATTTTTCAGTATGACAACGGATGTCCCCAACACTCGTAATTGCCTGGGTGAGGCAACCAACCCATTAAACTGTGGGAGAGGGGGAGGAAAACCCCTGAAGCGTATGATATCACTTATCGGATTAAAGCCAAGGGAAAGAGTTTGTAAGTTAACTCGTTATCCTATCACAACAGAGCAGAGAAACGAATTCTACCCCACAGGCTTTCAAATTTTCTCAGCGGGCTTCCTTATTAAGTTTCTTCCTCATACTTAAGTAGCTCTACTCTTGAGCCTATGTATACTCTCGCAGACTGATAGAAGAAATAGAATAAGGGAGGTAGACCGAGGCGGAGGAGTTGGTGAAACAGTGGCGCCGGGAGAGAAGGACCATAAAAAAAGTGAGAAAAGATGGCCAAATGGGATCAGGGAGATAATAGGAATACGGTAGTAGGCATCATACTCTAGCACACAGCATAAGGACTGTTCGAGCTACTGGAGGGTACGGTCTCCAACAGAGGCATGACGAATTCCCATAAGCGACGAACAGGGGTGTTTGGCAAGCAGAAAGTGAATTCGCTGACAAAATACTCGAGTGCCGGAAGCCACTGCAGACCCCTGTTCATCACCAGCTAGTTTTCACCATGCAAGTTTAAGACTGCAGCGCTACGCAAACGCCGCAACAAAGCCTTCCTATTATACCAGTAAAAGTACTTGGGCAATTTGCAGGGCTGGGCGCCTTCCCCCGCTTCTCTTTTGCTTTCAGGAATATCATCAACGCCCCTACTAAGGAATCTGTGCCCTCAGCATTAGAATCAGCGAAAAGAACGAAAATGTCTATGTCATTCACAGATAATATCAACTCTTTCAATGTGTCGAATGTATCCAATGTATCCAATGTGTCTAATCACTATACCCTTGCCGAAGATCGGTCCGAAATCTTAACATGGCTCTCACCACTAGAGCCCCGCATCCGACACCAGGATCTTCGAACCCGCCGGGCAGATAACATCGGGGGATGGCTGTTAGAAACAAACGAATTTAAAAGGTGGTGCGATGGTGCTCAACAGGAGCGACCTGATCATGCCATTTTATTTTGCTGTGGTGGTCCAGGTGTTGGCAAGACCTTTTTGAGGTGAGAGATGATCTGCTCGAGCTCACCGAAAAACTAAAAAATAGTGGTACTGACATGTAGCGATACTAGCTCACTCGTGGTGGACAAGTTGTGCGATATGACTGTAGAGCGAAATATTGCTGTTTCATGTTTCTACGTTGATTTCGCTGCGCGGGAAGAGCAGACCCCTACAAACATACTCGGTTCACTACTGAAACAGATTGTCGGCGGATTGGAGAAGGTCCCGGACGAGATAAGTCGGACCTTTCGAGACTACAAAAAGGTGATTGGTGGAAGGGGGCTACGAGTGGCGGAAATTGTGAACATGCTGCAGACTGTCACATGTTTTAAGCCGACATTTATATGTGTTGATGCTCTGGATGAGTGTGTGGAAGGGCATCGGTCGGAGGTTCTAGATTCGTTGAGACGAATACTCGAAAAGTCTCCAAATACGCGAATATTCTTAACCGGGAGGCAGCACATCCGGGGCGAGGTCGAGACGCACCATGATGGGAGAGCGGTAGTTTTATCCATAAAACCTAAGAGTGATGATATCGTGGGATATGTCCAGATGAGACTGAGTAAGGACACATCCCTACGGGCGAACGATAGTGGTTTGGAGGACGAAATTATCAAAAGTCTTACCGAGAATGTTCCCGAAACGTGAGTGAGCAATATGATGGAAAACTAGCGCCCCAAGTTCACCACTAATAGATGCATCTAGATTTCTACTAATTTCCCTAACTATGGATGCTATACTTGGGGAGACTACGGCCGGCAGTAGGCGAGAAAGGCTGAAGGCAATGACTGAGGGTTTGAATTTGAAGGATGTTTATGGAGCGACCCTTGAACGGATAAAAGAGCAAGGTGGGGAGAAAGCGAGGCTGGGGATGGCAGCACTAATGTGGATCTCCCATTCTGAGCGGCTATTACAACTCGATGAGCTTCTCCACGCCCTGGCAGTCGAGATAGGATCTACGGATCTCAATGCTGAGAAGATTCCTTCGGTGGAGACATTGTTAAGCTGTTGTTTGGGACTTGTTGTTGTCGATAGGGAGGCTTCAATTATTCGCTTAATCCATTTCACTCTCCAGGACTATCTTCACACTTGCCCCGACCTCTTTGGCGCAACTCACTCGATAATGGCTAAAACCTGCCTGGCATATCTCAACTCTCAGAACATTAAGGATATTTCGTCTACACTCTTTCCTCTGCCTCTGTCAATGCCCTTCCTCAAATATTCTTCCTTATGCTGGGGCGTCCATGCCAAGAAAGAGGCTTCAAGGGATGTGGTATCACTTGCGCTTCAGCTTTTCAGTCAGATTGAAAGCCATATATCAACCAGGATACTTCTAGTGGATCTTATATCGAAGACCGGTCGATATAGTCGTGATATCCCGACAAACGGCCCCCTGGCTGGGTTTACCGGACTGCATTGTGCATCAATTTTCGGCATTACAGAAATCGCAATTGCTCTCATAGATCAACCAAATTATGATCTCAACGGAAGGGATTTTCTGGGGATTACACCGCTCATATGGGCTGCCATATGCGGACAAGAGGGGGTAGCACAGCTGCTGTTAGAACGGCAGACCATCAGCCCCGACAAGCCAGATGTATACTTTCGGCGAGCAGCACTATCATGGGCTGCTGGGAAAGGGCACGACGGAATTGTGGAGCTACTTCTTAGGTGGGCAACTGCCAAGCCTGATGGCACAGATGGTTGGTGGGGTAAGACTCCTCGAGTGGTGAACATTGTCCGGGGAAGGAGATATGTCAACCCCAACAGGCAAGACAAATACGGCCAAACGGCAATCTTGCTCGCCGCCGAAGAAGGGCACGAAGGGGTGGTGAAGCTACTATTGGGAAGGAAGGACGTCAAACCCGATTTGGCGGACGGGTACGGTCGGACGCCTCTCTTTTGCGCTTCCAGTATGTGGCATGAGGGAGCAGTGAAGCTGCTAGTCGACCGGGAAGACGTCAACACCAATAGGCTGAACCAAATTGGTCAGACCCCGCTCCTATTAGCAGCTGGAGATGGGTCTGAGGGGGTGGTGAGGCTGCTATTGAGGCGAAAAGGTACCAACCCCAACATGTGCAATAGAGCCGGCCGGACGCCACTCTCTTTGGCTTCCGAGAAAGGGCATGATGAGGTAGTGAAGCTACTGTTGGGGCGGGAAGATGTCAACCCCAATATGCCAGACAATCGAGGCCAAACTCCGTTCTCGTGGGCTGCCGAAAATGGCCATGAGGGAGTGGTGAAGCTACTGTTGGGGCGGGAAGATGTCAACCCCAATATGCCAGACAATGACGGTCGAACACCGTTCTCGTGGGCTGCCGAAGATGGCCATGAGGGAGTGGTGAAGCTACTGTTGGGGCGGGAAGATGTCAACCCCAATATGCCAGACAATGACGGTCGAACACCGTTCTCGTGGGCTGCCGAATATGGCCGTGAGGGAGTGGTGAAGCTACTGTTGGGGCGGGAAGATATCAACCCCGATATGCCAGACAATAACGGTCGAACACCGTTCTCGCGGGCTGCCGAATATGGCCGTGAGGGAGTAGTGAAGCTACTGTTGGGGCGGGAAGATATCAACCCCGATATGCCAGACAATGACGGTCGAACACCGTTCTCGTGGGCTGCCAGATCTGGCCGTGAAGGAGTGGTGAAGCTACTGTTAGGGCGGGAAGATATCAACCCCGATATGCCAGACAATGGCTGTCGAACACCGTTCTGGTGGGCTGCCAGAAATGGCCATGAGGGGGTGGTGAAGCTACTGCAAGCCCGCAAATCCGCAAACCCCAATACTACTTAGCCTCAATAATACAAAATCTTTCCCATCATCCTCAAAAACCACTAGGTACCGCTTTCTCCAGACCCCATTGATACGCTTCTATCCTCCCCCGGCCGCTTTCCCTTCCTCAATAACACTTTCACCACCCTCCCCAGAATGCACGACAAGATCGTGGCAACGCTGCCCCTTCCCCATTCCCTCCCCCTAGGCTCCGGCTCCATCCTAGCATAGTTCGGCATCGAGTGTGGATGTGCTATTCTTGCAGTTTGAACGGGGATGTTCAGTCTGCGTTTTTGTTTTTGTTTCCTTTCTTCCTTATAATAATACGGGGTTTAGGTTTAGTTTGATCTCTGTTTCCTGCCTATAGACTCCGAACTTTGTCTACTTTTCGTTGTTCCCGCTATACTTAGAAATTTTCGTCCAATGATGGGAGGTGAGAAGTTGCGGAAAGAGTTATAGTAATGGTATGAGGATAGGGTCTCAGTGATAGGAGGATTCTGTGGAGGAAAATAAAAAAATATCCTAGCATGGAGGAGACGATAATATGACAAGTTGAGAAGGAAGGTTAGGAAGATGTCAGAAGGGATACTGTACCAAGAGAAATAGTTACTGTGCTGTACAACTTTTGTAAAGAAGACAACGGGAGGAGAATAATTTAAATCCTATAATACCACAATATTATTCTCGCAAACTAGCTAATTCTTGATGCAACCAGATTCAGATTTCGGTGATTCGAATGCTTCCGACGCCTCGTCAGAATACGGGCTGGTCGCTCGAGACCTCTATTTTAACGGGTGCGAGGTGATGGAGTAACCCCATTGTGGTATGTTAGGTTAGGGCACACTTGTGGGTGTGAGCAGGGCTATGACCTGACCGCGCGGCGGTGACTGGTGTGGTGTGGTAGAGAGCCCACTGTGCGGGCCACAACAAACTGTATACATATCTAGTCTGAGCTGTTCCTTTCTCTGTTCATCTACCGACCCTTCTTCACTCCTTTGCGAGCACACTTGTCATATACATCGAATATCGAACACATCTCAGTTTTCCTATCACCTACCATTCCGGGTCTTTCTCGTGACGGCAGCTCTGAGCCAAGCTGTGTCACTGCTGTGCTTCTACGACGGCATATTCCACTGCGCATAGTCTAGACCTCTATCACGAGGTCATTCATAGGATGGTTTGAAGGAAGATCTTTTCCGGACACGCCGGGTGAGGAACCCGGCGCCTTTGGAAAATGGGTTCAAAAAGAGTAGCTTTGAGGTAAGATCGGACAGTATTTAATGTTCCATTATAATGTGTGCTAAGCCCTAATCTAGGAATTTCCGGTGAGGGATCCGGTGCCTCGATGGGGTGGGGGTAGTTTTGAGGCGCCATAGATATATAGTGCTGGCGGAGGAGAGGTTAGCTGCCGGTAGGTAAGACACTGTAGATGGCATAAAACTCAAACCATCTCTGAGATTGATATTGCAATTTCCAATTTCAATCAAAGCTGTTGCAAGCCCGACAATTCAGAAGATAGATGCATAGCACAGCCTAGTGGACAAGGTAGACTCGGTATTATCGGAAATCAGTTGATGCTGATCGGCATGCTCTAGCTATTGTTTCTTTTGTTTCACAAGAGTTCCGAAGTTCGGAAAGATGTATCAGTTGATAGATGGGTAGAAGTATGAATAGTCAAAGGGAAGTGTGAAGTCTGTGGAGATGAAGGCAAAACAAGGGTCTAGCATGTCAATGTGGAGGGCATTTCTAGCCTGTTGCCAGGGACTTGTTGTCGTAGATAAGGAGGTTTCCTCTATCCAGTTAATCCACTCTACCCTTCAGGAGTACCTCCGGGCTCATCTCAAGCTCTTTGGTAAAGCTCACTCGACAATGGCAGAAACCTGCTTAAGCTATTTGAACTTGCCCCGGGTCAAAGCCCTTTCGGGGGCCCCCTCTCCCGATCTCCAAGGCACACCGTGCCTCGAATATTCATCTTTGTATTTGGGGAATGCACGCAAAAAGGGACCTTTCAGATTGCGCAAAAATCACTTGCTCTTAAGATATTTGATGACTAGAGTACCCACATATCCGCCAAAATCCTCCTGGAAGCACAGGAACTGTATTTCTACTCTTCTGGTTTTGATGGGCTTTACCTGTTCAGTGGTCCACCCTGTGAATCCTTATTTAGGGTTGACGTGATTGTAGCTTGTTTGGTGGAGGTGGAAGGTCGTGATATCAAAGAAGAGGACTGTGTTGGTAATACACCTCTCGTGTTGGCTGCCAAGAACGGTCACCAGGGAGTGGTGAATATCTCTTCGAACCGGAAGATGTCAGCTCCAGTAAATCAGGTAAGATCCCTCAAATGCCACTCCAGTGTGCTTCTCCGAATCGGCACGAGGGATCCGATGAACATACTACTTGGACGGGACGGTGTCAGCCCCGTCAAGCGGAACAAATTAGGTTAAACACCACCCCAGTAGTCTACGGAGAGCCACATGCTGGCGTGATCTTTACTATGTGCTCACCGCCTCCCACTCGAGGCATAGCCTAAGCCCAGTGAAGAATACCTTTCCCAAGCGTCCGAATACTGATATATTATGCACTACCTCTGCGATGACCGCAACTGTTCCTTAAAAATGTCTATTGCTGTCTTTCCTCCTTCCCCTCATCCCCACCAAATCATCCCCCATTTAAATTCCGCTTTGTGGGAATTACAATCTCCCCTCCTTTCTCTGGTAACCCTCCAACAGAAACTTGGCACAAACGCCCTTCTCCAGGGCGAAGGAAATGCTACGCTATGTCAACGCGCTTGTCTATCACATACCGTAAGAACTCAAATAGAAGAGAAATGTGCTAGGACGTTGGAATTTCCCTTCTCAGCTACGCGAGGGGAAAACACCGCAAACTCAGCCCACGGTTGAGACAAAACAAAAGGAATATACGAGGCGCCTTACTAGGAGAGGCAACTCCAACGTCCTAGCACATTTCTCTTCTATTCGAGTTCTTACGGTACCTGCCCAAACACCTGAACGGAACATTTTTTAGGTAGTTGACTCAGCGAGCCTCCGTTTGTGCTCTAGTGTTAGGGGTTGGTGGAGTGCTACTCTTACTGTATTGACATCAGCGGGTGCGGCTTGAAATTTTTATTATATTATTTACTTTTGTTGTTTTCTGACCACGAAGCCTCTTGGCACACTTATCGTTCATTAATCCTTTCTGCAATTCCTTTCTTCCTCCTCCCTCCAATCTGAATGCAAGAGTGGGGGGGTTAGATATAGAGGATAAAACATACTCCAAGTATCAATGACATCCGCAAAAAAGTGACATAACAGCTAGCTATTAACTATTAAACTAGGATCGACGGCGACGACAGTATGGCGACAACGGAACGAAACGGTAAACGCCAAGGAACTCACACCTAAACGATCGCACACAGGAAAGGGGAAAAACTTTTCACTATCTTCTCAACAACCACAGTCTCTCGCATCCACGACACTCCTCTCTCAACAACTAGCTAAGGACAAGACAGAAGTATATATCATGACAAACTCCTCTGTTTCTATCAGGAACAGCTTGCTCCCTCCCCATCTTTTCCCAACTTGTGCGAACTTTAATGCTAACAAAATGCAGGAACAAACACCGTTGTCCATACATCCTCATACCCATTTTCCGGGTGTCAAACCTTCTCACACCCACCTCCCTGCTTTTCCGGCCTTTCTTACAGCCTTTCGGCCTCCTGTCCGATCGCGACATTCCTACTTAGGAAATGCTTTCCCTGACCGTCTAAACACACGCCCGAACCCGAAGCTAAAACCCGAAGCCTCATGCCCGAAGGCAAAGCGCGTCCCCGGAAACTATTTAAAGACAAAGGAAGTATCCTGAGAGTATGGCGAGCAGCATGGTTTCCAACATTAACCAAGTAAGGTACGACGGTGACCCTTTTCCACATATATATGGTCTAATGAGGCATGCCCATCCTGAATGCCCTCCAACCATGAGCTTAGCGGTGAAGCTAGAAAGCTCTCTCCACATCTGGTCTTGCCCACTAAAGAAAGGTACTACAGTAATGAGCCCCTTAACTATGGAATTAGGTCTTATTCCCCTTTCGTCGTAGAAACTGAAAAAAACTGGCTATGCAACTAAAGCCTCCATGTAGTGTGCCGCATGTGCAGAATCGAGTTGACCTAGATTCGCGCGCCAAATAAAATGAGGTTCTTTAGAGTATAACCTAGTCCAGGAATTGGAGTGGTTTCCAATCGGAAAATCTTCTTAAGCCCAATATGGAAACATAGCATAAAGGCGTATTTCAACGGGCTTTGCTAGTCAACTATTTGTCGAGTGACTAGCTATGATTGGAGCGCCTGGATAAAAAGCCTGTATAAGTGTATCTTGGGGTAGTCTAATTAGGAACAGTATTTATTACTCTGGGAAACTTACTCGAAATTAAGAACTCCTAGGACCAAAGGGCATAATAAACTGAATTTGTGAGAAATAGAATTTTTGAGGGGTTGACCAAATTGTAGATTAATCGGCTTGGCGAGAGTGGTTCAACCAAACCCGTCTATTTGGGGAAACCTCAAACCGAATTTAATCAAGAAAAACTTTTCAAACTTTGAGTCAAATTCTCATAAATCATACCATGCACTGGCTCCCAATCCTCCAACCTCCCTGGACTGTGAGGTTACCTTACCCTTTGATCCCTGTCCACTCATTCGTTACCGGGAGTTCGTTCAAGTTATTCATCCTCAAATATCATGCTAGGAGGTGGAGCACTAAAGTGCTCTTGTCCAAGCGGATGTCCCACATGCAAGGGGGAACTACCCTATAGTGATAGCCAAGAAGGATATGGTTCAACCTAATTCCCGGAGCAGAATATGAAACCCACCACGAGATGGTGGAAGATTGAGAGAAGTGAGGGATGATGGTAGAGGTGGTGGCACTATCGTGTAGGCGTGGTGATAGGACCGGGATGTCGCGGTATCTACTCTCAATGGAGGTGCTGAAGATTACCTTAAATAGTGAAAACTCTACATGTATAACCCTATACATCCGTTCATGCCCTAGAGCGTTCGCTCGTCCACACTTTAGTGTTCCTCCATCCTATGTGTGTTCCTGTTGCCTACGCTTCTCTGTACTCCTAATCGAACACTTCTGCTGCTGCTGAAATTAGTATACCCAGTGATCCCGGGCCGCAAGTCAGGCAGCGGTCTTAAAAAGCCTGAGTCAGTCCGGTGGAAACTGCCAGGCCCAACCCCGAAGTGACTGAGGCCAAAGCCCCCAGATGCTCAGGTCAAAGCCTACAAATGCCCAGGCAAAGCCAACCGGTTACCCAAAAATTCAATTTGGGCTGCGTGACCTGCAGATACCCAGGCAGCCTGCGGATATCAGTGCACGGCCTGTAGGCTCCCCACGGCTAATCACTTAGAACACCGGTATGAGATATAAAAAAAAGCTGTTTACGGTAAGTTACCCGAGTACTAGTGCTATCGACTCCCTCGAACACATCAATGTCGTCAACTGATCAGCAAGCACGATCTTCATATCTACACTAGACGACCACAATCCTACCTCTGGTCTCTTTGCACAATCCTTTTAATTACCTTTCTGCCTCTTCTAGTAGATTAATATTAGCCGAGATATTACACTTTTCTCCAGCCTCCTCTTCACAAAATTTGTATCTCCCCCGACTTGTGTCTAGTATTATAATACAAGGATGCCTGTTTCCCCATAAATGCGAAGGTAGAATTGAGATCCAGGTATTCTCCCATAGCACGTCAGGCCAACAGGGGGTTATGAGTGTGATTCAACCCTGACCCTAATATGCGGAACGCCATTTCTGCATATTAGGATCAGGCTTGCAACACGCTATTCCTCACGGCTAGAAGCCTGCGGGTGACTTAGGCCGAGCCCGGCTTTGGTTTTAGAAAACCGCTTTCCCATGGTCCCGCCAGGCCGTCTCTAAAGACGCCTGGGCCAGTCCGACCGTGCCCAAAGCCCGACGATTGCAATAGTAATAAAGTTTGTGTTGGCGGGGTCGTAAAAACGCCACGTAATTGTGTTCGTGGGCATCAACAAAGCTTCTTCCATTCCAGATGGAAGCCCGGATCTAATTTGATGAAAATTTGTGGAAATCGGCAATATTCTACCTCTTCTTTATTTTGTGATGCGACGCTAACGTGTGGTTCCCCTACAGTACCGTATGGTGCCCCAGCTTGGATTGGCGCCTTGAAGCGGTGCTGGGGCTTCTCACTCAGATCAATCCGTTTGATAAGCTATTCGGGTGGGTTGGCAGTATTATAATTCCCGATGCGAAAAGATTACATATTTTTCTGTATGACAACGGATGTCCCAACTCGTAATCGCCCGGATGAGCAACCAACCCATTAAACTGTGGGAGAGGGGGAGGAAAACCCCTGAAGCGTATGATAACACTTATCGGATTAATGCCAAGGGAAGGTGTTTGCAACTCGTTATCCTATCACAACAGGGCAGAGAAACGAATTCTACCCCTCAGGCTTTCAAATTTTCTCAGCGGGCTTCCTTATTAAGTTTCTTCCTCATATTTCAGTAGCTCTACTCTTGAGCCTATGTATACTCTCGCAGACTGATAGAAGAAATAGAATATGGGAGGTAGACCGAGGCGGAGGAGTTGATGAAACAGTGGCGCCGTGAGAGAGGGACCATAAAAAAAGTGAGGCCAAATGGGATCAGTGAGATAATAGGAATACCGGTAGTAGGCATCATACTGTAGCACACTGCACAGGCCATAAGGACTGTTCGAGCTACTGGAGGGTACGGTCTCCAACAGAGGCATGACGAATTCCCATCAGCGAAGAACAGGGGTGTTTGGCAAGCAAAAAGTGAATTCGCTGACAAAATACTCAAGTACCGGAAGCCGCTGCAGACCCATATTAGTCACCAGCTGGCTATCACCATGCTAGTTTAAGACTGCAGTGCTGCGCAAACGCCAACAAAGCCTCCCGACCAGTGCAAGTGCTTGGGCAGTCTGCAAGGCTGGGCCGCTGCCCCGCTTTTCTTCTGCTTTCAGAAACATCATCAACACCTCCGACCAAGGAATCCGAGCCCTCAGCATTAGAATCAACCAAAAGAACCAAAATGTCTATGTCATTCACAGATAATATCAACTCTTTCAATGTGTCGAATGTGTCGAATATATCCAATGTATCGAATGTGTCTAATCACTATACCCTTGCCGAAGGTCGGTCCGAAATCTCAACATGGCTCTCACCACTAGAGCCCCGCATCCGACACCAGGATCTTCGAACCCGCAGGGCAGATAACATCGGGGAATGGCTGTTAGAAACAACCGAATTTAAAAGGTGGTGTGATGGTGCTCAAAGGGAAGGACCTGATCATGCCATTTTATTTTGCTGCGGTGGCCCAGGTGTTGGCAAGACCTATTTGAGGTGAGAGACGATCTACTCGAGTACAGTGAGGGGCTGGAAGATGGCAGTACTGACATGCAGCGATACTAGCTCACTCGTGGTGGACAAGTTGTGCGATATGACTGCAGAGCGAAATATTGCTGTTTCATGTTTCTACGTTGATTTCGCTGCGAGGGAAGAGCAGACCCCGACAAACATACTCGGTTCACTACTGAAACAGATTGTCGGCGGATTGGAGAAGGTCCCGGACGAGATAAGTCAGACCTTTCGAGACTACAAAAAGGTGATTGGTGGAAGGGGGCTACGAGTGGCAGAAATTGTGAAGATGCTGCAGACTGTCACATCTTTAAAGCCGACGTTTATATGTGTTGATGCTCTGGATGAGTGCGTGGAAGGGCATCGGTCGGAGGTTCTAGATTCGTTGAGACGAATACTCGAAAAGTCTCCAAATACGCGAATATTCTTAACCGGGAGGCGGCACATCCGGGGAGAGATCGAGACGCATCATGATGGGAGAGCGGTAGTTTTATCCATAAAACCCAAGGGTGATGATATCGTAGGATATGTCCGGATGAGACTGAGTAAGGACACATCTATACGGGCGAATGATCGTGATTTGGAGGACGAAATTATCAAAGGTCTTACAGAGAATGTTCCCGAAACGTGAGTGAGCAATATGATGGAAAACTAGCGCCCCAAGTTCACCACTAATAGATGCATCTAGATTTCTACTAATTTCCCTCACTATGGATGCTATACTTGGGGAGACTACGGCCGGTAGTAGGCGAGAAAGGCTGAAGGCAATGACCGACGGTTTGAATTTGAAGGATGTTTATGGAGCGACCCTTGAACGGATAAAAGAGCAAGGTGGGGAGAAAAAGAGGCTGGGGATGACAGCACTAATGTGGATCTCGCATTCAGAGCGGCTATTACAACTCGATGAGCTTCTCCATGCCCTGGCAGTCGAGATAGGATCTACGGATCTCAATGCTGAAAAGATTCCTTCGGTGGAGACATTGTTGAGCTGTTGCTTGGGGCTTGTCGTTGTGGATAGGGAGGCTTCAATTATTCGCTTAATCCATTTCACTCTCCAAGACTACCTTCACACTTGCCCCGACCTCTTTGGTGCTACTCACTCAATAATGGCTAAAACCTGCCTGACATATCTCAACTCTCAGACCATTAAGGATATTTCGTCTACCCTCTTTCCTCTACCTCTGTCAACGCCCTTCCTCAAATATTCTTCCTTATGCTGGGGCAGTCATGCCAAGAGAGAGGCTTCAAGGGATGTGATATCACTTGCGCTTCAGCTTTTCAGTCAAATCGAACGCCATATATCTACCAGGATACTTCTAGTGGATTTTATATCGAAGACCGGTCGATATAGCCGTGACATCCCGACAAACGGCCCCCTGACTGGGTTTACCGGACTGCATTTAGCATCAATTTTCGGTATTGTCGAGATCGCAACTGCTCTCATAGATCAGCCAAATTACGATCTCAATGGAAGGGACTTTCTTGGGATTACACCACTGATATGGACTGCCATATATGGACAAGAGGGGGTAGCAAAGCTGCTATTAGAACGGCAGACCGTCAACCCCGACAAGCCAGATGGATACTTTCGTCGAGCAGCACTATCATGGGCTGCGGGGAAGGGGCATGACGGAATTGTGGAGCTACTTCTTAGGTGGGCAACTTTCAAGCCTGATGGTACAGATGGTTGGTGGGGTAAGACTCCTCGAGTAGTCAACATTGTCCGGGGAAGGAGATATGTCAACCCCAACAGGCCAGATAAATACGGCCAAACGGCAATCTTGCTCGCTGCTGAGGAGGGGCACGAAGGGGTGGTGAGGCTACTATTGGGAAGGAAGGACGTCAAACCCGATTTGGCGGACGGGTACGGTCGGACGCCTCTCTTTTGCGCTTCCACTATGTGGCATGAGGGAGTAGTGAAGCTGCTAGTCGGCCGGGAAGATGTCAACATCAATATGCGAAACCAAAACGGCCAGACCCTGTTCCTGTTAGCTGCTGAACATGGGTCTGAGGGGGTGGTGAGGTTGCTATTGAGGCGGAAAGATATCAACCCCGATACGTGCAATGAGGCCGGCCGAACGCCACTTTCGTTGGCTTCTGAGAAGGGGCATGATGAGGTAGTGAAGCTACTGTTGGGGCAAAGAGATGTCAACCCCAATATGCAAGATAATGGCGGCCGAACACCGTTCTCGTGGGCTGCCAGAAGTGGCCATGAGGGAGTGGTGAAGCTACTGCTCGGACGGGGAGATGTTAACCCCGATATGCCAGACAATGACGGCCGAACACCGTTCTCGTGGGTTGCCAGAAATGGCCATGAGGGAGTGGTGAAGCTACTGTTAGGGCGGGAAGATGTTAACCCCAATATGCCAGACAATTCCGGCCGAACTCCGTTCTCGTTGGCTGCCTTACATGGCCGTGAGGGAGTGGTGAAGCTACTATTAGGGTGGGAAGCTGTCAACCCCGATATGCCAGACAATTACGGCCGAACACCGTTCTCGTGGGTCGCCAGATATGGCCATGCAGGAGTGGTGAAGATACTGTTAGGGCGGGGAGATGTCAAACCTGATATGCCAGACAATGACGGCCGAACACCGCTCCGGTGGGCTGCCCAATATGGCCATGAGGGAGTGGTGGAGCTACTGTTAGTGAGGGAAGATGTTAGCCCCGATATTCCAGACAATTATGGCCGAACACCGTTCTCGTGGGCTGCCGAAAATGGCCATGAAGGAGTGGTGAAGCTACTGTTGGGGCGGGAAGATGTCAACCCTGATATTCCAGATAATAGCGGCCGAACACCGTTCTGGTGGGCTGCCAAATATGGCCGTGAGGGAGTGGTGAAGCTACTATTAGGGCAGGGAGATGTCAACCCCGATATGCCAAACAATTACGGCCGAACACCGTTCTCGTTGGCTGCCGAATATGGCCATGAAGGAGTGGTGAAGCTACTGTTGGGGCGGGAAGATATCAACCCTGATATGCCAGATAATAGCGGCCGAACACCGTTCTGGTGGGTTGCCAGATATGGCCGTGAGGAAGTGGTGAAGCTACTGTTGGGGCGGGAAGATGTCAAACCCGATATGCCAGACAATGACGGCCGAACACCGTTCTCGTTGGCTGCCAAATATGGCCGTGAGGGAGTGGTGAAGCTACTGTTGGGGCGGGAAGATATCAACCCCGATATGCCAGACAATTTCGGCCGAACACCGTTCTCGTGGGTTGCCATATATGGCCGTGAGGAAGTGGTGAAGCTACTGTTGGGGCGGGAAGATGTCAAACCCGATATGCCAGACAATGACGGCCGAACACCGTTCTCGTGGGTTGCCAGATATGGCCGTGAGGGAGTGGTGAAGCTACTGTTGGGGCGGGAAGATATCAACCCCGATATGCCAAACAATGACGGCCGAACACCGTTCTCGTTGGCTGCCGAATATGGCCATGAAGGAGTGGTGAAGCTACTGTTGGGGCGGGAAGATGTCAAACCCGATATGCCAGACAATGACGGCCGAACACCGTTCTCGTGGGCTGCCAGAAGTGGCCGTGCGGGAGTGGTGAAGCTACTGCTAGGGGGGGGGATCCCAGCCCCCATATGCCAAACAATTACGGCCAAACTCGGTCCTCGTTGCGTCACAGATATAGCCGTAGGACAAGATGGGGCTACTAGAAGGCCGCAAATCCGTAAACCCCAACACTACTTAACCTCAATAATACAAAATCTTTCCCATCATCCTCAAAAACCACTTGACACTGCTTTCTCCGTGTCTCATTGATACGCTTCTATGCTCCCCCGGCCGCTTTCCCTTCAATAACACTTTCACCTCCCTCCCTAGAGTGCACGACAAGCTCGTGGTAGCGCTGCCCCTTCCCCCTTTCCTCCCCCCAGACGCCGGTTCCATCCTAGCACAGTTCGGAATTGAGTTAGATGTGCTATTCCTGCAGTTTGAACGGGAATGTTCAATCTGCGTTTTTGGTCTTTGTTTCCTTTCTTCCATATAATAATACGAGGTTTAGGTTTAGTTTGATCTCTGTTTCCTGCCTATAGGCTCTGAACTTTGTCTACTTTTCGTTGTTCCCGCTATAGTTAGAAATTTTCGTCCAAAGGTGGGAGGTCAGCAGTTGCGGAAAGAGTTATAGTAATGGTATGAGGATAGGGTCTCAGTGGTAGGAGGATTCTGTGGAGGAAAATAAAAAATCGCCTAGCATAGAGAAGACGATAATATGACAAGTTGGGAAGGAAGGCGAGGAAGAGGCCAGAGGGGATGCTGCATCAAGGAAAACAGTTACTGTGCTGTACAGCTCGCGCAAAGAAGATAGCGGGAGGAGAATAATTTAAATCCTATAATACCATAATATTATACTTGCACACAAGCTATCATAAGTCTTGATACAACCAGACTCAGATTTCGGTGTCTTCCTTTTCGTTAGCCATCACGATACTCGTAGCTTACTTTACGCCCAGGTATGAAATCATCATAATACTATGCTAACACCGGCTACAATAGATCCGGATAACGAGGTGACAGACTCGGTCGCGTCAGAGTCTATCAGCGCCATGGCTGTCCGGAGCTCTACCGGACAACTGCTCAATCTTCTGCCCACCAGCAGCACCCTTCTCTGGTGATGATCTCCCGAATGGGGCCGCATTGGGATTCGAATGCTTCCGACGCCTCGTCGGAATACCGGCTGGTCTTTCGGGACCTCTATTTTGACGGGTATGAGGCCGTTCATAGGGCTGTTTGAGGGAAGATCTTTCGCCTGGTGAGGAACCCTGCCTCTTTGGAAGATGGATTCAACAAGAGGACTATGGAGGTAGGGCCAGAGAGTATTGAATATTCCATTATAATGTGTGCTAACCCCTAATCTAGGCATGTCCGGTGAGGGATCTGGTACCTTGATGCGGTAATGGTGAGGCACCACAAATATATGGTGGCGGCGAGGCAGAGGCTAACTACCGGTAGCTAAGATACTGTAGGTGGCATGAACCCCAGACAATTTCTGCGATTGATATTGCAATTTTCAGCCCCAATCAAAGCTGCTGCAAGCCCGACAACTCAGAAGATAGATGCATGGCGTAGCCTAGTGGACAAGGTAGAAGACTCCGTATTGTTGGAAATCAGTTGATACTGCTCGGCATGCTCTGTGATAGTGACACTCTGATGGCAGCTCGCTCACAACCCAATGATAACTGGGGTAGCGTAGGTAACGGCGCGAAGCACGGAGAAAAGCACGTAGGTGGTGGTTCCGGTATGTGATGATAACGATGTGGATGTTCG
>Ga0307509_10002923_pt1 | contig 26935 bp, 18 predicted proteins | sample 10_EM_MG_FD_202245 | JGI IMG/M metagenome (GOLD analysis project Ga0307509, IMG submission 202245) | Populus trichocarpa ectomycorrhiza microbial communities from riparian zone in the Pacific Northwest, United States - 10_EM | ecosystem: Host-associated > Plants > Roots > Unclassified | place... | reverse complement strand
AAGTGAGATCCATAGGAACGCTCCCACAACACCGTATGAGTTGTGGCCGTCCAACCGACCAGAAGCTGTTCGCAGGATATATAAGGGGTGTGAGGGTGACCGCCTCCTGGGGCGCCACCTGGATAATACCTGGGAACCACCTACAGGCATACTTTGACCTCCGGGTAGTTGTATGGTTAACAGTAGAGGGCTTGGGGCTAACCGGGGAAGCTGCAAGGCTTCCAGGACAACCACCCCAAAGCCAGTCTCAGGCTACCCCGTGGACTGTAGCATTACCATGGGTTATTAGTGGACTCTAGAGGTGTGAGTCTTGTCATGATTTAAGAGGGTCCCGCATGGTTGGCTGTGGGTAGGGTCCATGCAGTCAAGCAGCAGGAGACTTCTTAGCGTGGGAGCCTGCAGTCCGGTTTAAAAGCTTAGTATAGCCAAGTAGATTTGCCGATGGACTGCGTAGCTTGTATAGACGAAACCACCGCTGGGCCAGTGAGTCCCAATGGATATTATCTCTACGGTGGGTATGTCGGTCGGCCACTGATATGCTACCGATAGGAAAGGGCTTTCGCTCATGCAGATGTAGTTGGAGAGACATCACCAGAAGCACTTCCTATTTGTGGAGATAGTTAATATCCGAGCGGTCCAACTGCCTCCGAGTGTTAGCCCACTCTAGGCTGGTGAGTTGGACAGCCCTGAGCTGAGCAGGGTGCTCGCGAAAGGTCAGAATGGTTGACGGGTGTCCTCTGGCTTTACATTATTCTACTTAACTAAAGCGAGAGACATCCTATTCTGATAACGAACAATCCTCGAGAGAACATATTGAGTGAAGCTTTCAGGCTTAACGATATTAAGTTTTTACCGCTTGATTCGACTTTGAATTATCTTTATCTTTATTTTGATCTTTACTTCTACTTTGAGTCTTCGGTGCGGTCGCAATCTTAGGATCCGTCTTCCTAGTACAGAGTGCCCTCGTTACAATCACTGACCTTTCGACATGATATAGTACAATGTATGATATCATCAACCCAGACCTTTTAAAAAGATATAGTACCATGTATGATATCATTGATCTTCCGATCAGATATTGTACCAACTATTGTATCATAGACCTTTCAATAAGATATAGTATAATGTATGGTATTATTAACCTTTTTGTACCATATAGTATCATATATGACATCATTACCCTTTCGATAAGCCATAGTACTATGTATAATATGATTGACTCAAACCTTTCAATAAGATATAGTACTATGTATGATATCATTGACCTTTAGATAAAATATCGTACTATATATAATATCACTAACCTTTTGATATGATATAGTACAATGTATGATATCATTGACCTTTCGATAAGATCTAGTACCATGTATGATATCATTGACTTCTCTCAATATTGATATCACATACGATCTATCATGCAACCTTTCAACCAATCAGAGTCCTAGGATTTGGCCAATACCTAGCCCTCAAAAAGCAAATCTGAAACTCAGCCAATGAGAAGGCTTTAAAGTGACAAATGTCTTAAACTATCTGCTTATAGATTATAGATGAAAATATATTTCTTAGTAGCGGAAGATCTAGGGATTTGTGTCTCATCGCCGATGGGGTTCAAACATGTGGGAGTGCGGGGACCCTGCGATGCCACAGGGAAGTGAAAGAGCTGGGGAATTGTGTCTCAGCGCCTAAGTTACACGTGTACAGCCTCGTTCGCAAAGTTCTCGCGGATCAAGAGGTACCAGGGAAAAATATTGGCAGTAACAAATGTACTGGTACAAGTGTCTGCAGAAAACCTGAAGTGCAAATTCCTGTACCGGTACATGAGTTGTCCCCAGACTTTTGCTAAGATACCTACCGATCAGCGAGAACTTTGCGAACGAGGCTGTACAATGCAGTGCCGGTAGTCGCGGTTTTTGCATGGAAATACATGAAAAGTAACCCCGTCTGTTTTTGCTGAAAACTGGCAGTTTCAGAAGTTACTATAGTGGGGTCATATTTTCTTGGATATGAATATGTTCACAGTGATGGGGAAGCTTTCATTCAACAAAAAAAAAGATCTTACCGAACAATCTGTTCTTGTGTTGCAATGCAACGAGGAAGGGCATCTTCTCCTGGGGCAGTGTAGGATGAACGGTCGGCGATATTTATGTGGCTGAACTTGGCCCTGCAGATGGGGTATTCTCATCGAGCTAATTAGACCAGCTGTTCGCCAGCAAGGCGACGGGAGAATGATTTCGGCGTAATTCTTCAGCCTTGGGAAATCTATCTATCAATTGATACTGCCGTAGTCAAGAGCCTATCCTCCCAGTACTCGCAATCCCCTAAATCCATTACATCCACTCTACTACTTTCTGGACAGAAGAAAACAAAGGGAAATGTCGCAACCTCGTGTCGGGGAAGGGAGCAACTCTTCCAATAACAGCAACTCCTTTAATACCAACTCATTCAATACCATCTCATTCAATCATGTGGCTACCGTGAATAACTATGAAGGTGTCGGCGAGAGGGATAAAATTCTCGCATGGTTATCTCCACTGGAACCCCAACTAAAGCACCAGGATATTAGAGCCCACCGAGTGGAAGATGTGGGATACTGGCTCTTACGGAAAGAGGAATACCGGAATTGGTTCGATGGCATTCGGGGTGGGGAGCCCGATAATTCAGCCTTGTTTTGCTACGGAGCTCCGGGGGTCGGCAAGACCTACATCAGGTGAGGGACCATATCCTCCATGCGGCAAGGGTGTAACTAAGAAGCTGCGGTGCTAGCTCTTTAGTAATAGATAGCTTATGTGGTTGGGCAAGGGGACGAAATACTGCAGTTGCGTGCTTCTATTTCGACTTCGCGGCTCAGAAGGAGCAATCCCCAACGAGCATTCTAAGTTCCCTCTTAAAACAGGTTGTTGCTGGACTCGAGAACATCCCGGAAATGATCACCCAAGCTTTCCGAGACCAGGTGAAGGTTATTGGGGGGCGGAAGCCGGGACTGGGCGAAATTGTGGAGATGTTCTTGGACATCTCGTCCTCGCGGCCTACTTTCATATGCATTGATGCGCTAGACGAATGTTTGGCCGAGTACCGGGGAAATCTGCTTGATTCATTAAAACAAATTCTACACAAGTCCCCAAGCACTCGGGTATTTCTGGCAGGGCGATTGCATGTTTGGAATGAGGTGGAGAAACATCTTGCTGGGAGGGTGGTGGCTGTGTCCGTTACACCCATCAAAGATGATATCGTCCAATTCTTACGGGCGAGGCTGGCAGAGGATACAACACCGGGCGCGATGGATGAGAGCTTGGAGGAGGACATTTTAAAGACCATTCCCGAGACGGTTTCAGAAATGTAAGTAGGGAGTAATTCCGCAGGTGAGAGCGTCTAGGGTTTTTAGCTGACATATCTGGGTCTAGATTTCTGCTTGTAGCACTAAACATCAAGGCGATCCTACAGGAAACGACACTCCACCGGAGGCGAGAGAAGCTCGGTGCAATAAAAAACAGCTTGGGGTTGGGGGATGCATACCAGACAACCATCGGACGGATAAAGGGGCAAGAGGGGGACAGAGCCAGGCTCGGGATGGCCGCTCTGATGTGGATTTCACATTCCGAGCGGCCGTTGAAAGTGGATGAAATATGTTACGCTCTAGCGGTCGAAATGGGATCAACCGACATTAATCCCAACAATGTGCCTTCGATCGGGACAGTGTTAAGCTGTTGTCAGGGACTTACCGCAGTGGATGAAGGGTCTTCGACTATTAGGCTAATCCATTTCACCCTCAAAGAGTACCTTTCACGTCATGCCGACTTGTTTGGCAGAGCTCATGCGAAAATAACTGAGACTTGTTTGACATATCTCAATTTCCGGGCCATTAAAGATATTTCGGCCAACCCCTTTCGTAACCCCCGGGGCGCACCCTTCCTGGAATATTCTTCTTTATATTGGGGGACACACATGGGAACGGATCTCTCAGATCACTCGAGATCGCTTTCTCTCGACCTCCTGGACCAATACGACAATCACATATCCGCCTGGTTGCTTTGGAATTCCGCCGCCGAGCGCTGCTTCCACTCCCTCCAACCATTTTCTGCCCTACACTGCATTTCGTATTTCGGTATTGCTGAAGTTGCAATTGATTTGATAAGGGCGAAAAGATGGGATGTGAACCAACAAGATAGTGCAGGTCTGACGCCACTCATGTGGGCTGCAAGGCATGGGCGCGAAGAAGTAGTAGAATTACTCTTGAAGCAGAAGCATACTCAACCTGATATGAGGGACATGCAATACGGTCGGACCGCACTATCATGGGCTGCTGGGAGTGGGCATGAAGGGGTGGTCCGGCTACTTCTTCGGGGCATAAGAGGTACGTGGGGAAAAGCACCGCGAGTTATGAGGGTGCTACGGGGAAGGAGACACGTCAACCCTGACAGGCCGGACGTTAGTGGTCAAACGCCGCTCTCGTGGGCTGCCTGTTGTGGGCATGATGGAGTAGTAAAACTATTATTGGCCCAGGAAGATGTGAGCCCCGATCGGCCGGACGACAGTGGCCAAACACCCCTCTGGTGGGCAGCCTGGAATGGGCATCATAGGGTAGTGAAGCTGTTGTTGGAACGGGGAGACGTTAGTCCCGATAGGTTAGACAACTATGGCTGGGCGCCGCTTTCGTGGGCTGCTAAGAATGGGCACGACGGAGTAGTGAGGCTACTATTGGAACGGAAAGACGTTACCCCCGATAGGCTAGACAATTATGGCTGGGCACCGCTTTCGTGGGCCGCCAAGAATGGGCACGATGGGGTAGTGAAGCTATTGCTTGCACAGAAGGACGTTAGCCCCAATAGGCCAGACTTTGATGGCAAAACTCCGCTCTCATGGGCAGCCCAAAATGGACATGATGGAGCAGTGAAGCTGCTGTTAGAACGAGGAGACGTTAGCCCCGATGTGCCAGACAGTTATGGCAGAACGCCTCTCTCTCTAGCTACCCGGAATAAGTATGATGGAGTAGTGAAGCTACTCAAGGCTCGAATAGCTGCACCCCCACCTAATATATGGTCTGAGAGGCATGAACCCTCTCAGTGTCCGCGGACCTAGCCATGGCGCTTCCCACAGCATCAGCCGACATCTTACGGCTGTTTCTACCTTCTCCCCTGATCCTTGTTTGACCTCACGGGGAGGTGAGGTTGTCTTGTGGCAGTCGCTGTTTGTTAGTGCCGGGAGTGCTAGGTCAATAAACCGAACACGCCATCTAGCCTGAGATATATTAAACGTTCTCACTTCTTTGATTTCCCTTTTCCTTTTTCTCGCCTTACAGCGACTAAAGCTAGATATTTTCTCAGATTAGTCCCGCCTCTTACTATTCCTGTATTTTTCCATACATATGCTTAATTATACGACGGGCTCGAGTGGTATGTAGTATATAATCTTGTAGTAGAATTTCTTTTGGGGATCTCTCAATCTTGTCTCTTATATGTAATTTTCAATGCAAAGGCAAACGTTATCCAGAGGATATCGTAAAATCAATGACGCCCCTTTCCCCCCTTCTATCATATCCCGCCCCCGGCCGGCAACGGATCCTAGGCGGTCGGGAGGGGAGAGGGGTCGAGAGGGCAGCAGTGTTCCTAAGCGTCCAGGCCGTCCGTCTTCGGGTCGGGACGGGTGGGAGTACCTGAAAGTGCTCCGGGAAGAACTGGCGGGATTGCAGGTGTCTCGGGTGGCGAAATTTTCCGGATAACTCCGGATGACGGGCGGGCCCTATAGGCGATTGACAGGGCCTACAGGTAATTGGCGAGGACTACAGATGACGGGTGAGGACTGCAGGTACGATTCGGGAGTTGCCGATCCGTCGAGGACTATAGGGCCTTACAGTCACCCTCTTAGATGGTAGTCTTTCCCAAAGGACGGACGCTCTTGCCCTACAGCTTGAGACACACGCCAGGACACCCGGGACCGCACTCCCGGCGGTGCTCACAGGGCGGGCGGGATGCTTGGGAACACGGGGTGGCAGGAACACGGTGGGTGGGTATCTCTGACATTGTGGAAAATTCAAAGAAAGCTTCCGATGAGATCATCACGTTTTCTCCATCAGCTACTATTAAGCTGCAAGCACAAGACCAGCACAACTAGAACGAGTTGTTTCCAACTCTCAAACTGCGCTACTTTGTAGTACCATAAAATACGCAGACCCACACGATATGAGAGATACCCCATTTTCACCCCCAGGCATGGGATATCCCAATCTAGAAGATGGAGTGAGTAAACCAGTGATCCCGCTAATTGTATGATTCAAGTGGCATTTCCCACCTCATCCCAGCTTATGATATCGCAACCGAACCAGAGTTATTGCCAGAAGTGATAAATTCAATTAGACACTCATATAGACCTGTTACCAATTCCTGTACGGAGTGTATTGAATACCATTTCTACTTCTAGTTTTGGTATAATACTACTATAATAGAATTCAATATTTCCCACTCTTTTGTGCCATATCCTAGTATCACTTTCCACGTTCCAGCCCCCGATCGCCTCCTCTTATTTGTGATTTTGGTTGACTAACATCTCTAGCCTGCCCAGTTCCCCACTGGAAGGATGGAAGGGGTCCACAAAAAGTGTCGGAGGATAACTAATAAATAGTGCAACGGTCAAAGGTTCAAACTAAACTAGGGTTATAATATCATGCCTAAGTTTCTTCGGCATTGTAAGATAATCTAGGATAGCACCGATGTGGCATCTTACCCCAAACATTCTAGGCGTGGCCGGCTCGGTTAATATAAGGAACGCGCCAGACCCCAACAGAGATATATAATCAATTGAGGGCAGGGTTCATAAACGGGGTACAGCCCAGGGAAAGGGAACCAGAAGCAAGTTTTTAAATATATAATGAACCCCTAGCACCCCAGATTATCATATAACGTGGATCCAACCTGGTTCCTCCTCAGTATAATAGCTTCCTCCTGCACATAATCCTCCACATATGCCACCAAAGTCGCATGTTTAAACCTTTTGTCTAACCACCCCCATATCCACAGTTTAGCGAATCAAAATCCACTTGTTTTATCATAAGAACACTCACTTCATAGGGGCTTTCTAGGGCATGAGCTTCTCTGGTGGATGGCGGCGCTACCTAGTACCAAGCGTTATGGTTTCTATTCCCGTGCCCAATGCCGGTATTGCACTTTACGGCGGCGATTTGCTGTCCGGTATCAATTGTTTACGATAAAATACCATGTAGTGTTGTGAGGGCATTAATACTGTGGCCTGCTGTGAGCGGAGCGTGGTGGTCGCACAGTAAGGCCGATACCCAAGCTCTTGTATGGAAGTGGCTGTGGATTGATCTTGGGTTTCGGGAGTATGAACCCACTTGTGTAAAGCTATCATACTCCTCCTTGTACGTGTACATCAAGAATACCTACCCATTGCCAGAAAAGAAGATGTTTTTGGATAGATGCTTCTGGATATGCCTCTAAGGACGCTGTAGACTTTGATCCCAAGTTGTATCACTGCCCAGTGGAATGAGATTATGAGAAGGCAAGCAAAGTGTTTCCCAGGGTTGGTAGTACTAGAAAGCCTACTACCGAACGGACTTTTGCTAGCGTATGTCCGTTCCACTTCCCGTATGATTCATGTGTACTCGTAGTGGTTCTTCCAAGACCCCTACCACACCGGCTCAACGGCCAGTGACACGACACGCTTGAACAGCGCCGCTATAAAAGGATTGGTGGAGATTGGTGCAAATAGGGACTCTTAAGTGAGAGGAACGAACTACGGCATCGAATTATCCTCTCGATCCTACCGCAGTAACCCTTGTCTTGGCTTCCCATCGAATCCCCATGCGACACAGTGAAACTAAGCCATATCTACGATGTCAACACTCCCCCAAGTTATTATTGAAGTATGTCCGAGGAGCTAAGGATCAGGGAATCCATCTTATCAGCTATCATATTCATGGGTGTGGGAGCACAGGAAGTCTGTTGCGCACCGGAATGGTGGAAGCACATGGAGACCTGATTTGAGTGCCTGGGTCACCATACTCGAGTAGTACCAGTACTGATGCTGTGCTGTCCTGTACAAGTATCTCCATGGAAACTTATTAGAGGCACTTGTAACTTTTCTTTTCTTTCCCCCCCTCTTCTTTTCATTTTTTGAAAGTTGACAATTTCAGAGGGTTACGAGTACACAGGCTGCGGACGTGGGGTCATAACCTACTGTATTACTCGAGTAGGCCAGGAACTAGATAAGGCGGGTAGGTGAATCACTTAAAATGCGCCAAGTAAAAATCCAGAAATCCGACTGACGTGCAAGTACTAGATTGAGAAGAGGAGATTCACAAGGGCAGGGGGTTTTTCTGGTAGTGAATCATTTTAGATTTCCCTGTGTTTGAGCTTCGATCGGAGGTTTTATTTTGTCGGATTCCCCATGAGGATTTGTGCGAAATTCCCAGACAAGCAAATTGACTTCTGTATCTGGTCCACTTCCTGGTCAAGTATGTATTTGAGTCTTGATGTGCTTATTGCGATTGGCATTCTGCTTGGTTGAGAACAGGATTAATTTTCCGACGAGGTTGGGAGATTTTCCTTTTACGAGAGGTTCTGGCTTGAGGTCATAAAATTGTTGTCAGGGATTGACTTATGCACTGGAGGAAATCGGTATGTTATCGCTATATGTTTTAATGGGGGTTGAAGTTTCTTTTTTTATTGTAGGTTTTTAAGCCTTACCTCAGGGTGTATGCCATGGTGTTCCTGTAGCTAGCTACGAATAAACCGAGGATTTAACAAAAAAAAAAGTGTTTATTGCGATGGTGGGGGCCCCCATGTAGCAAAAGATGGATCTTGTTGAACGCCTTGTGCTTGTGGTGGCATGCTGAGGAAAAAGGGACACTCCGTTAAGAGACACGACAAGGGATCAGGTAAATGTACTGTACCAGCAAACGAAACTAGAAGCCACTCGGATACCCCCCTGCTCGGGCAGATGCGGATTTGTTATTTCCCACGAGGATATCACCGGGTTATCTCCCGACCCCCAACATTTTATCAGGTTTGCCACAGGGCGGTACTTTCCAGATGCACAACTGTGTGGGGGCGGCGGGGTACTCAAGGTTGGCTTGGCTTGGCTAATGTACAAACTAACTCAATGCGGCGACTGAAGGGGGGTACGATACTTGGGGGGTGAGCATGAGTACGACAAAGTCTTGGCTGCCATTTACTCGAGTACATAGAAATTCTAAGAGCCACATTCGCAAGACTTACCCACAACCCCCGGTACTAGTACTCGCACAGTACCGGTACCAGAGGAAAGCTTCCTGTTCATTTGAGCTGCCCGAGTGAGGCGTCAGAGTGGCTTGTTTCCTCGTCGACCCTTAAGTTATATCGTGGAACTCAGCCCCGCAGATAAGGCACTCTGATGAGCTGATTGGACCACCGCTAAGACTCCCAAAATCCCCCCCAGATAGCTGGCAAAAGCACTGGGAAAACCCACCGCCCCATGCCCAACTTAAGACAAACAAAAAGAAAAAAGGGCCGGAACTTGCCAGCAACGGCACCTCCAATGTTATACAAAGAAATGCCAGGCTCAATTATTTGGCTTCTTATGGTACTTGTAGGTGTTCGCCTACAAAAGGGCATAATAGTGGTGACCCCCCTTTTCTTCAGCCCCGAGAACTCTATGATATCAGTTTACTCAAGCATACCCACCCTCTGAACCTGATTCTACAGTCTTCCAAACACAGAAAAAAGGGAAATGTCACAACCTCGTATTAAGGAAAACATCAACTCTTTGAATAACAACTCTTTCAATACTTTCAATAATCCCATTACGTTGTGCAATGTGAATAACTTTGGTGGTGCCGACGAGAGGGATAAAATTCTCGCGTGGTTATCTCCACTAGAACCCCAACTACGGCACCAGGATATCAGAGACCACCGAGTCCAAGATGTGGGATACTGGCTCTTACGGAGAGAGGAATATCGGAATTGGCTTGATGGCATTCGAGGTGGGGAGCCCGATAATTCAGCCTTGTTTTGCTACGGAGATCCGGGGGTCGGCAAGACCCACATTAGGTGAGGAAGCACATCCCCCGTGAAGTGAAGGTGTTGCTAAGAATTTATGATGCTAGCTCCTTGGTAATAGATACATTAGGCGATTGGGCAAGGGGACGAAACGTTTCAGTTGCGTGCTTCTACTTCGACTTTGCGGATCAGAAGGAGCAATCCCCAACGGAAATCCTAAGCTCCCTCCTAAAACAGGTTGTTGGCGGTCTCGTGGATATCCCGGAAACGATAATCGAAGCATTTCGAGGAGAAGAAGGGGTCATCGGAGGGCGGAAGCCGAGACTAGGCGAGATTGTGGAGATGTTCTCGGATATCTCTTCCTCGCGGCCCACCTACATATGCATTGATGCGTTAGACGAATGCTTGGACGAGTATCGGGGGATGCTGATTGATTGTCTGAAACAAATTCTGCGCAAGTCCCCTAGGATTCGACTATTTCTGACCGGAAGAGGGCATATCCAGGATGAGGTGGAGCTATATCTTGCTGGACGGGCAGTATCTGTGTCCATTACACCCGCCAGGGACGATATCATTCGATTTCTGCGAGCTAGGCTGGGGGAGGATAGGATACCGGGTGGGATGGACGAGAGCTTAGAGGAGGACATTATAAAGAGCATTCCCGAGACGGTTTCAGAAATGTAAGTCAGGTGTAAGTTCTCTGGCAAAAGTGTCCAAGGTTACCGGCTAATATATCTTGTCTAGATTCCTACTCGTATCTCTAAATATCAAGGCGGTCCTACAGGAAACGACACTCCATCGGAGGCGAGAGAAGCTTGGTGCGGTGAAAAATGGCTTGGGGTTGGGGGGTGCATACGATGCAACCATTGGACGGATAAAGGCACAAGAGGGGGATAGAGCAAGGCTGGGGATGGCCGTTTTGATGTGGATTTCACATTCGGAACGCCCTTTGAATGTGGACCAGATATGTCAGGCCTTAGCGGTCGAGATAGGGTCAACGGACATTAATCTCAACAATGTCCCTTCGATCGGGACAGTGTTAAGTTGTTGCCAAGGGCTGGTTACCGTCGATACAGGATCCTCGACTATTAGGCTAATCCATTTCACGCTCAAAGAGTATCTTTCCGGCCGTGCCGGCTTGTTTGACAGAGCTCATGCTATAATAGCGGAGACTTGTTTGACGTATCTCAATTTTCGGGCCATCAAGGATCTTTCAGCTAGCCCCTTTGGTGACCGCCACAGCACGCCCTTCCTAGGATATTCTTCTTTATATTGGGGAGCCCACATGCGAGTGGGGCTCTCAGATCACGCGAAATGCCTTGCGCTCGAACTTCTTGATCAATACGATAATCACATATCTGCCAGATTACTTTGGAAGTCAGCCGCCGAGCGCTGCTTTAGTTCCCTCGAGCCATTTTCTGCGCTGCACTCTATATCATATTTCGGCATTGCCGAGGTTGCAATTGATTTGATAGGGACGAAAGGATGGGATGTGAACCAAAGAGATAGTGCAGGTCTGACACCACTCATGTGGGCTACGAGGCATGGGCGTGAAGAAGCGGTAAAACTATTCTTGCGGCAGAAGAATATTCAACCTAATATACGGGACACACAATATGGTAGAACGGCACTATCATGGGCCGCTGGGAGTGGACATGAAGGGGTGGTCCGGCTACTACTTGGGCTAGTTGCCAATCCTGGGGGCATAGGTGGCAGGTGGGGGAAAACACCGCGATTAATGAAGTCACTACGCGGAAGGAGATACGTCAACCCTAACAGGCCGGACATTAGTGGCCAAACACCTCTCTCGTGGGCCGCCTGTTGTGGGCATGATGGAGTCGTTGGGCTATTGTTGGCACAGGATGATGTGACCCCCGATAAAGCAGATAAACGTGGCCAAACACCGCTCTGGTGGGCCGCCTGGAACGGACACGCTGGAGTAGTGAAGCTGTTGTTGGAACGGGGAGACGTTAGCCCCGATACGCCCGACAATTATGGATGGGCGCCGCTCTCGTGGGCCGCCAAGAATGGACATGACCGAGTAGTGAAGCTATTGTTGGACCGGACAGACATTACCCCCGATTGGCTAGACAACTATGGTTGGGCGCCACTTTCGTGGGCCGCGAAGAATGGGCACGACGGGGTAGTGAAGCTATTGTTAGCACACGAAGAGGTTAGCCCCGATAGGCCAGACATTGATGACCGAACACCGCTATCGTGGGCCGCGAACAATGGGCATGACGGAGTAGTGAAGCTATTGTTAGAGCGGGAAGACGTTATCCCCGATAGGCCAGACCATACTGGCCAGACACCGCTCTCATGGGCCGCCCGCGGTGGGCACCCCGGAGTAGTGAAGATATTGTTGGAACGGGAAGACGTTAGCCCCTCCTCGCAAGACAATGACGGCTTGGCGCCGCTCTCGTGGGCCTCCTGGAACGGGCATGATGGAGCATTGAAGCTGCTGTTAGGACGGGCAGGAGTTAGTCCCGATAGGCCAGGTAACGACGGCCGAACACCACTCTCGCGGGCCGCCGGGGGTGGGCATGATAGAGCAGTTAAGCTCCTGTTGGAGCGAGAGGACGTTTACCCGGATATGCCCGACAACCACGGCCGAACACCGCTTTCGTGGGCCGCTGGGAATGGCAGTGATAGAGTAGTTAAGCTACTGTTGGAACAGGAGGATGTTATCCCCGATAGTCCGGACGACCGCGGCCAAACACCACTCTTTCCCGCCGCCTGGCGTGGGCGGGATGGAGCAGTTAAGCTACTGTTGGAGCGGGGAGACGTTAACCCCGAATGGACAGACAATCGCGGCCAAACACCGCTCTTCCTTGCCACGTGGCATGGACATGAAGGAGTTGTGGAGTTGCTTGAAGCCCGAAAGGCTGCAGGTTCCTCCTAGCATAAGCTCCTAGAGCTGTGTTCCCTCTCGGCATCCTCGAACCCGGCAATGTCCCCGTTTATAACATCTGCGGAAACTTTACGACTTTTTCTAACCTCTCCTCCCGACCTTTATTCGATCTTCTGGGGCGATGTGATTTCTCTGCAGGCATAACAGTTCGTTTGTGCAGGAAATGTTGGATGAATGGGTGAAGCTCTATCTGGTCTAATACATGTAAAGTACATTCGTTCCCTCCCCCCAATTTTCCTAATTACCTCTCTAGTGTTTCGAGTACTAGTGTTAGAATTTTTCCCGTATATGCCACGTCTTCTACTATTCTCGTATTTTCCTATTCCCTTATTTAATGATAGAACGGACTTGGGTTGAGGTGTACGGTTATAGTAGAATTTCTTTCGCAGGATCTCCCAGACTTGCCCCTTATATAAACTACATAGTGAAATAACAATGTAGCCATCTAGAAGGCTCAATAACTTACCGCGCTTATTTCCTCCCCTCCTATCTTCTCTCGCCTGCAGACAGTGGCGCATAGCCGGAATAACGAGCGGGATACTAAAGTGGGGAGACAAATAGCCTAGCGGTAAACGGTAGAGTTGGGGAGTTTGCTTAGAGCTTTGTAACCGCTTAGGAAAGGTCGGGGAGGTAGCTTTAACAACTTCCTTCACTACACCTAATGCAAAAAAGAACCAAATCAACCGCGAAAACAAGTGTATAAATAATTAATGCATCCTGACCTTTCCATACACCCTCACCTCCATCTCTGTATCCCCCTGCATGCTTACGAATTCGTCTACACATTCTAGTGATAACAAAGGAAAGACATGTTGGCAGTTCCTTCTCCACAAGCCACCTGCTCAAAGCACTAGAACAACCCTGCAGGCCCCCAAAACATTTGCTATATTCCGGCAACATTCGACTCCCACCATCGAACTGACCACTGACTAGCCAGGGGGGGGTAAAAACTAAAAGAGAAAACTGTCAACAAATATCTTACTTTGTGGAAAATTCGGGGGAGAGCTCCCAGCGAGATGTTCACATCTTCTAGAAATGATATATTATTGGCCAGGAGGTGAAAGACTTGCTACAATTGAGCAAGTTTATTCCAACTCCGTTAGGATTCTCAGAAGACTAAGCCGGTTTGTATTACCATTGAATGGGGCTGTAGAAGTAGACCTGCACTATACGAACTTACTCGTCTTTCATCTTTTGGCGTGGGATATCTTAGCTTAGAATGTGAATTGAGAAACTTACAATACAGTTAATCCCCTCACCTCACTACCCATCCCATTCTCCCAAAATCATAGCATCACTTGGATGCGAAATTGCTGCTTGAAGGTGGTAAATCTAGTCCAATGAATTATGGCACAGCCACTGCTCCCGATAAGGAGTCTCGTTTTCAGGAGCAATTGCAGCTGTAATGGAAGTGTTTGGTATGGTATGAGTGTTTCTAGGGGAGTGGTTATTGACCTAGCAACAGAGACATAGTAGGAAATCTGGAAGGCCGACTTGAATGAGAAGGATAAAATGTTAAAATCCTCCAATTCTAGAAACTGCACTAGGCTATAAAGCTTGTATGTATTAGTGGTTATCCTCTGGTTGTCATGACTTAGGATAGTAATATCTGGTGCTATGGGACAACTTTAGATTTCAGCCCACTGCATATCAATTCAAAGCGGTTATGGCGCTATATAACTGATTAGGCTTCAACTCCTATGATACCCTGATATTTACTTACAATCTCCTTGTTCCCAACTACAAGTCTACTTTATTCAGGTTCTTAGAACTTCATCCGCTCCATTTGAGATCAGTGTTCCCAACCGTCCAGGGGCGTGGCAGGGCCCTGCATGGGGAATGCCAACACCACTGGCCGGGAAGGGGGCGGAACGAGTGATGTCTCATGATGATTTACTGATTCGTTGGGAGGTGCATGATTTAAATTTGGGCTAGTACCGGAGGCCCAAGCTGTAGGACTACAGTCCTCTACAGTCCGTCCGGTCCTCATTTTCCCGGGCGTAGTCCGTCCTAGCGCCCCCAAAAAGACGGACTATGAGCCGTAGTCCGTCCCGTCCTTCACAAAGACGGACTGACTGGACAGCTGGGAACACTGTTTGAGAGATCTAGCGAGGGATACTATGGCCCTAGTAGTCCTCTATGATGGAGTAGAGTCTGTTGATTGGGCGCCACCTCCTGCCATCTTCCTTCCCTCCGGGCCACCTGTCAAATTATTTCGTTGCCCTATCCTTACCCCTCACTATCACGCTATCACTTGAGGGTACGCCCCCTACCCAATCACACTTATCTTAAGGTATCATAGCCCTTAACGAACTGCCAGACGAAGTACAGCCCTACCTAGGTCTCCTGGAAGTCTCTTGGCCAGATAGTATAGTTGCGGCGCTCTGTCCACAACACCTCGATTGATGCACCGGGGGACGCCTAGGTATAATGTTGGCCCAAAAAAAGCCACAATTAAGCCTTTAGCCTTAACAAAATTAGAATAAAAATAACATAGGAAAAACTCTCCTGCTGTTGTGGTTTGACCATCTACAAGTTTTTCCACAGTCAATATTATGCCAAGGCGCCCCAGTTGCATTGATCGAGGTGTTGTGTATAGATGGCCTGAACCATATAGCTAGGTTTATGTTGGAGATTTTCTTTAGAATTCCCCTCCCCAGCCGAATAATCACATGCAGACAGCGAACGAATTTTTTTCCCCTCAGGCTAGCTTGGATAGTAGAGCAACCCCCAGGTAAACAGAGGCTACCTTGTGAATGACACCCCCTTTTCCAACCCCAAATCATAAACAGACGTTATGATTAGTGCAGAGCATGCGGAAAAGGAGTTTAGCTCTATTTCACTCTATTCATTTACACGGCTATCCTTGAGCACTATTTATCGCCAAGTAGATAAGTGGGCAACCACGCACCCTCTTCCCTCTCTGGTTTAACAGAGGCGTCACCAACTGTCACTCTTCGAAGTAACTAAGTTTCACCAACAAATAAATGACGCATCAGTAGAGCGAGCAGATTTGGAACAAAACATGGCTTAAGTGTATAAATGGAATAATGATAAACCTTGTTCCCTCGCCTAAAACTGCTAGTGAAGACAGGAGTATGTCTGAATTATAAATTAACCATCTCGATCCTTCTACCAATTCTCACAAATCTGCATCTCCGTTCATGCACGCCCCCATCCCCTTGCTTACCCCCGTGATAGCAAAGGAAGGACATGGTGATCATGGAAATTTCTTGATAAATCGTTCTAACCTTATAACGAATGTTACCGCCTGTAGCGTTCTTGCCACGGCCCACTATCTACTTCAGCAGACTGACAAATCCGAACTTTAGGCTTACTAGCACACAATACTATACAATAGGGTACAGTAACTCACCATAAACTTACAAGACGCCATCACAAAAACCCACCTTAGACCTCGGAGAAGCTATTAGAGAGGGGAGCTTACACATGACACATGGTAAGGGAGAAGGTAATCCAACTTTGGTTTTCAAGTATACAATTAACCCAGCATTGTGGATAAGAATGTCGTTGATCTAACTTGGTTCTTCTTCGATTACGTCCCCCTGCACATAATCATCCCAAAATGTCACCAGAGCCTCACCTTCAAGTCCCCGGGCCGAAAATTCTCTAATACCACCAGTTTAGCATCCAAAGTCCGCTCTTTATAGCACTTTCTGCAATAAGCATTCCTATGACGGGGGACATCATTACATGACACCAAATTCTGTACCCTATAGTGGTTTAAGATACATACAGTATCCGTTGCTGACAATGGGGTCGGTGTGGGGTATTGTTCCGACATTAATGCTCCCGGGAATGGCAAGATTTCCCCAGTTCCGCTGGGGGGATTATATGGGTTCGGGACGCCCGGGGGAGAAAAAAAATCGGAGTGACAAACGAAAGCTAGGGTGGAACGGGATATGTCTCCAAACTCGTCCATGCGTCGATGTTCTATAGCGCGGTAGGAGATTCGATCACCCTTGACAAGTTAGGCAGGATACCGGCACTAGCAGAATGTGGGTTAGTTCCCCAGTTGGATATCCCTTACTATTATTTCCCCACATTGGGCGGGGCAAGGCTGAGAAGTGTGGGCATCCTGACAACCTCAACCTCAAGCTCCGTCTGGAGGGCCGGGGCATATAGTACGATGGTCGTTAAATAGTGTCCGTAGCGGAAACCAATCGCTACCTTAGTTAACAGTTAGCTTTTGGGTCACTTCTCACAGTGTCAGAAATGCCATACTCTCGCATTATATATATTTTCTCCGTGTCCAAGCGAGGCTCGTGGCTATACTCTAAAGAAGAGGGAGGTGGAGGGGGAAATTGTAGAAAAAGGTAACCACAAATGCGCAAAAAGGATATAAAACTAGAAAACAAGAGTAAATATTGATGGAAATTTTAAGCCACACTGGTTGATCTCAATACGCCCCCCTACCAACGCCAAATTCCCGACCCCAAACGGAAGCTAGCAAATCTTGATTCAAATGCTTAGGGAAACCCGTAGGGGGGGGAGGGGGTTGGGCAGGTATATGGCAGATATGTGCATTCCCATCGCGTATTATTTCCTTCGACCACAAAAAAATATTTAAGCTGAGTTGCTGTGGTAAGCTTACTCCGGAGGGGAGGGAGAGAAGGCGATTGCCGCAAGGCGGCATTTGAACTCGCGGCGATGATAGGAGGGAGGCAATGGCGGTGACACAGATGTTTACGGAGTTGCTGCGGTGTTGCAGAAATGGCACATAGCTTATTTCTGTTCGGAGGCGGCCGGGGCGATGCCTCCACGACCTTAGGTCGTGCTGGGGGTAGTAAAGTTATCACTTTTGCATCGCCACTCCCAATAACCCACCGGAATGGAGTTCGGCCTTACTTGTCGGGTTTGTGGGGACCGACGTCGTCCCGTGCAATGTTGCAACGAAGGACTAGGAACGCGCTTTTTCGAACCGGGGGGTTATAAGATAGAACCCCTTCTAACAAATCGGTAAACAATGATATTTGAAGGTAATTGGAAGCAAAGAAACAAATGAAATGATAAGAAAAGGAAGCAAAACGCAGCAGAAAAAGCGAATGAACTAGCACCGGCACTCCACTTCCCCGGTTTCTTAGCAATAATTACTCACAGAGCTGGGTTGAAGGTACTTGTAGAAATTCACATAAAAGTTCCTGCTATTTTTGCTTACTAAGACGTTAAAGAACCCCCCCTTCAATACCCATTTTCAAAAGCCCCGATTCAAAAACCCCCCCTTCTAACCCCCCGGGTTCGATTATCATAAGCCTTCTTTACGACACTAGCCCCGTGCGAGCAGCACCTTCACTACTCCTTCTTTGGCATTATAAGCAGCGCAAGCGAGTGGGTTCGGCGGTGCTTATCCGGCTCGTCAGAGGTCGCCCCGTCCGAGCACTACCCTTTCACCATTCCCTCGTGCCTACTCCCAGCAGTATAAAAGAGTGGTGTTTGGTTGTACATATCTGGTTTGTCTGGGCCAATGTCGTCCCGTCTGAGTAGTATTTTCACCACCCCCTCGTGTCCATTCCGGGCAGCATAGAGGAGTGGTGTTCTGCAGCACTTATCTTGTTTATCAGCGCTGACATCGTTCCGTCCGAGAAGTATCTCCGCCACTCCCTCACGCCCATTCGTAGCAGCCCACACCAGAGGTGTTTTGCCCCTGCAATCTTCTTGCTCGGTATCACAACCTTCCACTTCTACCGAACCAGCTACAATTTCAACGATCCCGAAGAAGGATGCATAGTGCAGACCACTAAACTAGGAAAGCCCATCGAGGCCGAGATTATAGCGACGAAACTCCTGTGCTTCTAATAGGGTTCTCGTGGATGTGTGGTTACCGTATTGTTGTCATCAGGCGGCATTAGCGCAAGCGATTTCGCACATCTAAAGGTCTCTTTTTCATGCACTCCCCAATGTAAGGAAGAGTATTCTAAAAAGGATCCCGGTATGTCTTTGAAATCGGAAAAGGGGCTGGTCGGAAGAGCCCCGGCCCGCTAAGGATTCAGATAACTTAAATTTCTGCCATTGTCGAATGAGCTGTTGCTTACTGAGAAGCTTAGGGTGAACTCGGAGGTATTCTTGAAGGATAAAGTGGATTAACCGGACCGTGAAAGCCTCCCTGCCCACGGGGATAAGTCCTTGACAACGGGCTAGCCGGTATTGAGGCTCGGCGGCCCTATTTCGACTGCCACGGCGTGGCACAGTTCATCAGATTTCAGGGATCGCTCCGTGTGAGAGATCCATCAGTGGCTATGCCAAGCCTCACCCTCTCCACCCCGTCCCCCTATCCAACCCAGCATTGCATCATAAGCATCCCCCAACCCCAAACCATCCGTCATTGTGCTGAGTTTTTGCCGCCTGCGATGGATTGTGGTTTCTTGTAGGATCCCATCGATATTCAATGAAACTAGTAGGAGTCTAAAGATGTATCCGTTAGTGAATGGCTTAAGGAAGCTTTGATGGCGTTGTTGCTTCTGCCTACATTTCAGAAATATCTTGAGGAATTTTCTTCAGGATATCTAAGCCTGCTATGAAGGTATCTAATGATATCATCCTTCTTGGGATTTGTGGATACTGTACACTCGTTATTCTTCCAACAAGGCACCTTCCGATCTCGGGTCGGATGTGCGGTCTCCCAGTCATGAATATGCGAGTACCTGGAGACTTTTCGAGAATCTGATTTAGCGAATTGAGGAGCCTGACTCGGTATCCTGCCGCGCACTCATCCCTCACTAATGAGCTAACATCGCGGCTTGTCAGCGGTCGCGCCTTTCTCTCATTGCTTGAGGTTTGTCCCGGTTACCTAATATACGTCTTTCCAACCCCAGATCTCCGTAGAAAAACACAGCTGCATTGTTAAATTCGTCTCCCCTACTTCCGACAGCCCAACTTCTAAATTCCTCAGTTTGTAGGAGCCATTCCTCTACATCTTCGACCCGGCGGGCTTGTATGTCCTGGTGCCTGGCTCCAGCGGCGATAACCAGATCGAGATTTGCGACCGGTCATCGGCAACAGTACAGTTGTTCCATACGTTACTAAAAGAGTTGGTATTGAAGGAGTTAGAATTGTCGTTTAAGTGATATTGAGAGATCGCTGTCCGAGAACTAGTAGGGGACAGGTGATCGAGTTAGCTAGTGGGTGTAATTGCGGGAGCTTTGTGGACCTCAGGAATGCCTGGGAGCAACTCAATCAGCCCTTAAATTTGTCCCAATACCCAGCTTGCACCAGCCACGTCTGTACCGCAGCAGGAAACATCATACCGCACCATCTGAGGCGTTATCCTGGTATGATATTAAATACTTACTCGTGCCAAGGTGGCGGCTCAACTTAACTTGCAGCAAAACCCGAAGGAAACAAAAAAAAGAAAGGCACGTGACTTTCTGGCTCAACCTAGGAACTTTGTGGCTCGACATGACATTGATATTCAATGTAACTCTGCCCGATATATCCAAGGGCTTCAACATGAGCTCATCTTGTTTAAATGTAAACTAGAATATTACACCCGTGGGGCGAAGCTGAAGCCAGACCCCGATCGTGGGAATTTCTACGCGAAGTATCCAGCTTCAATTCGGCTCCGCCTGCTTTGAGTGGACCAACAATTTTATTGCCCGGGGAAGCCACGAAGTCATGTTGAGCCTCATTGTTGTGTTGTGGCACAAGGTTAGGTTGAGCCATGGGGTCACGTTGTGTGGTTGGGCACTCTTTAAAGTGCCCCCAGTTTTAATCCTGCGAGCATCCGGGTTTGCTGCGCCTAGCCGCAACCCTGGCACAAGGACTGTACTCGGGGGTTCGTTAAAAACCGGAAAGGGGGGTATCCCTGTTCGAGTAGCTTGGCAACCAGAACTCGAAAAAACTTGGAAAGTAGGAACAGGAAACGGCTTTCATAAACCCGTAGAGTGATTGCTTTCATAAACCCGTGGGATAAAAAAGGAGAAATGAAACCTATGATGGTGTGTAGTGTAGAGTAAGACAGAGAGGCTTGCATGTGGCAAGAACCTCAATGATGTTTCTTTCTCAAGGTATCTGGTGTTTTAAGATGTCCAGAACACCGCCACTCTTTCCAGACATTGTGATCGCCCGATTGCCATCACCCCTGCTTCACCACGGGTAGTTTCCGATTTTTAATATACCCCCCGAGTAGATATGGCTTTCTAAATATATGCCGCACTACAGTAGTACAGTGCCCCGGATAGCACGCTTCTGAAATCCATTCCTGTCAGAGGGCGATTGAACAAAAAAGTGCCTACTTGCCTCGCAGGTGTCGATGGCTCATTTCGCGTACTCGGATACTTGAGTACCGGTACACACTCAATATAATCGCCTCGAGTCATGCATGGCTTCGACATGTGTGTCTGGAGACTGGGTAGGTGGATAGTGTGCTGGGGTATCCCTTAGTCTACTGAGACACTTGTAAAATCTCTCTCATGCATTAGCGTCGTGGTTTTAACCCACTGTAGCTAGTGATTCATGTGACTTCGAGCTGAGCCTCTTTATGGCGGTGGCAACCATCTCAAGCTGACCACTCACAACAGCAACATTCTTGCCATGACTGAGCCTCCTGTGTTGTGTAGTTTTGAGTACACAGGTATTAGATTAGATTCAGATATCAGCAATGCCAAGAGACGCTAATGCATGAGAGAGATTTTACAAGTGTCTCAGTAGACTAAGGGATACTCGAGTACACGGTACCGGTACGGTACGTCGGAGTGCTAAAAAAAATACCCATCACTCCCACAAGATTCGATCTCCAAGCGTTTACTGTAGGTTACTCGGCGGTATTTTTTAAAAAAACAAAAATAGATTTGATGGTTGTGTTGGTATGCAGTTGTCATCATACCCGTACTTAGGGCTCGCGACACACCTGCCTAAGCGACATGCCGTTAGACGCGATTCCGCATCCAGTCTTCTGGGCGTGCCGATTGGACCTAGCGTTCGCTACCAAGGCAGCCATTATGATAACCTTCGCTTTTTCAGCCTCAGAAACTCTTCTTTGCTCAAGAACCCATCCCCCGAACCCTCCGCACCAAACCTACAACCTTCCAAACACCAAAAAAATGGAAATGTCCCAATCTTGCGTCGGCGAAAATCGCAATAACAATAACTCCTTTAATAGCAACTCTTTCAATTCTTTCAATAGTCCCATTTCATTCAATAATGTGTGCAATGTGAATAACTTTGGTAGTCCCGACGAGGGGGCTGAGGTTCTCGCATGGCTATCGCCACTGGAACCCCGCATACGGCACCATGATATTAGAGCCCGCCGAGTTGCAGATGTAGGAGACTGGCTCCTACGAACAGACGAATATCGGAACTGGTTCGGTGGCATTGGCGGTGGGGAACCCGATGGTTCAGCTTTGTTTTGCCACGGAGATCCGGGGGTCGGGAAGACCTACATTAGGTATGAAACCGTGTTCTCAATGAGTCGAAGGTATTGCTAAGTATCTGTGATGCTAGTTCCTTAGTAATAGATACATTAGGCGATTGGGCAAGGGGAGGAAATGCTGCGGTTGCGTGCTTCTACTTCGACTTTGCGGCCCAGAAAGAGCAATCCCCAACAAACATCCTAAGTTCCCTCCTAAGACAGGTTGTTGGTGGGCTCGAGGAGATTCCGGAAAAGATCATCCAAGCTTTTCGAGACCAGAAAAACGTCATCGGGGGCCGGGGACTGGATTTGGGCGAAATCGTGGAAATGCTCTCGGATATCTCATCCTCGCGGCCCACCTTCATGTGCATTGATGCGCTGGATGAATGCATGGCAGAGTATCGGGGAAAGTTGCTTGATTCACTCGAACAAATTATGCGCAAGTCCTCAACCGCTCGGGTATTCCTGGCCGGAAGATTGCATATCCAGGATGAGGTGGAGAAACATTTTTCTAGGAGGGTAGCGGCTGTATCCATTGTACCTACTAAGGGTGATATCATTCGATTCCTCCGAGAAAAACTGAAAGAGGATATAACACCAGACGCGATGGACAAGAGCCTGGAGGAGGACATTGTAAAGAGCATTCCCGAGGCGGTTTCAAAAATGTAAGTAGGGAGAAAGGAACCTGGCAAAAACATGTAAAGTCGTGAGCTGACAGATCTGTGCCTAGATTCCTTCTGGTATCTCTAAATATCAAGGCGATCCTACAGGAAACCACTCTTTCCCGGAGGCGAGAGAAGCTCGCTATAATGAAGGATAGTCTGAGCTTGGGGGATGCCTACGATGCAACCATGGGACGGATAAAGGCACAGGGAGGCGATAGAGCAAGACTCGGGATGAACGCTCTAATGTGGATTTCACATTCGGAACGCCCGCTGAGTGTGGATGAGATATGCCACGCCCTAGCGGTCGAGACAGGGTCAACGGACATTAACCCCAACAATGTGCCTTCGATCCGGACAGTGTTAAGCTGTTGTCAAGGACTTGCTACTGTCGATAAAGGATCCTCGACGATTAGGATGATCCATTTCACGCTCAAAGAGTATCTCTCTGGTCATGCACACTTGCTCGACAGGGCTCACTCGAAAATGGCGGAGACCTGTCTGACGTATCTAAATTTCCAGGCCATCAAAGACCTTTCGGCTGGGCCCTTCAGTGACCCCCGAAGCACACCCTTCCTGCGATATTCATCTTTGCACTGGGGAACTCACATTCGAATGGAGCTCTCGGAGCTCTCAAAATCCCTTGCACGCGACCTTCTTGATCAGTTCGGTAATCACATATCCGCAGAGCTACTTTGGAAGTCGGCCGTCGAGCGACATTTTAATTCCCTCCAGCCGTTTTCTGCGCTGCACTGTATTTCATATTTCGGCATTGCCGGAATTGCAATTGATTTAATAGGGCCGAGAAGATGGGATGTGAACCAGAGAGACAGTGTGGGTTTGACGCCACTCATGTGGGCTGCGAGGCATGGGCATGAGGAAACAGTAAAACTCCTCTTGCAGCAGAAGCACACTCAACCTGATCTGCCGGATGCGGAGCACGGTCGAACAGCACTATCATGGGCTGCTGGGAGTGGGCATGAGGGAGTGGTCAGGCTATTTCTTGGTCTGTCGTTTGTCAATATCCGGCGCATAGGCCGTAGGTGGGGCAAAACACAGCAAGTAATGAGTTTACTATTTGGAAGGAAATATGTCAACCCCGACAGGAGAGGCAATGATGGCCGAACGCCGCTCTCATGGGCCGCCCGGAATGGCCATGATGGAGTAGTAAAGCTACTGTCGGAGAGGGAAGACGTTAACCTCAATTGGCCAGACAATAGCGGCCGAACACCGCTCTCACTGGCCTCCCGGAACGGGCACAATGGGGCGGTGAAGCTACTGTTGGGACGGGAAGACATTAACCCTGATAGCCCAGACAACCACGGCCAGACACCGCTCTCGCTGACCGCCAAAAATAGGTATGATGGAATAACAGATCTACTGTTAGCTCGAGGAGACGTTAGCCCCGATAGGTCAGACAATTACGGTCGAACACCGCTCTCGTGGGTGGTCCGGAATGGGAATGACAGGGTAGTGAAGCTACTGTTGGAACGGGACGACGTTAGCCCTGATAGGCCAGACAATTACGGCCGAACCCCCCTCTCTTGGGCTGTCCGGAATAGGCATGATGGTATAGCGAAGTTACTGCTGGAACGGGAGGACGTTAGCTCCAATACGCCAGACAATTATGGCCAGACACCGCTCTCGCTGGCCGTCAAGAATAGGCATGATGGAATAATGGAGTTACTATTGGCACGGGAAGGCCTGTGATCTCGAGTGTCCCGGGCAAGTGTCTCACCTGTATGGCAAGAGCGTCTATCCTTTGGGGGGGGATTCCATCTAAGAGGGTGATGGCAAGCCCCTGCGCTCTCCGCCCGACACAAGGCCCTAGAGATAAGGCCTCAGTTTAGGATATGGGCAGATACTTACAACTGTTTCTAACCTGTCTGATTCTCTCTCGATTCCCCTGGGCGCCGATATTGTCTCGTGGCCGCCGCTACCCGTTATTACCGGAAATCTTAAGTCGGCAGGCGGAGTTTCACCACCAAGTCTAAGATATATGTGCAATGCACATCCACTTTTTTTTACAATTTCCCTTTTGCGCTTTCGTCCGTTTCTAGGGCTGGGTCGAAAAGTTTTTCGGACAAGCCTCGCCTTCTACTATTCCTATACTTCTCCATTCTCCCCATTAATAATAGGATAAGCTTGCGTTGGGGGTAGCATATTGTGGTGGAATTTCTTCGAGAGGACTTTTCAATCCTTTTTCTTTCTCTTCATGTGCTGAGCAGCGGGGGGACAAATGTAGTGATCTAGAAGATTCAATTTTATCTATTGCGCTCCTTTCTTCATTTTTCCGTATCCCCTCCTACGGTCCTACCTATGTACTAAGAAGGGAGCATGCTTGGACGTGTTGGATTGCTTATAGGGCATGCGGTTATGTGGTCATACGGATATGCTGATATGCGGGTATGCGGATAGCCGGATATGTGTCTAGGAGATAATATACGACTATAGGGCATGTGGCCTTGTGGTGCGCGGCGGCTAGGCACTTGGCAGCGTGCTATTCTCCCACCCTATACCGCTGGGCATATGGTAGCGGTTTTGGTTTTGTTGATCTCCATTCTCATTCTGCATTTAGGTATCGGGCATTTGGTTTCACCCGCGTGATGTTTCTTTCATACCCTTTGTCCTTGGATAAACGGGAATTTGCACACTGGCAGGGCTAGGCTCTATGGATTACGGGGGGGGTCATGGGGTTCTGGATTGGAGGAAATGACTAGGATTTAGGATTTGTCAACCTAATGTGTTTCATTAGAGGTCGTTGAGTTTCGGGAGTTTTGGGCATCGTTTGTTAGATAGAGGTATATTATACAAGGTCGTGCAAGAAGTTATGAAAACAATTATTTAAGGTTAGCTAGCAAAAATATATCCCCGCTTGTTACGGTTAACCGCTCCCTACCCCTGTACACCCCTTGGCCTATCCTTAGTTAGCCAAGAGGGGGGTAGCGGACTAGTCCACCGTTTTTCCATGTTCCGCAACGTTTGAAGCCTATTGCGATCGCACGTTCCTTCTTTCCTTCTTTTTGTGCCTTCTACAGGCCCCATCATAATAAATAGACACCGTTAGCGAGGCCAAAATAAAAAAGCACCCTTAGATCACAATGGGAATATAAGAGGGTGGGAGGGTTCACCCACGGGGTATTGAGGAGGAAAAGAAGGAAACTCAACCTAAGTTTTCTAATACACAATCATTGCGGAAAGGGATACGGTGGATCAAGCTTGACTCTCCCCCCCCCCCCGATGACTTCTTCCCCCTATACACAACCCCACTTCATGTGCTGCCAAAGCCTTACCTTTCAGTCTTTTGTCAAATAATCATCTTACCCCCGTGGGCCAGCAATCCGAAATCTGCTTGTTCGAAAGAGACTTAATTTTGAGCACTTTCTGGAATGTAGTCTTCTTTGGCTGGGACGACATTGTCTAGAACTATTGTCCCTAAGCAAAAGTAACCGAACATTTGACGCAGTAGGGTTCCACCACATAAAGTACTAGGGCAAAAGTATCCGTCCGATCGGTGGTTATGATACCAAGCGACACCTCAAAAAACCCCACCTCTCCGATCAACCACCCCTCAACCACAATGCCTCCCCAGAAGACAGGCTACCTCACTGAGTTTGAGAAAGGGCAAATTGTTGCTCTGAGAAAAAAAGAAATCTCTTTTTCAGAAATTGGAGAGCTCTTACATCGTCCTAAGAGTACAGTTCAAACTTTCCATAATCGCTTCCAAAAGAAGGGTGATGCAAACACCCTCCCAAACCCTGGAAGAGCCAAAATTATCACTACCAGAACTTGTCGCCACCTAGTCAGAGAGTCTAAGAAGGCACGCCACCAGACTTTATCAGAATTGCGCAATGATGTTGCTCCTCATGCCTCCCTTGATATAGTCAAGAGAGCTTTGGCCTCAGTCAACATTAAGAAGTGGAGGGCTAGGAAAAGAGCTCTCCTAAAGGATGAGCATGCTGTTAAGAGATTGGCTTGGGCTATGGAGTATAAGAATTGGACAAAGGAG